>JAEEGK010017252.1_pt1 | contig 15765 bp, 11 predicted proteins | sample 8958771 | NCBI WGS metagenome assembly JAEEGK01 (sample SAMN16246547, study PRJNA631951) | gut metagenome | biome: gut microbiome; feature: rumen; material: SC-attached | host: Bos | place: Iran: Karaj | collected 2018-10
GCTGAAATTGTAAAACGCTCTATGAAGATTGATGACAAGTATATTTCTGAACATTCAACAGATATACTTACTGTTTTTGATAAGATTTTCAAATAATCTTCGTTCCGGCTAATTTTCATTTCAGCGTGTAGTATGAATTAGTGGGCAGTAAAAAAAAAGCGTTTAGTTTAAAAGAAGAATTAAACGGATAATTTAAGTTTTAGACAGGGCTGTCTAAAAAGTATTGATTTGTTGTGTTCAAAACAAAGTTCGCCGGCAGCATTTTTTAATTGCTCCCTTGCTGTGTGTTTATGCGTTTTTGTTTTGAATCTGTAATTTTAACTTTTTAGGCAGCCTATTTTATAGAAAAAAGGATTATTATGGCTCAAATAAAATTTGATAATATAACGTTCCGATATGGAAAAAAGACAATATTGGAAAATTTTTCCCTAGATATTGAAGAAAGCCAGATAATGGGATTAGTTGGTCCTTCCGGCTGTGGAAAAACAACTTTGCTTCGATGTCTTTGTGGATTTGTAAAACCGGAACAAGGGGAAATTTTTATAGGAAATACCTGCGTTTTTAGTGCGGACAGGCATATAAATGTTGCACCGGAAAAGCGAAATATTGGTGTTGTTTTTCAGGATTATGCGGTTTGGCCGCATATGACTGTTTTGGAAAATATTACCTATCCTATGCGTAAGCGCAAGGTACCAAAAGAAACAATGCTCAAAAAAGCAGAATTTGCTTTAAAGCAGGTTCGGATGGAACGGTATCGTAATCATTTACCGTCGCAGCTTTCCGGCGGGCAGCAGCAGCGTGTTGCAATAGCACGTGCTTTAGTATCTTCTGATGACATTATCGTTCTGGATGAACCTATTACAAACCTTGATGCAAAATTGCGTGAAGAAATGCTTGTTGAAATCCGTGAAATTCAAAAAACAATAGGAACAACAATTATTTATATTACCCATGATCAGGAAGCCGCCTTACAGCTTTGCGATAAAATTGCAGTAATGCAGCCAGACGGAAAATTATGCCAGATTGGTACAGACGAAGATATTATTCTTTCGCCGGCTAATAGATTTGTTTTTACTTTTATAGGAGTTTCAAATTTTATTCCTGTAACCAAAAAAAAGGACGGCATGTATCTTGATTTTGAAAATAATTGCGTAAAGTATCAGGATTTTAAAAACGGCACAATACAGGAAAACATTTCTGATTTTGCGGAAGACAAAGAATACGAAATGGGTATTCGTCCTATGGATATTGTATTTGATGAAAAATCTGCGGTAAAAGGAAAAGTTATAAGCTGTACTTTTTTGGGCAACGAATGTACGTACTTTGTTGATTTGTACGGAAAACAACTGCGTGTTGAGCAAAGCACTCTGGATATCATCAATTCACGGGAATATCAGGAAAATGATGAAGTGGGGTTGAGTTTTGTAAATCCAAAGTATTATGAACGGGAAGAAAAGGAGGCTCAGAATGTTCAGTAAATTCAGGCAGTCTGATTTGGCAAAACTCGATGGAAAAAAGTTTTCATGGAACCTTGATAAACTTATGACAAGCCTTAGTTTTGTTATTCTGTTTATTGTTGTAATAATCCCTATTTTTATGATTATTTATAACGCCTTCTTTTTTGAAGGAAAATTTGACCTTGACATGTTCATTCGTGTTATAGGCAACAAAGATAATCTTGGGGCTATGAAAAATACAATCGTTATTGCGTTTTGGGTAACTGTATTTGGAACTGTAATTGGATTGTTTTATGCATGGCTTTTAGGACGAAGTGATATTCCGTTAAAAGGTCTTATGCGCGGAATGTTTACTATTCCTTACATGTTTCCTCCGTTTTTTGGTGCTATGGCATGGGATCTTATGCTTTCTTCCAGAGGGGGTTATTTGAATAACTGGCTTATGGCAACATTCCATCTTTCAAAAGCACCGTTTAATATCAATTCAATCTGGGGAATTATCTTTGTAGAAGTTTCCTATTATTTTCCGTTTGTATTCATGCAGGTTGTAAGTGCTCTTGAACGTATGGATCCTACGCTGGAAGAATCTGCGCGTATTGCCGGTGCAAAACAGGGATATGTAATCCGCAGAATAACATTGCCGCTTGTTTTGCCTGCAATTTCTGCGGGGGCATTGCTTATTCTGATTTCTTCGCTGGCACATTTTGGCGTACCGTCAATTCTTGGTTTTTCTCAGAACATATACACATTGCCGACAAAGATTTATCAGCTTATAAATCGTGCCGCCGGCGATTTCCGCGGAATTCGCGAAGGTGCTGTTCTTTCTGTATTGCTTGTACTGGTTGTTTCAGTTGCGCTTATCATTCAAAAAATTGTACTGCGTTCAGGCAGTTACGATATTATTAAAGGAAAAAGCATGCGCCCTACGCTTATAAAATTGCGCTCTTCAAAATATCCGCTGCTTATTCTTGCAATAGTTTCTTTAATCATAATTGTACTTGTTCCGCTGGTAATGATTTTCTTAGTAGGTTTGCTTAAAGCTTACGGATTACCGTTAAAAGTTGCAAACTTCTCGCTAAAAAATTATAAGGAAGTTCTTTTCGGTAATAAGATGGTTACGGATTCCATTAAAAACTCTCTGTTCCTTTCATTCTCTGCCGGTGTTTTGAGTATGTTCCTTGGCGTTATGATTGCCTACGTTGTAAACAAAATCAGACCTAAAGGAAAAGAAGTTCTGGAAATTGTTTCTGTTCTGCCATATTCAATTCCGGGAACCGTACTTTCTATTGGTGTAATCCTTGCATGGTCTGGAGCGATTGGCGGAATAAATCTTTACAATACAATCTGGATTATTCTGATAGCATACATTGCACGTTATCTTTCATTCTCTATGAAATCAGCTTCTGCTTCTTTGCAGCAGGTTCATCCATCTTTGGAAGATGCCGCACGTTCCTGCGGTGCATCTCATAGCGAAGCATTGAAAGATGTAACTTTACCGTTAATTCGTCCTGCAATGGTTTCTGGGTTCTTCCTTATTTTCTTACCGGCAATGCGTGAACTTACAACATCTGTTTTGTTATATGGACCGTATACAAGAACCCTTGGAGTTGCAATCTATTCTTTAAGAAGTGACGGTTACATTCCAAAGGCTTCGGCTCTTGCTTCTGTAGCAATCGTCCTGATTATTATCTGCAACGCAATCGTTACACAAATAACAAAAGACAGGAGAGGTTTGTAAAATGCCACAGATAGAATTACGCCACGTTACAAAAAGATTTGAAGAAAAAGCCATAGACAGTGTTGTTGCTGTAGATGATTTTAATTTAACCGTTGAAGAAGGAGAATGTTTTTCATTCCTTGGACCTTCCGGCTGCGGAAAAACTACAACACTGCGTATGATTGCGGGTTTTGAAGATTTGAGTGAAGGAGAAATAGATTTGTGCGGAAGACCTGTTTCTATAAAAAGCAAAAACCTGTATGTTCCGCCGGAAGACAGAGGGCTTGGAATGGTTTTTCAGGCATTTGCGGTTTGGCCGCACATGAATATTTTTGAAAATGTTGCCTTACCTTTAAAAGTTCAAAAGCGCCCGCGCCTTGAAATAAAACAGCGTGTAGAAGAAGCTTTAAAACATACAAATTTAAGTGGACTTGAAGCACTTTATCCCGGAAATCTTTCTGGCGGACAGCAGCAGCGCATCGCCCTTGCACGTGCAATCGTAACAAATCCCAAGGTTTTGCTTTTGGATGAACCGCTTTCAAATCTTGACCCTAAACTGCGTGAATCAATGCGTTTTGAAATTAAGGCTTTGCAAAAGAAATTTAATTTTACGATTATATTTGTTACGCATGACCAGTCCGAAGCAATGGCTCTTTCTGACCGCATGATGGTAATGGATATGGGTAAAATCGTTCAGATTGATACGCCAAGAAATCTTTATAATAAACCTGTTAATCGCTTTGTACATAGTTTTTTGGGAAAGTCCAGCTTTGTTGATGTTCAGGTAAAAGACGGCAAGGTTTATCCTGAAGGAGATTTTAGTCAGGCAATTCCATGCCGAATTCCAGATAAAATTTCTTCTGACGGGAAAATGACTATTGCAGCACGTCCAAATGCAATCAGCATAAACAGGGAAGTTGGGTTTAAGACAAAAATAGAAAAACGTGTATTCCTTACAGATTGTACTGAATATTACGTAAAAATCGGAAGTCATCTGCTTCTTATTCAGGCTCCGCATAGAATTGTTTTTAAAGAAGGAGAAGAATGTAAAGTTGATCTGGTAGAAACAATCTGGTATGACCGGGAAGATTCTGCCAAAGAAGAAGAAAGAAACCGCCGTCAGCTTGTATAAAATTCGATTTTCGGGGCAACTTTCGGTTCGCGCCTGCCACCTGTACGGTGGCAGGCGCGTATTAGTCATGTTATTATAAATAAAGGAAACTGGCATTTATATGAAAGATATTTCCAATTATAGTGTTTTTACATGGCTAATGCACTTTTTAACATTGCTTGTATCCTCTTTTGTAATAATCCTGGTTCTAACAGGTGCCCATGAACGTATGTCCGTACAGATTATTTCCAGTATGAATCAGGAACTGGTTCAGTATGCGGATACAACGGCAAAACAGGTTAGAAACATTCTTACCGCAAGTACATATCAGAATTTTTTTAATCAGTCTGTAACATCGCTCAGAAGAAATTCAGAAATCAGTAATTTTGGTATTGTTCAGGCAATGCGCGTTTTAAATTCTTTTTCAAGTTCCAGCAGTTTTATTGAATCCGTATATGTTTATAATAGAAAGAAAAATTTTATTTATTCAACAAAAGATGCAACTTCGCAGACATGCCAGGATTTTTTTGATCAGGATGCCGTAAAAATTTTTACAGGCCGAAAAAGTCCTTCTAATGAATTATTGTACCGAGGAAATGTTTATTCTTTTATTGTTTGTGAAACAGATAGCGACAACTTTTGCGAAAATGCAATGATGGTAAATTTAGATTCGGATGCATTTAATCAGCTTTATTACGGTTATTCAAAAGATGAATGTTTTTTATATAGAAGATCCAATAATTCAATAGTCTATGCAGATAAAACTCTTGCAGATATAAATTCTGCTCATCCTATAATTGCAGAAATTAATTATTCAAAAAATTTAAGTGGATATATTTCACTTCAGGAAAAAGGAAAAAAAACAGCATACATCTATTCGTATTTACCCGATCCACAACTTTATTATGTGCGTAAAATTAATTTTGATGAATTGAATGTTCAGCTGAAAAATTTCAGATATCTTTCCATAGAATTGATAGGAATTATTATTGCAGGGTGGATTCTGGTTTCAATTCTTATAATGATTCGCTTTTACATTCCGCTAAAAAAGGTTGTTACTACTTTAACGGAAAATTCAAGCAAAGAAAAAGAAGATTTATTTTTGAACAATCTGGACGAATGGGTTCAGGGTGCTGCAGAAAACAAAAAAGAATATTTAAAAACCTTAAAAGAAGAATATTTAAAACAACTGCTCGTTTCTGCCTTGCCGGAAAATCATTCTATAAAAGATTCGTTCAGTAAATATGAAATTCAATTAAATCCTGCAAAGCCTGTATTTATTTTACTTATGTCAGCAGAGTCTTTACCGGAATTTAAAGATTTTAATGACAGTCATTTTGAAGAAGTCTGTTACATTTTTGAAAAGGTAAAAATAAATGGTTTGAATGTTTTTGTTTTGCAGCTGGAAAAAGTTACAACAAGATATATTTTCTTTTCGCATATCCTTGAAAAAATGCCAACGATTATCTGCTGTTCGGATTTAATTGTGGACTGGCGGAAGATGCGCCGCTCATTTACACGTTTGCAGGAATTATATGCAATGCATATTTTTTATCCGGAAACAAAAGTCTTTTTTGAAACCCTTTTGGATTCTCATAAAAAAGAAAGCAATTACCCTGAAGAGTTGGAAAACAAGCTTTTTCATGCGTTAAAAATGAATAATGAACAGGAAGCAAGGCAGTATTTTGAAGAAATAATAAGTTTTTTAACCAGCTACCGTTACACGACAATTGTTTTTGGGTTAAAGCGTTTGTATCTTATGCTTACTTCTCTTTATCGGAAGATGTTAACTATAGAAGAAAATGCGCAGTTAAAATTTGATGTTGATTATATTTCTGCTATAATTGAGCAGGCCGAAAATCTTGAGCAGGTAAAAGATATTTATTTTGAATTGTTCAGGCATATTTGTACGATGACAGGGGAAATTTTAACTTCCCGCCATAAAAAGATTTCTGAACAGGTGAAACTCATTATAGAAGAACAGTTTAAAAATCCGCAGCTATCACCAGCAATCATAGCTGAACAGCTGCAATTTTCTGATACTTATATTTCTAAGATATTTAAAAGTTCTGAGAAAATTTCAATTGCAGATTATATGAATGAAGTGCGCTTAAAGCATTCTCTCAGGCTTTTACGCGAAACAAAAATGACCATAAAAGAAATTACCGATAGAATTGGAATTACAAACAGTCAGTATTTTTTTGTGTTATTTAAAAAGCATTATGGAATTTCACCTGCCAAGTACCGCTCAGACTGTTAAAAATACCATTTACAGATTTACCTTTCTTCTATATAGTTTAAATTATGGCTAAGACATTTGACGATAAAAAAATTATCTACACGATGAACGATGTTTCTCGTGCGTACGGAACAAAGGTTGTTCTGAAAAATATTGGTATTTCATATTATTACGGGGCAAAAATCGGCGTAATCGGTCCAAACGGCTCCGGTAAATCAAGTCTATTTAAAATTCTTGCAGGAATTGATAAGGATTTTACTGGTGAAACAACTCTTGCTCCCGGCTACACAATCGGGTATCTGGAGCAGGAACCTTATCTTGAACCGGGTAAAACCGTAATGGAATGTGTAAAAGAAGGTGTAAAGCCAATTACAGATTTGCTTGCAGAATTTGATAAAGTAAACGAAGCATTCGGCGATGCCGATGCAGATTTTGATAAATTGTGTGCGCGTCAGGCAGAAATTCAGGAAAAGCTTGATGCGTGCGATGCCTGGAATCTTGATAATAATCTTGAACTTGCAATGGACGCTTTGCGCTGTCCGCCGGCAGATCAGGTTGTAGATGTGCTTTCCGGTGGTGAACGCCGCCGCGTTGCCTTGTGCCGCCTGCTTTTGCAGAAGCCTGATATTTTGCTTTTGGACGAACCTACAAACCATCTGGACGCAGAAACTGTTGCCTGGCTTGAAAAACACCTTCACGACTATCCGGGAACTGTAATTGCAATTACACACGACCGTTACTTTTTGGATGATGTTGCAGGCTGGATTCTGGAACTTGACCGTGGCGAAGGCTATCCGTTTAAGGGAAATTATTCAAGCTGGCTTGAACAGAAAGAAAACCGTCTTGCTATGGAAGAAAAAGGCGAAAGCCAGCGCCGCAAAGAAATGCAGCGGGAATTGGAATGGATTCACATGGGTGCAAAAGGACGTCAGGCTAAACACAAGGAACACATTACCCGCTACGAAGAACTTCTTGCTCAGGGCGGAAAAGTTAAGTTAAAGGATACACAGATTTCAATTCCTGCAGGTCCTCGCCTGGGCGGACAGGTAATTGATGCAGAAAATATTACAAAGTCTTTTGGTGATAAACTTTTATTTGAAAATTTAAGCTTCCATATTCCGGCAGGAGCGGTTGTTGGTATTGTCGGCCCGAACGGTGCAGGTAAGACAACGCTCTTCAAGTTGATCGCGGACGCCGCCGGTTTTGACAGCGGCGAAAAACCAGATTCTGGAACTATAAAAGTCGGAAAAACTGTAAAACTTGTTTATGTTGACCAGTTACGCTCTAAACTTGACCCGAACAAGACTGTTTATGACACTCTTACTGATGGTCTTGATTTGGTAAAACTTGGTGCGGTTGACGAAAAAGGCCGCGCTATGGAAGGCGGCGTCCGCGAGGTAAACGGACACGCTTACTGTTCATGGTTTAACTTCAGCGGTGCCGACCAGAACAAAAAGGTAAATGTCCTTTCCGGCGGAGAAAAAAACCGTCTTAACCTTGGCATGATGCTCAAAGAATCCGGCAACGTTTTGATGCTTGACGAACCTACCAATGATTTAGATGTTCAAACTGTGCGTGCTTTGGAAGAAGCCCTTGAAGATTTTGCAGGCTGCGCACTTGTAGTAAGCCACGACCGCTGGTTCCTGGATAGAATCTGTACGCATATTCTTGCGTTTGAAAACAACAGCGAAGTTCGCTGGTTTGAAGGTAACTGGTCAGACTATGCCGCATGGAAGAAAGAACAGTTTGGCGAAGATGCTGGTGTTCCAAAACGCACTGTATACAGAAAAATGACAAGATAGCTTTTTCGATGACAAGCAGTTACCGGGAAAATTTTTACAGATAAGTTCTCTGTTAAATTTGCATATTTTCTTTTTTGGTGTGCCGGAGTGGCTTATTTTTCTGACTTTGCAGCAATTTTGGTGCAGCAGATTCTGAAAGCCACGCCCATACCTGCTCCAAGAGTATCAGCAATCCAGTCAAAAACAGAGCAAAATCTTCCTGGAACAAAAGACTGATGAATTTCGTCTATAATTCCATAGATACTTACAATTGCAACGACTATAAGGATGCGGAGCAATAAAACATTGCGCAGTAAAACACTGCGCTTACTTTTTATCTTCCAGCTTTCATTTGAAAACCATAATGTCCAGCAGAATGCAAGAAAACCGAAGCATACAAAGTGAACCAATTTATCGGAATTTTTAAAATCCGGCATATCAAGGCGTTCCTGACTTGAAAGATACCAGCTTACGCCCATTACAAAAATTGCAGGTAAACGTAAAAGTATTTTTGAAAATTGTTTTTTAAAATCAGCAGAAAATAATTCTTTGCTTTTAATGCTATTCATCCTGGCTCTCCGAAGTAAAATACAAAAGGCGCGGACGACCGTCTGTTTCGTAATCAATTTCTGTATTTAAAAATTTCTGGGTTTCAAGATAGTTAAGGTATTTATGTACCGTTACGCGCGAAAGACCAATCTGTTTTGCAAGTTCCGTTCCGGAAAATTTTTCACCCTTATGCTGTACAAGGAATTTTTTTATGACTTCCAGAGTACGGCTTTGAATTCCTTTTATAAACGGTTCAGGATTAAGACTTTCCTGTGAACTGAAAAGTTCATCAGCTTCTTTTTGAGAAAGCGGCATGCGGAGTTTTTCATGCATTTTCTGCTTAAAAAAGAATTTATCAAGAGCCTGTGTAAATCTTTTATATTCAAAAGGCTTTACAAGATAATCAAGAGCACCGAGCTGCAGGGCTTTTTCCATACTTGCAAAATCATTTGCAGCCGTAACAAGAATAACATCAGAAAAAATGCTTTTGCTTCTTAAGGTTTTTAGAAATTCAAATCCGTTTAATTTTGGCATGTAAACATCAAGAAGAATAAGGGAAACTTCATTTGCTGCTAAAAAGGCTAAAGCTTCTGTTCCGTTCTGAAAAGTGTGAATTTCATCAATGCGGCCGTCTTTTTCAAGATAGCGCTTGTTGATTTCGCGAACCATCGGGTCATCTTCAATAATAGCTGCCGTAATCATTTTTCTTCCTTAATCTGTTGTTTGTTCTTGTTTTCCATATATTCCGGCGGAATTGTTGTCCACCGTTTTTTTGTTATATGAATAGAAATTGAAGTTCCTTCAAAAGGCGCACTGTCAATTTGAATCATTCCTTTGCAATCCTGAATTATTTTATTTACGGAATAAAGACCGATTCCATGGTTTTCCTTTTTATCTTTTTTTGTGGTAAAACCACGTGTAAATATTTTATCCTGAATTTCGGGTGGAATTCCATATCCGTTATCATCAATATTTATGCGGAGGCATGTATCATCAGAGGAAATGAATAGCTTGATTTCTCCGTTGTTTTCTTTAGAGCGTGTTGCTTCAATTGAATTTTCAAGGATGTTGCCTAGAATAACAGTAAGTTGAGAAGTGCTCAAATACGGATCATGCCGCGGAAGATTACTTGTTGTTTCAAGTAATAAATCAATTCCCTGTTCTTTTGCTTCATTTGTTTTGCCTAAAATCAGGGCAGCAATTGTCTTATTCTGAATATTTTTTATAACGGTATTCTGGGAAGTTTCTAAAGAATTAAAATGGGTTATGTAATTCATGGCAAGGTCGTATTCACCTAACTGGAGCATCCCCAAAAGAATATGGAGTTCGTTTTTAAAGTTGTGCATGTTTGAACGCAGCGCTTCTACGATAAAGCGGAAGCCTGTAAGTTCTTCTGCCATGTTTTTAAAAGTTGTATGGTCATGGATAATTGCTACTGCTCCGATTATTCTTTCGCCTTCTTTCATAGGTACAAAGCTTATAATTAGAGAATTTGTAGGGGTGGTCTGTGACACATTGTATTCTGGGATTCCAGTTTTCAGAGTATCAAGTAAATCCATGCAGATATTAAGCTCTTTCAGGTTTTTGCCTTCATAATTTTCTTTTGGCAGGTTAAACAGGCGGCATGCGGTTTCTGTACAGACGCTGATTGTGCCTGTCATATCTATGGCAAGCAGACCTTCTTCAAGATTATCAAGAACTTTATTCCGGCGGATAAGCAGGTTTGCAAAAGATTCCGGCTCATAGCCCATAAGGCTTTTGCGGATTCTGGTTATTATGAAGTATGAAGAAGAAATTGCCGTTACAAGTGTTGCAAGGACAATTAAAAAATAGCGAAGAATATATGAGCGGTTTAGTTTTCTGAGAGTGTTTAAATAAATACCTACGATGGCATAGCCGTAAACAACACCACTTTCTGTTGTGATTGAAACAAAGGCACAAAGCTGTTTTATAGGCTTGCCGCGGCTGTCTGTTCCGATTTCAATTACGAGAGTCTGGTTCTTTTTATTATTTACCGGCAGGTTTGGAATTTCTGTTCCGGCAAGCATTCCGTCGTAATGATAAAGGCAGATTCTTTTTGTATCGATTATTGTAATGCTGTCTATTGTCGTAGAATTTTTAACGATATTATCAAGATAAGAAATAAGCCTTGTAGTAGGCATTTTTGAAACAAGGGAATCGTAAACAATGTAGTTTTCTGCAAGACTTGTGGCCATGTTTTCACAGTTTGAAATAAGAATTTCTTTTGTGCGCTCAAGATTGGCAGAAAGAATAGCTATTGAAACTACGCTTATTGCAAAAATTGAAATTACCGTGTTAAGAAAGAAAATCTGGAAAAAAATCGGTTTGTTGCGCAAAGGAAATTTTAGCCTGAGGAATTTTAAGAAATGTAATAAAAATCTGGTTGGTACAAAGTATTTGCTTGTTTTTTTTGATTTTTTTCTGAGAGAATTTTTACCAAACTTACAAAACTTAAAAAAATTTACAAACACTTCTATTCCTGTTTTTCTCAATTATACTTAATTATCGATAAAAGTAAAATTCGTTTGAAAGGTTCTTGTGTTTTAAAAGCACATGACGTTAAAAGCGGATTTTTTTATAGGAGGATTGAGAAGAAATGAAAAAGTTACTTGCATTTGCAGCAGTTGTTGCTGCATGTACGATGGTTTTTGCTGCTGGGAAAAAAGAAGCTGCTTCAACAGGTGGAAACACAAATATCAGCGGTAAAGTTGTTATCTATACTTCAATGTATCAGGATATCATTGATGCTATTGATGCAGAACTGGAACAGTTATTCCCGAACTGTGATGTAGAATTCTTCTACGGCGGAACAGGAAAACTTCAGGCTAAAATTGCTGCAGAAAAAGAAAGTGGAAAACTCGGCTGTGATATTCTTATGGTTGCAGAACCTGCTTATGCTCTTGAATTAAAGGAAGCAGGCCTTCTTCATAAATATAAGACACCGGAAGCTGCAAACCTCGCATTTGCTTATGATGCGGACGGCGCATGGTATCCGGTTCGTATCTGTACAATGGTTCTTGCTTACAATCCTGAAAAATATACAAAAGGCAAGGATATTCCTGTAACATTCAAGGAATTTGCAACAGACCCAAGACTTACAGGCTACATTTCTATGTCTAACCCGCTTACATCAGGAACTGCTATGGCTTCTATCGTAGGTTTGCTTGGTGCTTATGGAGAAGACTACTTCAAAGGTTTGAGCAAGCAGAAAGTTGCTATTGAATCAGGTTCAGTTGCCCTTACAAAACTTGAAACAGGTGAATGTAAGGAAATTATGATTCTTGAAGAATCAGTTCTTAAAAAACGTGAAGAAGAAGGTTCAAAGATTGAATGTATTTATCCGGAAGACGGAGTTCTTTCTTGCCCATCTGCAATTATGACTGTTGATGCAAAATACAGTGCAAACAACAACATCCCTGCTTGTGAAGTTCTTACAGACTGGTTCCTTTCAAAGGAAGGACAGAAAGCTATCGTAAAAGGCTGGATGCACGCTGTAAGAAAAGATGTTGATTACACACCTTATGATTCACTTCCGAATGACAAAGTATTTGCCAAGACAATCGATATTGACTGGGAAAAATGCTACAAGGAACGTGATGTAATCCGCACAATGTTCGAAGAAAACGTTACTATCAAGAAAAAGTAATTTATCAAATTAACATAAGAACTGCCTTAAGTTGTACGAATAAAGCATAATTGAGGCAGTTTCAAAAAGTTTTTAACTGGCGGCCGCAAAAGTAAAGGCTATAAAAGCGGCCGCCAGATTTCAGGAGTTATATGAATCAGCAAGAAACTCTGGAAAATCAAAAATTTTATTTTGATTTCAAATGGATAATTATATCTGTAATTGTTGGATTCCTGCTTGTTTTTCAGGTATTCCCGATTCTTTATCTGCTCGTACGTTCAGTTTATATTGACGGTCATTTTTCTTTGACTGGCTTTAAAAACATTTATTCTTATGCCTTAAACTGGACTTGTTTAAAAACAACACTTATTACATCTTCGCTTACGATGGTTTTTGGTGTTTTACTGGCATTCCCTCTGGCATGGCTTGTAGGACGCACAAACCTTTATGGAAAGAAATTATTCAGAACAATATTTGTTATGACATATATGGTTCCGCCGTATGTTGGGGCTATGGCATGGCTTCGTCTTTTAAATCCGACAGTTGGAACAATCAACGTATTTCTTATGAAATTATTCCACCTGTCAGCATGTCCGCTCAATATTTATACAACTGGCGGTGTAGTTTGGGTACTTACAACTTTCTATTACCCATATGCATTTATTACAATTTCCCGTGCAATGGAAAAAATGGATCCTTCTCTGGAAGAGGCTTCAAGAATTTCCGGGGCATCACCGCTAAAGACTTTGTTTACCGTAACAATTCCATTAACTTTGCCTAGTATTATTGCAGCTTCGCTTCTTATGTTTGTAGCTTCGGCTTCTGCTTATGGAATCCCTTCAATTATTGGAGCACCGGGTCAGATTTATACGGTAACAACCCGAATCGTAGATTACGTTCAGATTGGTAATTCTGAAGGTCTTACACATGCAATCTGCCTTGCAGTATTCCTTATGGCGATTGCATTGATAATTCTTTATGTTTCTAATTTTGTTGTTGGAAAAAAAGAATACATTACTGTTTCCGGAAAATCTACGCATCCTGCTATTGTTGACCTTGGCCGCTGGCGAATTCCTGTTACACTGCTTGTTGTTCTTTTTGCATTTATTGTAGTTGTAATTCCGTTCTGGACTGTGGTAACAACTTCAATTACACAGAATATGGGAAAATCGATTTTTGCACCAAAGAACATCACCTGGAAATACTGGAAACTTGTTCTTTCCCGCAAAGCAATTATCAATTCATTTAAGAACAGCGTATACATGGGAATTCTTGCAGCAACATTCGGTATGATTGTTAGTATTACTATGGCATGGCTATTAAAACGCACAAATACAAAAGGAAGAAAGATTCCAGACTTCCTTATTACTGTTGGCTCAGGAAGTCCAAGCGTTGTAATTGCCCTTGCATTAATTATTACAATGTCCGGAAAATACGGTATCAATATTTACAATACAATCGGCATTATGGTAATTGCCTATATGATTAAGTACATGATGATGGGTATGCGTACTGTTGTTTCAGCCTTCAGTCAGATAAGTCCATCACTTGAAGAAGCTGCTCAAATTTCCGGGGCAGGCTGGCTCAGGCGATTAAAGGATATAGTTCTTCCGCTGATAAGTCCTTCTGCGGTTGCCGGCTGGTTCTTAATTTTTATGCCGTGTTTTTATGAACTAACGATGTCAACTTTGCTATATTCAAAAAATACTAAGACGCTTGGTGTTGAATTGTTTGAATACCAGACATTTACAAGCCAGCAGACGGCTTCTGCCCTTGCGGTTGGCATTCTTATAATCGTTATTGTGTTGAATACGGTTTTGAACAAAACCACAAAGGGTAAGTTCTCAATCTAAGTATTAAGGGAGAAAAATATGTCTACAGTTACTATAAAAGATGTTGTAAAATCATTTGGCTCAGAAACAGTTATAAAAAAATTTAATGCAGAAATAAAAGACGGAGAATTCATTACCCTGCTTGGTCCTTCAGGCTGTGGAAAAACTACTTTGCTCCGTATGATTGCAGGTTTCCACAAACAGACAAGCGGTTCAATTTCGATTGACGGAAAAGTTGTTTCGGATGAAAAAACTTTTATACCGCCGGAACGCCGTGGAATTGGAATGGTTTTCCAGACTTATGCCGTTTGGCCTCATATGAACGTTTTTGACAACGTTGCCTATCCGCTTAAAATACAGAAGCTCAGCAAAGAACAGATTCAAAAAGACGTTGAAGAAATTCTTGAAGTTGTACATTTAAGTCAGTATAAGGACAGAATGCCTTCTCAGCTTTCTGGAGGACAGCAGCAGCGCGTTGCTCTTGGACGTGCCCTTGTTGCAAAGCCGAAATTGCTTCTTCTTGATGAACCTCTTTCTAACCTTGATGCAAAGCTTCGTGAAAGCATGCGCTTTGAAATTAAGGAAATTCAAAAGCGCCTTGGCATAACAGTTGTTTACGTAACTCACGATCAGGTAGAAGCAATGACAATGTCTGACCGCGTATTCCTTATGAATAACGGAGTTGTTCAGCAGGTTGGTTCTCCACTTGAAATTTACCGTAATCCTGTAAATCAGTTTGTTGCTAACTTTGTAGGTAAAGCTAACTTTATAAAAGGTGAAGTTTCAGGTGGAAGATTAAAGATAAAAGGAACAGACCAGAGCATTGCTTACGATGGTGATAAAACAGGAGATGTTGTCCTTACTCTTCGCCCGGAAAACGTTAAAATTGTTTCTGAAAGCGCCGACCTTACAGGCAGCTTGAAATCAATTTACTTCCTTGGAAATGAAAATGACTGTCAGATTGATATTGGAAACGGAGTTCTTGTTCGTGTCATTGCTGACCCGCATACATTTGACAATATCAGTTTAGGACAGAAGCTGAATCTTAAATTACTGGATAAAATAGTTTACGAAGATAACGGTGAAAATGATTCATACAATAAGATTTTAACCTGATACTTAAAAACAGTTGGTATACTTTTGCATCGCTTTTTGGACGTATAAGTATAGCCCGATTCTGTGTTTAATCACTCCTCCTGCCGCGCCGTTATTGCCATAACGGCGCGGCTTTTTTCTTGGCTGAATCATGCAGGTTTTCTGTCTTGACCGTAAATTTTTTTTCTAATATAGTAAAGAAGTACAAAAAATGTGCACAAAATTCGGGGGTGTAGCTCACCTGGCTAGAGCGCTTGCATGGCATGCAAGAGGTAGTCGGTTCAAGTACGATGATATCCATAAAGACTTTCGTTTTGACGAAGGTCTTTTTTTGTTTC
>JAEEGK010017254.1_pt1 | contig 15764 bp, 7 predicted proteins | sample 8958771 | NCBI WGS metagenome assembly JAEEGK01 (sample SAMN16246547, study PRJNA631951) | gut metagenome | biome: gut microbiome; feature: rumen; material: SC-attached | host: Bos | place: Iran: Karaj | collected 2018-10
CATCTTGCGCGTTATCTTGAAAATAAGCGGTGGGTGAACGAGCACGATCCTAACCATCCTTATACCAGTGCGATGCATCTGGACGAAATCCGTGGCACGGCGGGCAAGGCGATGGAAGTCATGATTCCGGACATCTATTCCCTCCGCCCGAACATGCCGTTCAACGATCCGAATCCCATGCTGGCCCATGAAACGTTCTGCCAGCAGGTGATGACGCAGAGCGGCGGCAAACGCGTGTGGTTCATGACGCAGACGTTTAGCAACCGCCATCCGAACAAGCAGCGCACGCTTCATCTGAGCTCCCGCTATCCCACGGCGGATGAAATCCGCCTGGACATGTATGCCACATTGGCGGGCGGCGCGAATGGCATTGCGTTCTTTATTTACAACGATTTCGTGAGTTTCCTAGGCGGCATCCGCGGCGAGAAGTTCGACTTCACGCTTGTCGATCCGTGGGGCAACGGCAATGCGACGTATGACGAAATCGCCGCCTTCGGCAAACTCATCGTGCCGATCATGCCGTCCATCATGGACGCAGGCCGCTCCCATGATTTTGATGCGACTATCAAAGTTGATCGCGACAAATTCCTTGTGACAGAAGCAAAGAATGATTTCGGCCATTATTTGTTTGTCGTGAACAGAAGCTTGAAAGAAGCACGCAATGCCGTCGTTTCTTTCGATATACCAGATGGTTGCAAAGTCTATAGTCTGACAAAACAGGCGGAAGCGAATTTGTCCGCCATCGAACTCGGCCCAGGCTACGGCGAAATTCTGGCCGTCATAAAACCAGAAACGTTCACGATGTATTGCAAGGAGATCAATGATCGTGCTGCGAAACAGGAAGTGGATCTGAAAGAACTGCGCATGAAGGAGTTGCGTCAGGCTGGATTCGCCGATGGAAATGCCTCCGCCGCATGGCTGGAGTCCGAAAAAGGGCTTGAAAGTGTAAAGAAGACGTTCGGCGAAATGTATCAGTTCATTGCGAAACCAAACAATGTCTATCGTATCGACACGGCTCCTGAATATGAAGATCTGAACAGCAAAGTGCAAACGCTTAGCAAGGCGTATTTCACGCTGTGCAAGTCACATGCGAATGGCGCTGTGATCGCGGGCGATGTCATGGAACAGCTGAAAAACGATATCCGTGCATTGCAGAAACAGTATGAAGAACGGCTGAAGTAATGACGGCATCCCCGCCGTTGAATTGTACAAAATTTAATCAAACAAAACAAAATACCATGAACGCAATAAAAGATTCCAAGAAATGCCTGCAAAGTTGGTTGGAACGGATTCAGCAACGTCGTCCGTTGTTGGAATGCCTGACGAATGTGGTGACGATCAATGATGTCGCGAATGTGATTTTGGCATGCGGTGCATCTCCCGTGATGGCGGATGCGGCGGACGAAGTGCCTGATTTCGTGAGTATTGCATCAGGCGTCATCATCAATGTCGGAACCATGCAAAATCGTGTTTCGTATGAAATCGCGATGCGTTATGCGCAGGAGTACGGGAAGCCTGTCGTGATTGATCCCGTGGGTGTTGGTGCGGCGAAAGCGCGTACAATGGTGACAAACGCTTTGTTAAGGCGTTATCCGTGCGCGATCATCCGCGGCAATGCGTCGGAGATTCGGACGCTGGCCGAAGGGGCTGGCGAGACGAAAGGCGTCGATGCGGCGGTAGGCGATGCGGTGACGGAAGAGACGATTCCTGCGCGGCTGGCGGTTGTGAAAGCCGTCGCGAATCGGTGGCACTGTACGGTTGCGATGTCCGGAGCGATTGATTTAATCTCCGACGGGAAAGTGAGTTACGCATGTCGCAATGGCGTGTCATGGATGAGCAACGTAACGGGAACGGGTTGTTCATTGACAGGACTGACAGGCGCGTTTGCCGCCGTGGCGGAAAAGAACGAAATGGTAGAGGCCGCCGCATATGCGACGGCCATGATGGGCATGGCGGGAGAAGTCGCGTATGCCAAAGCCAAGTCGTTGGGATTAGGTTCTTTCCGTGTGTATTTGATCGACGCGCTTTCGATGATTTTGGAACAGGATGTCCAACCGCGGCTTGAATTATTATAGGTATGACGATGAGTGATCTTAAAAAACAATTGGCGGTTTACGCCGTTACGGACAGAAGTTGGCTGAATGGCCGTCGGCTGGTCGATGATATCCGCAAAGTTTTGGACGGCGGCGTGACGATTCTGCAGTTGCGCGAGAAGGAGCTGCCGTATGATGAATTTCTAGCGGAAGCGCGTGAAATCAAGACGTTATGTGATTCCTACGGTGTTCCGCTTATCATCAACGACGAAGTCGGAATCGCAAAGGAATTGGGTGTCGGCGCACATGTCGGACAGCATGATGAAACGCTGGCCGAGGCCCGCGCGGAGCTTGGCCCCAATGCGATTATCGGCGTGTCCTGCGAAAATGTCGCGCAAGCGATAGCGGCGGAAAAGGGCGGAGCGGACTATCTTGGTGTGGGAGCGGTATTTCCGACTTCGACGAAGACGGATGCCGCATTTGTGGACAGCCGCGAACTGGCGGCGATTTGCGCGGCGGTTTCGATTCCCGTCGTGGCGATTGGCGGCATTTCGTTGAACAATCTCATGACGCTGGGCGGTTCTGGAATCGTCGGTGTTGCAGTTGTTTCAGCGCTGTTTGCCGCCGCCGATCCGTTTGCCGCGACGAAACAGATGGCGGAACGCGTCGATAAGATGTTGGAAGTGCCTGTTTTGAAACGAAAAGGCGCCATTATTGATTTGGACGGAACGTTGATCGATAGCATTCCCTATTGGGACAGGCTTGGTTATGACTATCTGGAATCAAAAGGCGTCACGCCGCATCCAGATTTGAAATCGCAGCTTGATTCGATGGAAATTCCGTCGGGAGCGGCCTATATCAAAGCGACATACGGTTTGAAGGAGGACGTTCCGACGATTTGCCGCGAACTGATCGCAGGCATTGAAAGCGTCTATCGCGAGAAAGCGCCGTTGTTGCCTGGAGCGAAGGAAATGCTTCAAAAGCTTCAGCAGGAAGGCGTTCGCATGACGCTGTTTACAGCGACAGCCAAGCCACTGGCCGAAGCGGCGTTGAAACGGACGGGAATCTACGACTTTTTTGATTTTATCGTCTCGACGATGGATCTCGGCATCGAAAAGTCTTCCGCCGAAGCATATTACCGTGTCTTGGGACGGCTTGGAACAGCATTGTCTGAAACAACCGTCTATGACGATGCAGAATATGCGTTGGAAGGCGCGAAAAAGGCTGGTTTTAAAGTTGTAAAGTGCTCATAAGATATTACTCATTACTCATTACTCATTATGAAAACAGTATTGACGATTGCTGGTTCGGATTGCAGTGGTGGCGCGGGAATCCAGGCGGATTTGAAGACCATGACGGCGCATGGTGTTTATGGCATGTCCGTCATCACGGCGCTGACGGCGCAGAACACGATGGGCGTGCAGGGGATTCTTTCGATTCCAGGGGAATTCGTTGCGAAGCAGATCGACAGCGTGTTTTCGGATATACGGCCAGACTCCGTCAAAATCGGCATGATGTCGAATGTGGAAATCATCGAAGCCGTTGCGGAACGTCTTAAACACTATGAATTTACGAATATCGTCTTGGATCCTGTGATGGTTTCGACGTCACGCCACCGCCTGCTGGAACCATCCGCGGAAGAGGCGTTGATCCGCATCCTACTGCCGATGGCACGGATTCTCACACCGAATCTGCCAGAAGCCATGGTGTTGGCCCATCGCGACGACATCATGAACCGTGAAGAGATGTTGGAAGCGGCGAAAGTCATTGCGACTGAGACGGGTGCAGCGATTCTTGTGAAAGGCGGTCATCTGACGGATTGTGCGGACGATCTGTTATACGACCATGGCAACGTCTATTGGTATTCCTCGCCGCGCATCGATACAGACAACACGCATGGGACAGGCTGCACATTGTCATCCGCCATCGCGAGCGGATTGGCTCTTGGACTTGATTTGAATAAGGCGGTCGCGCAGGCGAAAGAATACATCACAGGAGCGTTGCGCAACGATCCGCATCTCGGCCATGGCAATGGCCCATTGAACCACTGCTACAGAATAGGTTAGGCGGGAGGGCTGCACTCCAGTGCGGCCTTATCGGGAGGGCTGCACTCCAGTGCGGCCGTAGTGGCCAGTAACTTCTAGGATTCTAGAATTCTAGGCTTCTAGGCTTCTAGATTTTAAAAAGAGAAAAAATGGAAGAATCGCTTTTCACGTTTGGTACGCAGTATTTGCGTGGATGCAGTCCGGATCGTTCGCAGTGGGCGAAGGATCTGAAACTGATTTCGGAACTGCATTTCAACACGATCCGCGTATGGCTGGTCTGGGGGATTCTGGAGCCAGCGGATGGCGTCGTGGATTTCGACTATATCGACGAAATTCTCAACTTGGCAGAAAAGAACCACTTGCGTGTCATCTTTCTCTTCCATCTGCATGGTGCGCCAGAATGGGCGATCAGTAAATATCGCGGCTGTTGGTATGTGGATCAGTATGGCAATCCATTCGAGCCATCGACGCGCGCGAACACGCCTTCGGGCGGATGGCCGGGCCTGTGTCCGGACCATGCCGCCACGCAGCATTTGGAGGAGCGTTTCATCAAGGCGGTCTGTGAGCATGTCGGAAATCGTGCATACGCGTATGAGCCTATCAATGAACCACATATGTGGGTGGAATTTGCGCGGAATCCGCAAGGCTATTTCTGTTTCTGCGAAGAGACGAGAAAATGCTTTAGACTTTGGCTTCAAAAGCGTTACGGCACATTGGAGGCGCTCAGCAAGGCATGGGGGCATCAGTTGACGGATTGGCAGGATGTCCGCCCGCCGACATGGGCCTTCGGATATGCGGACACGGTTGATTGGCGGCTGTTTACGACGGAAAACATCGCAGCATTGGTGAAGCGTCGCACGGCGTATATCCGCAAATATTCTCCTGTGCAAGTGATCGCCCATGCGTGGGGCGGCGGGACCACGACATGTGGCCAGTTGGGAGCGATGGCGTTCGATGACTGGAAGAATTCGCAACCGCTGGACAAGTGGGGCTGCAGCGCTTTTCCATCGAACGTCACCCATGCTTGCAACGTCGGGCTGAGCATGGACAGCACGCGTTCGGCGGCACAGGGAAAGGAATTTTGGCAGTCCGAACTCTCGGCAGGCGATGTGGCGGGTGGTTTGCATCGTGCGTTGTATGCGACTCCTGAGACATTCGCCATCTGGTGTTGGGAGGCCATCGGCCATGGTAGCAAAGGCTTGCTGTTCTGGCAGTTCCGTAAGGAATCGTATGGTAATGAAAGCGGCGCGTATGGTCTGACGGATTATCAGGGCAATCCCACGCCGCGGGCGTTGATGGCGTCAAAAATCGCAAAGACGCTGAACGACCATGCGGATCTTTTCAATAACGTTGAAATGCCGCAACCGGAAGTCGCCATTCTGTTCAGCTACCAGAGCGTCATGTTCAATTGGGCGGAATTCCGCAACAACAATCTGTCCTGCGACGCCATCGGCGGCTATTACCGTGCGTTTTGGGAGAGAAACATCCCCGTCGATATTCTGCATGAAGAGTTTACGACGGCTGAGATGCTTTCAAAATATAAATTGGTCGTCTTGCCGTGTCCGTTCACGTTGCCGAAACGCGTGACGGATCTGTTGGAAAGTTTCGTAACCAACGGCGGAACCGTTCTTTCCGATCCCATGCTGTGCTCATGGGATGAACATCAGAAGCTTTCCGACCACATCCCAGGTAATGGCCTGCATGAATTGTTCGGCTGTGAAGAGAATACGGTGATGACCAGCAATCAAGGCGAGTTCGACGTGTTCGCCAATGACCGTAAAATTCCGTTGAAGAATTCCTTCGTGCGACAAACGTGGACTATAACGAAAGATACTGCAAAAGCGATTGTTAGCAATGCGGATGGGCAGCCCATGATGGTCGATTCAACGCATGGAAAAGGCCATGCCGTGCTGTCTGGAATCAGCCTTGGCAACATGGCGTCGCAGCAGATTTCCATCAGCGACGATTTCCATCGCGAAGGGACGGATCAGGACAGTCGTGGCGCGGCGGGACTGATTTTAGAAGTGGCTGATCTTGCGAAGGTTGCGGTTCCGTTTGACGTCCCGCCAAATATCCGAGTCCGCCACATGGTGTCGAAGGGACGGCATATTTTGATCGCCTACGAATTCCAGAAAAAAGCCACGGAAGGCACGTTGGAATTCGCGGCGGCGGGAAACAGCCAGTGGACGAATCTGCTCGACGATTCCACCGGCTGTTTTCACGATGGCAAGACATCGTTGTCGTTCACGCCCAACGAAGTGAAAGTGTTGGTGATTTGATTCACTGAATTTGCAGAACGGTGTGGATTTCCAGCCGTTCGACGGTGACGCTGACGCTTCCATCGGCCTGCCGTGTCACCGCAAGTTCCTTGTTTTCAGGAATCTGAATGACTTTCTTTACGGGAATGGATGGTGCGATGGTGACGGTCAGCGGACCGATGGGCGGAATTTCGTCATAGCTCCGTACGTTGGCGACGTTGTGTTCTCCCGCCACGTTGATGAGATTCACGAGCAACGTGCCGTCGTCCTTTTTGGCGACGCACAGTTCCGCGAAATGGCTGCCGGTCACGCGAACGGTCGGTTTGTAGCCGAGTTCGCCTTCCAGCATGGATGTGAGAAAACGGCGGATGGCGGTGGAACGGTTTTTCGCGTAGAAAAGCGCCATGTTGAAGACGAGTGCGCAGAAACGGCCGTTTTGCAATGGCGTCGTCACGGCGGCATGCGTATGGGCGGAATCGTAGATGTTGTCGTCATAGATTGCACCGACGGCATGTCCGTCAAGTGGCGTCAATTCAAAAACTTGCGTTTCTCCGCCAGCCAATGCGCCGCCGCCGTCGATAAACGCGAGCATGTTTGTGACGGCACCGCTGGCGTAGCCGCCCCATGTATCGAACAGTTTCGCGCTCGGTCCGTCAATCAACAATTTTCCGCCATTTTCGACGTATTTTTTCAAACCATTCACGGCTTCTTCTGAAAGATTTGCCGTCGGCGGGATGACGATGGTTTTGTATTCTGACAAATCGTCTTCCGCCAACTGATGTTCGAAGACGACTTTCGTGGAGTATTGCGTATCTTGTAGCAAATCAAGCCATTGCGCGAGATTCCAACTGCCCGGATTGCCAGTGAAAATGCCTGCGTTGGACGGTTGATTGCGGTCGGACGGAAAGAGAACGCCTATCTCCTTGGTTAAACGTGATTTGAAACAGATTTGGCGCGCGCGGCAGAATTCCGCCGTTTTGGCCCAGATGGGAATCGCCCACTGCTGAATCGCGCCGCCGAAGCCGTAATGGATGTTGAAGAAGGCGAATGCGCCGCCCATGGCAATTGTGACGGCGGCCTCTTGGCAGTATTGGCCGAGCTCCTTCGTGTTGCGGTTGCGTGTTGTCCAACTGCATGGAATGGCGCTGTGGCCCCACGCCATCAAATCCCACACCATGTTGCGCGCCTCCAAGACGCGGCCTTGGTAACGTGCGCTACAGACGGAATTTGTGGAGGAATAATCGCCCGACAGAAAATCGACTTCATGCGTCTCCTTCTCCGGCATGTAGGCGGACCAAATCCAATTGCTAGTGATTTGGAAATCAGGGAATTCCGCATGGATGACATCGACATAGTGCTTCACATAAGCCTTGAATCCGTCACGGCAGAACTCACGGTATTTTTCATAATCGTCATCGGATGGCCGCGGCGGTTCGACACCATATTTCGCTTTGTAGGCATTGACAGCCCAATGGCTGTAATCGACGCGCGTTCCCCAACATTCGCCATCGATCCATGCGCCGTCCAATTTGTAGTCGCCGGCGAGTTCGCGCAATTGCGGGAGGAGATATTCATCGACGAACGGCCCGAAGACGGATGCGTGGTCGTGGTCGATTTCGCCGTTGACATCAACGACGCACCAGTCTGGATGGAATTTGCCGACCTGTTGATCATAAAGTCCTGAATGATGGCCATATAGGGCGATATTTCTGGCGGCCGTCGCATCACGCATGAAACGGAGAATGTCGATATCACTGCGCATGGCGGCGCGTACGCCAACATTGGTCGGATAGGATGAGAAGCCTGCATGGCCTTTTGTGTCGCATTGGACATAATCTGGCTTCACGGTGTCTAGCATCTCTTCGTAAGCATCTGGCCGCCAGACGGATGGGACGACTTGTCCTTCCATTGCGTGAAAATCGAAATGGATGCCGAAAAAGGAATCTTTGCGTTTCTTACCAAACATACTTGCCTCCATTATCGCGTTTAAATATACAATTAAACTAATGTAGCGGTGGTGGCGGTTGTTGCAACTTCCTTTTGAGTCAATAATCTTTTTACGCAGGAGCGTGTAGAAAGTTTTTGGCGGGTTGCTTTCAAACTTTACAGGGCTACATTATCATCAGCGGTCATCCAAAACACAATTCAAACCATGAGGCAAACCATGAGAAAACTGATGTGCGCGTTGATGTTGGGCGGTTTGGCGACATGCCAGGCCTTGACGCTGTCCGAAAATGGAAAGACGGATTATGTCATTGTGGTGCAGGATGATACCATCGCTGTCCTCAACACGGCGGCAAAGGAATTGGCGGAGCATTTGAAGGCTGTCACAGGCGGTGATTTCAAAATCGTGACGCCGCAACAACGGACCGCTGGACAGAAGGCGTTGATCATTGAATCCGTTCAAAGCAAGCCGGACGGCATCGCCATCACCTTCGACGGCAACAACATCCATCTCGGCGGACAGCTTCCACGCGGACCGTTGTACGCCGTTTATACTTTCTTGGAAGACTACGTTGGCATCCGCTGGTGGACGCCGACGGAATCGTATATTCCACAAAAACCGACGCTTGACGTGCCAGTCCGCAACCACGCCTACGCGCCGAAACTCATCTGCCGTGAACCGTTCTACAAAAATATGTTCGAACCTGTGTTCGCCGCGCGAATGAAGGCCAATGGCCACCACAATCGCATTCCGGCTGAGTACGGCGGCAACATGTCGATCATCGGTTTCGTCCACACGATGTTCCAATTTTTGCCGCCGTCGAAATATTTCAAAGATCATCCAGAATGGTACAATATGATCAATGGCGAGCGGACATCCGCCCATTATTCGCAGTTGTGTCTGACGAATGAAGAAATGCGTAAGGAGTTCGTCAAGATATGTTTGCAGAAAATCGCGGAGAATCCGACGGCGGGCATGATTTCTGTTTCGCAGAACGATGGTCGCGGCATCGACGGCGGTTGCCAATGCCCTGCATGTAAGGCGATTGAAGAGGCGGAAGGCAGTCCGTCTGGACCGATTCTGCGGTTCGTCAACGCGGTGGCGGCGGAGATTGCGAAAGTTTATCCAGATTTTCTCGTGGAGACGTTGGCGTACCGTTATACACGGAAAGCACCGAAAATCACGAAGCCTGCGCCGAACGTCATCATCCGCCTGTGCAGCATCGAAATGAACGCCGCACAGCCGTTGGAGAGCGGGCCGGATAACGCCTCCTTCAAACAGGACATCGAAGAATGGAGCGCCATTTCGAAGCAACTTTATATATGGAATTACATCACGAATTTCAGCAACTACATGTTGCCGCATCCGAACTATCGTGGGCTGGCGAAAGACATCCGTTTCTTCGTGAACCACAAGACGATAGGGATGTTTGAGCAGGGCGACGTCGGTTGCACGGTTGGCGATTTCGTGCGGCCGCGCGCATGGATTGTATCGCATCTCTTGTGGAATCCGGAGGCGGATGTGAAACAACTGGCCCGCGAATTCTTCAACGGCTACTATGGCGCGGCGGGGCCGCATCTTTTGGCGTTCATCGACTATCTGTGCGAGACGGTGGAGGCTTCAGGTTACAACATGACTTGCTATAACTTGGATGTGAACGGCTGGATGAAGCCTGAAAATCTCCGTAAGGCGTTGGAACTGTATAAGAAAGCGGAACAAGCCGTGGCGGACGATCCCGTGCTGTCGGCGCGTGTCCGCCGCGAACGGCTCACATTGGATCAAGTCTGTCTGATGTCCATGACGGATATGCTTCGGCGAGAGCGTTTCACAGGCGAGAAGGCCATTTTGCCTGTTGCGGATCCTGTGAAATTGGCGGATGAATTCGTCGAACTAACGAAAGAGGCGGGTAATCTGCGGGAAGGCGTGGCGTTCGGCCATTACGGCGAAACGCTTCGACAGGGCGTCGTGGCGGCAATCGCCAAAAGTAATTACATTCCAGAACGTTGCAAAGATTTACCGATAGACAGATGGGAAGTCTTTCCAATCATCGGCTTCAATTTGAGCCGCATGGGCTCATGGGCGGACGTCGTCGATGACACAGCGGCCGCGCAAGGCCGCGCGATTCGCATGCCGACGACGCATCACGAATGGGCCATGCAGTGTCCGTTCACAGCGGATTGCTACGACCGCTCCAAGCCGTGGCGGTTGACGGTGCGTGTCCGTTGCGAAGGCGGTTCAAAATCTGGTAATGCCGTCGGCTACGGACTTTACGATCGCGGCGCGCGGAAGGACATGTTCATGAAATGGGTGGACGCAAAGGATTGCAATGGTGATAAATACGTGGAAATCACGACGGAGCCGTTCATGATGTGCGAGAAGCCGTTGATATGGTTCGCGCCAGTGAATCGGAATCCGGAGGATGTCCGATATGTCTATGTCGATGAAGCGATTTTGATTCGGGAACCATAAAAGCTTAAAGCTTAAAGCTTAAAGCTTAAAGCAAAGACAATAATACATTGGCCATTAGCCATGAGCCGTAAGCCATAAGCACCGCCTAGGGTGGTTATTGGCGGCTAGGCGGTTGTCATCGCTGCGCGGCGGCAAAGGATGTCATGCGAAAGTTCAAAATCATATAGTAGATAAATTGGAGGATGCGATGAAAATTTCAGCAATGATTGGAATGTTGCTTTGTAGCGCAGGCATTGCCGTGGCGCAGGATGCCGTGGAAGTGCCGTATGGAAAGACGGATCTGCTGGATATCGGTTGGTTTGATATTGGCTACCAGTCGTATGGAGAGGAGCCGCATTTGCTATCGAAAGGGCAGGTGGAGGACATGATGGGCGAGACAGGCATCGCCAACAAGCCGTGCTTTGACAACGGTCGCCATGCGTTGCTGCTCCATTCGCCGTGGCGTATTCCGACGGGCCGTACATGGATCGACTACACGCTGAAGTTTCCGCAGACGGACACGATCAAATTCAGTTTCAGCTACGCCATGCGCGAAGGGATGGTCGGGCCAGAAAAGAGCGACGGCGTGGAGTTTTTCTGCTTCATTTTCGGCGACGGTGAAGAACCGCAGAAGATATTGGATGAGTACTATTTAGGTTCCAAATGGAAGGATGTGTCTGTTGATTTGAGCCGTTATGCGGGCAAGAAATGCACGATCCGCTTCCAAGTCGAGCCTGGTCCGAACAAGAATCCGAATTTCGACTATTCGCTGTTTTCCAACATGTTTGTGCAGGTTGGCAATGGCGGAGAGGAATCGTTGGCCGACCGATTGAATAAACTCTTGGAAGACAAGGGAATTCAAGCCCAGATGAAAAAGCCTGAATGGGTTCTTTTGAACCGTTCAGGGCAGGGCATCACGCCGAGCAACCGTTTCGAATACATAAACAAATTGGAACGTGTCGATGGTGGCTGGAATTTCATCTACGAAGGAAACGAGCCTACCTACGATAACAATGGAAAAGGACCTTATAGAGGTAGCGATTGTACAATGGTTTATCAATACCGTCCTGCTACAGGACGGCTGGATGATTTCGCATTGAGCTACAATGGCGGGGAGCCGTTTCCGATTGCGGCGCATGGCGGTCTGAAACTCGGTGGAAACAAAGTGTTTGACGGCAAGGCGACGATTCGCGAACAGACGCAGGACGGCAACCGATTGAATGTCACGATCGACTATGCCCTGCCGGAAGGCGTCGTACAGGCCAAATGGACGTTCGAACTAGTCGGCAAGGCGTTGACCATCGAAGTCTCTTGTGATTCACAAGCCATTCGCGGACTGGAACTTGGAACAGGCGGATTGAAGAAGTTGTGCAAGCATTATTCTGTTCCGTATTTGAATATGGAATTGGACTATATGCCGGAGAACCATCTGTACAGCTTCCGCCGCATCGACTGGACGAAATCGGACGCTTCACGGGCTTTCAGAAATTCGAGCTACGAGGCGAAGAACGATGGCACGCGTAATCCATTGCATGACTACGCCTACATCGCGTTTTCGCATGATCCGTTGGAAGTCATGCCGAACATTCCGTGGGAGCCGTCGAAATACCGCAAGTTGCTCGGACCGAAAATCATGCTGGACTTCTGGGGAAGCCCGAAAGGAAGCTTCGCCGCTGATGGCGATAACTTGCGTCTGCTGAAGGACATGGGCGTCGATCATGCTGTTATCATCTACCATAACTGGCAACGGTTTGGCTATGATGTGAAGCTACCGGACCACATTCCCGCGAATCCTAATCTGGGCGGCGATTCGGCCATGATCGAGTTCGGAAAAGCCGCCAATGATTGCGGTTATACGTGGTCGCTCCATGAAAACTATATTGATTTGTATCCGGATGCGCCGTCGTTCGACGAAAAATCCGTCGTAATCGCGAACGACGGCAAGTGGAGCAAGGCGTGGTTCAACGGCGGCACGAAAGTGCAGAGCTACGGTTTGAAGTGCAACCATGCGCTGAAATACGCGAAGATGAACGCGCCGGAAATCCATCGTCGATACAAGACGACGGCGGGATATCTGGACGTCCATACATGCGTCTCCCCATCGCATCAACTGGATCATGACGCAACGCAACCGATGGCGGCGAATGCGCGTCTTAAGGTGTTGCGGGATAAAGAGTTGTTCGATTACATGCGGCAGACGCATGAAGGGCCGATGTTCGGCGAAGGCGGTGGCCATATCCATTGGGCGGGCGCTTGCGACGGAACGGAAGCGCAGGTCAGCGGCGGTTGCGGACACAAGCCGTTTTTGGATTTCGATTTGCTGAAATTGCATCCACAGATGGTGAATCACGGCATGGGCTACTACGAACGGTGGCATCCGAAAGGCTACTCCTTGTCGTGGGGCGTTGACGCAGGTTCGCAGGATCGCATCGACATGTATCGTGCGCAGGAAATCGCCTACGGCCATGCGGGGTTTGTGTCAGGCTCACAGTGCTTCAACACGGCGTGGGCCGTTCGTGAACACAATTTGATGCATGTGGCGCAGGCTCTTTACGGTGACGCGGATGCGCAGTCCATCCAGTATGAAGTCTGTGGAAAACTGGTTCCCGCCTCCGTGGCGGTGGCGTTGGAATGTACGGAACGACAGTTAATTGTCTATGGTAATGGGACGATCGTGCTTGTGAATTGGGGGCCAGAGACATGGAATTTCAATTTTGACGATGACGATGATGAAGACAAAGGAGATGACATTGTCATACCGCAGTGGGGAGCCGTGGTAATCACGAGAAAGGGCATCGTGCTTCGCTCCGCTTTCGAAGCGCGGCCAGGCGTGTTCGCGGATTACGCGGAAAATGATGAGTATCTGTTCGTGGATGCTCGCACATCCTTCGATATGCCGTATCTGACGCAGAAACAACCAGTGGCTTCCGTCCGCGTAAAAGATTTCAAGTATCTGGGCGGAAACGAGATAGAGGTATCGTATGAATGGACGGCGCTGAAGGCGACAGAGAAGCCGACAACGGCGTTCGTTCATTTCGTTGAGCGTCGTGGCGGCGAATCCCATATCATGTTTCAGGACGACCATGGGCTACCGAAACCGTCTTCCGAATGGAAGGCTGGCGAGACATTCGTGGTCGGCCCGCACAAGGTGATGATTCCCAACGCGGAACTTTACAACTATATATGGGTGGCTGGGTTGTACAATTCAAGCAGTCGTATGCCTATCGAAGGGCTGCGTTATGATAACGGACGGTATCAACTGGGGACTTTAAAGATCGAACGCAACAAGACGAATGATGTGACGAATGTCGTATTTGAACCCGTTTCCGCTGACATGGTCGCAGAGGCCAAGGCGAGCCGCCTTGATTTCAACAAGCGTGTCAATCCAGAAGGCACGATGATTGATTTCGGCAAGATCGTGACGGACGGCTCCGTGAAAGTTCAGAAGACGGCAGAAGGTACAATCATCTTCCCGTATCCGCGTGACAAAGAGTTCACTGTGAAGCTGAAGACGGCGGATTTGAAGTTGGGCGAACCTTCTGCATTGAAGCTTGTGGCAAAAGCTGCATTGACGCAGGAAGACATGGGCGACGTTCCCGTAACTGTTGAAGGCGAGTATCTTGTGTTCAAGGCAGGACTGAAAGGCGTAGGGCGGTATTTGATTGAGAAGAAATAAATTGAAACCACGAATGCACACGAATGAACACGAATTTTTTGTGTATATGGGGGCTGGTTGCAAGCCGCCAGAGATAAATGAATAACATTCGTGTCCATTGGTGTTAATTCGTGGTTCTAAATAAATGAAAGGAAATAATATGCGTTGGAAATTGGATGGAAATGGAATCGTGTGGGATGTGCGGAAAGATGCGAATCTTCCGCATGAAGACCATCTGGAGATGAGCGGAAGAAAAGTCTCACTCATCGTCCGATATGGTGTCGGGGAGGGTGGTAAGCTGTTACTAAAACGGCATCTTGTGTGGCCGATGCTGCGGACGATTCCGAACAATACACATGCGTCGTTTAGGTTGGATGCGGAAGACGCATGGTTGCCGTCGATGGAAATCGACGGCTCGCCTGTGGAAGAATTCCCCGAAGTCATTCATTTCGATGGTGTTCTGGATATCGACAGCCGCACGCAAGGCGCGTTGCGCATTCAACGGCGGTTGTTTCCATGCGTCGATGCGCGGTCGATGTGCGAATGCGTGACGGTGACGAACAATGGCGGCAAGCCATGTCGTATCGTCTTGAACAACAACGGGAAGGAGACGTATGGTCGTGGCTGTAACGGCGTGTATGTTGTCTGCGCGTTGATGACACCGTCAGACGAACGCGTGTTGCAGCCAGGCGAGACGATGGAATACGGCTTGCAGATTTCCGCGCGACTGGCCAACGAACCGTATGAACGGCTGGATGCGGCGGTGGAATTGCTTCGGCGGCAGGCTCGTGTGGCGGAATTGCAGGCACCATTGGAACTGCATACAGGTATTGCGGAAGTCGATGCCGAATACAAAATGTGCAAGTTGCGCACGGGCGAAAGCATTTTCGACACGCATGGTGGCCCCATGCACGGGCCAGGCGGCGACAGCTATTATGCGGCGACGTGGTGTAACGACCAAGTGGAATACGCGGGGCCGTGGTTCGCGTTCACGGGAGACAAACTGGCGTTGGAGGCGTCGCTGAACGCCTACAGCCATTATATGCCGTTCATGGGGCCGAACTTCCATCGGATTCCATCGTCGGTCATCACAGAAGGTTTCGACATTTGGGAAGGCGCGGGTGACCGTGGCGACGCGGCGATGTATGCCTACGGAGCGACGCGTTTCGTGTTGGCATCAGGCCGTCGTGATTTCGCCATAAAGCTTTGGCCTGGAATTAAATGGACGCTGGAATACTGCCGTCGAAAAATCAATGAAAAAGGCGTTGTCGCGTCGGATTCCGACGAATTGGAAGGCCGGTTGCCACATGGCGACGCGAATCTGAACACAAGCGCTTTGTACTATGGCGGTTTGACGCTTGGCTCGAATTTGGCGGCGGA
>JAEEGK010017255.1_pt1 | contig 15764 bp, 10 predicted proteins | sample 8958771 | NCBI WGS metagenome assembly JAEEGK01 (sample SAMN16246547, study PRJNA631951) | gut metagenome | biome: gut microbiome; feature: rumen; material: SC-attached | host: Bos | place: Iran: Karaj | collected 2018-10
CCTTCCTGAATTCCACAATATATATTTCCATTTCCTTTTAAACAAATAGAAAAAATATTATAATCTCCAATAGTATGAATTAATTGATAATTATCGATATTAATCATATAAAATCCTTTTCCAACAACACATAAAATTTTATCACTAATTAAACAAATATTTTTATGAGTTGGATTACCAATAATATTATCAATGCTATTTTTTTCAATAAAAATACTATTTTGTAAATCCCAAAATTTTAAAACTTTATCTTTATATGAAAGAGTTAAAAATTCATTGTTTCTTATCATAAAAATATTACAAAAAGAATCATTATTTTGAAAATTAATAACATCTAGACAATTATAAGAATCTAGGTTTTTTCTCCATAATTTCATTGTTTTATCTTTTGAAACAGAAATAAAAGAAGAAGAAGAATTTAATTTTAAAGCTTCATAAACTGTTTTATCATGAGCTTCAATTGTTTGAAGATATTTACATATATTTCCTATATGATTTAATATTTTTATTTTTCCTTTTTGAAAACATAATATTATATCATTTTTTGATAATTGATGAAAAGATTCAAAATATTCTTCATTTGATTTAACTGAAAGATATAAATCAAAGGAATTCTTTCTATAAAAATTTAATGAATCTTCTGATAATGAAATTAATTTTTCATTTTCTAAAAATTCCATTTGTTTTATTATAGATTTATGTTTTGATATTGAATTTGATAATATTTTTAATTCATTATAATATTCATTTGATGTTTTTTTAAGATGAACATAAAATTTATTTCCTTCATTTTGAATTAAATCTATTGTATTTTTTTGATGTTCTATAAAATCACCTGAAAAATTCATTAAATTTTTTATTACATGATAATTTAAATTATGATTATTTATTTCATATTCATATGTCATATATAAATTATCAATAAATTGAATTCTAAAAGTCATTTCTCTTGAAATTTTTTCAATCATTTTATTCAAATTCTTTTTTAAAGATTCAATATCATTTAATAAAGTTCTTAATTCACTTATTTTACTTCGAATTTTATTTGTATTATTCTCTTCTAAAAGAAATTCAGATATATCTCTTAGATCATGAAAAATATGTTCATTTTTACATTTTTCACAAATATTTTTATTACATTTTAAACAAATGTATTTGAATTCCAAAAAATGAATTCTACATAAAGAATCACATTTATGATGAGCAATTACTTTATGAGTAGTATCATTTTTATGAAAATGACCACATAAATTACAAAAAAAAGATGAACAATCAATACAATAATAATAATTTTTATAATTATCATTCTCACATTTATCTTTACAGTTAAAACATATTACTTTTTCACAGTGATTTGAAAGACTTTTAGTGTAAAAATCTCTCAATTTTTCATTTCCTGAATGTCCATTCTCACATTTATATTTTATTTTTAAATAATCATATTGATCATACTTTATTGAACATATTAAATTACATTGTGGGCATTTCATTATATTATTCCATCCAAACTGAATAAAAGGCGCTGGGTTATTTTTTAATTCTTCCATTTTTTTTTTTTTTTTTTTTCTGAAATTTAACCTTTCTTATATTTTAAATTTATGGTTATTAATACATATTTTTAAAAAATATATATTACCAATAATATAATATGATTATTTTAATGAATTTTTGATTTAAATTATTTTTTACCATTGTCCATTAATTGTTCTATTTGAAACAGCTGTTTTATAATTGTTGGTTCTTTGAGTTCAACATTTTTACCAATTTTTAGATAAAAATAATAAAATATGAATAAAGAAATACTTTAATATTAATTAGAATGCTCTAAATATTTTTATAAATGGAAATTTAGGAAATTTTAAATGATTTTTATGAAAAAAATCTAAAATAATGATAAGCTTTAAAAGATGTATTAAAAGGATAAAAAAAAATTAATTAATTTTTTTTATAAAGGCTTTGATTTAAACAAAAAATATAATTTTTAATTTTAAAGAAAAGAAGTTAATGAAAAAAATAATCGAAAGAAATTCTGAAGAAATATTGTAAAAAGAATCTAAAGAAAAAAATAATTTTTTGAACAATTAATATAAAAATAAAAATTTAATTACATGAATTTTTCATTTTTTTGGTTTTTTTATTCAAGGATTCATCACATTTAACTTTTTGAAACATTAATTTTTTTTTAATCAATTATTAAAAGTATGAAAAGAATAATTTAATTTCATTTCTATAAAGAATATTTTTTCTAATATAATATTTTAAATAATAAGCATTTTAATGTGTTTAAATGTTCTTTTAAAAAAAAAATATGACTAAGTTGAAATACTCTCACTTTCTTTTTAATATTTATTTTATTTCTTTTTTTCAAAATTTGTTATGGAAATTTTTATAATATATTAACAAAAGAAATGAAATCTTGAATTTATATTATAATATTTTATATATAATAAACACAATTTCCTCCTTATATGAAAATATAATCTCATAATAACTTTACAATTGTTTGAATTGTTCTTTAACTAACAATGAAAAAAATTCATGGAGATTCTTGTTGTTATATTAGTTATATAATCAAAAGATTATTGCTTACACCAAAGAATATATGTTGATAAAATTTATTTTTAAATTTCTTATTTGATATAAATAAATTAAATATTAATTTTATGAATAAAAGTATAATATATTTATATTTTTCATAAAAATTATTTAAATTTCCATATTTTTCGTTTATAAAATTTTTAGATCTTTCAATCAATACTTAAGTATTTGTTTAATTATATTCTTTTAATTTTTGATGATTTTAAATTCTATTTTATTCCTATTTTTTTATATAAAATTTTTATAATTATTAAAAATTCATCCAATTAAATAAGATAAATATTCATTTTTTCCAAAAAAAATTTTAAAAACCATTATTTATAAAATAAAAAAGAAATTAAAACATATAAACAAAAAAAAACAAAATTAAAATAATCAATTAAGAAATCTTTATCCTTTTTTTTTTTTTTTTCTTTCTAATTCTTTTTTTTTTATTTTATCATTAATTTCTTTTAATCCTTTTAACCTTCCATGAAGAGCTCTTCCTAAAAATCTTATTCTTTCTTTTTCTTTAAAATCTTCTTCTTGAGCTTCTTTAACTTGAACCATTTTTTCTCTAATATCATCCACAACACTTTTTAAATACTCTTCTTTAATTTCTTTATCTTTTAATCTAACATCAATTTCTCTATTATTATTTTCATTTTCTCTATTTAAAATATCTTCTTCAATTAAATTTCTTTCTGTTTTTTCTTGTAAATTACTATAATAATGATATAATTTTTCTAAATGTTTATATTTTTCTAATAAATTATAATATTTAAAAGTATATTCTTTTTCATTTTGATAAAAATCTCCATTTTCTCCATTTACTTGTTTATTTAAATCTCTATATACTGATAATAATTTTTCGTTAATTATATCATTTTGAGTTATTTGTTGGTTTAGATTTTTTAATTTTTCTTCTAAAACTTTTTGTTCTTTTAATTTATTTTCTATTAATAATTCTGCTGCTTTAATTAAATATTTTCTTTCTTCTTTTATTTCTTCTTTTTTCTTTTCATATTTATTTAAAGTGTCAACAAAATCTTTTAAATCTTCTTCAACTGTTTTTTTAAATTTATCTATTTCATTAACATATCTTTTTGATACATCTTTTTTATTTTCTGTATTTTCTTTATTACTTCTATAAGAATAATTTTCTCGCTTATAAAAATCTAATTCTAGTCCTAATGATAATATTAGTTTATTTTTATTTATTAATTCTTTATTATTTAACATTAATCTTTTAGATAAACGTTCTGTCTGTTCTTTATAACTTGACATTGATGATATAATTCTATTTCTTGCTTTTTTCATTGGAGTTTTTAATTGTGTCTTCATTAATTTCTCATTTTCAAAAAACGATGTTTTTGTTTTTGAAAAAGAAGAAGCAATTTTTTTCCTTTTTATTTTCTCTCTTTTTTCCATTTATTATTATTCTAATATATTTTTTTTATAAAATTTAATAAAAAAAAGTATATTAAAAAATAAATTGAATATAATAAATATTTTAATAATTTTTATTGTAATTTTGCATTATTTGATTCCCAATTTGCATCATTCTATTATTATTATTATTACTTCTAAAATTATTTTGTAAATTATATCCCCAAACACTAGAAACTAAATTATTAAATTCATTATCATCATTAATTCCAAAACTAATTTGAGTATAAAAGTTAATAAAATCTTGTAAATTAATCCAAGCAGGAGAAGATAAACTACTAGTTAAACAATATTTTTTAAATACTTCTAAATTATCAACAAATTCATTATATATTTGATCTTTACTTTTACTTCCTGAATAAGCTTGAGGATGATTAGATGCAATAAATTTTTGTTTAATATCTGCAAAGTGAATACAATTATTATTATTTGGACCAAGGAAATTAAATATATTTTTAATTAAATTTAATCTATCATTACTCATTGTTCCTATTATTATTTTAATTAAGTTATCATAATTTATTTTTCCTGAATTATTCACATCTAACATTTTAAATATTGATAATACTTCATTTGAATTAAGAGATAATCTATAATTTTTAAATATTGATTCTAAAGATTGAAAATCTATTCTTCCTGTATGTTCTGAATCATACATTATAAACATTTTTTCTATATTAAATATACTTTTTGAACCTAATTGAAGGAAAAAATTACGTAATTTATTTATTGCATTATTTGCTTCTGTATTATTATTATTGATATTTGTATTTCTTTGAAAATCTATATTTTGGTTTTGTTGAATTTGTTGAGTTTCAGAGAATTGATTTTGCCTATATGAAGGTGTATATATTATATTATTATTGTTAAGTATATTATTATTATTTATTATATTATTATTTTCTTCTGGATAATCTTCTCCAGTTAATAAATTGTAATTTCTTCTATTTGATCTTGATGAATATGTATTTCTTAATGCATTTCTATTTACATTAGGAGTGTTATTATTCTCTTTTTGAGGAGTTTCTTTTTGATAAGGAGTTTTATTATAATTTTGATATGGATTATTAATATAATTCTCATTAATATTATTAATATTATTATTATTTAAATTATTATTAATATTATTATTAGGATTATTAAAATTAACTTGTTCAGGAATTTTAAAATTTAAATTATTATTATTTTGTTGGAAATTAAATTGATTTAAATCATTATTAAAATTATTATTATAATTATCTCCACCATTTTGTAAATTCCAAACACCATCAATCATATCATTAAAATATTGATTATTTTCAATAGAAGCACTAATACCAGAATAATATTCAATAAAATCTTCAAATGAACACTGACTAGTTTTTTCTTTATAATTAATAAATATATCAAAAGTATAAACAAATTCACCAAAAATTTCATTTTCATTTTTCCTTCCCATTTTAACTTCAGGATGTTCTTTAGCATTATATAAACTTTTTAAATAAGTAATTTCTGTAAATCCTTTTCTATTTGAATCTATTCTAGCAAAAGCATCTAGAATTTTCATTTTTCTTTCATCTGATATATTTCCTCTTATAACTCTTAAAATTTCATCTGTTGAAATTCCATTTAAATCACATAAATCTAAAGAATTATAAAAATCAAAGATTGAATTAATATCAATATTAATATTTGTTTCTTGAATTGATTGAGAAAAATCTTCAAAAGAAATTGTTTTACGTAATCTATCTTCTTTTGATTTTAACTTAGAAGCAAAAGTATAATATGTCATTCCATTATTTATATTAATTTTATGTTGAAATAATGTTAAAAGCGATTGGAAATATTTTTTAAAATTTCCTGGTTCATATTCATTTAATTTATTATTTTGATTATTTAAATTTTGATAATTAAAATCTTGCTGTTTTAAAAAGTCATTTTGTTGTTGTTGATATATATTATTGTTAATATTATTTTGTTCATTTTGATAATAATTATTTTGTTTTAAATTATTCATACTATTATCAAATACATTATTACTAGTATCTTGGAGATTAATTGGATTATCAACTTGTATTTGTTGAAAAGGAATACTTTCTATTTCTTCCAAATTATTTTCATTACTAATATTATTATTGTTATTTGGAAGAGGATTATATTGAGTATTATTATATAAATAATGAGTAAAATTTTCATAATCAATAAAGCCTGATTTATTTGGATCATAGTTAGAAAATAATATTTCTAAATCATTATCAGAAAAACCAATTAAACCTATTCTATCTATTACTTTTAAAAAATCTGATTTTGATGCTTTTCCTGTTTTATTTAGATCATAAAATTTAAAAGCATTTATTAAAAAAGTTTCTTCTGATGTTGCTCTTTTTGCTCTTGTTGATAATTTTCTTTTTAATTCATATTCAAATATATTTTTTAAGTTTGAACCTTTGTTATTATCCATTTTTTTAAAATAACGTTTCTAATAAATTAATTAAATAATATTTTTAAAAAAAATTATATAATTTTTTATTTATTAAAATTTATAATTAATTATTTAAAAATTAAAAAAAAATAATTTTCAAAAAACACAACAAGCATTACAATTTTCAATATCTAAATTATCATTAAAGTTCTCATTATCAGAATCTTCTAATTGAACATTTTCATATTTAATTTTATCTTTATCAGGAGTACTAACATATTCTTTTGTATTAACAAAAGTATTAATTTTTTTCATTTCATTAACAATACTTTTTAAAACTTTAATTCTATCATTTTCATCATATATATGAAAGCAATTTTCTAATGTATCATCATTAATTGGAAAAGAACTGTACATTTGAATTAATATATATTCTATTAATTCAAAACCATTATGATAGAAATTTTGATAAAATTTCATTAAATTTTTTCTTTTTAAAAAAGTTCTCAATTCATTTTTTTGAATAGGAATTTTATTATTTTTAAAACAACCACATTCATAAGTATTACTAAATGATATTTGAATATTTTTTTCATTTTCTTTTATATTTTTTTTAATCATAAACTTAACTATATTACTATCAATTAATCCAGAATCAATTTCTAATTTTATTAATATTCTAAATATATGACCTGGCTTTTTTATTCCTAATAAACCTTCAATATCATCGTATTTTAATTTAGTTTCATAAGATTTCATTAATTGAACTAATTTATGAATATCATAAACATCATTTTCAATAAAATTATTATAATATTGAAATAAATCTAAACTTTTTAACCAATTTTTTAAATATTCTCTATTTTCTTCCGTGTTATCATTTATATCACTTATTCCTATGTAATTATTTCTTTGTGATAAAGAATCATTTATTATAAACTCACTTATTAATTTATTATTATAATTTAGATTTTTATTATTTTTTTTCCCACTTCTACTTCCTGTTTGACTTTGAGTTGAAAATGTAGTGTTATTAAAATTATGAAAATTTGTTATATTTATATTATTATTTTTTTTATTTTCATTTTCTATATTAAATTGATTATTTATTATTGTGATACTTCTTTGTGGAATTTTTATACTTTCATTATTATTATTATTAAAAGTAAAAATTTCTGAATTTAAATTATTATTACTTTGAGAATTATAATGTGTGTTATATTTATTTGTCATATTTATTCTTTTATTTAATATTATTTGCTTATACATTTCATCAATTTCATTTTTTTCATTATCATTATTTTTTATTGATTTTTTTTCGTCTTCTTCTATTAAATTATTCTGTGGATCATTCTTTATATTAAAATTTTCATAATTATCCATGAGAGGTAAATCACTTACTCTATAAGACTTTGATTCTGATCTTACATTACTTTTTGTATATTCTAAATTATTATCATCTTCATTTGCCTCTTCTAAAGAATCATTTAATGAAAAAATATTTTTATCATTATTTGAGTTTTCAGTGTTTTTTAGATTTATATTTTTTTGATTTTGAATATTTGACATTTTCATATTTTAAAATTTAAATTATTTACAAAAATAAAATAATAAAAAATTATTTTTCATAATGAAAATGATTAATTAGATTCTCTTAAAAATTTAAACAAAAATAAAAATTTTTCCTATATTAATGATAATAATAATAAAGAAGGTCAAAATTTTCTATTTAATACTGATTAAACATTGATTTATGAAATTTAATGTTTTTATATTATTTTTATTTATTCAAAGTTTATTTTGAAAAAAAGAAATTTAAATACAAAATTAATGAATAAATAAAGAAATAAAAAGTGTAAGTATTTAATTACTCAAAGTTAAAATTTTTTTTATTTAGATTAAATTCAACTTTATCTCTCATAATATCAAAATTTCCATGAATTTGACTTTCAATATTCTTTAAATTGCTTTTAGATTTACTAATTTCAATATAATTATTTTTATTTTGATAATCTAAATAACAATGAGCCATTTTTTTCAAATAATCTAAAGAATGTTTATACCTTTTTAATTCAGCTTTTTCAATATTTTTTGGTTTTTTTCTAATTACCATTTTATTTAAAAAATATAAATCATTATAATTTGGAGTATAATCTTTTATTTTATATTTTGACTTTGAAGTTGATTTTCTTTTTTTTATTTCATTAGGATTTAATAATAAATCTGAAACAGAATAAACTTTAAAATCATCTTTTTTACTTATTCTATATATATCTTCATTATTTTTATTTCTATTCATAATAGCATTATTTTTATAATTGATATAATTATTTACATAATTGTTATAATAATTGTAATAATTGTAATCAATAATATTGTCATAATTTAAATAATCTTCTGTGCTTGTTCCTTTGTCATTAAGTCCTGTTATTAAAATAAAATCATTTGAATTATTTCTTTTTAAAATCTTCTTTTTTAATTGAATTATTTTTTTGTTTTGTTTTGGAGTTGTTGATTGACTTAAAATTTTTGGTAATTTAATTGAATGAAGATTCATTTGTACTAAATTACTTAATGTGTTTCCATTTATTTCTCTTGAATTTTCTATTTCAGTTTTTAAATAATGATTATATCTATTTCTACTTAAAACATTTATTAATTTTTTTTTTTCTGGATAACTAATTTCAGTTTCTAAATTAAAAGACATTATAAATAAAAAAATAAAATAATAAAAAAATAAAGAAATTAATTGTTCTAAATATTATTATAATACCTTTAAAAAATTAATATATTAAAAAGTAAAAATAATTAAAATTTAAAATAAATGAACCCATTATATCTTCGTTTTAAGAATTTCCCAGATTATATAGTAAAACAAGATATAATTGATTTACTTGATAATTATTCAATTCCAGAAAATGATATAGTATTATCATATGATATTTTTGGAAGAAAAACAGGAGATGTAATAATAAGAATATATCATTTAACATCTTATAAAGATATAATAACAACATATAATTTTTATTATTTCAATGAAAAATACATAATTGAATTATTTGAAACAAATGAAAATGATTTTATTTCATGTAAAAAAAGTATAGAATTTTCAAAGAATAATGTTTACACACATGAAAATAAAATCAGAAAAATATTTTTAAAATTATCTAAACTTCCAATGAATGTAAAGGAAGAAGATATTAAGCAATTTTTTAAAAATTATACTTTAGCAGAAAATGGAATTAAATTTAATAAATTTTTAAAAGGAAGTACAAATAATATAAATGAAGCTGTTATTGCTTTTCAAAGTGAAAATGATTGTTTAGATGCTTTGAATAGAGAAAATGAAAGAATATTAAATAATCAAATAATAAACTTAAATGAAAGTTCTCTTGATGAATATGAAAATTTTGCTTCTTCAGAAGCTTTTAATAAATGGATGAAAATAATTAGTGAAAAAATTTCTGCTTCTGATGTTCAAAGAAGTTTATATTTAAGAGGATTTCCTTTAGATGTTAAATTAAATGATATTTTAAATTATTTAAAAGAGTTTGATTTAACTAAAAATAATTTAATTTTTGATGAAAAAATTTTGAAAGAAAATGGTAGTTTAATTATTAAGTTTTATAATGAAGATGATTGTAATGAAGCTAAAGAATTTATTACTTTAAATAATTTTGAATTTGTTGGAAGAGTTAAAAAATTGTATGTTGAAAATTTATTAGTTGTTGTTAATAAAGGGAATGGAATTTATTCATAAATAAATTTAAATTAAAATTTTATAAAATCATATTTTATATAAAAGAGAAATTTTTAAAAAATATGAAAAATAATAAAATATATTTAAACTCTAAAATTTAAAAAATTAATAATAATAAAATTTATCAGTTTAATATTTATTTCTTTTTCTTTCTTCCTTTTCCTTTATTATCATTTTTAACTTCTTCAACAACTTCTTCTTTTTTTTCTTCTTCTACTTTAGGTTCAACTTTAACAGTTTCTTTAACAACATTATTACTATTCTCTTTATTAATATTAGCATTATTAGTATTATTATTATTATCATTATTATTATTTTCAAGTTTAGATTTTTCTAAATTTTTTTCACCATCTTTTCTATAAGATTCTAATTCATTATCTAAATAATCTTTATAATTTTCACCTTTATTTTTTTTAAAATAATTATCTAAATCATTATCTAATTTTTCAGTAGTTAATTTTCCTTGTCTTCTTCTTCCTAATCTTCTTCTAAATTGAAGGCGCCTTCTATTATTATTATTATTAAAGTTATTTCTTCTTCGATTATTATTATTTCTATTATTATTACCATAATTTCTTCTAAATCTATTATTTCTTTTTAAATCTCTTCTATTTCTATTTCTCCCTCTAAAGTTTCTTCTTCTATTTGATATTTGCCTATTTGGTCCTCTCATTTTTTCTTTTTTATTTTATTTAATTTTATTTGGGATTTATATATTTTATTTTTTATTTGTTTTATCAATTAAAATTATATTTTTTCTGAAGATTTATTTATAGGACAAATTTTAGGATTAAATTAATTTATTTTATATATTTCATATAATAAGTTAAAAAATTTTTTATTTCATTAAATTAAAAATTACCATTATTATCATTAGGAATATCATTAGAATTTTCAATCATATTTTCATTTTCAATTTTATTAATATCATCTTTTAAAAAGCCTTTTTCATTATTATTATTTTTTCTTTCCTCAAAATTATGTTCATTATTGCTATTATTATTATAATTATTCTCATTAACATTAATATTACCATTATTATCACTAATATGATTATTAATATTATCATTATTAACATTATTAACATTATCAACATTGTCATTTCCATTATCAATAGTAACATCATTAATATTAGTTTTATTCAAATTATTATTAATATATAAATTCTTCATATCCTTATCATCATCATCAACATCAAACTTGAGAATATTATCAGAAACCCAAAAATATAATCCATTTAAAATCACCGGAAAAATAATCATAACAACAACCAATTTAATATTTCCATTAGTAAATGGAGTAAGAATAAAATTCCCAAAATTTTCCCAGAATTTTTTAGCAATTTTAACAAAAGCCAAAAGAAGACATTTATTAATAACAGTAACAATTAACCATACAAATAATTGTGAAAAATACATTTTTTTAATCAATCTAAATTTCCTTTTACCATCTTTAACATATTCTTCAAAGTACAATCCACTTTTTAAATATTTCCAATTACCAACAAAAGCAATACCATCAATAACCCACATTAAAATATATGATAGAAAAGCTCCTAAAGTACAATCTAAAAATAATGTAATAAAATACCAAACGCATGCATCAGAAATATCTTCCTCATTAGTTAACCAAGAAGATAATAATAAATTTATTATATGAATTAATATTGCTGCAATTGCTTGTTTTGATACATCAAACCACCATACTTTCCAAGGACGTTTTGTTTTTTCTAAACAACGTTTAAGTATTAAAGTTAAAAATGCTGCTATTGCTAATATTGCTTGTACTATATATCCAAATATTCCAAATAATTCACATTTGTCTTTTTGAAGGTGACGAATAGGCATTTTTTTTATTTTATTTTATTTTAGGGTTTATTAATTTAATTTATATTTTTATAGGTTTATATTTTAAATGTTTTTTTTATTTTATTTAGTTTTTTTATTTTCTTTATTAGTTAGTAAAAATTGTACCATACTTTGTTTAACAAGATAATTTTTTCTTCATGTTCGATTAAAAGATTTTCTTTAACATTTAACTTATAAGATTTATAAATAATTTGATATCTTTAAATCAATCATTTTCATTTGTAACTGTTTTATCTTTTTGATTGGAAGTTTCTTGTGTTGTTCCAAAATCAGAAATATTTTTGAATTCATTTATATTAATTGCCTTGCTTTTAGAAATAGTTTTTCCTTTCAAATTTTCATTTTTTTTATGTTGAATATCAGTATTATCTTTTTTCTTTTTTTTTCTTTTTTGTCCAAGATAAATATTCTCAAACTTTTCGTATAAAGATGAACTAATTGTTTCTTGTTTTTTTATATTACAATCAGTCAAATTTTTTTTTGAATGCAATTCAATGCCCTGAAAAATTGTTGAGTCTTCATTTAAACATGGAAATTCATTTACCAAATTCAAAGTATCATTGTCATCAAAAGCATCAGAATTAATGAATCCTTGAGGGGATTCATTTAATTCACTATCCCCCGTGTTATTAATAACATTTGACATTTTTTTTATTTTTTATATATGTAATATATAATATATATCTTTATTTTAATTGAATTAGATTATTTTTTTTTTGTTAACTTATTTTATTAATGTTTTTAACTTTTTTTGGTTTTTTTTTTTTTTCATTTATTTTTTTTATAATTTTATTTTAATTTTGTCAATTAAATCCTTGAGAAAAATTGATTTTCTTCTATAATATCTTAAAGAATCTTCTTATTTTATTAAATTAAAGTGATTTAATAAAATTTAAGAAAAAAATTTTACCAATTTTTTTATAGAATTCTTTTTATGAATTTATTTACATTATTTATATAAGTTTTGATGATAGATTTAAACTTTTTTAAAAATAGAATTTATTCGTTCAAAAGATATCAATTTATTTTTTTCTAATAAATTCTTCTTGATAAACAATTTTAATTGTTTAATAATTAATTAATTTTATGGTGAAACAATTATTTATTTTTTCCTATTTTTAATTTTTTTCATATTTATTTATATTTTATTAATAAATAATAAATATTTTTATAAACATTTAAGAAAAAATTTGATTATTTAAAAGGGGTTCAGCTTTATCATAAAATTCTTTAAAAGTCATATTATCTTGATTAGATTGTAATTCTTCTAAAAGAGGAGTAATTAAAACTAAAATTTTTTGATTTAAATTAGATAACTTAATTTTATCACTAGAAATAAAACCATCATTGTCAGAATCAAGTAAATTAAAAATTTGTTTAATTTTTTCCATTTTAGTTTTCATAATTATTTCCATTGATTTTTTTAAATAAATATTTTTTTTTGTCATTCCATTTGAAACTTCTTTATTAACTAAATCTTTATTTTCTTGACATATTTTTTTATTATAATCACTTTTAACATTAACTGAAAATTCCCTTTGATTTGGGTTTTTAGGTCCTCTTGTAATTGTAGGATGAAATAGTTTTTCTTTTTCTTCTATATTTTTATTTTTTTTGTCTATTAAAACCTTAAGTTCACCTATTTGATTCTTATTCATTGCTAATCTATTTATAAATTCTTCCTTTGTTTCTTTTTTATTATTTTTATTAATGTTTTTATTTGATATATTTGGTTTAAAAGGGTAATTTTTTTTCATATTTTCTTCTATTTTTTTTTCCTTTTTATCATGAATTATCTTTGATTCTAAATATAAATAATCAAATAAATTTGTTTCAGGCTTTAATTCTATTTGTTTTATTTTATTATGAAAAATAAAAGAAGTTTTATCATTTTCAGTATTATATCTAAAAATACTATTATCAGGAGTTTTTGATCTTTCATAAAATTGGCTTTTTCTTTCAGAAATAGAATAAGAATTTTTCAATTCATTTTTATTAATATTACTATTATTTAATGAAATACTATTTTCATTAGAATTATTATCATAAATATAAGAAGAATTATTATCATTATAACCTTCGGTTTTTCTAATTTGATTATCAGTACTTTTATTTCTTTTCAATTTAATATATGAAGGATTTATTCCTGAAAGATTTAAAGGAATTTCATCTAATCTTATTTTTTTTTTCATTAAAGCTAATTTTTGAGAAGATAAAGGAATTGTTGGTTGAAAAGTATTTCTTTCTTCTTCTTTTTTATTTTTATAATATTGTTCTTTTAAATTTTTTTCTTTTTGTTGATTTCCTAATTTTAATAATCTATCTTCAATTGGTTCTTCTAAATTATATGCTAATTTTTTAGATATTTCATTTATTTTTGGATGGAATATTAATTCTTGTTCTTCTTCATACATTAAATCTTCTTTTATTTTTTTTCTCGCTTTTTCTTTTTTTTCAAGACGTCTAAAATGATCATTATATAATCTTTCACCTCCAAAATTAGGATTATTTGAAGCCCATTTATTTTTTTTTTTTTGAATATATGGTTGTTTATATATATAACTGTTGTTATTGTTTGAATTTATTAATTCTGAATTTGAAGGATTAATCAAATTAGATTTATTTACTTTTGATTCGTTGTTATTTGAGATATAATTTTCTTGATTTTCTATTATATCATTGTTTAATAATTCATTATTGTCATTTGAATTATAATTATTTTCATTATAGTTATTCATATAATTTTCATTTATATTAGTATTTTCATTATTATTAGGATAATTATCATATATACAATTATTATCTAAATTATCGTTAATATTATAATAATTTTTATTTTCTTCATATTCATTATTATTATTTTTAACATTGTTTGGTACTATAAAAATAAATATAAATTATATTACATTCTGTAAATTGTTCTTCTAATTGATTCATAACTTGTTGAGTTATTATTCCTTGTGCTGAATCAGGTAAATTATGTTCTAAACAAAATTCTTTTATTTTTTCTTCAATAACATCTTCTTCCATTATTATTAAATTTGCTATATCATCATCTGAAATTTGAATTTTTATATTTAATAAAGGAGAATTGTTTTTTGTGTTTTCATTCATTTTTTTTTCTCAAATTTTTATGAATATATTATATTTATTTTTATAAATTAATAATTAAATTTAAATTAACCTTTTTTTAAATTACTGATTTTCTTTTTTTTGAAAAAAAGATTTATGTCTTTTTCTAAGTAAATAAAATTTTTTCTAATTTCTTCAAATTTTATCTGTTTGTTTTCTATAATATATTTTTATTATTTAATAAATCATTTAAAAAATAATTATTCTTTCTCTTCACAAATTATTTTACTTTCTTTCGGAATGGTTTTTTCTTCTTCATTTAATATTTTATTTTTATTTTCTAACTCAATTAAATGTTCAGACATTTTACCATAATTTTTATCAACAAAATTATAATTCAATCTTTTTTTATTTATTGAATTTTTATTTTTTATTTCTTCTATATTTTCTTTTAAAAAATTATGTTCTAATTTAGGTAAAATAATATAAGAATTAAAAGAAATTTCTTTTTTATTTTCATTTATATTTTTCTTTTCTAGAGAATTACTTCTAAAATTTTTAATTTGAATATCATTATTATTTAAATTATTATCTTTATTAATAATTAATTTATTAGTATTTTTTATTATAAAAGATT
>JAEEGK010017256.1_pt1 | contig 15764 bp, 12 predicted proteins | sample 8958771 | NCBI WGS metagenome assembly JAEEGK01 (sample SAMN16246547, study PRJNA631951) | gut metagenome | biome: gut microbiome; feature: rumen; material: SC-attached | host: Bos | place: Iran: Karaj | collected 2018-10
CCTTTATGAGCGCCACGTAATCGATGTCGGGGAACACGGACCCGTCCGTCCTGCGTACCTTGCCGACCACCAGGCATTCGTAATGCAGGCCGACGTATTCGGCGCATATCATCTTGAAGACGCCTTCCATGTACTCCGAGACCGTGCCCAGGGACATGGCGTAGGACTCCTCCACCGAGAAGAAGTCGGAGTTGCGCCTGCACCGGGTGATCACGGAGTAATAGAACCTCAGCAGGTTGCTGCTGAACGAGAATATGGAGTTCCGGAACCCGTTGGAGGACGACTCCTTCACCACGAAACCCTTGTTCTCCATCTCCTGCAACGCTTTGGAGCAGGTGGTCTGGGACACGTCCGCGATGTCCATTATGTCCTTGAACCTCTCCGCCCCGGATGCCATCGCATGGAGTATCCTTATGCACTCGGACTTGAGGGTCGCCTCGGAGTTCACCATGGATTCGACCTCGAGCGCGAAGACGGACATCCTGCCGAAGAACTGGTCGCGGATCGCCTCGTCTGGATCCCCTTTGAGAAGGAAATGGTATGCGGGGGCGCCCCCGACCATCCCGTAGGCCTTCAAATGCTGGAGGGGCGTATACTCCGGATGGAACCCCTTGCACTCGATGTAGTTCATCGGCTTGATCTCGACGAAATTCACTATCTTCCCGAACACGGTGCTGTCGGTGTCGCAGGCGATGAACAGTATCCTGGTCCCGAATATGTCGCGGCGGAGGAACGAGGAGATGTAGCTGGACATCTCCGGGAAGGTGTCGATGAGCTCCTCGTAGTGATCCAGTATCAGGACGGTCTTCTTGTGCCCGCAGACCCGCTTGACCAGGCTGAAGAAGTCCTGGACGTCCTCCAGGGTCTCCCTGTTGCCGCTGTAGCGGGTGACGGCGTCCTCCATGCTCCTGAGGCAGTCGGCAGGAAGGCCCTCGGTGCCCCTGACGTAGATGTACGGCTTGTCCTTGCAGAATTCCTTCAGGAGGGACGACTTCCCTAGACGGACCCTTCCGTGGACGGCGCAGCTCTGCGGAACCGCCTTGTACAGCTCCTCCAGATAATCCAGCTCCTTTTTCCGCCCGACGAAGCCATCCATGCTAGACGAATGGCCCTCATGCTATTAAGAATGATTCAAAAACCGCGCCTGATTGTTTAGGAAACCCTAAATTTAAATATTATTTAGGCATACCTAAAATCAGAAACAGGAAAAGGAGGCGATAAGAAAAGAGCCGATTGATCATGCCGGTCCGCAGGGTTCCAGTGGCATTGTAGTATCGCGGACCGGCCGTATACCACTCTCAAAATCTTCTGTAAAGTTCCGGGCGCCTTTTCGAAAGGTAATGGACGTCCTTCATGGTCCTGTACCCGTCTCCTTCCCTTATCGTTCTCAGCTTCTCCGACTCCAGATCGGCCATCATCTCGCATTCGCCGCCGGACGCGTCCTCGGCGAGGACCTTGCCCTTGGGGTCGAGGATCATGGCGCCGCCGCCGAACGACGTCCCGGCTCCGTTCGGGCCGCATGCGTTGCAGCAGGCGACGAAAACGGAGTTGTCATACGCCCTCGCCGGAAGGATCCTGCTCCAGACGTCCGACCTGCGGGCGCCGGCGAGCCCGGACGCATGGGGCATCAGGACCAGATCGGCGCCCTGAAGGGCGTAGGAGCACGTGATCTCGGGAAAATGCGACTCCCAGCACATCTGTATCCCGACCACGGCCTTGGATGTGCGGATCACGTCCAGGGAGTCCCCGGGAACCATGCGCTCCGCCTCCATGGCGCCGAGATGAGTCTTGCGATACGCTCCGACGATGCGGCCGTCCTCCGCCACCGCCTGGACTATGCGCCTGTCCTCGTCCGCGAACCCGAAACAGACGCACGGCCCCGACTCGGTGGATTCCGCGACGGCGCGGACCTCGGGTGAGGAGAACGACAGGCGACGGGTCTCCGACGCCATGGAGTATCCCGTGAGGCACATCTCGGGGAAGAGGACCATGTCCGCTCCCGAACGGGACAGGGCGTCGATGCGTCCCAGCATGGACTCGAGGTTGCCATTCACGTCTCCGATGTCGGAACGCATGCAGACGGCCGCAATCCTGAGATCCTCCATTTCCGCATACCTCGAAGAGGACTTCACGTCAAAAGTATAAAAAGAAAGGGGGAGGGGAGGCCCTCCCTTGTTCATTCCTCGGTCTCGGGGATCAGGACCTCGTTGTCGACGTCCTTGGGCCTCTCGACCTTGAATATTATGCCTATGACCACGAGGACGAGGATCAGGCAGCCTCCGGCGATGAACGCGAAGTCCACGCTGTTGGCAAACGCAAGAAGGATCTCGTTGACCACCTTGGGGACCTCGGTCACGAGCTGTGCGGGCAGGTAGCCGATCTGAAGCATCACGGATGCGATTCCGGGAAGGCCGGTGGCATCGGGGACCAGCAGGTCCAGGACGCCGGTGCTGTGGGGGACGGCCGCATAGATGTCGGGTGGAAGGAGCGAATAGAGCTCCCCGTTGATCTTGTTCCCGATGAGCATGGCGAACACCGCCGTACCGATGGTGGCTCCGACGGACCTGATGAGGTTGACGGCCGAGGTGGTCATGCCCATCTCGGAAGGCTTGGAGCTGTTCTGCACTGCGGTCATGATGACACCCATCATGCATCCGAGCCCCACTCCGAAGACGAACAGGCATATGACGTAGTACTCCACGGTGGTGCCGATGGTCATCTGCGACAGGAGGTACAGGCCGGCGAAGGTTATCAGGGGGCCTGCGATCAGCCAGGGCCTGTAGCCCGTCTTCATGAGGAGGGCTCCGCTGGAGAGGGCCGTGATCATCATCCCCAGGACCAGGGCCAGCGAGTAGAACGCGGAGTCCAGGACGGAGAACCCGAGGACGTAGATGGAGAACATGGACGAGTAGGTCATGGCGCCCATCATGGCCAGCCCGAAGATGAACATGAACAGCGCCGCCTTGACGACCACCTTGTTCCTGATCAGGTGAGGCGCGAGGATGGGCTCGACCGCCTTCCTCTCGGTGAGGATGAACAGGGCCAGGAGCACCAGCGCGACCGCCACCATCGCGATGGAGACGGGGCTGACCCAGTCGAACTTGTCTCCTCCGAACTCGAAGAACAGGAGCACGTCCACGAGCATCAGCGAGAGCAGCAGCATCCCGACCTTGTCGATGTGGACGTCGTCCTTGCTGCCGATCGGGGCGGGGAACTTCTTGATGGTGAGGATGAACGCGGCCGCGGCCAGAGGCACGTTGATGTAGAATATCCAGTGCCAGCTGATGTACTCGGTTATGTACCCTCCGATGAGGGGGCCTATCCCGCTGCCGATTCCGAACACGGCCCCGAGTATCCCCTGCATCTTGGCCCTCTCGCGAGGCGAGTAGAGGTCGGCGACCGCGGCGGTGGCCACGGGTATGAGTATTCCGCCTCCGAGCCCCTGGACCGCGCGGCAGACGATGAACATCTCCATGCTGGTGGACAGGCCGGCCACGATCGAACCGGACACGAAGAGGGTCAGACCGATCAGGAACAGGGGCTTCCTGCCGTACAGGTCCGAAAGCTTCCCCGATATGGGGATCATCACGGTCTCGCACAGCATGTAAGCCGTGACCATCCACGCATAAAGCTCCGCGCCCTTGAGGTCCGCCACGATGGCGGGGGCGCATGTCCCCACGATGGTTCCGTCGAAGCATGCGGTGAGCATGGCCAGCCCTAGGCCGAACATGATCATCCTGCGAACGCGGGGACTGATGTTTTTATAAGTGATTTGTTCCACAGCCATTGAATCTGTGGGGTTCAAACTTTTCTTCTATATAATGGCAACCTGTGGTTTCCTTAATGGCCGTATGTCAGAGGTCGTCTGGAGAGACGGGATGCCATGACCTCGTCTATCCTGGCGTTGATCTTCACGGTGATCCCGACGAACTCCCTCAGGTCCTCCTCGGAGACGGGTCCGAAGATCTCCTCGCAAATGGACGACACCCCCCTCTCGATCGTACGGAACGCCTCCCTTCCGGCGTCGGTGAGCCTAATGTCCCAGGTCTTCCTGGAGCTTCCGTTGTAGACCAGCCCCAGCCCCATCAGCTCATGTATCACGGTGGAGACCCTGGACTTGTCCACCGGGATCACCGCGCAGAGCTCCTTCTGGGACACCCCGTCCCTGGTCCCGACGGCGAATATGAACGGTACGTGATGGGGCTTCAGCGCTGTGCCGTCCAGGCTTTCCTCGGCTAGCACCTTCAGGCAACGGGACATCCGGTCCGGGTACGTCAGAAGAGGAACGATCGTCCTGTACTCCATAGATGAACAGGCATTTATCACTTTAAAAAAGCGACTGATGGATGGACGGCATGCGTGAAAGTTTAAGTGCGTAATCCAAAGTACGGTGAACAGGTGCGATGATGCAGCTATATCATGACAAAGACGCGGACCTCGGAATCTTCGAGGGGAAAAAGGTCGCCGTCCTCGGATACGGAGCCCAGGGAAGGGCCCAGGCGCTCTGCTTCCACGACTCCGGCATAGACGTCACCGTCGGAGTGAGGAGATCCGGGAAGTCCTGGGAGAAGGCCAAGGAGGACGGCCTCAAGGTCGCCGAGTTCGCCGACGCCGTCAAAGGCGCCGACGTCGTGCTCATGCTGCTGCCCGACGAGATCCAGCCGGACATCTACAAGCAGTACGTGGAGCCCAACCTCAAGAAGGGCGCCGCATTGGAGTTCGCGCACGGATTCGCCATCACCTACAAGCTCATAGTCCCGCCCAAGGACGTGGACGTCATAATGATGGCCCCCAAGGCCCCCGGGGACATGGAGAGGATCGTCTTCACCGAGGGGTTCGGCGTCCCCGCCCTCATATGCATATACCAGGACGTCACCGGCAACGCCAAGAAGATCGCCCTCGGACTCGCCAAGGGCCTTGGAGCGACCCGCGCCGGAGTGTTCGAGACGACCTTCGACAACGAGACCTACACCGACCTCTTCGGCGAGCAGGCGGTCCTCTGCGGAGGCCAGACCGAGCTCATAAAGCGCGGGTTCGAGACCCTGGTCGAAGGCGGGTATCCCCCGGAGATGGCCTACTTCGAGGTCCTCCACGAGACCAAGCTGATCGTCGACCTCATCAACAAGGGCGGATTCGAGCTCATGTGGCACGTGGTCTCCAACACCGCGGAGTACGGAGGAATGACCAGGAGGGAGAGGGTCGTCACCGACCAGTCCAAGGCCGCCATGAAGGACATCCTCCGCGAGATCGAGGACGGGACCTTCAAGAACCAGTGGAGGCAGGAGTGGGCCGACGGGCTCGTGAACCTCAAGGCCATGGAGGAGAAGGAGAAGCGCCTCCAGCTCGAGGTCACCGGAAAGGAGATCCGCAGGCTCTTCGAGAGGAAGAACTGATCCCAGGAGGCGGAAGGGTGAGCAGAATCTCCATAAGGAGCGCGGCGGGGGAGTTCACGGGGGAGCTTGACGGCTCCGACATCTCCAACGCCATCTGGCTCGCCCCTCCGTCGACCCTCGAGACCAACATGCTGGGCGGGATGATGTATTGCGAGCTTCCGCTCAGCGCCATAATGCCGAAGGAAGGGCGCGTCACGGATCTGGAGATCGGCGACATCGCCTACTGGCCCGGCCCCGGCGCATTCTGCGTCTTCTTCGGCCCCACCCCGCTCAGCGGCGAGGACGGCAAGCCCGTCGCGCCCTATCCCGTGATCAGAATCGGCAGGATGGACGGCGACTGCTCCCGGATGGACGACATCGGGGACAGGCAGAGGATAATCCTGAGCCCCGTCCTCCGACGTCTTCAAACGGGTTTTTCAATTCCCGACCAGCTCGGTTCCCGAGAAGCTCATGGTCGGCGTGGTCACGACCCCCATCTGGACCGGGTCGTTCCCGATCATCTCTATGTTGGCGACGGCGTCGAGCATGTTCCCCATAAGCAGCGCGTTGTTCACGGTGCCGACGACCTCGCCCTTGCGCACCACGTATCCGCACCGGACGTTCAGGCCGAACCTCCCGGTGAGCTCGTCGGCCTCCGGCCATGCGAACTTCTCCACCAATATGCCGCTGTCCGTGTTCTCTATGATGCGGTCGAGGGACATGCTTCCGGGCTTGACGACGAGGTTCAGGGGCTTTATCGTCGGAGTCCTGTCGTAGGCGCCCTGGGGCTCCACGCTGGACCTGCGCATTCCGTTGCCGGTGCTGCCGCCGCAGAACGTGTCGTTCAGGAACCCTTTGAGGACCCCGCCCTCAATGACCGGCTTCCTCTCCGCGGGCGTCCCCTCGTCGTCGTAGACGCAGGACAGCGGCGCACGCACCGAAGGATCGTCGAAGATGGTCAGCGAATCCGACGCCACCTTCTCGCCCATGGATCCGGCCCACCTGCTGCGCCCGTACTTCCTGTTCTCGCCGTTCACCGCGGACCCGACCGCGGAGAGCAGCATGTCTCCGAGCTCGCTGGGAGGGAGGATCATGGAGAGCTTCTCGGAGCCCTTGTACTCCCTGCACCCGGCGGCGGCCTCGGCCTTGCGGGACAGCGATTCGGCTATCGCGACGGGGTCCAGGTCCAGCCCGGTGCCGTGATACGTCTCCATCCCCTCGCCGGGATGCTCCAGCCTCGCCATGGAGGTGAAATGCCCGTACACCAGGGTGCTCCTGTGCCCCACGTCGACCCCGTTCCCGTTCACGGTGCGGGACTCGGTGCATGATACGCGTATCTGCGCCCTGGGGATGTCCACGCGGCAGTTGTCTATGACCTGCCTGGCCAGCTCCCTGAGGTCCTCCGCGGAGGCGTCCTCCACCCTGCGGTCCCAGACGTCCGGCGCCGGGATCCTCGGGCTGGCAGGGATTGCATAGCCGTTCAGGGACTTCGCCTCCGGCGAGCGGGAGAGGACCGACTCGGCCATGTCCAGGCAGTCCTGGACCGCGCCCTCCGAGTTCAAGGACACCGAGGACTTCCCCGTCCTTCCGCCGTCGGTCATGCGGAACATCATCCCGGAGTCGACCTTGGTCTCGACGTTGCTTATCCGCGACCCGTCTATGTACACCGTGCGCACGACCGTCTCGGACACGTAGACCTCGGCCTGGTCGTAGCGCTTCAAGGCCTGTATTGCCCTGTCGTCGGGATAGACGCTCACTGCCCTCCCCCCACGATCATCCTGGCGCGCATGTACGGGCCTCCGGAGGAGACCCTGACCCAGTCCTCTATGCCTTTTCCGCACATCCCTCCGTCCAGGACGACCTCCTTGGTGAGCGCGTCTGCCGACGAGAGTATCTCCACGGACTTCCCGGTCAGCGTGAACGACTGGACCATCCTGGTCACCTCGCCGTTCTCTATCAGGAACCCCCTGAGGCACTTGGCCTCGAAGCATCCTCCGACCGGGTCCTCCATCCCGTTGACCATCTTGTCGCAGAGGATCCCCCTCCTGGTGTCCGCCACCAGGTCGTCCTTCTCCCAGTCCCCCGGGCCGAAGTAGGTGTTGGTCATCCTGACCCAGGTCCTCTTCCCGAAGTTCTCCGCCCTGCCGTTCCCGGTCGGACGGCATCCCAGGCGGGCGGCCGTCTCAAGGCTGTGCATGTAGCCCGTGTACACTCCCTTGTCTATGATCTTGGTGCATCCGGACGGGGTCCCCTCGTCGTCGAAGGGAACGGAGCCGTGGGCCCCCGGGACCGTCCCGTTGTCGTACATGGTGATCGCCTCCGAGGCCACCCTCCTTCCCACCGCGCCGGTCAGGAACGAGCGCCTCTTGGTTATCTCGTCCCCCTCCGACGCGTGGCCCATGGCCTCGTGGGCCAGGAGCCCGGAGACCATCGGATCCGATATGACGGTCATCTGTCCGGAGGGCGCCCTCTCCGCGGACAGCGTCTTGACCGCCTCCTCCGCCGTCGTCCTCCCGATGAGCTCCAGGTCGGAATCCTTGACGACCTCGAACCCCAGCGTGCTGTCCGGGCCGCCGTAGTACTGCTCCATCCTGCCGCCGTCGGCCGCCACGGACATGGCCCTGCACAGGGTGCGGACCTCCTCCCATCCTAGGTCGGACCCGGCGGAGTTCACCAGCAGATTGTCCTTGATCTCCTCTGAATAGGCCCCCATGCGGTTGACCACCTTGGAGTCCACCCCCTGGGCGGAGTCCAGCTCCAGGGCCGCGGAGATCTTCTCGTCGATGCCGACCGAATCGGGGTGTATCCTGACATGGGCGCGCTCGTGCCTCCTGACCGCGGACGGCTCCAGCTCAATGCCGGGCCTTCCGTCCCCGGAGGCGTTCCTCACGGCGTCCTCGGCGGCCCTCATGACCGCGGCGGGGTCGAAGGACGTCACGGTCCCGTACCCCCACCTGCCGTTCATCCACGCCCTCAGGCAGACTCCCCCGGTGCTCTTGCGCACGAGCTGCCTCAGCTCCCCGTTCATGGAGCTGATTCCGACGTTCCGGATGGTCTGGGACTTGGCGTCGGCGAACTCCGCGCCCAGGTCCGACATCCTGCCGACCGCCTTGTGGAGGACGTCCTGGGAATCCTCCGCCTTTACCAGCACGGCCGACTGCATCAGATCACCGTGAACGAGTGGTCGAAGGACGTGAGCACCTCGCATCCGTCCTCGGTTATCAGGCAGGTGTCCTCGATCCTTATCCCGCCCACCCCGGGTATGTAGATCCCGGGCTCGGCGGACACGACGTTCCCGGCCTTGAGGACCTGGTCGGACCTGGGCGACACGGAAATGTCCTGGTGGACCTCCATTCCTATACCGTGGCCGAACGAATGTATGAACCTGCCCTTGAACTCGGTCCCGTCTATCAGCTTCCTGGCGGCCAGGTCGGCGGCGCTGGCGGAAGCCCCGTCCCTGTACTCGGCGATCCCGGCCAGCTGGGCCTCCCTGACGACCTCGTAGGCCCTCTCCAGGACCTCCGGAGGCTTCCCTAGGAAGACGGTCCTGGTCATGTCCGAGCAGTACCTCCCGTACTTGGAGCCGAAGTCGAACAGGGCGGTATCCCCCTTCCTGAGCCTGTAGTCGCAGGGCATATGGTGCGGCTGCGAGGAGTAGGCCCCGAACGCGGCGATGGTGTCGAACGCGTTCCCGGTGCCTCCCAGCTCCCTCATCCTGCTGTCCATCCTGGCGGCGACCTCCTTCTCGGAGACCCCTTCGGACAGATAGTCGGGAATCTCCCCGGCCACCTCGGACGATATCCTGCAGGCCTCCTTCGTGGCCGCTATCTCCTTCTCGTCCTTGACGGAGACCGTGTCCCCTATCGCCTTGCCGGCGTCCACCGGCTCTATCCCCTCGGCGACCTTCTTCACGTACTGGACCGCCGCATATGTGGCGGAATGCATGTTGAATCCCACCTTGGAGCACCCCGACAAGGCGTCCCTGATGAACCTCTCCCGCTCCTCGCGGTCGTGGTAGACGTGCACCTCTCCGACGCCCTCGGACGCCGACTCCTCCTCCAGCACGCTGACTATTACGTCCAGGGAGCCGTCCTTCCCGACGACGGCGAAGGACCCCTCGAAGGTCCCGGACGCCTGCTCGGTCAGATACCAGAAAGTGGAGTCCAGGAAAGGCTCCCCGTCGTTGGCTATGACTATCGCGTCCATGCCCTCCGCGTTCGAAATGAGCCTCTCGGCTCTCGTGAATGCCATGGACGGATGATGTCCGCGGAAATGATAACCGTGTTGGTCCGGAATCAGATTCCGATCCACTCGTTCCTGACTATCCTCTTGAGCGCGGATATGGCGGACATGGCCGCGAGATACGACGTCTTGGGGTTGTCCGGGGACGGGACGTTGTAGGTGTGGCAGGTCATCATGCCGAACTCGCCCTTGATCCTGAGCTCGTGGGAGTTGCTGTGGGTCTCCGGGTCCAGGACGACGGTGACCTTGGTCCTGTCGAACCCTATTCCCAGAAGGCTGACCGTGGCCGCCACGTTGACGTTCTTGGGGAACAGCTTGACCGCCTCCCTGGCAGGGCCGGAGAACACGACGGTCTTCTCCTTGACGGCCTCCACGTCTATGCCCTTGTCGATCACGTACTGGATGTCGGTGAGGCTCTTGGGGCCCTTCGTGGTCACGAGCTCCACCTCGTCCAGCTCGCCGACGGACGAGGACCTGAGCCCGTCGGTTCCGCAAACCGCCCCGGAGGGGATGAATATGCGGGCCTCGCAGGCCTTGGCCTTCTCCGATACGGAGTTCTTGAAGTCGTCGTCCACCAGCGCGCCGACGGACATTATCATTATGTCCACGCCTCTTGAGACCACCTTGGGGAGGATGGTCCTGGCGGCGTCCTGGCTGGCCGCCTCTATCACCAGGTCGCAGTGGTAGAGCTCCTCCTCCACGTTCTCGACCACTATAGCCTTCTTTAGCTGGGAGGCCAGGCTCTCGGCCAGGCCGGGAATGATGTCGGTGAGATAGATCCTCTTGACCTCGGCCATCTCGTCCGCCGCCCTGGCGAGCTTGGACCCGATGGAGCCGCAGCCTACGATCGTTATGCGCATGAGGCGCCGTTACGTCGAAATCCTATTAAGAACTAACGCATGAATCCGCTTTTCTTTCGTTATTCGTTTGATGGAGTTTTGTATGATTCGATTTTCGTAAAATTATTACGTTAATCGTAGAGATGACGTCGACGGGACCCGTCCCACTCCGCCATGAACTCCTCCAGGAAGCCCTCCATGTACCTGTGGCGGGCCTCGGCCATCCTTCTGGCCGACTCCGTGTTCATGAGGCCCTTCAGCTTCAGGAGCTTCTCATGGAAGTGGTTGACGGTGGTCCCGTCGGAAGAGCGGTACTCCGCCTCGGAGCGGAACTCCCTGGATTCCGCGCCCGGAATGTGCATGGCGCGCCCCTTGCTGCCTCCGTAGGCGAACGCCCTTGCCACGCCTATGGCCCCGATCGCGTCCAAGCGGTCCGCGTCCTGGACTATCTTCCCTTCCAGCGACTCCGGGACGGACCTCCCGGTCCCCTTGAAGGAGATGGACGAGATTATCGCGAAGACCTTCTCCTGGACATCCGATGGGATCCCCTCCGACTCCATGAAGCGGCGGGCGTTCCTGAGGGAGCCGTCTCCGAAAAGCTTGGGGTCGTCGACGTCATGCAGCAATGCCGAGAGCCTCACCACGTCCTCGTCGCCTCCTTCGGCCTCGCAGATCGTCCTGGCGAGGGCGTGGACCCTGACGGTATGGTAGATGTCATGGCCTCCTGAATCCCCCTCGAAGAGCCTGGCCGCGAAATCCTGCGCCCTGTCGAACACCGAGTCGTCCATGCCTCCGGATGCGCGAATGCGTATATCGACGTGTCTACGTCGGGCAAGGTTGATATCGCCGTTAGACCTGGGGATGGCGTGGACAGGTACGTTCTGATCGATCACACCGCCGACCTTATGGTGAAGGCGTTCGGGGAAACCCTGGAGGAATGCTTCGCGAACGCCGGCTACGCTCTGTTCAACGAGACGGTGGACCTCTCCGGCATCGGCACCTCCGAGAGGACGGAGTTCGAGGTTTCGGGAATAGACGAGGAGGACATGCTGTACTCCTTCCTGTCGGAGCTCCTGTTCATAGAGGACTGCGACAACCTCATACTCAAGGAGCTAGAAGTCAGCATAGACGGCCTCGACGTCCGCTGCGTGGGCAGAGGGGAAAAGCTAGACAGGTCCCGCCACAGGATCAGGTCGGAGATCAAGGCGGTCACGTACCACATGATGGAGGTCGACAGGGAGGAGCCGTCCGTCACCGTGGTATTCGACGTCCGATTCCCTTTATCTACGTGTTCAATGATTGCCAACCGATGCTCAGACTAGGCTGGTTCTCCACAGGCAGGGGCCCTGGCTCCCGCAATCTCCTCAAGGCGGTCATGGACAAGAAGGAGGAAGGCGTGTTGGACGTCGAGATCCCGTTCGTCTTCTGCAACTGGGACAACGAGGAGGAGGACAACCCGCGCAGGGAGCAGAGGGCCATGTTCTTCGACATGGTCCGCGGATACGGGATTCCCCTGGTGACCGCGTCCTGGAAGACCTTCGAGCCGGAGCTCAGGAAGGAGGACCCCGACGCGTGGCGCGTGGAATACGGACGCATCCTGAGGGAGAAGACGTCCGAGTACGGATTCGACCTGGGGATCCTGGCAGGCTACATGATGTGGATGGACGACGAGACCTGCAGGGAGTACGACATGCTGAACCTGCATCCGGCCCTCCCCGACGGCCCCAAGGGGACCTGGCAGGAGGTCATCTGGCAGCTTATCGCCGAGAGGGCGGACCGCCAGGGGGCGATGATGCACATATGCACCGAGGAGTGGGACAGGGGCGCGGCGCTCACGTACTGCGGGTTCCCGATACGCGGCGGGGAGTACGACCGCCTCTGGGAGGACATGGAAAGGAAGCTGGAGACGTCGACCCTGGAGGATATCAAGAAATCCGAAGGGGAGGGGGAGCCCCTCTTCAAGAAGATAAGGGAGGACGGCTCCAGACGCGAGCTCCCCCTGATAGTGGCCACGATCAAGGAGTTCGCCGACGGGAACGTCTCGATCATCGACAAGAGGCTCGTATCCCGCGGGACGCCGCTGGACGGGCCCTACGACCTCTCCGCCCAGGTCGACTCCTCGCTGGAGTGATACGATGTCCGGAGAGTTCGACCCCACGAACGAGCTGGGACTGTTCCCGGAGAAGATGATGGCCTGCGGAGTCAGGGGGTTCCTGACGCGCGGGGACAGCCTGAGGCAGCTGTGCAGGCGCTTCATACCCAACGGCGACCGCTTCCTGGACGTGCTGGAGAGGTACGACATGCTCACCGCCTACGTCATCGGAAGGGACGAGGCGGTGGCCGGAAGCGCGGCCAAATGGGCGCTCCCGTTCCTGAGGGGATGCGGCGCCACCGACCACTCCGTGCACGTCTGCGCCGAGGAGAGCCTCAGGGTCATGCCCGGCGCGAGGGAGGCCATGGGATACATGTCGAAGCTCATGCCGTCGTTCATAACCACGTCCACCTACGAGCAGGCCATGCTCCCGCTGGAGGCCGCCCTGGACGCCCCTCTGGCAGAGGCCGCTTACTCCCAGACGCTCATGGACCACAGCAACTTCGGGCGCATGTACTCCAAGAACATCAAGAAGCTGGCCGCGGAGATCTCCGAGCTCGAGATCCCCGCCAAGTTCTACGCCCTCAACCAGGAGACCTCCCTGGACGAGAAGGACATCAGGATAATCGAGTTCATGGACGAGGTCCTCAACGAGAAGATCAGCGGCCCCGGCGAGAGCCTGATGGAGTCCTGCGTGATAATGAACTCGTCGAAGAAGGCCTACAGGCTCCTGGACCTCAGGAGGTCCAACAACGTGGACCTGGACGGGACGGTATACATCGCCGGCGACCACAGCGACTACCAGACCATGAACCTGGTCCAGGAGAGCATGGGCCTCTCCATGGCGTTCAACGGCTCGGAATACGCGGTCAGGGGCAGCAACATCGCCGTCATATCGAAGAGCTCCACGGTCGGCGCCCTGCTGGCCTACCTGTTCTACGACAAGGGCATACAGGCCGTCACGGAGCTGGCGGAGAACTGGAGCAGGGATGCCTTGAAGGAGTTCGGATTCACGGACAGATACCTGGCGGACATGCTCCTGGCGGAGACGACGCCTTGGCCGGAGGTCTACGTCGTGAACAAGGACAACATGGACAGGATCGCGGCACGCAGCGACAAGGTCCACGAGATGATGATGAAGGAACGACATCGCATCCGATGCGTCCGTCGCCTGTCCGTCAGGTCCTCCAGCCTCTCCTCGGCCTCGAGATACGTCTCCTTCAGAAGCTCCTCGTACTCTTCGGTAGCATTCCACAGCCCCCTCCTGATCGCCTCGAACAGGGTGTTGAGGATGTTCATGACCGCGTAGGGGTTGACGTCGTTCATCCATTCGTGGATGTCCTTGTCTTTGAGGTAGGTGTCCGCCAGCGTCTCGTACATCCAGTCCTCGGCTATGTCCGACGTGGCCCCCCAGGCCATCGTGTACTCGGTGATCTTCGCCATCTCCGACGCGCCGCGATACCCGTGCTCCATAAGCCCTCTGTTGAACTTGGGGTTCGTGACCTTCGACCTGAACAGGAAGCGAAGCTCCTCCTGGGTGCTGCGGATCCTGGTCTTCTTGGGGTCGGAGTTGTCCCCCATGTAGGTGACGGCGTCCTTCTTCCCGTAGACCCTCACGAACGCGTTCATCCCTCCCAGATACTGGTACACGTCGTCGATGTCCAGGATGTCGAACTCCCTGGACGGGGCGTTCTTGATGGTGGCCGAGACCTTTCCGAAGCGCCTCACGAACTCCCTCTTCATCGGCCTCCCGAAGCCGCCTTTCGAGTACCCGTAGCTGCTCAGGTCGGCGTATATGTCGGCGAGGTCCTTGGTCTCGTCCCATTTACCGGATTCGATAAGTCTGCCCACGCCGTTCCCGTAGGTGCCCAAGGCCTCCCCGAATATCCTGACCGAGTTCCTGGCGCGGGCCTCGTCCGGATCCATCCCGTTGATGACGTCCTCCACTATGTCCTTCCGGAGGTTGGCCGCGAGGGCGTTGTCCTCGTCGGACTCGTCCAGCTCCGCGACCATCCTGATGGCCTCGTCCAGCATGTCGATGGTCCCCGGAAAGGTGTCCCTGAACAATCCGGTGATGTTCAGAGTCACGTCCACGCGGGGCCTGCCCAGCTCGCCCATCGGTATTATCCTCAGGTCGGAGATCTGCCCGCCGACCCTCGACCAGACGGGCTGGACCCCGAGAAGCCATAGCACGTATGCCGCGTCGTCGCCGCCCGTGGTCATCATGTCCGTGGCCCAGATGACTATCCCTACCTCCCTGGGATACTCGCCCTTGTCCTCGACGTACCTCTGGATCATCTGGTCCGCCATCCTCTTCCCGATCTCCCAGGACGTCTTCGTGGGGACCAGGTCCGGATCCAGGGAATAGAAGTTCCTCCCCATCGGGAGGATGTCCGCGTTTCCTCTGACGGGGGACCCCGAAGGCCCCGGGATCACGTAGCGCCCGTCCAGGCCGTCCATCATGTGGTCCATCTCGTAGGCCATCCTGTTGATGTTCGGGACCACCGTCTCGCAGACGTACCTGACGGACTCCGCGAGCTCTGCGCTGACCTTGCCGTGCCTCCCCCTGATGAACTCCAGGGTCCTCTCGGCCGAGTAGCCGAACTCGGTCCTCATCAGCTCGATCATCTCGCGCTCCTCGGAGTCCACCCTGGCGACAATGGCGGAGTTCAGCTCGCCGCCGGTCCCGAAGGAGGACGGGTCGTCTATAGCTTTCTGGATGTCTACGCCCTGGTTGGCCGCGAACGCGTCCCTGAGCGACTTGGCGCCCGGGTTGTCCAGCCTCGTCAGAGAATACACCATCTCGTCGAAATGGCGGTCCTTCGGAGGCCTCCCGATTATGTGCAGGTCCGCCCTTATCAGGGCCTCCTCGATCTCCTCGAGGTACTCGTGAAGCGGGACTATGTACTCCTCGAATCCCTCCGGCCCAGGGTCCCCGTCGACTCCCAGGTCCTTCAGGAGATTGCTGCTCTTGACGAGGCCGTAGATGTTCTTCACCAGGCCTTCCCTCATCGCCTCGGAGGAGCCGCCTTGGAACTTGAAGTACTCCTGGAGCTGGACGGATATCTCGCTGAGCTCGTCATGGGGGTCCGCCCTGGCCATGGTGGGAGGCATGTGCCCTATCAGGACCGACTCGGACCTCCTCTTGGCCTGCACCCCCGCGCCGGGATCGTTGACCGTGTACGGATAGATGTTCGGCACGGCGTCCAGCACGTAATC
>JAEEGK010017258.1_pt1 | contig 15762 bp, 6 predicted proteins | sample 8958771 | NCBI WGS metagenome assembly JAEEGK01 (sample SAMN16246547, study PRJNA631951) | gut metagenome | biome: gut microbiome; feature: rumen; material: SC-attached | host: Bos | place: Iran: Karaj | collected 2018-10
TACTTGCCCAGGTTGTCGCCGGCCTGGCGCCAGAGGCTGTTGAAGGTGCCGGTGGAGCCGGTGAAGTGGATGCCGGAGAACCACTTGGAAGAGGTCGCGACCTTGCCGATGAGGGCGCCGCTGCCTGGGAGGAAGTTGATGACGCCGTCCGGAAGTCCCGCTTCCTTGTACAGTTGCATCAGGTAGTAGTTGGACAGGGTGGCGGTGGTGGAAGGCTTCCACAGGGCGACGTTACCCATCAGGACCGGGGTCATGCACAGGTTGGAGGCGATGGAGGTGAAGTTGAACGGGGTCACCGCCAGGATGAAGCCTTCGAGGGGACGGTACTCGGTGTGGTTGATGTTCATGTAACCGTCCTTCGGCTGCATGCCGTAGATCTTCGCGGCATAGTGCACGTTGTAGCGGAAGAAGTCGATGGTCTCGCAGGCGGAGTCGATCTCGGCCTGGTAGATGTTCTTGGACTGGCCCAGCATGCAGGCGGCGTTCATGATGGGACGATACTTCGTGGCGAGGAGTTCGGCCATCTTGAGGACGATCGCGGCACGGGTGGTCCAAGGGGTCTCGGACCAGATCTTATGGGCCTTCATGGCGGCCTCCACGGCCATTTCCACTTCCTTTTCTCCTACCTTGTGGAAGGTTGCGAGAACATGCTTGTGATCGTGCGGGCAGACGACCTTGCCGGTATTGCCGGTACGGATTTCCTTGCCGCCGATGATGATCGGGATGTCCAGGACGGTGTTCCACTGGCGCTCGAGTTCGGCATCGAGGGCGATGCGCTCGGGAGAACCTTCGAGATAGGATTTCACCGGCTCGTTGGCCGGAACGGGGAAGTTGAGAATCGCGTTGTTCATAATTATTAGATTATTAGTTTAATCGTCGGTTTTGGTTACAAATATAAGAATTTCAGGCAAGAAAGAAAACAATTTATCGGCAGTTTTGCCAGAAGAAACGGAAGACGCGGCGGGTGATCCATTCGGCCCCCAGATTGTGGGAATAGCCGGGGACATAGAGTTGCTCGAATTCCTTCTCGTTCTTGATGAGTTCGGACACTACCTGCAGGGTGGAGGCCGGGTCCACGTTGTCATCGACCTCGCCGTTGATCAGGAAGAGTTTCCCTTCCAGCCGCCAGGCGTTGTCCACGTTGGAACTCTCGCTGTACCAGGGACCGATGGGATAGCCCATCCACTGCTCGTTCCACCAGATCTTATCCATCCGGTTGTCGTGGCAGCCGCACAGGGCGACGCCCACCTTGTAGAACTCGGGATGGAACAGCAGGGCCGCCATCGCGTTCTGGCCGCCGGCGGAATAGCCGTAGATGCCCACCTTGTCCAGGTTCATGTACTTGTATTTCTTTGCGGCGGCCTGCATCCACAGGATGCGGTCCGGGAAGCCGGCGTCCTTGATGTTGCGCCAGGCCACGTCCTGGAAGGACTTGGACCGGTTGTCCGTGCCCATGCCGTCGATGGTGACGACGATGAAGCCCAGTTCCAGGAGGCGGGAGAACTGCATCGGGCCGATGAAATCCTTCGTCACATGCGAGTCGTGCGGGCCGGCGTAGATGTATTCGACCACCGGATACTGCTTCCGGGGATTGAACTTGAAGGGACGGTAGATCGTTCCCCAGATGTCTGTGATGCCGTCGCGGCCCTTGGCCGAGAACACTTCCGGCATCGTGTATCCCTGCTTCAGGGCCTTGGAGATGTCCATCTTCTGGATGGCCAGGGTCACCTTCCCGTCGGCGGCGGAACGCAGCACCGAGGTCGTGGGGAGGTCGGGCCGGGAATAGTTGTCCACGAAGGCGGTGAACTGGCGGTTGAAGGTCACGGCGTGGTTCGCGTTCTCCGGGGTGAGGTCCGTCACCTTGCCCGTGGCGATGTCGATCTTGATGACGTGCTTGTTGTAGGGGTCTTCCCCTTCCCCGGCGTGGAGGCCGTTGGCGTTCGCCAGGATGAAGCCGCCTTCCTCGTCCACTTTATGGATCTCGCGGACGTTCCATTCCCCGCGGGTAAGTTGGCGCATCTGGAGCGTCCGGGTGTCAATGATATAGAGGTGCCGCCAGTCGTCCCGCTCCGAGATCCAGAGGACGCGCTTCCCGTCCTTGAACAGGTAGCGCCAAAGGTCGTAGTAATAGACGAACGTGTCGGTCTCTTCCTTCGCCAGCGTGCGGACCTTGCCGTTGGAGGCGTCCACGGCCGCCAGTTCATAGACCTGGTGCCCGCGCTGGTTGTACTCGTAGGTGAAGAAGTCCGAATTCGGGGACCACTCGCCCAGCGTGAGGAAATACTGGTCGCGCGGGATGGTGCGGTCCAGCGGAATGGCCTTCCGGGCCTCCACGTCGAACAGGGCCGGCGTGCACTGCGGCAGGCGGTCGCCGGGCTTCGCATAGTCCAGGTAGCGGTAGCGGGGCTGGATCTGGTCCTCGGGCCGGGATGTGCGGAGGATGATCTGACGCTCCTTGAGCACTTCCTTCTTCAGGGCCGAGAGTTTCTTGCCGTCGGGCGACCACTGGATTTCCGCGTAGCCTTCCCCGTCCGTCCCGTCAAAACTCAACTGGCAGGGCTCTTTCCCATCGGCCTTGGAAACCCAGACATTGTTGTCCCGGACGAAGGCGACAAGGGTGCTGTCCGGAGAGAAGCGCTTCACCTCGCGCCGGAAAGCGTACTGGCTCTCGTCGGAAGGGTCGTAGTAGCCCGGACGCGGGCGTTTCATCGCCTCCTTGAACTCGTCTTCGGAGATGGCGGTCTTGGCGGTGCCGGTCACCTTGTACCAGGCGTTTCCGCCGGGTTCGTTCGCCTGGAAGACGAAGGTGTCTTCGCCCGTCCACACGGGACGGACGGAACCGCTGTAGATATCGGCCCCGAACTTCGAAGCGAACTCGGTGGCGCGATAGGCCTGGTCGAAATCCTGCGCACCGGCGAGAAGGCCGGAGAGGACCGCGGCGACGGCGGTCAGGAAAAACTTTCTAGTCATAACACGTGCAATCATTTCTACAAAGATAAACAATATCCTCAATGATACCGATAGGTGATAACCAGGTCAAACTCAGTTGCGTTCGCCACCAGTTTGTTCCGGAAGACGATGGTCTTTCCCTTGGCGGCGGCCACATTGCCCGGGTTCATGCCCACGAAGAAACGGCCCATGTTGGCGCCGGTGCCGTTGGGGTCGCCGTCGTAGGTAATCGTCTTTCCGTTCCTGTCCTTCTTTCCGCCCCAGATGTACCATTGCCAGAAGGCGACACCCTTGTCCCAGGTACAAGGCTTTTCATTGAGGTCCACCCACATGCCGGGCTTATAGGAAGTGAATTCGGGAATCTTGGTTCCATTGGCGTTCACGCCGTAGAAACTGCTCTCGTCCAGTTTCCGGACATCGGTGCCGATGAAGGCGTTCACCTTGTCCACCGGCAGTTCGAAATGGCCGACCTCGAACCCGCCGCGGGAAGCGGCTTCATCCGTGTCGATGTCCACATCGACCGCGATGGTCGTTCCGGACATCCGCCAGGAATAGGTGCTTCCAAGACCGGCCCCTTCCAGGGTGCCGCTGGACGGCGCGCCGAGGTCCATGACTTCCCCGTCGGCCGTGAACTTGACCATGTACGGCCAGTGGCGGTCGTTGGAGTTGTTCTCGTCCCACAGATGGGTGATATAGGTCGTCGGCGTGCAGGCGACGACCGCCCACACGTATCCGGCGTCCGCCGGAACCGTCCAGTGGGCGGTGGCGTAATTGCCGGTGGCGGCGGAGGCGATTTCAGGGTCGCTGTAAGTCCTGGTGGACATGTCAGTTCCGAGGGACACAAAACCGATGGTCCAGCCGGCCTGCTTGGCGTCGCCGCTCTTGTTGTAACCCGACGCGTTGGGCTGGCCCGCGAAATCCATCGTCAGTTCCTGGCCGGGCGCGACGCTCAGCCGGATCAGGTTGAAACCGGTCGCTTCCGGAGCCTTGGCGGGATCCACCTTCCAATAGCCGTTGCCGGCGTCCGATCCCTTCCAAGATACAGCGCCCGCATGACGGGCCCCCTCGTCCCGGATCTGCTTGAAGTCCCAGGTCGCCACCCTCGCGGCATAATCATACAGCTGCGCATTGAACTCGTCCAGCGTCAGCGAGAAGGCGCTCATATAGGACTCCATGGAATCCTTGGGCTTCCGGGCCGAATTCCACACCTTCGCCACGGCATCCAGGCCGTACTTGTCCACCCAGTAATAGTGGAAGAAATAGCTGCCGTAGCGCATGTCCTCATGGGCGAAATGACGGTGCGCGTTGTCGCAGAAGACGGGGAAATAATAATTCGTGAACGTCTCCTCCGGGCACATCTGGAAGGCCTGCCACTGGGCGGTCTGCTCCCAGAAGGTGCTCCCCTGCCCCTGGTCATAGCGGAAAGCCGTCTGATAGATGTCGGAGGCCTTCTTGTTCAGGATGAGGTCGCAGGCCACCTGATACTGGAAGGAATGGCCGATCTCGTGGGCGACGGTGGAGCGGCTGTTCGCCGCCTCGGGATTCACCCACAGGCAACCGGTGATGTTGTCGTCCGGACCGGACCCGTAGGCCGCCCACTCCGTCTGGTGCCACAGATAGATCTGGAACTTGTACGTATCCAGGTAGGATTTCTCCGCCGGCGTGAGGTGGGCGAACTTGAGCGTGTTCACATAATAGGCGTAGATTTCCTCGCACCAGGAGAGGAACGTGTCCGTATTCAGGTGATAAGGGCTGGCCGCCTCGTCCGGAGACGTGGTGCCGTAGTCCTTGTCCCAGAAAATGATGAAATGCTCGCTCTGCTTGCTGCGTCCGAAATAGTACAGGCTCTCCGGCTTGAGCGGGTCATAGAACGTCTTGGTCACCGTCCATCCGCGTTCGCTCTTGTAGAACTCGGAGGTCATGTAGATCTTGTCATAATTGGGGACGTCGGACGGTTTCAACTCTCCGCCCGAAGGCGTCGGTTCCGGTTTCTCGTCCGGCGGCGTCGGCGGCAGCGGTTCCGGTTCGGGCTGCTTCCCACATCCCGCCACCAGGATGACGGCGGAAACGGAGATCAAAGAGAACAATGAACGGAATTTCATCATATAAGAAGGTTGGATAATTGGCAGCCGCAGGGCCGGTCAGGGCCCTGCAGCCGAAAGAATGGCGATTACTCAACGACCTTCATCGTGAAGTTGAAGGCCTTGCCGCCGAGGATGGCCTTGGAGGTCACCTCGTCGCCCGGGGTGTACGTGTTGCTCGGGTTCTTGCCAACGTAGAACATGTTGTAGTACCCTGCGAACTCGTGCTCCTGCGTCGTGTAGTACTGCCAGAAGGCGTAGCCACCGGCGTTGCCGTCCTGCGCGAACCACATGCCGGGGACATAGGAAGTCCACTCCTCCAGCTTGGTGGTCCCGTCATTGGCGACCGGATAGAAGCCGTTCTCGAGGTCTCCGGTGAGCGCGTCCACGTCGATGCCGAAGGCCTGGTTCAGATAGACCTCGTTCAGCGGGAAGCCCATCCAGCCCCAGCTGTCGTCCTTCGCGGCTGCGGAAATCTCGGCCGTAATGTCGATGCCCGCGTCGGTGATCGCCCAGCTGTAGCTGTGCGGGCCCACCTTGCCGGACTTGGCCTTCGGGTACTCGCCCCAGAAGTGGACCTTCACGGTCAGGCGCTTGTCGCCCAGCTGCGCGATGGAGGTCACGGTCTGGCCAATCACGGACTCCACGTTGCTCGGGTTGGTGCCCACGAGGAAGAGGCCCTCGGTGAAGTGGCCCTCATACTTGTGGTCGCCCCACTGGTACCACCAGTACATCCGGCCGTCGGACCAGCCACAGGCCGTCCCGTCCGCCTGGACCCACTGTCCGGGCTTGTTGGTCGTCCAGTCTCCGGAAGGCGTTCCGTCCGGATTCAGCGGATAGAAGTAGGAGAGGTCGAAGAGCTGCTCGATGTCCTCGATGCCCAGGTAGGCGGTCATGATGTCCGTCGGGATGGTCGCGGCCGTGAAGATCCAGTCGCCGTTGGCCTGGATGGTCGGGACATAGGCGTCCACGTCCACGGTCAGGCCGTTCTCGTCGAAGTACCAGTTGACCTGGTGGTCGCCGTCCGCGCCGCCGCCGTACGGATACGGGGTGCCGACGCCCTCGGCCACGCCCTCGGGATAACCCTCGGTCTCGGGAAGGACCCGCTCGTGGAAGAGGTAATTGATATAGACCGGGTATTCCTTGTCACCGAGGAGCAGGGTCGCCGCCTGGGTGGGGATGGTCTCCTCATAAGTGATCTTGCCCACGTTGCCGGGGTTGCCGCCGATCACGAAGCGGTCCGGGAACTGCTCGTGGCTGTAGTCATATCCGATGACCTTTCCGTTCCGGTCGGTCTTGCCGCCCCAGACGTACCACTGCCAGTAGATGACGCCGTCGCTCCAGCCGGAAGCGCCCTCGCCCAGTTCGTCCAGCCACATGCCGGGCTTGTAGGAGGTCATCTCATCGTCCGGATCGCCCACATAGAAGGTGGTCTCGTCCAGTTCCGCAGGATCGAAACCGGTGATTTCCTTGAACTGGGCGCGGTCGATGGTGAAGTGGCCGATCTCCCAGGACTCGGACTCCAGCCATCCTTCGGTGTTGACATCGACGGTGATGTCCAGGCTGTTCTCGCCGATCTTGTAGGTATAGCTGCTCAGGGTTTCCTCCTCGGTGACGTTGCCTTCCGCATCCTCCTGGAACTGCACCAACTTGCCGGCGCCTTCCACGGACTTCTCGGAGAGGTAGTAATGGTAGTTCACCACGAAATCGTACTCGGTGCCGGCGGCGATGAGCTTGGCCTTGGAAGTAACCGTCTGGCCGATCAGTTCCGCCTGCTTGCCCGCGATGTTCGAGGGGTTGCCGCCGATGAGGAAGAGGCCGTTGAAGGCGGTGTCGGTACCTTCGCCATAATCGTAGTAGATGCCGTCACGGCCGGTCCAGATGTACCACTGCCAGTAATTCAGGCCACCGGAACCGGAAGCCGTGCCGTCCTGGTTGATCCACATGCCGGGCTTGTAGGAGGTCAGGCCCGCGTTGGAGCCGTCCGGGTTGACCCCGTAGAAGGTGTCTTCCGTGGTATCCCCGACGACGGAGATGCCCAGGAAATCATTGATGGAAGCGAGGTCCCACATGAAGTAACCCAGTTCCCAGCCGCCGCGCTTGACGTACTCGGCCAGGTCGAACTGGACGTCCACCGTGATGGTGTTGCCCTCGGCCTTCCAGGCATAGGTACTGTTCAGCTCCACCTCGTCGTCACCCGTACCGGTGACCAGATTGCCGGAATCCTCATAGACGATCACGGGCGGGTCCGCCGGAATGACGGGGATGCCGTCATTCTCGAAGTAGGCCTTCTTGTGGCAGGCCGTCAGCGCGAGAACCGCGAGGGCCGATAAGGTAAATATCTTTTTCATATCGCTGTCTCTTTATGCATTACATGTTGGCGGGAATCGGATCGTCGATGGCCACATCGGCGGCCATGGCGCCGTTGGCGGAGACGTAACCCGGGTTCTGGCCCAGGTTCTTGTTGTCCTGCTGCGTGCTCTTGTCAATCGGGAACAGGGCGGTGTGGTTGTCGCCGATCGCCTTGTGGTTGAACCAGTTGCGGGTGCCGAAGGTGCCGAAGCGGATCATCTGCTGGCGGCGGAGGCCCTCCAGGGCGAACTCCCAGCCCCACTCGTCGTACATGCCGGCCAGCTGGATCGGATCCTTGTCCTGGCCCTTGGCCTTGATCTTCTGGGACGCCTCCAGGGTCTTGTACACCTCCGTCCAGTCGTGCGGCTGGCGGGTATCGTCGGCCTCCCAGCCGTCCGCGCCCTCGCGGTAGCCGTTCCCGTAGATGTTCAGCATCTTCGTGGTGATGCTGCCGAACGAAGCCTCGCCATAGACCATCTTGGACTTGGTGGCGGTCAGGTCGGCCAGGGTGATGGCCGGCGCGCTGCGGCGGCGGACCTCATTCACCAGGCCGTCGGGGGTGTAGCCGTACTGGGAGGAGGCCCCGCGCAGGATGCACTCGGCGGCGGTGTAGTAGGCCTCGGCCAGGCGGAACCACGGGAAGTCGTTGGTCCACTGGTTGGTGTAGGCGGCGTCGAAGTCGGGCTGGTACTTGGCCTGGCGGCAGCCGAAGTCGATGGAGGTGATGCTCTCCTTGCCCTTCGCGCCGGTGATGGACGGGAGGTAGTTCAGGCACCACCAGGCGATCTGGTCGCGCTTGCCCACTTCCACGCCGTCCTCCACGTCATTGAAGTACTTCGCAGCCTTGGTGTCGTTGTCGGCGCGGGAAGGCGTATTGACGAACTGCGGGCCGTAAAGCCAGGTGTCGGTCAGACGGGTGTCGCCCTCCTGGTAGGAGTTGATGAACTGCGGATTTCCGCAGTTGCCGCCCCAGGTGTTGCGGGAGTAGCCGAAATGGAGCTTTCCCTCGGACGGAGGATAGAACTTCATCGCCATGCAGAAGACATGCTCGCCGGTGTTGAAGGTGTTGTCGTAGGGGATGGCGAAGATGATCTCGGTGTTGTTCACGGCCGAAGCGTCGTCGAAGGCCTGGAAGTTGTCCAGGTACTTGGCGGACAGGGTATAGGGGCCGTTGTGGATGATGTCCTCGGCGAGGGCGAGCGCCTTGTCGTAAGCCGGAGTGCCCTTGCCCTGCTCGGTGGCGGTATAGACCTCGGCGTTCAGGTACACGCGCATGAGGGCCATCTTGACGCCCCACATGTTCAGGCGGCCGTAGGTCGCGGCGGAACGCTCCTCGGAGAGGACGCCGTTGTCGATGACTTCCTGCAGCTGCTTGGTCACGAACTCATAGACGCGGCGCCGGGTGCTCTGCTTGGGAAGTTCCGTGTCCTTGTAGGAGGTCACAATGGGCACGTTGCCGTGGGAATCCAGCAGAACAGCATACCAAAGGGCGCGGACGGCCTTGAGCTCGTCCAGGGCGTACGCTTCCAGGTCGCCGGCGTTCAGGGTGCCGTCCTTGATCTGGTCCATGACGCGGTTGGCGGCGTTGATGCCGGTGAAAGCGTAGCCGTAGAGGGAAGACGGGGAACCCGGATCGTCGGCATACCAGGTATGCTCGTGCATCCGCTGATAGACGCCGCCGTCCACCCAGCCGTTCGGACGGGCCGGGGTGATCACCACGTCGGCCGCCTCTTCCTGGGCGTCGAACATGCCGTACCAGTCCATGAAGGCGCCGAACTCGGAATAGGAGCTCGCCAGCAGGGCAGCCACGTCCTGCTCATTGGGGACGAAACTCTCCTGGAGGATCTCGGAATAGGCGACCTCGTCCAGGTTGAAACAACCGGTGAAGCAAGTCGCGGAAACCGCAAGGATAGCTATGGAAGAAAATATCTTTTTCATGATCGTTTCCATTTAGAAGGTGAGGTTCAGACCGAAGGTGAAGGTCCGGATGGTCGGATACTTGTCGCGTTCGTCGGTACCGGCATCGAAGCCGGTCACGCTGACTTCCGGATCCAGGCCGGTGTAGCCGGTGAACGTGGCGAGGTTGTGGACGGAAGCGTACACGCGGAAGCGCTTCAGGAACTTGCTGTCCTTGAAGTTGAGGTTGTACCCCAGGGTCACGTTGTCGATCTTCCAGTAGTCGCCGTCCTCGATGTAGTAGCTCACGATGCGCTGGGTGTCGGAGATGTTGACCATCACCTGCTTGCCGTTCTCGTCCAGGACGGGTTCGCCGGTACGGGAATCGATGGCGGGGAAGGTGTCGAAGGCGCAGTTGAGCGTGTTGTACAGGATGGTCGGGTTGCCGTAGAACATCTTCTGGAAGTTCAGGATCTGGAACCCGAAGGCGCCGCGCATGGTGACCGCGAGGTCGAAGTTCTTATAGCGGAAGTTGTTGTTGAAGTTCAGGTAGATGTCCGGAACGCCGTTGCCGAGGATCTGCCAGTCGGTGTAGCCGGCGTCGGCGGCGAGGCCGTAGTACTTGCTCACCACGTTGCCCGCCTCATCGCGGCGCAGGCGTTCGACGACCCACTTGCCGCTCTCGTCCAGACCGACGGAGCGCAGGTTGAAGAAGTTGCCGATGGGCTGACCCACCTTCACCTGGTGCGTGGTCTTCTGGATCGGCTCCCCGGTGTAACCCTCGTCGAAATAGTCGTTCTCGCTCTGGAACTGGTCGTTGGAGATGGAGATGAGCTCATTCCGGTTGTGGGAGAAAGTGACCGAGGAGTTCCATTCGAAGTCGCGGGTACGGAACGGGGTGGCGTTGAGGAGCACCTCGACGCCCTCGTTGCGGATCTGGGCGACGTTGGCCATGATGGAACCGTAGTAGTACGGAGGCGTAGGGACGGAGTAGTAATAGAGGCCGTCCTTGGTGTCGCGGCGGTACACGTCGATGCTACCGCTCAGGCGCTCGTCCAGGACCGCGAAATCGAGACCGAGGTTGTACTCGTACTTCTTCTCCCAACGGAGGTCGGGATTGTCGTTACGGGTCGGGGAAATCGGCTGGATCCAGTCACCGTTGTACATGTAGTTGCCGCTGTAGTCGATGGAAGCCAGGGACTGGTAGGGGCTGGAGATGTCGATACCGGTGATACCGAAACCGGCGCGGAGCTTGAGGTTGTTCAGCCACTTCACGCCCTTGAGGAATTCCTCGTTGTTCAGGCGCCAGCCGGCGGAAACGCCCGGGAAGTAACCCCACTTGTGGTCCTTTCCGAACTTGGTGGAACCATCGGCACGGAGGGAGGCCATGAGGAGGTAGCGGTCGTCGTAGTTGTAGGTGACACGGCCGAAGAGACCGATGAGCTTCGACATGCTCTTGTAGGAGGACATCGAAGCGTTGCCTTCCTTGAGGGCCTTACCCTTCTCGAGGGCGTTCCAGAGGTAGCCGTCGTTCGGGAAGTTCCAGTTGGAGGCGGAGAAGCTCTCGCTGTAACCGTCCTCGTAGGAATAACCGGCTACGGCGGTCATGTGGTGCTTGTCGAAGTCGCCCACATAGGAGGCGCTGAGCTCGAGCATGTTGGCGGTGTAGTCGGAGGCGTTGCGGCCGGCCTGGCCGTTGGCGCTGCTCTTGGTGGTGCTTTCGTCCTGGCGGGTGTTGTAGTAGCCGCCCAGGCCGCTCTGGCCCTTGCGGACGTACATCATCTTGAGGGTGAGAGGCTCCCACGGCTTGAACTCAACGGTGCCGTTGAAGCGGACGTTGCGGTTGCGGTACATGCCCAGCTGCTCCTTGAGGAGGGTCATCGGATTCGCGTACAGGTAGATGTCGCGGGTCACATAGGTCCCGTCCTCATTGTACACGGGCTGGAGCGGGCCCTGGATGCAAGCCTGGCGGTAAGCGTAGGAGGCGTTCACGCGGGAGTCCACGTTGGTCTCGTTCGCCATCACTTCGCCCGTGAGCTTGAGCTTGTCGTCGAACAGATACTGGGAGACGAGGGCACGGGCGCGGATGTTGGAGCGGCCGGTGTTGATGATCGTACCCTTGTTATCGTTATAGGTCACGTTGGCGGTGTAGAAGTTGTGACGGGAACCGCCGCGGATGGACAGGTTGTGATTCTGGGAGATGGCCGTGCGGCTGATCAGGCTCAGCCAGTCGGTGGGCTTCTCGACAGCCAGCTGGCCGTTCGCGCCCTGGAAGCTCCAGCCCTCGGCCCGGCGGGCGAGGACGTCGTCGGCCGTCATGAAGTCCGGACGCTTGAGCCACTGGGAAGCGGTCACGTAACCGGAATACTCGACGGTGGCGGGCATTTCGCGCTTGGCGTTGCGGGTGGTGATGATGATAACGCCGTTGGTACCGCGGGTACCGTAGATAGCGGTGGCGGAACCATCCTTCAGCACGTCGATGGACTCGATGTCTTCCGGAGCCACCGTGGCGAGGGATCCCGGGATGCCGTCCACAAGGATGAGCGGTGCGGACGAACCGTACAGGGAGGAAGTACCGCGGAGCATCACGGAGGAGGAAGCGGTCGGGTCACCGGAAGGGATGGTGATCTGCAGGCCGGCGACCTTGCCCTGGATGAGCTGGCCGGCATCGATCACGGCGCCCTGGATGAACTCGTCGGCCTTCACGCTCTGCACGGAAGACGTGATGTCGGCCTTTTTCTGGGTACCGTAGCCGATGGCGACGGCTTCCTGCAGGAAGGAAACCGCCTCTTGGAGCACCACGTCGATGACGGCGCGGTTGCCGACGGTCTCTTCCACGTTCTCATAGCCGATGCAGGAGAACTGGAGGACGGAGGTGGCGCCCTTGACCGTGATGGCATACTTGCCGTCGATGCCGGTCACGACACCGTTCGTCGTTCCCACTTCCACGACGCCGGCTCCGACGACGGGCTGCCCCGTGGCGTCGGTGACGGTTCCCCGCACCGTCACGGCGGCCATCGAAGGGATGGCTGCCAGGAGCAGTGCCAGGGTCAGACAGAATTGATGGAATCGTTTCATACTGTTGGTTTGAGATTGGTTATTGTAATTTAGGTTTGTGCCTAAATACAAATATGCGTATTCTTCAGGCAAAAAATTGTTATAAAAGTCCAATCGTCTGGCACAATCGTCCAAAACAGGCCCGTTCGACACCCCTGAAGACAAAACGGTGCGCCTCCCCGAGGGGAAACGCACCGCCCATCCAGAACCAACCATTCACCGAATCCGGATGCTATAGGGCCATTGGGCGACCGGCTGCGGATTCCGACCCCAGCCGAAAGGATTCGGCCAGTGCTCCTGGGGCGCACCCATCACGACCAGATAAAGGTGGCTGAGTTCCCGGTCGGCCGTGTAGGAAACCGTCGCCGAAGGGTCGGACATCATGTCTCCATAGACCGACTTCCCGTCCTTCCCTACTGCCACGAATCCATACCGCCAACCAGCCTTGTCCGTGTTCACGGCCGAGAAGCCTTCGGCTCCAGCCTCTCCACGGAAGTCCACGGTCACCGTTTTCCCGACAGCGGGAACGGGCATCGGCACGGCATTGAAGCCGTAGTTCTCCGGGCAGTTGGAGGCGGCGACCCGCATCCAGCCGTCACCGAGGGGCGTCAACGCCGTCATGTTCTTGCAGGCATAGGGACGACTTTCTTTCCAGACGCGGTCAAAGTCCCAGTTCACGAAGTGACGGCAGGCATCGAACATCTCCGCGTTGAACTGCTCCTGCGTAAGGTTGAACATCCGCTTGTAGATCTGCACGGGATCCTCGCCCCGCTTCCCAGCGCGGAAGATGTCCGCCATGACGGTAATGCCGTGCTTCGTACTCCAATATTCCAGTACGTAAGGACTGTGATACATGTTCTCTCCGGCCATGAAGGCTTTGTGGGTCAGGGTGTTCCAGGCATCCCAATGATACTTCTCGCTGGTTTGCCAGTTCGGGTTCACCTGCCAGAGCATCCACTGGGCGGCCATTTCGTAAAGGCCGCCGCCACCACCGTCACCCTTCCCGTCGCACATGATCTGGGTCTGGAAGCAGTGCCCGAGTTCGTGGGCCACCACGTTCAGCTCGTCCGTCCGGCGGATCCGGCCGGGGGTGAGCCACAGGCCGCCGATCACGTCGTCCACGCAGCCGCCGTAGGCCGTCTCGTCCTTGTATTCGTACATCACGTAGCAGTTCATCCTGTACTTCTCGGCCTTGGAACCGGGAAGGATGAACTTCATGTCATCGGCATAGACCTTATAGAATTCCTCCAACTTGGCGGCCAGGTTCGGCAGGTTCCAGGTCATGTCATGCCCATCGGCCTCGGGGGCTTTCGCCGGATCGGGCCCGAAACCTTTCTCCCAGAAGATCGCCACATTGGGGGTGCAGTACATCCGGTGATAGCTCCACTTGCTCTCCGGGTCGTTCCAGTCCATGTTCCGCTCTTCCTCGGCAATATAGATGGCCTTGCCTTTAGGCAATGTCACCGGGTCGGCCTTCTTGGGGCTCAGGCGGACCATCAGCACGCCGTGGCCGGGAATGGCCGCCTTCAACCGGTCTTTGCTCGTTCCCAGGTCCTTGTGGGCCCAGAGGTCCCGGACGGTGTATTCCTTCTTCCGGAAATTGATGTCCCGGGCGAAATACATCGTCTGGTTCAGCCAGTTGTAATCCAGGTTCCACACGGATGCGCTCCGGTTCATGAAACAGATGGCGATTTCTCCGTTCGCAAGGGGCTTCGCCCAGATCTCCTGGTCGCCCATGTCCATGAAACGGATGCCCTGCTTTCCGAGGGGGTCCTGGTTCACGGCGATGACTTCCTTGTTGGTGAGGATCTGCCGGGTCTTGAAATCCATCTCCCGGAGGTCGTTTCCGCTCATGAGCGGGGCGGCCAGCATGCACCACATGGAGAAGTGGGTCACGCTCTCGTCCCAGGTGAGCTCGCCGTTGCCCACTTCCAGCATTTCCGCATCGTTCCAATGGCCGGGGCCTGCGTAGGGATACAGGTCGGCGGCGGCGTCGATGCACTGGAGCACACCTACGCCACCCCAGTCGAACACGCCGTCATAGACAGCCCGGATGTCCGGGGTAACCCGCCACAGGTGGCCGATGCCCTCGCCCCATTCCCAGGGCTTGTTCTCGCCCCATTCGCAGATGGACAGGACGATCGGATGACCGCTGGCTTTGATGGCTTCGGACATCGTCCGGTAGGCGGCCTTGGCGTTCTGGCCGTCATTGGAACACCAGTCATACTTGAGGTAGTCCACGCCCCACTTGGCATACTGAAGCGCGTCCTGGAACTGGTATCCCTTGCTGCCGGGGCGTCCCTGACAGGTAAGGGAACCGGCGCAGGAATACACTCCGAACTTCAGGCCCAGGTCATGGATGTAGTCCGCGAGGGCCTTCATCCCGGAAGGGAACCGTTCCGGGTCGGGGACGATGTTCCCGTCGGCATCCCGCTCGACCTGCCAGCAGTCGTCGATGACGACATACTCGTAGCCGGCGTCGGCCATGCCGGAGGCAACCATCGCGTCGGCCATTTCCTTGATGAGTTTTTCACTCACGTTACAGCCGAACTTGTTCCAGCTGTTCCAGCCCATGGGAGGAGTCGCCGCGAGGCTCCGGTACAGGGAGTCCGTGAGGGGAACGGGCTTCTCCTGGGCGGAAAGGCCAGGGCCGCACAGGAAGAGTGCGGCCGCGGCCATCATCAATTTGTTGAAGATCCGATTCATATCCTGTTATCAGAAGGGGTAAGTCTTGTACTGCTCCTTTAGTTTCGCCGACTTGTTCAGCTCGTCCAGCGGGATGGGATAGAAGTAGCATTGGTCGCCGTTCCACACGCGCTGGTCAATCTCGTTGTCCAGTTCATACACCTTGTGCCCGTCGGGGTACTTGGTGACCTTGCAGCCGAGGATCGGCGCCGCATTGTATTCCTGGTCCATTTCCTTCCAGCGACGCTTGTCGAACCACCACTGGCTTTCGAACATCAGTTCCATCTGGCGTTCGTAGCGGTAGGCGGCGCGGATATCGCCGGTGAAGTCCGGCAGGAGCGCGCGGTTGCGAATCTTGTTGATGTACTTGGCCGCTTCCGCATCGTTCCCGAGCTCGATCTGGCACTCGGCATAGTCCAGATACATTTCGGACAGACGGAAATAGAACCAGGGCCAGTCCATCTGGGTCGTGCCGTACATGTCGTAATCGGGATCCATGCCCTTGCGCATGGAATAGCCGGTGTTGGAGGCATTCCACCAGTATTCGCCTTCCACGCTGTCCTTGCCGGGCACCACGCTTGCGTCGCTGCCCAGGAACACTTCCACCTCGCGCTTGTCGTCGGCATAGCCCCAGAGGTCGCCGTCACAAAGGATGTTCGCTTTCAGCCGGATTTCGCGGCCTTCCCAAGGATTCTTGTCCGTGGGTCCGGAAGGCTTCACGTACGGGGTGCCGTCAGCCATC
>JAEEGK010017259.1_pt1 | contig 15762 bp, 12 predicted proteins | sample 8958771 | NCBI WGS metagenome assembly JAEEGK01 (sample SAMN16246547, study PRJNA631951) | gut metagenome | biome: gut microbiome; feature: rumen; material: SC-attached | host: Bos | place: Iran: Karaj | collected 2018-10
GTCGACGACCAGGATGGCGGGATGGTTGAGTTTTTCCATTTCTGAGTGTAAGTGTTAATAGTCATTTCCCGATGCCGGGAGCACCGTACCTAGTCCAACATCCGTGCCAATGACCATCATTCCCGTTTTTTTCGTACCTTTGCACCCCGAAAGAAACGAAAATCGACAAAAGGCATGAACTTCATATTCATCTCCCCCAATTTCCCGCAGACCTACTGGAACTTCTGCGAACGGCTCCGCCGCCGGGGCGTCACGGTGCTGGGCATCGGCGACGCGCCCTACGAGGGCCTCTCCCCCGAACTGAAAGCGAACCTCAACGAGTATTACCGCGTGGACTCCCTGGCCGATTACGGCCAGCTGTTCCGCGCCGTCGCCTTCTACTCCTACAAATACGGCAAGATCGACTGGCTGGAATCCAACAACGAGTTCTGGCTGGAGCAGGACGCCCGCCTGCGGACGGACTTCAACATCACGACCGGCGTCCAGATGAAGGACATCGCCAAGTTTAAGAGCAAGGCCGCCCAGAAGATCTACTATGCGAAGGGCCACGTCCCGACGGCCCGCCAGCACCAGGTTTCCACCCCGGAGGCCGCGAAGGCCTTCCTGGAGGAAGTGGGCTATCCCGTGATCGTGAAGCCGGAAATCGGCGTCGGCGCCGAGGCCACCTACAAGGTGAGCAATGCCCGGGAGCTGGACGCTTTCTTTGCCACGAAACCCGCCGTTCCCTACGTGATGGAAGAGTTCGTCACCGGGGACATCTACTCCTACGACGCCATCGTGGACAGCCACGGCAAGCCGCTGTTTGAATCCAGCGCCCTCTTCCCGCCGTCCGTGATGGACATCGTCCTGGGCAACCTGGACATGCCTTACTGGGTGCTTCCGGAGGTGCCTTCGCAGCTCAAGGAACGCGGCCGCGCCACGCTCAAGGCGTTCGGCGTGAAAAGCCGCTTCGTGCACTTCGAGTTCTTCCGCCTGACGAAGGCCCGCAAGGGACTCGGCGAGGTGGGCGATTTCGTGGGCCTGGAGACCAACATGCGCCCCGCCGGCGGCTACACCCCGGACATGATGAACTTCGCCCATTCCACGGACGTGTACACGATCTGGGCCGATATGGTCGTCTCCGACAAGCGCCTCCTCGCTGAGAGCGGCGACGACCACTGGTGCGTCTACTACGGACGCCGCGACGCGCACGCCTACGCCCATGACGACAACGCCGTCATGGCCCGCTACGGCGCCCGGATGGCGATGACCGGCCGCATCCCCGCCGCCATCGCCCCGGACCTCGGCGACCGGATGTTCATGGCCCACATCCGCTCGGAGGAAGAACTGCAGGAATACCTGCGGTATCTCTCGGAATAATTGCCTATCTTTGCAGTCTATGGCGGACATCATCCTCGGCATCGAATCTTCCTGCGACGACACCTCGGCGGCCGTCCTGCGCGACGGCGTCCTGCTGTCCAACGTCATCGCCTCGCAGCAGGTCCACAAGGACTTCGGCGGGGTGGTGCCGGAGCTGGCGTCCCGCGCCCATGAGCAGAACATCGTCCCGGTCGTCTCCGAGGCGCTGCGGAAGGCGGGCGTCGGTCCGGCGGACCTCACCGCCATCGCCTTCACCCGCGGCCCCGGCCTGCTGGGCTCCCTCCTGGTGGGCACGTCCTTCGCCAAGGCGCTGTCCCTGTCGCTGGACATCCCGATGGTGATGGTGAACCACCTGCAGGGCCATATCCTGGCGAATTTCGTCCGCCAGCCGGACAAGCCCGTGGACGAGCCCTCCTTCCCCTACCTGTGCCTGCTGGTCTCCGGCGGCAACTCGCAGATCGTCAAGGTGAACAGCCCGCTCGAGTACGAGATCCTGGGCCAGACGATCGACGACGCGGTGGGCGAAGCCTTCGACAAGTGCTCCAAGATGCTGGGCCTGGGCTATCCCGGCGGCCCGGTCATCGACCGCCTCGCCAAGCTCGGCGACCCGGACCGCTTCCATTTCGCGAAGCCCAACATTCCGGGCCTGGACTACAGCTTCAGCGGCATCAAGACCTCGCTCCTGTACTTCGTCCGGGACGAGATGGCGAAGGATCCGGACTTCCTCGAGAAGAACAAGGAAGACCTCTGCGCGAGCTTCCAGAAAACGCTCATCGACATCCTGATGGGCAAGCTCATCCGGGCGGCGAAGGAAACGAAGATCAAGCAGATCACCATCGGCGGAGGCGTTTCCGCGAACAGCGGCCTCCGCGAGCGGATCGTCGCCGAAGGCAGGAAACGCGGCTGGAAGACCTTCCTCCCCGAGTTCAAGTTCACGACCGACAACGCGGCGATGATCGCCGTCGCCGGCTGGTTCCGCTACAAGGCCGGCGAGCGCACTCCCCTGGACGTCGCCCCCGTCTCCAGGATGGCGGACTACTAGTATGAAAGAATTCGAGATAGCCAAGAAGATCGGCAAGGAACTGACGGAATCCGAACTGAAAGAAGCGGCCGCCAAGGCCTTGGGCGTCAAGCCCGAGAAGGTGGGCGCCGCCGTCATCGTCCGCCGTTCCGTCGACGCCCGGCAGGATATCCTGTACCGCTACCGCGTGCAGGCCTACCGCGAAGGAGAGGCCTGCGAACCTTACAAACTCCCTGATTATCAGGATGTCCACGCCGCCGAACCGGTCGTCGTCATCGGCGCCGGCCCGGCCGGCCTGTTCGCCGCCCTGAAGCTCCTGACACGCGGCCTGAAGCCCGTGATCCTGGAGCGCGGCAAGGACGTCCACCGCCGCAAGGCCGACATGGCCAAGCTGTCGGTGGAAGGCGTCGTCGACCCGGACTCCAACTACTGCTACGGCGAAGGCGGCGCCGGGGCTTTCTCCGACGGAAAGCTCTTCACCCGGTCCTCCAAGCGCGGCGACATCCGCGAAGTCCTGCACCAGTTCGTGCGCTTCGGGGCCGACCCGTCCATCCTCATCGACGCGCATCCGCACCTGGGGACGGACAAGCTGCCCGCCATCGTGGAGAACATCCGCCTGTGCATCGAGGAGCACGGGGGCGAATACCATTTCGACAGCCGGGTGACGGACATCGTCCCGGTCGCCGGCGGCTTCGAGGTCCATGTCGGGGAAACCGTGTACAAGGCGGCGAAAGTCATCCTCGCGTCGGGCCATTCCGCCCGCGACATCTACGAGATCTTCGCGCGCCGGGGCTGGGCGCTGGAGGCCAAGGGCTTCGCCCTGGGCGTCCGCGTCGAGCACCCGCAGTGGCTCATCAACCAGATCCGCTACCACGGCAAGTACCAGCCCTTCATGCCCACGGCCGAATACTCCTTCGTCCAGCAGGTGGAGGACCGCGGCGTCTTCTCGTTCTGCATGTGCCCCGGCGGCATCCTGGTTCCCTCCTCCACGGAGGACGGCACCGTGGTCCTGAACGGCATGTCCAACTCCGCGCGCAACTCCAAGTGGGCCAACGCGGGCGTGGTCGTGCAGATCGAACCGGGAGACCAACCTGCTGAATATCAGGGACCTTTCGCACTGATGGACTACCAGCACGACATTGAGAAAAAGATGTACGAGTACGTGTCCACGCACGGCGGAAAGCATCCCCTCGCCGCGCCCGCGCAGCGGATGAAAGACTTCTGCCGCGGCATCGTCTCGAAGGACCTGCCCAAGACGTCCTACCACCCGGGCGCGTGGTCGTCGCCGCTGCACGAGCTCCTGCCGGAGCACGTGTCGCTGCGGCTCCGCCGCGCCTTCCCGCAGGTGGACCGCCAGATGCACGGCTATTACACGAATGACGCCCTCCTCCTGGGCGTGGAATCCCGCACTTCCTCGCCGGTCCGCCTGCCGCGCGACCCCGAGACGCTCGAGCACGTGGACGTTCCCGGCCTGTACCCCTGCGGGGAAGGCGCCGGTTACGCCGGCGGCATCGTCTCTTCCGCCCTGGACGGCATCAATTGCGCGGAGAAGATATGATCCATACCAGCGAAGTCAAGACGACCGCTCCCGAGGCGTTCGCCAATGAAACGCAGCGGAAGGTCTATGCCGCCCTGGAGCGGCTGGAAATCCCCTTCGGACGCATCGACAACGACCCGGCCGTGACGATGGAAGACTGCATCGCCATCGACGAGGCCCTGGGCGTTCCCACCGTGAAGACGCTGCTCCTCTGCAACCGGCAGCAGACGGTGTTCTACCTGTATGTGATGCCGGGCGACAAACCTTTCAGTACCAAGGACTTCGGCGCCGCGCTGCAGATTTCCCGCGTGTCGTTCGCCCCGGCGGCGATGCTGCAGGAATTCCTGGGCACGGAGGTGGGCGCGACGACGCCCCTGAGCCTCGTCGCCGACCCGGAGAAGCGGGTCCGGCTCATCATCGACCGGGCGGCCGTCGCGCCGGAATCCATCGGCTGTCCCGACGGTACGACCACCTGCTACATGCGCCTGAAGACGGCGGACCTGCTGGGGAAATTCATCCCGGAGACGGGGCACGAGCCCACGTTCATCTAAAAAGATTCCTTCGCTTCGCTCGGAATGACAAAGGATTGAAAATCCATAAGGATTTTCTTATCTTTGTAGATTGTGAAGAAGGGCCTTCGCATAACGGCATGGATTCTGGCGGCACTCGTGATTCTGCTGCTGGCGCTCGTCGTGGCCGTCCAGTCGCCGGCGGTGCAGACCGCCCTCGCCCGGAAGGCCGTCGACAAGCTCTCCGAGAACATCGACGGCGACATCAGCATCGGCCACATCGCCGTCCGTCCGTTCGACGCCGTCACCCTCGAGGACGTCGTCCTGACCGACCGCCATCCCTATGACGGCGGGGAGTTCCCCCGCCAGGACACGCTGGCCCGTATCGGCAGCCTGTCCGCCCGCTTCTCCCTGAAGGGCCTCCTCCACAAGGAGCGCATCTCCGTGAGCCGCCTCCGGCTGGAGGACGGCGAGCTGAACCTGGTCCTGGAGCCCGGGACGGGAGGCAAGGCCGTCCTGGACAACATCTCCCGCATCTTCCGCCTCCAGAAGGACCCGGACAAGCCCGACAAGGACTTCGGCGACCTGCTGGAAGCCCGCAAGGTGGATGTCGAGGACTTCACCTTCCGGATGTACAATCCCGTCGCCGCCGCCCGCCGCGCCGAGCGGGGCGGCAAGCCCCTCCCCGCCGACGTCATCGACTGGAACGACCTGGAAATCAAGGCCGACATCCACGCTTCGGACATCCTGGTCAAGGACGGCGTCATCAGCGGCGACGCGGACCATCTCTCCATCACGGACAAGACCGGCTGGAACGTGCGCGACCTCTCCGGCAAGGTGAAGGTCGGCCACGGGAAGGTCCTGCTGGACAACCTCCACATCGACGACGGGGATTCCGACCTGCATTTCCGCTATTTCCGCCTCCTGGGCACGCTGGACGACGACTACAAGGACTTCATCGGCCGGGTCCGGCTCGAGGGCGAATTCGTGGAACCGACCGTCTTCTCCATGCAGACCATCCGCCATTTCGCCCCGAACCTGGAGCGCTTCACGTTCAAGTCGGACCTCGCCGGCAAGGTGGAAGGCACCGTGGCGGACTTCGCCGTCAAGGGACTCGCCCTCAAGGAGCACGGCAGCGGGATCACGGGCCGCGTGGACGGGACGATGAAGGGACTGCCCGAGATCGAAACCGCGCAGCTGGACTACCGCGTCAAGGATTTCCGCTTCGGCCTCGGCGGCCTCGGAACCTTCATCCAGGAATGGGCCCCGGATACGAAGCTGGACCTCGGCAAGATGGGCAGGGGCACGGACTTCAGCCTGAACGCCACGGCCAAGGGTCCGCTGGACCGCCTCGCGGTGAAGGGAAACCTCACCTCCAACGCCGGGGCGGCGGACGTGGACCTCACCCTCCGGAACGTCCTCGACCGCAAGCGGCCCATCTCCATCGGCGGCCACCTCCGGACGCGGGACCTGGACGCCGGACGGATCGCCGGCATCAAGGAACTGGGCCCCGTCACCCTGACGACCGGCCTGAACGCCACGCTGGCGCCCCGCAACCTGCAGGTCCGCATCGACTCCCTGAACGTGGGACGCCTCAGCGCCCTGGGCTATGACTATACCGGCATCGCGGCCGTGGGCACCTATTCCGACGCGTCCTTCGACGGCCGCATCGTGTGCGACGACCCGAACCTGAACGCCCTCGTCCAGGGCAAGTTCGACCTGTCCTCCCGCACGCGGAACGCCGCCTACCAGTTCTACGCCAATGTCGGCTATGCCGACCTCAACGCCCTGCACATCGACAAGCGGGGCACCTCCAAGGTCTCCCTCCAGGCCGATGCGAATTTCATCCGCACCCGTGACCGGGACCTCCTGGGCGAGGTCAACCTCCGGGACGTCCTGCTGGAGAACGCGAACGGCCGCCACCGCATCGGCGACATCACGGCCAGCGCGCACGCGAACGACGACATCCACCGGATGCGGTTCGAGTCCGGCTTCGCGGAAGGCACCTTCGTCGGGGACCGGTCGCTCGTGTCGATGGTCTCGGACCTCAAGGACCTGGTGGTCCGGAAGGAGCTCCCGTCGCTGCTGGAGAAGGCGGGAAAGCCCTGGGACGGAACGCCTTACGAGATGAACTTCAAGTTCTTCGACACCCGCGAGGTGCTCGGATTCCTCGTGCCCGGCCTGTACATCGAGAAGAATTCCTCCCTGCGGCTCAAGGTGGACGAAGACGGCATCGTCGACGGGAACGTCACCTCCGGACGGCTCGCCCTCGGCACCCGCTTCCTGAAGGATTTCCGGCTGGATTTCGACAACCGGAACAACGCGCTCCACGCCGACGTGACCGGCTCGGCCATCAACCTGGGCGGCTTCGAACTCAAGGACAACCACATCGACGCGATGGTCGACGACGACCGCGTCAGCCTCACCTACACCTTCGACAACAAGACCGAGGACGCCAACAAGGCGGAGCTCCGGCTCTCGGCCGACCTCGCCCGCGGCGCCGACGGCCTCGCCGTCGTCGCCTCCGTGCTCCCCTCCTCCGTCTACTACCACGGCGACCGCTGGCAGGTGGACTCCGACGACCTCACGCTCCAGGGCGGCGACCTCCGGGTGGACCGTTTCCGCCTCCGCAACGGGCAGCAGTCGCTGGTCGTCGACGGCGGCCTGTCCCCCGACAAGAACGACACCCTGGCCGTGCGGATGGACCAGTTCGACATCTCCCTGCTGAACTCCCTCGTGATGAAGGGGAAGATGGACATCAAGGGACAGGCGACGGGCCGCGCGAGCCTCGTCTCCCCGTCCAAGCCGTCGCCGGCCCTGCTCGCCAGCATCGCCTGCGACTCCACGTTCCTGGCCGGCCGGCCGATGGGCTCCGTGGAGGTGGGCAGCGTCTGGAACGAACCCGAGAAGCGGTTCGACATCCAGCTGCGGAACCTCCAGGACGGGGTCCGGAACTTCGACGTGGACGGTTACCTGCGTCCGAAGGACAAGGCCATCCGGGCCGCCGCGCAGCTCAACCGCCTGGACATGGGCTATGCCGCCCCGCTCCTCGCCGGGATCTTCGACCGCTTCGAGGGCGCCCTGGACGGGAAGGTGAACGTGGACGGCACCCTGGACAAGCTCCGGATCGGCAGCGAAGGGATGCAGATCGTGGACGGCATCCTGGGCGTCGATTTCACGCGGGTTCCCTACCAGGTGTCCGGACCGGTTTCCGTGGATACGGAAGGCCTTCATTTCCAGGACGTCAGCATCGCGGACGGACTCGAAGGGAAAGGCACCGTCACCGGCAGCCTCCGCTTCGGCGGCTTCAAGGACATGCGGCTCGACACGCACATCCAGTTCGAGCGGATGAAGGTGCTGGGCATCACCGACCGCAACGGTCCCATCTACGGCGACGTGTACGGGACCGGCCGCGTGGACATCACGGGCCCGTTCGACGCCCTCGCCCTCAACATCGACGCCCGGACGGTCAAAAGCGGCAACATCCACATCCCGCTGCGGTCGGGCGGCGCCAAGGCCACCGGCAACCTGCTGGTGTTCAAGGAGCCGTACGTCGAGGTCGAGGAAGACCCGTACGAGCAGATGATGCGCGTCAACCGCACCGGCAAGAAGAAGACGCAGAGCGACCTGGACGTCCGGGTCCGCGTCCGGGCGACGCCCTCCGTGACCGCCTTCGTGGACATCGGCGAGAACACCCTCCAGGGCGTCGGGAACGGCCTGATCGACCTCCGCATCCGGACCGGCCTGAGCGACCAGTTCAACATCAACGGCGACTACACGCTCCGGAGCGGCGAGTTCAAGTTCTCCGCCCTGGACGTCGTCACGCGGGAATTCACCATCCGCGAAGGCAGCAGCATCCGTTTCAACGGCGACGTGATGGATTCCGACCTGAACGTGACCGGCGTCTATTCGACCAAGGCCGCGATCTCCACCCTCCTGTCCAGCATGGCATCGGCCGAAGCGGCCCGCCGGCAGGTGGACTGCCTCATCGACATCACCGGCAAGCTGCGGAACCCGCAGATCAAGTTCGACATCGAGATCCCGCAGCTGGACCCGGGCACGGAAGGCCTGGTGACCAGCGCCCTGAACACCGAGGACAAGAAGATGAAGCAGTTCCTGTACCTGCTCATCGCGAACAGCTTCCTCCCCAACGAAGAATCCGGCATCATCACCACCGGCGGCTCCAACATGCTGTATTCCAACATGACCGGCATCATGGCCGGCCAGCTGAACAGCATCTTCGAGCGGCTGAACATCCCGTTGGACCTGGGCCTGAACTACCAGCAGAACGCCTCCGGGCAGAACCTCTTCGACGTCGCCCTCTCCACCCAGCTGTTCAACAACCGGGTGATCGTGAACGGCACGATCGGCAACCGGCGGATCCTCGGGACCACCACCGACGAGGTGGCGGGCGACCTGGACATCGACATCAAGCTGAACCCGCCGGGCACCCTCCGGCTGAACCTGTTCTCCCACTCCGCCGACCAGTACACCAGCTTCCTGGACAACAGCCAGCGCAACGGCGTCGGCTTCGCCTACCAGCGGGAGTTCAACAACCTCAAGCAGTTCTTCAGCGACCTCTTCACCCCCCGCCGGGAACGGGAGGCGCGGGAAGCGCTGCAGCCCGTCGAGCGGACCTCCCTGCAGATCGATTCCACCGGCAAGGCCCATCCCTTGACCGAAACCCCTGCGCATGAATAAAGGAAAGCTATATCTGATTCCGTCCCCGCTCGGGGACAACGACCCGGCCGAAGTGCTTCCGGCCCCGGTCCTGGAACTCCTGCCCACGCTGGACTGCTTCGTGGTCGAGGAAGTCCGGACCGCCCGGCGCTTCCTGTCCCGCGCGGGCCTCAAGGGCCATATCGAGGGACTGGAATTCCATGAACTGAACGAGCATACGGCCCCGGCGGAGATCGCGCCCCTCGGGCGCCTGTTCGACGGCGGACGCAACGTGGGCCTCATTTCCGAGGCCGGCCTTCCCGCCGTGGCGGATCCCGGCGCCCAGCTGGTGGCCCTGTGCCACCGGGAAGGGATCGAGGTCGTGCCCCTGGTGGGGCCTTCGTCCCTGATGCTGGCCCTGATGGCCTCCGGACTCAACGGCCAGTCCTTCGCCTTCGCGGGCTACATCCCCGCGAAGACCGAGGAGCGCCGCGCGGCCATCCGCCGGCTGGAGAAGCGGTCGGCCGCGGAACACCAGACGCAGATCCTCATCGAGACGCCCTACCGGAACGACGCCCTCCTCGCGGACCTGGCGGCCACCTGCTCCGGCAAGACACTCATCACCGTCGCGGCGAACCTGATGCAGCCCGACGCCTTCATCCGCACCCTCCCGGCCGCCCGCTGGAAGGAGCATCCCGTCACCATCGGCAAAAGGCCGTGCGTATTCCTGATCCTCGCATGAAAGTCGCCCTCACTACCCTCGGCTGCAAGCTGAACTACGCGGAAACGTCCACCTATGAGCGCGGATTCGTCGCTCACGGGCTGGAGGTGGTCCCCTGGAGCGCCGTGGCCGATGTCTACGTGATCAACACCTGCGCGGTGACGGAAACCGCGGAAAAGAAGTCCCGCAACCTGATGCGCCGGGCGCACAAGACGAACCCCGACGCCCTCGTCATCGTCACCGGCTGCTACGCAGAGCTCAAGAAGGAGAAACTCTATGACATCGAAGGTGTCTCCCGCGTGTTCGCGGCCGCGGAAAAGCCGCAGCTGGTGAACGAGACGCTCGCGATGCTCCACGTCATGCCCGGCCCCGACCGGGCATCTGTCGAAACGCTGCCGGCGTACTCGTCCGGCGAGCGGACGCGCTCGTTCCTGAAGGTCCAGGACGGGTGCAACAACTTCTGCGCGTACTGCACCGTGCCGTACGCCCGCGGCCGCAGCCGGAACATTCCCATCTGCGAGCTCGTGAAGCAGGCGGAGCAGATCGCGGCGAAGGGCATCCGCGAGGTGGTGCTGACGGGCGTGAACACGGGCGATTTCGGCCGCACGACAGGCGAATCCTTCCTGGACCTGCTGAAGGCCCTGGACGCGGTGGACGGCATCGACCGCTACCGGATCTCGTCCATCGAACCGAACCTCATCACGGAGGAAATCGTGGACTGGATCGCCTCCGGGACCAAGTTCCAGCGGCATTTCCACATCCCGCTCCAGTCCGGCAGCGACACCCTGCTGAAGAAGGTGGGCCGCCGGTACGACACGGCCCTGTTCGCCTCCCGCATCGACTATATCCGCCAGGCGATGGAACGCCCGGGCGAGCCGAAGGTGTTCTTCGGCATCGATGTCATCGTGGGCCTTCCCGGCGAGACGGAAGAACTGTTCCTGGAGACCTACAACTTCCTCAAGGACCGGATCAAACCCGCGTTCCTGCACGTGTTCCCCTACTCCAAGCGCCCCGGCACCCGCGCCGCCGTGATGCCGGACCAGGTCCAGGACAGTGTGAAAACAGAGCGCGTCGCGCGGCTCGAAGCCCTCTCGGACGACCTCCACGCCGCCTTCGTCGCGGCCAACAAAGGCCTCCCCGAGCGCGTCCTCTGGGAATCCTCCGTCAAGGGCGGCCTGATGTTCGGCTACACCGGCAACTACATCCGCGTCGAAAAGCCCTACGACCCTGCGCTGGTGAACCAGTTGGAGGATATCGTGTTATGAGTGAAGTAAAGCTCACATTCTTGGGGACGGGGACGTCGCAGGGGATTCCGATCATCGGGTGCCAGTGCGCGGTGTGCCGGTCGAAGGATCCGCATGACAAGCGGTTCCGGGCGGCGGCGTTCGTGGAGTACGAGGGGTTCCAGGTGCTCATCGACGCAGGCCCGGACTTCCGGATGCAGATGCTTGCGAAAGGGATCCGACACCTGGACGCCATCCTGCTGACGCACAAGCACAAGGACCATACGGGCGGCCTGGACGACGTGCGGTCGTTCAACTATATCGACAAGAAGGCCGTGGAGATCTATTGCGAGCCTGAGGTGCTGAAGTCGCTGCGGAACGACTATGCCTATGCCTTCGCCGAACACAAGTACCCAGGCGCCCCCGAATGGCACGTGCATCTCATCGACGAGAAGCCTTTCCGCATCACCTCCCTGGAGAACACCGGCGACCTGGAATGGGTCCATGACATCGGCTATTTCTACCGGCAGCCGGACGGGTCGCTCATCCCTTCTGACAATGCCGTCGTGCCCGCCTTGCCGGCCCTTCCCGGCCCGGACAGCGGTTTCGTCGACGGGTCCAAGTATCTGAATATCATTCCCATCCGGGGATTCCACGACCAGATGCCCGTGCTGGGATTCCGGTTCGGGAAGATCGCGTATATCACGGACATGAGTTCCCTGCCGGAGAGCGAGCTGGAGAAACTGCAGGGGCTGGAGCACGTATCGCTGAACACGGTGGGATACCATCCCCACCATTCGCATTTCTCGCTGGACCAGGCCCTGGCGCTGGCGGACCGCATCGGCGCGAAACATACCTGGCTGACGCACTTGAGCCACGCCTTCCCTACCTACGCCGCCTTCTGCGACGATCTCCGGCGCCTTTGCGCCGAGCGCGGCATCCGGTCCGACGTGCAGCCCGCCTTCGACGGCCTGACAGTCACGGCTCGGTAGCGAGCGTATCTTCCTGTCCGTCCCGGATGTATTCGATGGCACTGTCCAGCAGGAGCCAGATGGCGAAGGCCGCAAGGCCCAGGGTGACGACGATCTCGAACATGGCGCTTTCGTTTTTGGTTTCCAAGGGCAAAGGTAGCGCTATATTGTGCCAAATCACAGCACAATCATCCCTTTTTCCCCATTTCCACAAGTCGGAAAAAAAGCGTATATTTGAAAAATTTAACGACTGACCATGAAAATTTTCAAGCATCTGATCCTCGGACTCGCCGCCCTCCTTCTCCTGGCGGCCTGCGGTCCTTCCCGTTACACGAATTCCAGCGTCAACCTGGCCTCCGTCCCGGAGTACGCCTTCATCGAGCCCTATTCCTACATCATCCTCTACGGCGACGACGGGAAAGGTTATTATAACGAAGAGTCTTCCGCCACGGCGACGAAAACGATCTCGAACATCATCAATTCCGAGCGGTTCCCCTTCTCCGACATGATCCCCGCCGACTACGACGGCGAGAACGCGGACATCAAGAACTGGATGCGGACCTTCCCGGATTTGGATCCGTCCAAGGCGGACCGTCTCCGCGTCCCCAAGTCCCTCCGCAAGATGCTGGACAAGAGCGGCCTCCGCTACGGCATCGTCATCTACTCCTACGGCTATGTCCAGACCAAGGCGGGCTATCAGCGGGAAAAGGTGGAGAAAGCGGCTTCCAAAGTCATCGACAAGGCGATCGAGAGCCTGACCGGCATCACCGGCCTGACCAATCCGTCCCAGAATTATTCTGTCAGCGACCCGTACGGCAACGTCCTCTACTGCGCCGTCATCGACGGAGAGACGGACCGCGTCGTCCACTTCGTGAACGAGACCCCGACCTTCTCCTCCCACCCCACAGAAAACTCCTACGTCAGCGAACTCCTTCACAAACTCCTGAAAGAATTCGTGCGCTAAATCCTCGGCATAACGACAAAAAAACCTCCCGGCTCTGTACCAGGAGGTTTTTTAGTGCGATGCCGCGCCGGTTACCGGCCGTCCGCGAGGAAGGAGGCCTGCACCGGGCCGAGGCGGCGGTAGCCGTCCTCGTTCATGTGGAGCTTGTCGCCCAGATAGTAGAGGTCCACGTTGAACTCGTTGATCCCCTGCAGGTTGAACTGGTCCAGCACCGGGATGCCGTAGTAGGCGCAGCAGGCCTTCTGGGCCTCGATGTAGTCCGCGAAGGTCTTGCCGGTCTTGTTGGGCGCCGCGGAGTACGGATTGTGACCGGCGTCGGCCCCGAAGAAACGGAGGGAGGTGAAGAAGTAGATCTCCGCCTTCGGATTCTTCTCCAGCAGGGTCTTGATGCAGTAGTTGATGCCGCCGCACTGGGTGGTCAGCTTCCGCGGGTCGTAGTTGTCATAGACGGTGTAATCCTGCCAGGTACCGCACTCGCGGCTGTTGTTGTAGTCGTTGGTCGATGCCCAGAGCACATACACGTCATACACGCCGGCGTCCTCCACCTGCTTCTGGAGGGTGTAGCCCTGCTTGTTGGAGAAACCGGCTCCTCCCACGCCATAGGTGGTAACCTCGGCGTTCAGGAGATCCGCCCAGCACTGCTTCGCGGCGTCGGACTCGTTGTTCACGGAGAGGGAGCCGCCGAAGACGGCGATGCTCTTTCCGTAGTTCTTGTGGCCCTTGTACGGACTGTCCTTGGCGATTTTGCGGTTCGGCACCAGATGGTGCTTCTCCGGCTCGGGGCGCCGGTTGCGGAGCCACGCCTGCCCGGCTTCGGCATCGGCCTCCGCCAGGGCCTTGAGCTCCTCGCGGGCCGCGGCCACGTCCTCGCGATACGTCTCGTTGGAGTGCATCGCGGCGAAGGTGGCCGATGCCAGAAGCTTGGACGCATCGACATCGCTCTGCCAGTGGTAGCCTGCGATCACGCGGCTCTGGCCCCACTCATAACCGGCCTTGAGCAGCGTGTCCTGCCGCTCGGGATTCAGTTCCGCGAGGACCAGGGCCATGCCCCAGCCGCGGACTGTGTGCCCGGACGGATAGGATCCGCTCCGACGGGAACCCTCCTCGCTCTTGGGCATCAGCGTCCCTTCCCGATAGAAGACATACGGGCGCAGGCGCATGTACGCGGCCTTGGGGCCGCTGGCCCCGAGGCGGAAGGTGCGGATGCTCCGGTCCAGCAGATGCATCGTTTTCGGCGTGGTCTGGCGGGACAGCTTGCGGCCGAAGGCGCCGCTGAACAGCGCCGCCATCGAATCCACGTTGGTCGTCTCCTCCTTGATGGCGCGGAGGGCGCGGGCGCCGACCCGCTGGGTCTTGCCCCACTGGTACTGCGCCTCGTCATAGGCGAACTGAGGCGTCCCCTCTTCCGGGGGCGGCGGGAGGAACACGACCGCATTGGGAATCTCCTTCTCGTTCATGTACGGTTCCACCCGGGCGAACGGGAACTGCTGGGCGGCGGCGTTCCAAGCAAGGGCCAGTCCCGCTGCGAGGACGGCCGCTGAGTTCAGGAAACTGCTGCGCATATTACTTTCTCTTGTCGATGATGGTGGCGCCGGGGTAATCGGCCTTGTTGAACGTCACGTCCTTCTCGGAGACGCTGAACTGGAGGTTGCGCATCGTGACGGTGACCATATCGACCTTGGCGCTCAGGCTCATCGGGTAATACGTTCCCTTCGCGACGACGATTTCCATGTTCTTGGGATCGTCCTTGTTCGTGTTGGAACGGTTCTTCTTGCACTTGATGGTCCAGCTGTCGGCGTTTTCCTTGGCGATGGAGACATCATAGCCTTCCGTGGCGCTCTGGAACATCTTCATGTTCTCCTTCTCGTCGGACTTCTTGGTCTTGTCCTGGTTCTCGATGGTGATGGTGTTCTCCTCGGAGTCATAGGTCCATTCCGTCTCGCCGTCCTGCCAGGTGACGAGCTTCTTGCCCATCATGGCCGCTTCCAGGCGCATCTTGTCCCCCCGGCTCCAGGCGTTGGTGGACAGGGTGCCCAGGATGGGAATCTTCAGGTCCATGGTCATCCGGAATCCGTCGGCCGCTTCCACCTTTTCCATCACCGCGTCCATCTGGGCGATGATTTCCTCGGCGGTCTGCGCATAGGCCGCCACGGCGAGGACGCTGGCGGTCAGCAAAGCAAGGATTCTTTTCATAATCAGCACATTTAATTCAATCACACAAATATAGCAATAAAAAACAAAAAAAGGCCGACCCCGTCGGATCGGCCTTTCGTTCGTTCAGATTCCGGATCAAGTCCGGAATGACGCCCGGTACTAGAGCTTCGGACCGGCCTTGACGAGGGCCTTGCCGGCGCGGTTGGACTCGTACTTGTGGAAGTTCTTGATGAAGCGGCCGGCGAGATCCTTGGCCTTCTCCTCCCAGATGGCGGGATCGGCGTAGGTGTCGCGAGGATCGAGGATACCGGTGTCCACGCCTTCGAGCTGGGTAGGAACCTCGAAGTTGAAGTACGGGATCATCTTGGTCGGGGCCTTGTCGATGCTGCCGTTGAGGATGGCGTCGATGATGCCGCGGGTGTCACGGATGGAGATGCGCTTGCCGGTGCCGTTCCAGCCGGTGTTCACCAGGTAAGCCTTCGCGCCGGACTTCTTCATCTTCTTGACGAGCTCCTCGGCGTACTTGGTCGGATGGAGCTCCAGGAAGGCCTGGCCGAAGCAGGCGGAGAAGGTCGGGGTGGGCTCGGTGATGCCGCGCTCGGTGCCCGCGAGCTTGGCCGTGAAGCCGGAGAGGAAGTAGTACT
>JAEEGK010017261.1_pt1 | contig 15762 bp, 7 predicted proteins | sample 8958771 | NCBI WGS metagenome assembly JAEEGK01 (sample SAMN16246547, study PRJNA631951) | gut metagenome | biome: gut microbiome; feature: rumen; material: SC-attached | host: Bos | place: Iran: Karaj | collected 2018-10
CTTTTCCCATATACCAGCATTTCTCCATCTACGAAACCTTTGATGAATGGTCCCCCACTTCCCATAAGAAGGTGGCAGATCTCTCCAGGGAGCTCCTGTGCGCAACACCCAGAATACAGCATTGATAAACTTTCGATTATCTTTAGCAATGCCTCCCCATTGTCCCTTTTGTCCTGGCAATAAAGGCTTTAGTAATTCCCAGACTTTATCCGATATGTCTTGTCTGTGTTGTAGATTTTCTGTTGAGATACACCTCTTCTTTCTCATACCGAGGAGATTGTAGTCTCTTTTCTATCTCTTTGTCAATCTCGTGTAGACACTATCTAGAACAGAAAAGGAATTATCCACATGAACACAGATCCAAACACGGGTTCCATTCTTGGCTTGTGTGGGAAGTGATAGATTTCCAAAAGCAACTTTACCCCTGGGGCCAACTGTGGCAGAAATCCAGTCTGACCAAACATATTCCCACCACGGGTCTTTGGGAACAGGTCGGAGTTTGGTACGGTGTTGACGAATAGCCTGATTCCACACGTTTAGGGGAGTGTCAGATATTTCTCTGTGGGTTTCATTTTCATTTCTGTGGATGCGCATCACATCCAGATGTTCATTGATGATATTCAGAGGAGTTTGAGCAGTAAGATGGTTGACTTGAAAATAAGCCGGCAGTCTGGACTGCCAGACCTGATGAATCCGTTCAACCTTACCCTTAGCTTCAGGAGAATTAGCCAAGACAAAGGAGATGTCATAGAACTTGAGTCTGGCACCTAAGAGCGTCAGTCTCTCAGGTGAAGAGGCTCGAAAGAACGAAGCCTGATCAACATAGATTTGAAGAGGAAGACCGTATTTCATAAAGGCTTTATAGAGAGTATGGATATAGGAGCTGGTTCGTTCATATTGGTAGAGATCACAACTCAGTTGAAGACGGCTGCAGTCGTCTATCATGTTCAAAAGAGTAAAGTGTGTTTTATCAGGGAAGAACCATCTTTCAGTGGTGGCATCCAACTGCCATAGTTCACCCACATTGGTGCGCTGCCAACGTCTGGTATGAATGGGAGGTCGGGGTTTAGAAATCTGAGAAACGATGCCTTGTTTCAAAGCCCAATTACGGATCTGTGAACGATCGAGTTTAAAACTAAAAAGTCTCAGGACTTCACTAGCAGCAAAGGCATAGGAGTAATGATGAGAAAGAACCTTTTTGAGAAAAGAAGAGACTTCTGCAGGCCAATGAGACTTGTGATGACCTCCCGAACTTTTAGGAGTCCAAACCGAAGCCCTGCCCAAACCTTTAGCCAAGAGAAAATCAGTTCGCAATTGATAGAGTCTGGTCTTGCCAATTTGGAGAGCTTCACAGGCTTGAAAAGAGGAAATTTTACCTTCACAGAAAGATGAAATCGTATGACGAATATCGGCCATACCCAAACGTTTACTAAGCTGCTTTCGCATCCCAAGAGTATAGCCTCAAACTCCATTTTTGATGTATCACAGTTCACTTTTGATCACTACACCCAATATTTTGATTTTATTATCACTTTTACAATGCCTTTTATTCTTATAATAAATTAGTTACAAAGAATATTTTTCACCATTTTTGAATTCCACTTTTGATATCACATTTTTTCCACTTTTGATCACTACACGACATTTTTAAAATTTTTGCTTGATTTTTTTATTTGAATTACCTAAGTTGCCTAGGGGTTATTGTAATAAAAGTTTATGTATTAAACATAAATGAATTATAATGAATGTAATAAATATACAAAAACTAAATACGTTCGGCGTATCAGCGATCCTTTTTTCGCTGACTTTAACCCACAACACAGCCCAGGCGTGCCGCCCTACAAACACCCCTTGTACCATAAGGAGATTACTTAATGTATAAGACATATATCATTCGATCCATTGTTATTATAACAGCACTGTGTTTAGTAGGGTGTTATTGTTATTGGAATAATATAGAATTATTTCATAGGTTTGACACAATGGAAGGAATTAATGGAGTAGAAATTCCAGTCCGTTATGTTATTATGACCTATGTCTGGGTAGTATTATCCATTCATTTTTCACTATTGCTTTTCTTATGGAAATATCCTAAAGACAGCCTGTTTCGATTATCCATATTATTTCCGATGTTAATTCTTTTTGTAATGGAATTCGTTAAATATGGTATGCATTATCACAATGGAGTTTTTTAAATATGAAGTGTAATAATATAGAGTGTGATAATACAGAAAACAGCACAGCACTATTTAAGTTGTTGAAGGGATTATCCTATACGATATTCTTATTAGTCATTATTTCCCAGTGTCTTTTCACTGTATTGCTTACAGGAAGCTCTCCGGATAGTTTCTTCGATATTAAATGGAATATTTTTAAGAATAAATCTTTTGAAATATATCCATACTTTAGTCCTGATGATACACCTACTTTAAAGGAACAAATGCAGTTACAAGAACGAAATGCTTATATTGCGCATGTAAGGGAAGAAGTTGTTGGGAATTGGGTACTCTTGTATGGGGTATTTATGCTTTATCAGATTTTTTTCTGGATAAAATACCTTATCAAATATCGTTACTATATTACTGTAATCAGGAAACGATTGAGCAAATTTGAGCATTGGAACACAGAAAAACTATATACTCTTTCCGAAAAGAAAGAAGTGGCAAAAGTTTTATGGAAAAGATGTCTCGTTCTAAATACGTTTGTAAACAAAGATACAAACGGAGATTTGAAGATCATTTTACAGCTGAAGATGCCCTGTTTTGTGGGGATAGAAGTGAAATATGCGGATGGTATCATCCTTTATGCGGATGGATCTAAATGTCCGCTTGATAAAGAAACGCGTTTCTTATATGGCAATGTGTAGTATTGGACTCTTCAGTATATTAATCAGCAGTTATTTGTACTAACACACCTTGAGTCACTAAAGAGACGAGGTCCGCAAGCCTCGTCTTTTTTGCATTTATTCCTAAAACGCCAACAGAGATAGAAACTTCTAATGATCATCATTAAAAATCTCAACCTCATACGGTGATTTTATTAAATCACATAACATACTGTGGATCTTTATATTGTATTATTTTTCCGCTTTATAAAGACATCTCGCAGGAAAATTTTTTCGGCCAAAATTGTTTTTTTAGGACGTTTGGTTGGAAATTTGCTGTAAATATGCTATATTGAGTAGGCGAGTTAGGAAAACTTTTGCTTCGAGATATCAGATAGTATGAAAAAGAATTTAAACATTTCTACCGGTTTTATCGCTTTATTAGGGTGTATTATTCTCTGCGCGGGAACTCTTTCCACCGCAGAGGCGGCTGTTCGCATCAACGAGTTTTCAGCCTCCAATTCCACCTATAAAGACTCCAGCGGTCAGGCAAGTGACTGGATTGAGCTTTTCAACGACAGTAATGAAAGCATCGATCTGGGCGGCTGTTACCTGACAGACACTCCTAACGAGCTGACACGCTGGCAGTTCCCCAATCCGACGACTATGAGCGCCAACAGCTACCTGGTCGTCTTTGCAGACAGCACGACTACACCTCCAATTGCCGGCAGAGAGCTCCATACCAGTTTCAGTCTCAGCAAAACCGGTGAATACCTGGCACTTGTGGATAAGGACGGGACGACTATCCTCAGCGAATACGCTCCCGAATATCCCGAACAGTATTCTGACATCTCCTTCGGCATCAATCAGGATATCAACTACCTGATAGGCGAGGATACCTCCTACGAATGGAGTATTCCATCCTCTTCCGGAACTTCTTCCACGGGAACCGGTAAGGGGGCCATCGGCTTTACCGAGACCGAAGGCAACGGCGGTTTCACCGTATCCTACTATGAACTGAGGAATACTTCTGTCAATAACATTTCCGAAGCAGAGACTTACATCAAAAGCAGAAGATACTGGAAAATCGACAGGAACTATCCCGTTGTCAGTACTTATGAGACCATCAATTTTGATGACGGCACCTCCGCGGGTCACTTTACACCCAGCAATCCCTTCCCGACTCAAACAGCCGGACAAGACAAGGACTACTTCATCCTGGTCATGGAAAGCAACATTCTGATCCCGGAAGCCGGTCAATGGACCTTCGGCGGCATGAGCGATGACGGTTTCAATCTGAGGATCACGGGCAACAATGTAGATTTTGTCTGTGAATATCCTGATGCGCGCAGCATGAGCGATACTCTGGGTACATTCAACTTTCCCCAGGCCGGCATCTACCATCTGCGTGCTATTTTCTTTGAAGCCGCCGGCGGCGCGGGCATCGAGCTGTACGCCTGCAAAGGCAACTACGGTTCCTTTAACAACCGGATGCGTCTGATCGGCGATACGGCCAACGGCGGACTCGCCACTCAGGGTGCCATCGCCGGATCCATCACCACAAATGTTGAAAAACAAATGAAAGGTGTCAACAGCCGTCTGGATATGGGGTACAGTTTCAAGGTAGACAAACTCCCCAGCCGGAGCGCCACTGTCACACTGGAAATGCGCTACGCTGACGGCTATGTTGCCAGCCTGAACGGGACACAGGTCGCTTCCGAAAACACTCCTGTAGATCTGAACTGGAATTCCGCTGCCACCAAGAAACGCACGACCGAAGAAACTCTGGTCTGGCAGAAGATCCAAATCTCACCCTCCCTTATCAGAGAAGGTGAAAATGTTTTGAAGATCACTGGATTGAACAACTCCAAATCTGATTCTGAATTTTTCCTTCAGGCGCAGATGACCCTGCTGGACGAAAAGGAAGCCAGTTACCGCTATTTTACTGCGCCCACTCCCGGACAGGTCAACGGCAAGGGATATCTGGCCCGCACACCGATCGTTCAGTTCAACCATGACCGCGGCTACTGTGACAACGCCTTTGTGCTGGAAATGAGCTGCGATGAAGGTGACGCGCAGATCCGCTACACATTAGATGGTTCTACTCCCAGCGAAACCAACGGTTCAGCCTATACTGCGCCGATCACCATCAGCAAGACGACCGTTCTGAGAGCTATTTCCTACAAACCTTCTCATATTCCTTCCGAAGTCCAGACACGCACATGGATCTTCCTCGATGATGTGTTCACCCAATCTTCCACACCGCCCGCGGGCTGGCCTTCCAGCGGCAGTGTCAACGGACACACCATGTACTACGGCATGAACAAGAATGTCACCGAGTCCAATCTTTACAAAGACAGACTCAGAGAAGGTTTCAAAGACATCCAAACCATTTCACTGGTCACCGATCTGCCTAACCTCTTCAACGCGCAGACAGGTATCTATGTCAATCCCGGCAACTCCGGTGAGTCCTGGGAACGCCCTGTTTCCGTGGAGCTGATAGACCCGCAGGGCGGCGAAGAATTCTTTATCAATGCCGGTCTGCGCATCCGCGGCGCGGCCAGCCGTACCAGCGGCAATCCTAAGCACTCTTTCCGCTTGCTCTTCCGCGGCAAGTACGGCGAAAGCAAACTGCAGTTTCCGCTCTTCGGTAAAGAAGGCGTAAGTGAATTCGACAAGATCGATCTCCGAACCGAGCAGAACCACTCCTGGCACCGGGAAGATCCTGCCACCTATACCGCAGTCCGCGAGGTCTTCAGCCGCGATTCTCAGAAAGAATCCGGCGTTCCTTACTCCCGCAGCCGTTACTATCACCTTTTCCTGAACGGTCTCTACTGGGGACTCTACATGACAGAAGAACGTATCTCCGCCGACTATGCTGTCACATATCTGGGCGGCAATGAGGAAGACTGGGACTGCATCAAGACCGAGTCCAGCAGCGACCGCGCTACCGTGGCCGGCGATGGCAACATGGATGCATGGCGAAGCCTCTATGACATCAGCATGAGCGGCTACAGCGGCATACGCGCGACCAATTACTACAAAGTGCGCGGTCTGAATCCGGACGGCACACGCAACCCGAACTATCCCGTTCTGCTGGATCAGGACAACCTGATCAAATTCATGATCAACGCCTATTATACAGGTGATCCGGATAACCCCTATTCTCTCTTCGGCAATTTCCCGAACAATCTTTTTGCTCTTTATAACCGGGCAAATCCCGACGGGTTCAAATGGTTCCGCCATGACGCGGAGCACAGTCTGGCTGCCAACCGCGGCGACTGGGGATTAAATATGGACTACACCGCCGCCGGCTGGGGACGCACCGCCTACTCTCAGTTTGAGCCGATGATGCTTCATCAGAAATTAATCGACAATCCCGAATACAAGATGCGCTTTGCTGATATCGTTCAGGAAGAATTCTTCAATGACGGTATCTTCACCCCGAAAAAGAGCATCGAACGCTATAAAGCGCGTATGGATCAGATAGACCGCGCGGTCATTGGTGAAAGCGCGCGCTGGGGTGCCCGCATGGGAAGTCTGCGCACACGTGACGTGGACTGGATCAAGGAAAACAATTACATGCTCGAAACCTATTTCCCGCAGCGCACCGACATCGTTCTGAACCAGTTCAAAAACCGCGGCTGGTATCCCAACATCGCCGCACCGGCCTCCACACTTCCCTCCGGAATGTGTGACTCCGGCGAGAAGGTCACTTTGTCAGCCTCCGCTCCTTTCTATTACACTCTGGACGGCACCGATCCGCGTCTGCCCGGCGGTAATATCTCTTCTTCCGCCATTCTCGTTTCATCCAGCGGTTCCGGTGATGATACTCCGCAGGCCGTCACCCTGATCCCCAGAAAATCCGCCTGGAAGTATTTCGATCAAGGTTCCGAACCGGCCAGCATCAATGGAGTCAACTGGAAATCGGTTTCGTATAATGACAACTCCTGGAGCACCGGCGCGGGCTGCTTTGGTTTCGGCGGACGTTCTGATCTGAGTACTCAGACCACCCGCACCACCGCCAACGGCACGTTTGTCAACACGACTTATTTCCGTCAGCGCTTTACTCTGGATTCGACTAAAGGCATCACCGGATTGAAGATCAGTCTCAACCGGGATGACGGTGCTATCGTTTATCTGAACGGGACAGAGATCCTTCGTGATAATATGCCCGCGGGAGACGTGGATTTCTCTACATTCTCCTCTGAGGTCGTGGACTCCAGCACCGACAGCAATTATTTTGATTTCACTGTTTCCGCGGACAAGCTCCGCATCGGTACTAATGTGATCGCCGTGGAGATCCATCAGTGCAACGGCAGCAGCAGTGATATGTACTTCGACATGGAGCTGGGCACTATCACAAATGCGCCTCAAACGGGTTCCTATTCCAAGACTCTGAATATCGATGAAAACACTGTTGTCTATATGCGCACCTACCGGAACGGATCCTGGAGCGCGCTCAGCAAGTTCACATATCTGGTTCGCCAAAACTATGAAGATCTGCGTGTCAGCGAGCTCATGTTCTCGCCGTCTCTGAATGAAGACGACACCGGCACTTATGATGACTATGCCTGGCTGGAGATCTGCAACACCGGCGAACAGCCTGTCAACATGCAGAGTGTTCAATTCACCGAAGGCATCACCTATACGTTCCCTTCTGTCGTCATTCCGCCAAACGGTTATCTGGTTCTGGCCAAAAACGCGGATATGTTCGCCACTCGCTATGACACCAACGGAATGATCCTGGTGGACAATTACGACGGCAATCTGGCCCGCAAAGGCGAGACTCTGACTTTGGTCGATCCGGAAGGCACCCTCATCCAGTCCTTCACTTATGACCGCTCCTGGTATCGGGACGAAGTGGACCGCACCGGATATTCCATGGAGATCGTGAATCTCTCCGCTCCGCTCAATACGTGGGATCATCCCTACAACTGGTATCCCAGCGCGGTACTGGGCGGCACTCCGGGTTATGCCTCCGCGCTTTATCCGAACGGCGCTGATCAAATAGCTGCTCCGGGCGACAGCGTGGAATTCATTCTGGATGTCCCCGAAGGAAACGTTGAGAACATCCAGTGGCTCCAATTTAATACCAAAGGCAAATGGAAAGTGCTGGAAGGTGAAAATTCCGCCACTCTGATCCTGAACAAGGTCTCCGAGAAGAATGCCGGTCTGTACATGGCCAAGTTCGATTTGGATGGTGTTCTGACTCTGAGCACTCCGAATGAACTGATGATCCTGCTGGAACAGCCCGCAGACGTTGCATGCTTCGAAGGTGAGAACGCTTTCCTTTCGGTCGGCATCACAGCTATCATCCCGGATAAACTCCAATGGCAGAAATTCACCTCCGCCGAACAGTGGGAAGACATTCTCAACGGTTTCGGTTCGACTCTGGAACTGGTATATGTCTCCGGCGGTGACTCAGGACTCTATCGGGTCCGTCTGGGCGATCAATGGGTCAGCGAAGAAGCGAAACTCGATGTCGTGACCGAGACCATCCCGCCGACTATTGTCAAGACTGAGATCGTGGACGGCACTTATATCCGTGTGACTTTCTCTGAATATGTCACTCTGGAAAGCGCGCTCAACCCCAACAATTACAAGATCCAGGAGGACATCCTCATCAGCAGCGTTGTCGCGGACGGTCCGGGTATTCCCGGCGGCACTCTGGCCGTTATGCTGGAAACGATAGATATCAGGTACGGCTTCGTCTATACGCTCGTGGTCAATAACGTGTGTGATGTCTCCTATAATCATAACAAGATCGAGGATAACACCACCAGTTATGTGCAGGCCGTACCGCAGGGACAAGGTCTCCTGCGCCAGGTCTGGTATGATTGCAGTGAGAATCTGAACACACTGACCGGCAAGAACACTTATCCGAATTACCCGGATCTGACCTCCACTCTCACGGAGTTTGCCAGCCCGATCGACTGGGGCGACTACTACGGCCAAAAACTGAGCGGCTTCATCATTCCGCCTGTCACCGGCGACTACACTTTCTGGATCTGCAGCGATGACTACTCCGAGCTCTGGCTGAGTACGGATCAAACGACCCGCCGCAAGAAACGGATCGCTTATCTTTACGGCTGGGCACCCGTGGGCAGCTGGGATTCTTACGGCACCCAGAAGTCCGTGAGCATTTCGCTGACAGCCAACAAGCCCTACTATATCGAAGGACTCCAGACTGACGGCAGCGGCGGCGACCATATCATCGTCCGCTGGCAGCTGCCCAACGGCACTATCGAAGAGCCGATCCCGCAGTCCCGTCTTTACCTGCCCGACACCGAGTTCGACCCGCCTCTCATCAAGGTTCAGCCGAAATCTGTCTCCTGCTATGAAGGGGATGATGCCGTCTTTGAACCGTTCGTCCAGAGCAGCACACCCGTCACCTACGCGTGGAAGATCAACGGCGAAGTGGATCCCGCTCAGACCAACCGGGTACTGACGCTGCGGAACGTCACGATGGCCGACAACGGTACCCAGCTCGCCTGCACCATCTCCAACATCGGCGGTGTGCGCACGACCCGTACCGTGACCCTGACCATTCTGCCGCCCAAACAGGGTGTGACCATCGAATCCCAGCCGGTTGGCAGCACGATCGAACCGGGTGAATCCTACATCCTCTATGTGGGAGCCTCCGGCACCGCGCCCCTCTCTTATCAATGGTACCGCAACGACACACCGGTCGGGACTGATTCCGCGTTCCTGACCGTCACCGAAGCCGGCCGTTATAAAGTCGAGGTGAGCAATCCGCTCAACAGTGTCATGAGCGATGAAGTGGAAGTGATCATCCACACCGAACCAACGGAACCGCCTGCCCTCACCATTCTGCGGGGCACCTCCGACGGCATCGTCGTCCAGTTTGAAGGCACCCTGCAGGCCGCCTCCACCGCGAACGGTGAATGGACGACCATCGCCACGGAATCTCCGGTCAGGATCGTTCCCTCGGAAACAATGAAATTCTTCCGTGCCGTGAGATAGTACAGCTCCGGAAACATTCAAAAGACGCGGACCACCAGTCCGCGTCTTTTTTTGACAATAAAACCGCGGATAAACCAACTCCTTATTGCAACGGAGGCCGTTTTGTGGCAACATCCTTCGCAGAAACGTGGAGCGGATCCTGTTCCACCTTCATCATAACCGGAATTTGAATTAGCGAGATGAAATTAGCAGTTTACCAAGTGCCGGGAGTCTCTCTCGGAAAACATAATGTGAAAGATCCGCGTCTGGACGCGGCGGATAAGCTGGTGGAAGCCAAGAAGAAGATCTATGTCCAGGCCGATATCGTCGGCGAGGACGAAATGAAAGAAGCCGATGCCATCCTGGTGCCGGCGGAACTCAAAGGCGACCTGGTGCTGCTGGATATGGAATTCCTGGAACTGCGCCTGGGCCGCGAACAGTCACCCGAAGAAAAGGCTTTGTTTGAAAAACTTTACGCCGCGCTGGAATCCGAAAAAGCCATCAGCGAGCTTCCCCTTTCCGATGAAGAAAAAGCCTTGATGGGCAGCTATCAATTCGTGACCAACCGTGCGATCGTTCCGCTGGCTGCGGGCGAAGACGTGGAACAGGCTATCGTGAAAGCCTACGACCAAGCCGGTTACATCAGCTTTCTGACCCTGGGCGGCAAAGAAAACCGCGCCTGGCCCATCCGCAAAGGCACTGTAGCCGTGGATGCCGCCGGCACCGTCCACACTGATATGCAGAAGGGCTTTATCCGCGCCGAGATCATCAGCTACGCGGATCTGATCGAGTGCGGCGGCGAGGTACAGGCCAAACGCGCCAACAAAGTCCGTTTGGAAACAAAAACTTACGTCATGCAGGACTATGACGTGGTCAACTTCCGCTTCAACCGCTAGTCATGAATCTGACCCAACTGGATCCCCAACAGGTGCAACAGGCTGTGCGCACCGCTCTGGCCGAGGATGTCGGCATCGGTGACGCAACGACCCTGGCGCTCGTCCCGGCGGAACTCCAATCCAAAGCCGTCATGGCGGCCCGTGAGTCCCTGACCGTCTGCGGTCTGGCTTTCGCGGTGGAAGCATACCGCCAGCTGGATCCAACCGTCCGGGTGACCCTCCGCGCCAAAGACGGCGATACGCTGGACAAAGGCGGTATATTGCTCCAGGTGGAAGGTCCCTCCCGCGCTCTGTTGACCGCGGAACGTGTCTCGCTGAACTTTTTGCAGAGGCTCTCCGGCGTGGCAACCATCGCGCGCCGATTTGTGGACGAAGTAGCCGGAACCAAAGCCAAGATACTGGACACACGCAAAACCCTTCCCGGCTGGAGGATGTTCGAGAAATACGCGGTGGCCTGCGGCGGCGCGACCAATCACCGCATCGGCCTTTACGACATGATCCTGATCAAGGACAACCACCTGGTCGCCCTGCGGGATGCCCAGCCTAATGCCGTGGCGGCAGCCGTTGCCCGTGCCCGCGCGGCCTATCCCCAGCTGAAAGTCGAGGTCGAGGCGGATAACCTGACGCAAGTGGCTCAGGCTGTGGAAGCCGGCGCGGATATCATCCTGCTGGACAACATGACCAATGAAATGATGCGCGAAGCCGTGCAGTCCGTCCGGGGACGCGCCTTGCTGGAAGCCAGCGGCGGAGTCAACCTGAAAACCGTTCGCGGCAAAGCGGAAACTGGCGTGGACTTCATCTCTGTCGGCGCGCTGACCCACTCTGCCCCATCCGTGGACATTGGTCTGGACTTCTTCTAAACCGATCCGCATCCCGATTTTTCCGAGACAAGGCGTTTTTGACAAAAAACGCCTTGCCGCTTTATAAGACAAAGGAAATAAAGAGATTATATATTGCTTTGACAGATTTGGAATCCAATTCCAAATTTGTCAATATTTCTGTTATCTATTTGATCTACAAAGAAATATATCATTCACTTCATTTTCCCTTTGACACCTTTCTTGCCTTAGTGCCGAAAAATTTGTAGAATCTGCGCAGAGTTTTTAGGTACTGTGCCTTATCAGCTCTGGCAAAATTTATGAAAATTTCTAAACGCATATATCAGATCTCCTGTATCGCGCTGGCAATCTGCGCGCTGTCCGCGAACGCCGCGGACTCTCTGGTTCAGGGTTTCAATAATCCTCCTGATTCCGCCAAGCCTCAAACCTGGTGGCACTGGATGAATGGCAACATCACCAAGGAAGGCATCAAGGCCGACCTGGAAGCCATGAAAGAAATCGGTCTGGGCGGCGCGACCATCGTCAACGCCGACTGCGGCATCCCGCGCGGTGACGTTCCCTTTATGAGCGATCAGTGGCGCGAGTGCTTCAAATACGCCGTGGAACAGGCTGACCGTCTGGGACTGAAGCTGGCTGTGGAAAACTGCGCCGGCTGGTCCAGCAGCGGCGGTCCCTGGAACACCCCCGAAAACGGTATGCAGCGCATCACCGCTTCCGAAACCCAGGTCACGGGTCCGTCACGCTTTGACAAAGTCCTGGCTCAGCCCAAGACGAACCTGGATCTTTACAAGGATATCGCCGTACTGGCTTATCAGGCTCAGCCTTTTCTGAGCAATGAAGAGACCAATCTCTCCAAGACTCCGGGCAAACTGGAGATCGTGCAGGCGCTCTTCCGCTCCAAGAGCACAGATGCCGGCGGCGATGTAACGGCCAAGGTCAAAGAGATGATCAATGCCGGTGCTAAGGAAATCGCCGCCACGACCGCTAATTTCGGCGATCCGATCTTCGGCGAACTGAAAGAGCTGGTCCTCAAGTTTAAGCTGGACGGCAAGGACGGCGTTCTGATCACGGATGAAAACACCACCATGATCGTTCCCATCAGTGAATATCAGTGGGCACTGGCCAAGGCAGTCATCAAGACTTCTGTGGACTCCACCTTTATGAGTCCGCCGCCTTCTTCGATCCACAGCGGCCAGGTCATTCCGCTGGATTCCATCATCGACATTTCCGACAAGCTGACTGCCGACGGTCACCTGAAATGGGATGTGCCGGCCGGCAACTGGACGATCCTCCGTCTGGGTTATACTCCCATCGGACGCAACAACCATCCCGCACCGATCGAAGGCACCGGTCTGGAATGCGACAAGCTCAGCAAGGAAGCTCTGGACGCGCACTGGGAAGGCTTTATGGCCAAGGTGCTGGCCGACATCGGGCCGCTGGCCGGTAAAGCGCTGGATACCTCCCTCATCGACAGCTATGAAGTCGGACAGCAGGACTGGACGGCCAAGTTCCGCGAGGAATTCAAAAAACGCCGCGGTTATGATCCGGTCAAGTACCTGCCTACTTATATGCGCATGGTAGTCGAGAACTCGGACGTGACCGAACGTTTCCTGTGGGATATGCGCCGGACGATCTCCGATCTGTTCGCCGATAATTATTTCGCTCATTTCGATGAACTCTGCCGTCAGAACGGTCTGCTCAGCGCGGTGGAACCCTACACAGGACCTTTTGAATCCATCCAGGCCGGCAGCACTTCCGACGTAGTGATGGGCGAATTCTGGTGCGGCAGTCAGGGGCATCCTTCTGTGAAGCTGGCCGCCTCCATCGCTCACATTTACGGCAAGACCATCGTGGGTGCGGAATCCTTTACCGCCAGCGACAGTGCCGGCAAGTGGCAGAATTATCCTTACAAGATCAAGGCGCTGGGCGATCTGATGTTCGCGCAAGGTCTGAACCGCTATATCTTCCACCGCTATGCCATGCAGCCCTGGAACGACCGCTATCCCGGCATGACCATGGGACCATGGGGATTCCATTTTGAACGCACGTCCACATGGTGGGAACCCGGCAAGGCGTGGATCGACTATATCAGCCGCTGTGAATATCTGCTGCAGCAGGGCCGCTGTGTGGCCGATATCGCCTACTTCACCGGCGAAAGCGCTCCGGTGGAAATGCGCAACGGCAATGTCAAACTGCATCCCGGCTATGACTATGACGCGGTCAGCCCTGATGTGATCATGAACGGCTCTTACGTCAAGAACGGACGCATCTATCTGGCCAGCGGTGCCAATTACGGTGTGCTGGTCCTGCCCGGCGGCGACATCAATATGACCCCGCCCATGATCGAGCGCATCGGCAAGCTCGTCAAGCAGGGTGCGACTATTCTGGGTCCTCGTCCCAAACACTCACCCAGCCTGACCGGATATCCTCAATGCGACCAGCAGGTGAAGGAATGGGCCGACAAGCTCTGGGGCGACTGCAACGGCAAGAACGTATTTGAAAACAAGTTCGGCAAAGGTCATGTCTTCCAGGGCATTCCTCTGACGCATATCCTTTCGCTGCAGAATCTCAGACCCGACTTTGAATTCCAGGGTTCCACGGATCAAAGTTCGCTGGTGTACACGCACCGCACGACCGGCAAGGCGGACATTTACTTCGTCTCCAACCAGAGGTATCAATATGACACCGCGGACTGCACTTTCCGTGTTTATGGCAAAGTGCCCGAACTGTGGCACCCGGACACCGGTGTGATCGAGAAAGCGCCCGTCTGGAGCCAGCAGGGTGACTGCACGACCGTTCGTCTCCAGCTGGAGCCGGCCGGTTCCGTCTTTGTCATCTTCCGCGACTCCGCCGCGAATGCTGATCCGGTGGTCTGCGCCAATTCGACTCTGGACTCTGTCGGGCAGCAGCCTGTCAAGCTGGAGATCCAGAAAGCCAGCTATGAGGCCATTGACGGCGCCGGTTCTATGGATGTGACCCCGCTGCTCAGCAAACTGGCGGAGAAAGGTTCCATCAACCTCGTGGTCAGCAATGACAACATGGGTAAAGACCCGACCAAGGATCACAAAAAACAGCTGAAGGTGGACTACACCGTCAACGGCAAGCCCGCCAGTATCACCCTCGCGGAAAGTCAGACTCTGAGCCTGCCCGGCGAGAACAATATCGGCACGATGCCCATCTGGCAGGTCGATACTTGTCCCAAAGGTCAGCCGGTCGTCAAGACCTCTGAGAACGGCGGCTTCCTGCTGACTACGGCTGGGGGCAAAACTCTGACTGCCAGCGCGTGGGATATCCCGGCTCCGATGGATATCAGCAAGAACTGGACGCTGAAATTCCCCGCCAACTGGGGCGCGCCGGAATCCATCGCCTGGCCCAGCCTGATCTCCTGGACCGAACATGCCAACAACGGCATCAAGTACTTCTCCGGCACGGCTACTTATGAGAAGACCATCAATATCCCGGCCAACCGTCTGCAAAAGGGCGAAGAACTCTGGCTCGACCTGGGCGATGTGATGAACTTTGCCCAAGTCACCCTGAACGGCAAGGATCTGGGCATCCTCTGGAAGTATCCCTTCCAGGTGAACATCACCGACGCGGCCAAAGCCGGTTCCAACCAGCTCACTGTCAAGGTGACAAACCTCTGGCCCAACCGACTGATCGGCGACGCCCAGCCGCCCGAAGACCGGGAATGGAGCGGTGCCGCGCTGAAGGATTGGCCGCAATGGTTCAAAGAAGGCAAAGAAAGCCCGACCGGACGACTGACCTTTACCACCTGGAACCACTGGGGCAAAGACGCTGCCCCGATGACTTCCGGTATGCTGGGACCCGTCACTTTGAAGACTGTCAAAGTAGCTCCGGCCCGCTAAACATCCAGGGACTTTGCTCCCTTTAATCGAAAATCCCCGAAGGAATGATCCTCCGGGGATTTTTTGTTGGAACTACGGATGGATATGAAAAGAACCACAGATGTACACAGATTCACACAGATAAGTTATTGTTTCGACAGGATTTATAGGATGAAACAATATCTGTGTATACTCGTGTCCATCCGTGATTCGATAACAAAAAGACGAGGTGTTCAAAACCTCGTCTCTCGTAAAATGTGTTACAGGCGTTTAGCGTCTGCCGTACACGGGGCCGTAAGCGGCGCAGGCACGGAAGTCCGCTCCTTCAGGGTTATCTGTCCCGAAGGAATTCCATGTGGAAGGACGGAACACGTCTTCCGGATCGACATTGT
>JAEEGK010017262.1_pt1 | contig 15761 bp, 9 predicted proteins | sample 8958771 | NCBI WGS metagenome assembly JAEEGK01 (sample SAMN16246547, study PRJNA631951) | gut metagenome | biome: gut microbiome; feature: rumen; material: SC-attached | host: Bos | place: Iran: Karaj | collected 2018-10
GTTCTTTTTCTGCATCAATAATATGGATATTGGAATATTTATAATTTTTTTATTAAATTATTTTTGAAAAATCTCAGATAAATATGATTTTCTTTTTAAATATCGTATATTTTTTTAAAAATTTGTCTTTAAATATAATGTTAATTCTTTTACTTTTTCATGATTATCTTTTTTACTATTTGTTTATAAATATTTCTTGAGAAATAATTCTATTTTCTACTTTTTAATTAGAAATTAAAGAAATAAGATATTAAATGATTTATAAAAATTAAAAATTAACTTTTTAAAGATTTTTATATTTGATTTTAATTTTGTCTTCATTTTGAAATAAATTGAAAATCTATTAGTATAATAATAAAATAATTATTTAAACTTATAATATTTATTCAATCACCGAATTCTAAAGAATCTCTTTCTCGGAAACTAAGAGTCTGTTCTTTTGTTAAAAATTGATTTTTTGTAGATAATTTAACTAATTTATTATATATTTCTCTTTCATTATTTGTGAATCTTTTAAAGTCATTTATTACATTATATATTAAACTTTTATATTGTTTTCTATCTTCAATTAATTGATCAAAATCAAATTCAGGTATTTTATATTCATTTTTAAGAATGATTTCATCCATCTTATAAATATCATTCAAATATTCATTTAAAATATCAGAACATAAACAAAATCTTTCTTTATATAAATTTAAATATTTTTCTAAAACATCATTATATCTTTTCAAGTCTAAGATTTGTTTATTTAATTTAGAAATTTCAATTTTATTTTCTTCAATTAAATTTCCTTTTTCATTCAAAATCATTTTATTTAAACTATATTCAATTTCTTTTTCTTTAATTTCCTTTCTTAATTTCATCAATTCATATTTATTCTTATTATACTCTTTATTGATATTAATATAACTATTATATTCAGAAATAAATTTATTTTGTTTAGAAATTAAATCTTCAATGTATTTATCTTTTTGTTTCATAATTTCTAAACTAGGATTAATTTCTCTTGAAGAAATAGGTATTCCAATATTTTTTCTTCCTGAATTTGAATTAACATTTTTTTCACTATTATCATTTTTAAAATCAATATCATTATTATTATAATTATCATCATTTTTTTCATCATTAAGAGCAATATCAATAATATCATAATCATAAAATTCATTTTCATTTTTTTTCCCTCCAAAAATAATAATATGACTCATTAATTGACTTTCTTCAATAATAGCACAACCATTCATTAAATATCTTTTTCCCATTAAATTATTTTCTTTTCCATCATATAAAACACAATTTCCATCATCTACATTAATTCTAAATATATTATCTGATATTTCTCCATTTGAAGTTTTTCCTCCTAAAACATAAACAAAATCACAATCTATATTAACAGTCATAACAAAATTACTTCTACATCCTAAATCACATCCATTAATATTAAATTTCTTCCATTCTTTTTCATCAATATTAAATATATAAACGGTATTATCATTAATTAAATTTCCTTTAATCATTCCTCCATATAATAAAATGCAATTTAATTTATCTAAAAAAACTAAACCATAAAAAATTCTTCCAGAAGGTTTTTCTCCTTTTGTTGCAATATTAGTAATCCAAGAAGCTCCATTAACATTATTATTACTATTGTCAACATTATTAATAGATTTATATTCTAATTTATGTAAATCACTTAAAAACCTTTCATTTTTTTTTCCTATATTACAACCTCCAAAAATATAAGCTTGTTTATCATTATTATGAACAGCACAATGACCATAACGTGAAGAAGGTTGTTCCATAGTAAAAACTTTATATGAAGTAAAAGTAGATATATCAATTAAATATGTTTCATTTAATGATTTATTTTCTAATAATGATTTTCCACCATGAATAAATAAAAAAGGATAATCATACCATCCTGCAAAATAATTTGAAGGATGAGGAATTTCTCCTTTTATTTCTGGATGAGACCATGAATTTGTATTTAAATCAAATAAATATATACCATAATTTTCTTTTGATGTTCCTCCTATGAAAAGAAAAGAGTTTCTATCTGATATATTTATAAATAGGAATCCTTCAGAATTTAAAGGAAGTGTTGTTGAATTTTGGTTTGTTGGAAGTTTGTGGAATGATAAATTTAAAGACATTTTGTTTTTAATTTTTTGATTTTTTTTTAAAAAATTCAATTTAAATTTTTATTTAATTTTGTTTAAATTCTTTTCATTTGATTTTTAAATGATATTTAAATATTTATTTTGAAGTAAACAGGTTTTTATTAATATAATTTATTTATTTAATATTATTAAAAAATAAGTTTATATAATAACTGGTTTAATTCAATATATAAAAGAAAGAGAACAATTTATTTTAAAATTTCTAAAAGTTTCTTAGATTACCTTCATTTAATTTATTAATATAAATAATTCTAAAAAATAAATTCTCTCAAATAATAAAAATTTAATTTTCCCAGTAACATATAATTATCAATGAGTAAAAGTATATATAAATAAGTCATTTTATAGATTTCTCAGTAAATATCAGTAATAAAAATAGATTATCACTATAATTTCTTCAATTTTATTTATTACTTTGTAATTATTATCAAATAATAAAGATGATATAATTCAATTTGTATAAGATAGAACTTTTATTCTTTCTCCTTATGATAAAAATGAAAATATGAAAATTTATGAAATTAAAGTTATTCAATATACTATGGATTTTCATAAGAAATCATTTAATCCAGAAGTTATTAAAGGTTATTATTTTAATATTAATGAGAAATTGTTATTGAATGATATTATATTTGCTTTAGTAAAATTTTTGTGACATATAATAAAATGCAAATAAAATAATTTAATTATAAATTTTTAATAAAGTAAATTGATGAAAAAATAAATTTATTACATAAATTGATTTAAATGAAGTTTATTTGTAAGAAAAAAAAAAAATCTTTTATCAATATTATAATTTAAATCAACTAAAGAAAACTTCAATAAAAAATTAAAAATTTATAAAATCATATAAAAATTAATTAATAATGTCAAATCCAAATAGAAAGGTGGAAAATCAATCATCAATAAAAGAGAATATGGAAAATCATATATTTTCAATGTTAAAAGGGGCAGGAGTTATTGAAGGAAATGATAATGAATTTTATGAAGATTTAGAAGAAAGTAACGTAGATTATTTAAAAGAAGATTCATTAGATTTAGAAAATTTAAATAGAATTTCAAATAAAAAAGGAAAAATAAATCGTCCTTCTTTATTTAGTAATGATGATTTATATATAAATCATAATATAAATTTTAATAGAAATGATACAAGGAAATTTACTCATCAACCTTTTTATCAAAATCCTCTTTATTCAATGAATAAAACTAATCCAATTTATCAAATAACAAGAAATAATTCTTATAATTTTTTTTTAAACAATCCAATAAATTATAATTATTCTTTTTCAAATGAAAGAAATCAAAATTTAAAAATGAACAATAATCCAATTCCAATAACAACAACACCTTTAGGAATGAGAATGCCAATAAGAACTTTTAATTTTAAAACAAAACAAAATTTAAATGATAATAAATTTCAAAATACTATTTTAAATATTCCAATTAATGACCCAGCAGCAAGAGATTTAGAATCTTTATTAATTCAAAAAGGTTATTTTACTCATCAAATTTATAATAAATTAAAAGGTACTTTTATTTCTTTAATGAAATCTCAACAAACTAGTAGAATATTACAATATTATTTAGATAAAACCCCTAATGATGTTATTCATTTAATTTTTTCTGAATTTTCTAATCAAGTTGATTCTTTATTGTTAGATCCATATGCGAATTATTTTTGTTTGAAAATATTTTATTTTTTAAATTTTAATGATAGGATAGTTTTCCTTAAAAAAATTTCTCCTATTTTAGATGTTCTATGTGTTAATAAAATTGCAACATATCCTATTCAATGTATTATTGAACAATTAATATCTGATGAAGAAAAAAATATTATTGTTAATTCATTAAAAAAAAATTTAATGAAATTATGTTTTGATGTTTATGGAGCTCATGTTATAGAAAAATTAATAATAAATTTTGGTTATGAAAAACATTTAGAAAATATATTGAATTTTATTTCTGAAAATTTTTTATTTTTATCGAATAATTCAAATGGTTTATGTATTGTAAAAAAAACAATAATACTTGAATATAAATTGAAAGGAGAAAGATTTAATTCTTTAAAAAAAATATTAATTAATAAAGCTTTAGAATTAATACAAAATCCTTATGGTAATTATGCTTTACAAACTGCAATAGATAATTGGAATTTAAATGATATAAAGGAAATTTATCCTATGTTTTATGGTAAATGCTTAGTTTTTTCCATTCAAAAATTCTCTTCAAATGTTATTGAAAAATGTATTCAAAAAAGTGAAGAATTCACATTAAAATTTATTAATGAAATATGTTCAGATGAAAACTCAATTTGTATTCTTTTAAAGAATAATTATGGAAATTATGTTATTCAAACCACATTAAAGGTTTGTGATAAACCTAAAAGAGTTATTTTAATTTCTTTAATAAAAAAAAATTTAATTTTGATAAATGATAAGAAATTAACTAATAAGTGGCGAAGCATAATTTCTTCTTATGTACTTAATTAATTTTAGTATTTATCTTAGGAATTAGAAGGAATTTAAGCAACTATAATAATATATAAATATAAATCATTGTTATTGCTTTAATTATTATTTGTGTATATTTGATAGTAAATTAGATATTATTATATATTTATTAAAATTATAGATAAGAATGAACCATAAAAACAAAAAAATATTTGTTTCTCAAATGAAAATTCTGTTATTTATAGATAAAAGTTGTTCTAATAAATAAATAAATAATATATTTTTGTATAATGAATAGGTAATAATATATCAATAGATAGAAATGCTTTTTAGACTTAAACAATTAAATATTTAGTCATCCACTCAAATTATTTTCTTCTGAATTTGTTTTTTCTATTTTTTCATCTTTGAGATTTTCTTTTTCTTTTTTTAAATATGAATTGATATATTCTTTATATAAAATATATTTGTCTTTTAAATCATATTTTCCTTCATTTATTTTTGATAACTTAATTGAAATATTTTCTACATCTCTTGTACTTGTAAAATTATCAAAAGAAAAATTTAAACTTGTAATTAACTTTTTTGTTTCATATACATCTTTTTCTATAAAATTATCTATTATATTTCTTTTCATTTCGGTTTTTAAATTTTTATTATCAATTATTTTATTTATATAATATTTTCTCCAATATCTTTGAATAATAATTACATTTTTATTTTTTTGAGATCTTTTATCTATATCAATTAAATTCACTTTTTGTTTTTTTTCTTGCATTATTTTTTTACTTAAAAAGGAAGAAAATTCATTAAATATATTTTTATCATTTTCATTAATTTCCATATGTGAAATAATGTATTCATTATAAAATAAAATCATTTTCATAATATCATGAATGTTAATATTTTTAGGCATTAAAATATTAGAAAAAGTAGAAGTTTGTTGAGAATTATTTTTATGTGATAAAAGTGGATAATTAGATTTATTTATATTAATTTTTAAAGGAGAAATCTTCTTAACTATTATATTCTCTTTTTCACTATTTTTTACTAATTTATTTTTTTTAACTTTTTTATGATCTGTATTTCTATCTATATTTATAAATTTTGTAGGTTTAAAATTTTTAATTGGTTTATCAGATTCTTTTGATATACTTTTATCTAATTTTGAAGTTAAAGTTACTGATAAATCAGGATTTTTTAATTTTTTTTTTGGTTGAATTTGATAACTTTTATTTAAAGGATTTTTCAAATAATAAGATTTGTTTTTTTCAAAACTTAAAACTTCTAACTTATTTAAGCTATTTTGTTTTTTAAATTCTTCTCCATTGTTATATCTTCCTTCTGATAAATTACTACTTTTTCTTAAATTTGAATTTATTCTTATATTTATATTGGATTGTGATAAACTATTATTATTTAATGTTTTTTTTTTATCATAGGAATTTTTCATTTTATTAAAATTCTCAGTGTTTATTGTATTTGATTTATTAAGCTTTTTTTTCTTTAAAGAATTTAAAGGATTGATTTCTTTTTCATTATAAGGTTTAATAAATTTCTTCATATTAATATTATTATTATTATCTAAATTTTTTTTTTGTTTAGAATTTTCTTCATTGTTAATATTATCACATTTAAACCCATTGTCACAATTTGATTTAATGGAATTATGATAATTAACAATTTCAGGTTCTTCATCATTTAAATATTTATTTTTTAAAGAATGAAATTTTTCATAATCTTTTGGCTTTGATGAACTGATTCTTTTTTTAGAAATTTTTTTATCAATATTTAATATGTTTTGATTCACTTTTTCTAAATATTCAGGAAGTTCAGCTAAATGACTTAAATTACCAACAAATTCTCCTGGAGAAATTATAGGAGTATCATCATCACTACTAATATCTAATTTATTATTGTTATTAATCATTTATTTAATTAATTCAAATAATCAAATGAATTTAAATAAATTTATATTCGTATAAAAATTTTATTTAATTTATTATTTTAATAATATAATAAATTAAAATATTGAATAAACACATCTTTAATTTAGTAAGATATGAATTTAATATTTAGAAATATTCATATGATAAGTTTGGGGTATCTAAATCATTAATCAATTTTAAAGTTTTTTCTAAAAAATTCCATTTGTGTATGATGATGATGATTCATTAAAAAAAATATTTTAACTTTATATTATAAAATGTTTTTACAAATCTAGATTGTTTTATTTTTTACATTTTGTCTATTTATCATTGTATCTAAAGAAGTAGGATCTTCAAACAATTGAATTTTATTTTCATATAATATTAATATTGATTTTACTCTTTTAAATAAAAAAGGAATTTTGTTTGAAAATATTAATTTTGATTTAATATTTTTATTAATTTTTTTATTTGAAGAATGAATGATTATTTTCACGTTCTTTCTGAATATCAGAATTTATGTAAAATAAATCAGATCAAATTAAATAATTTAGCTAATATATCTATTGAAATACAAACTATTAAAAATGGTTTGAAATTATTCAATTCTAATTTTTCAGATAATAATAATCAAAATGCTTTTTTACTTAATCCTTTTTCAACTATGAATGATGCTTTTAAATTATTTTCAAAAAAAATTAAAAATATAATAACATCATTAGAAGATGAAATAATATTTCCAATAGAAACATTATATAAAAATTGGGAAATAACATCAAAAGAAAATTTAAATTCATTTAATCAAATGGCAAATACATTAATTGAAAATAAGCAGCATTTAAATAAAACAATAGAAAATCATAAACAAACAATAAAAGATAATAAAATAAAGAATAATTCAGAAGATGATATAATGAAAAAACAAGCAACAATAGAAAATTCAAAACAATTGTATAAATATGGAATAGAAAAAATGAATAGAATAATAGAAGAAAGTAATAAAAAATATACTGAAATAAACAAAGGAATAGAAACAAAGGATGAAAGTAGAAATATAATAATAAAAGAATTATTAAAGAAATATTCAATAATATGTTATAAAGTTGCAGATATATTTAATGAATATGCTAAAACAATTAAAGAAGCAGTTGTTGAGAAAATTGACCCAAAATTTAATATTAAAGTATTTAATCAAAATGAAAATGGAGTTAGATTCAAAAAAGAAGAATATATTGATAATTTTCAATTAAATGATAATGATAATAATAAAGAGAAAAAAAAGAATTCATTGATTGATGAATTTGAATTAATTAATGATAGTGATATTAATTTTAATAAAGGGAAAACTAAAGAACAAATTAAAGAAGAAACAACAAATAAAATAATAAATTTTATTTCTATTTTATTAATAAATACAGAAATGCCTTTAGATAGAATTAGTCAAATTATTCAGTTTATAAATGATTTTGATGGAAATACTCCTAAAAATACAAATGCTTATTTATTTCTTTCTAAACTGTTAAAAATGTCAACAACAATTGAATTTCCTAATTTAGCAAATTTAAATCATTTTTCAAATATTTTAAATACTTTAAGTATAACTGCAAATACTAAAAAAGAAAATTATGATAATTACCTTATTAATGATTTAATTATTCAAGTTTGTGAAAAAACTACTCATAAAGATATTTATTTATATTCTTTATTAGGAAAAAAAAATAAATTTTATGCTACTAAAACTTTTTGGTCTCAATTAATTTTAAATAAATTTCTTCACTTATTAAATTCTCAAGTAAAAAAATTAAAAATTGATAAAGAATTGAGAAGAAATTCAAAAAGTGGAAAAATTTTTTTATTAGAATTTTTAGATTTTACACAAAAAATAAAAGATTATAATAAATTAAATGAAGCTAAGAAAGTTTCTTTAGAACAATTTGCAATAAATACTATAGATATGTTAATAAAAGAAAATATAAATCATATGGGTAATTTTAAAGTTCCAAGAAATGTTGGTTTAGAAGTAATAAAAGAATATTGTCAAAAATTTGGGGTTAATCCTGAACAAAAAGAATATTATATTGCTTTATTATTAACTGAATTAAGTAAAAATTATAATTACAAAATTAAAAAATCAATATTAAAATCAACAACAATTGGTCAATTAATTCTATTAAAAAATTCCTCTTTATTTTTATCAAATGCAGATATATTAAATTTATTTTTAGTAAATAAGTCAATGACAAAATTATTAAAAAAAAAAGTATTTAAAAGAATATTAAACGACAATGCAAGAACAATAAGTTTAAAGAAAAGAATGGAAATATGGGGAATATTATTAAATTTAAAATCTGTCAAAGAAAAATATTCAAATTACAAAGAATTTTATGATAAATTGCAAAACAATTTAATTCCCAAATCAAAAAATAATGAAACAATACAATTAGACGTAGTAAGAACATTCTTTGAAGAAAACACAGAAGAAAATCAAAATAAAATAAAAAATATATTAATAATATTAAATTATCTTTTTCCCCATATAGGTTATTGTCAAGGAATGAATTATATAGCTGCATTCTTATTACAAATATTTGATTATAATGAAGAAAAAACTTTTTATTATATGACAGGAATTCTTTCATCAACAGATTTTGGAAAATTATTAGAAAAAGATTTATTGTTATTAAAAATATATTTTTTTATTGTTGATAAAATTATACAAGTTTTTATACCAAAAGTACATAAAATTATTAAAAAAAACTCAATTATGACTAATTTTTTTTGTCCTCCTTGGTTTTTAACTTTATGGACTAATATTTGTACTGTGTTTAATAAGGAAAATACTCCTTTATCTTCTATGCTTATTATTGAAAATTTCTTTATTGATGGATGGATTAGTATAATAAGAGCTGGATATACTATTTTAAAATATTATGAAAATGATATTTGGAATTTCCCGAAAGAAGATATTATGCATTTTATTATTAATAAATTAACTGATCAAGAATTATTAAAAAATGAATGTTTTGAAACTTTTAGGAAAAAATATAATGAAAGTAGAGGAGTTATTAAAAAAGAATTAATATCTAATATTACAAAAATTTATTATTATGAAAATAAAAATAATAATATTGCCTGAAAAATTTTAATTGATATTTTAATAGGATTTTTCAAGTAATATTAATGTTAAATAAAGTTATTGCTTAAATCATAATTTTCATTTGATTTAATTCTATCAACCAATCAATCATTAATTCTCCATATTTTATATAAAATATAATTTAAGGAAGTATATCTAAATATAAAGAAATAATTTTATAATCTTAAGGTTCTATTATTTAAATATAATTATGTAATATACTTCTTATCAATAATTAATATTATTGTTATTCTATTTGAATTTTATCTAATAATATTCATTATTTTATATTGTATGACTCATCATTTTCTCTTATTTAGAATTTTATTTTTTTATTAAATGATGAAAATTTTTTCATTCTGTATTCATCTTTTGGTAATTCTATATGATATTTATCTTTTATTATTTGATTTAAATTTATGTTAATTAAAATTTTTTGAGTATATATTTCTTAAACATATATTTGCTTCCTAAATTTTTTCATATCATTGTGAAAGAAAAAATCAAATCCAATTTATATTTATTTCCCATTTATTTTTTAAGTACTTATATTCATCTATATTTTTTTTAAAAAAAAACATTAAAAAATATATTTATTTTCTAAACCCAAAAAAGAAAAATGTCAGAATCATCCTTCAATTACTTATTTAAATTTATAATAATAGGTGACAGTTGTAAAAAAATAAATATATAAAAAATATAGACGTAGGAAAGTCAAATATCCTTTCACGTTACACATACAATAAATTTAATCCAGACCACGAAATAACAATAGGATGTGAATTTATGTCAAAAATAATAAAAATAAAAGAAAGAAATATTCAAATTCAAGTATGGGATACAGCAGGACAAGAAGCATTTAGAGCAATAACAAGAACTTATTATAAAAATTCAGCATGTGCTTTAATAGTATATGATATAACAAATAGAAAATCTTTTCAAAGTATTAAATCTTGGTTAGAAACATGTAGAGATATGTGCTCTAAAAATGTTTTAATTGTTCTTATTGGAAATAAAAGTGATTTAGATGGAAAAAGAGTTATTCCTAAAGATGAAGGAAGAAAATTTGCTGAAGATAATAAAATCAAATTTTATGAAACTAGTGCTTTAAATGGTAATAATATTGAAGAAGTTTTTCTTGATGCTTCTACTGAGTTAATGGATAAGTTAGAAAGTGGAGAAATTAAATATGATGCTAATTCAGGAGTTCAGATTAGAAATTTTCCTAATAAGGAAATTGAAGAGTTATTAGCTAAAAATCAAAAAAAATGTTGTTGAAATCATCAGATTTTTTTTATTGGGATTTTTTATTTTATTAGTTTAGTTTAAGTTTGTTTAATTCAGAAAATGAATTTTATTTAATTGTTTTTAATTAAATTAAAAAGTATTTAATTATTTTAGTTAGTAGAATTTTTAAATGATTATTTTTTTAATTTTATTTCAATAATAATAAAAAAAAATCCAAATTCACAAAAGAAGAAAAATAAGTAATAAATATTATATTCATAAAATATTTATTTAAAAATACTAAATCCAGAAGTTTTTCGACAAAAAAAAATTAATTGATTTTTTCAAAAAAATACTTGAAGTAAATAAAAATAAAGAATAATATTAAATAATTTTTATTCTAACCACAAATGAAAATTTAAAATAGGAACCCAAGTAAAGATTGTTTACATAATATTAAATTTTAATTTTTTTTAACTTTGTATTATATATGATAATATGTATTAATTTTACATATAAAACAAATTGACTCAACAAAAAAAAAATAAAAATTATTGACATTTGAAATTATTAAATAATTTATCAAATATACCAGAAGCTCCAGGTTTAATAAGATTAATTTTTTCTTTTTTCTTAACACGTTCTTTAATAACATCTTTTTTAATTTGATTAGATTTTTCAATAATATTTAAAACATCAAAAAAAGTTTCATTGGTAATATTATTATAATTTTTTTTTTGTTTTTCAGAATTTCTTCTTTCATTATAACTATCAGTTGTCTTTGAACTTTTTAAAGTTTTTTCACTATATATTTCATTACTTAATTTCTTATATTTTATTTTATTCTTTTCTTGAGTTAATTGTTTATTATCTTCAGTGAAAAACAATGAAGATTGATTTGCTCCAGGAGTTTTAACTAAAAAAGGACTTATTTCTTTATTTTCAATTTCAGATATATTTAATTGATTAAAATCTATTTTTATTGCTTTTAAATTTTGGTCTTTTTTATTTTCCTCTTCTTTTATATTTTTTTTTGGATTTATATCTGTTTTACTTTTTGTAACTACATTTTTTTTTTCTATTGATTTTCTTACATTTGATTTTGGAATTGTTGTTTCTTTTGAGTCTTTTTGATATTTTATCACTGAATTTGATTTTTGTTTATTTTCTTCTTTTATATTTTTATTTTCTTTTTTAAATGGATTTCTTTCTTTTTTATCTTCAATATTAATATCACTATTTCTCTGATTAACATTTTTATTTTCTTTATTGATATTTTTTTTCTCTTCAATAATTATATCTTTGTTTTTATTTCTTTCATCATCATTATTTTCTTGATTCATTGTCTCTTTATTTTGAATATTTTTATCATTTCTATTATCATTATTTTTTGTTGTTTCTTTATTTTCAAAATCAAAATATTGTATAGCTTTATGATCACCATCATTATCACTTTTTTTCCTGTTAATTATATTTTTATTAACATCTAAAGTAAAATTACTATATTTCATATTAACACTATTATCTCTTTTTAATCTTCTAACATCTTTTTCTGATTTAACATCTCTATTATTTAAAGAAATTCTATCTTCATTACTTTTATCCATAGAAACATCATTACTTTTGTCTCTTAAAGTTCTTCCTCTTTTTCTTTTTTTATTCTTTGCTTTTTTCAATACATTATCAAAGAAAGTTGCATCATCTTTATCTTTTAATTTATTTTTAATTGTTTTATCAATTATAATTTGGTTGTAAATAAGTTTATCATTATTATTAACATTTCCATAAATTTGATATTCAAATTTTTTAATCCAATCATGTTGAAAAACATTTTTCAAACTAATTCTTTTTTTCATATTAGAATCACACATTTTTAAAATTAAATCTTTCATATCTTCAGAAATGATTTTATTATTATCATTTTCATGAGAAAATTGAATATTATTTTTTAAAACATTAATTAAAATATCATTGACTTTATCATTAGCATTTTCATTAGGTTTAAAAGGAGTATAACCAAAGAACAATTCATATAATAAAACACCTAAAGCCCAAACATCAACTCCTTTTTCATAAGGTTCTTCATTAATTATTTCAGGAGCCATATATTCATAAGTTCCACAAAATGTTGTTCTATTACCTATTTCTATTTCTGTACTCCAACCAAAATCACATAATTTTATTGTATCTTTATCCATCAATAAAAAATTTTCTGGCTTTATATCTCTATGAATTATATTGTTTTCATGAAGAAAATTTACTGCATTTAATGCTTGGATAAAAAATTTAAATGTTATTTCTTCTGAAAATCCTTTTTTTTCCTTTTTTATTGTTTGATATAAATTTCCTTCTGGAGCGTATTCTAATATTAAATCATAATTATCTTTTAATTCTCTACTATTATATAATCTTAATATATTTGGATGAAGGATTTTACTTTGTATATCTATTTCTTTTTGAGCTATTATTAAATTGGCATTTAATTCTAAAATTTTGCTTTTATCCATTTTTTTCATTGCATAAAATTTTTGATCAATTTTATTTTTATATAAATATACATCACTAAAAGTTCCGGTTCCTATTATAAAAGGACATTTATTTACTAAAAAAGGTTCAAAATTTTCAAAGTTATATTTATCATCTTTTATTTGTTCTCTATATGTTCCTTCTACTCTTAATTTAGATGTTTCTTCTTTTTGACTTTGATATAATGAGTCTTTTATATTAAATGGATTTGGAGTTTTATTATCTATTAATCTTTGAATTTCTTCTATGCTTTTTGTTATGTTTTCTTTTGTTTTATCAGTTTTTAAATTTTCTATCATTTTTATTTAATTAAAAATACTTTTTTGTATTATAAATACATAAAAAAATTTAAATTAATTTAAATTTTTTTATTGAAAAAATACTTAAAATAAATTTATCTACATTAAATATACAAAAGTAAAACATTAAATTTTTTATATTGCTTAAGAATTATCATTTGAAGTAGATTTAATATTTATTGTAGATCTATTTCCACTTTTACTAATTTTTGTATTATTTACATTCATTAATGAAAGAGAAGAATTTTTTGAAATTTTTTGATCTTTTATTATAGATATTTTAGAACTTGGAATTCCACTTGTTAATTGAGAAAATTTAAAATAATTATTAAAATTAGATTTATGATTTTTATGACCTCTATTAGTAAAATATTTAGAAATTATTTCAGCTTTTTTAATTTCTTCTATATTATTCATTGAATTATTTCTATGATTTCTTTTATTTTTTTTTGATGATATTGTATTTCTATTTGAAATACTATTTAATATTTTATTATATGAATTTGTAAAAGCTTTATCTTCAAATATATTATTTGTTGATCTTCTAATATTATTTGGTTTTGTTTTTTTAACTTCATTATATGTTAAACTTGCTTTTTGATTTTTTAAATATTTATTTCTTTTTGGTAATTCAAAATTTTGATTTATTATCAAATTTGAAGAAGTTTTTCCATTATTTATATTAATATTTATTTTGGAATTTGCATTTTCTTTTATTTCTGTTAATTCTTGTTCTACTTTATATAATTTATTATTTAATTTTTCTATTTGATTTCTTAAATTTAATATTGTTTTTTGACTTATTTCAGTTTTTGAGTCAGTTAATTTCTTTTCTTGTTCAATTTTAGAAATTGCTTTTTTTAAATTAGAATTTTCTCTTCTTAAAATTTCTATTTCATTTTCTTTTCTGTCATTATCTAAAAAATGTTTTCCATTATATTTAACTTTTTGTTTTAAGCTTTCAAATTCATTTTCCATTTCAATAAAATTTCTTATTTTATTATCATAAGATTCTTTTTGAATTTTAGATTGAAGTTGTTTACTTATATAAAACCTTAATTGTTTTTCTAAATTTCTTAATTGATTTTCATAAATATAACTTTGATTCATACTTTTATTATCTTTACTATTATTATCAATGATTTTTTTATTTTTAATATATTCTCCAATTTTTTTGTTTATTAAAATAGGAATTGATTCTTTAATATAATGGACAATTGTAGAAATATTTGTTGAAGAAATATTTTCTTCAAATTCTTTTTCATTAATATTTATTTTTTTTCCTTTAATCTGTTCAATAATATAATAATATAATTCATAAATAATTCTCTTATCTTCATAATTACTATTTTGAGCATCTGTAATTATAATACTCATTTTTAATTTTTAAATTTATAAAATTTATAAAAATAAAAACAATAACAAATAAAGTAATAATATGTTAAAAAATTGATAAAAAGAACAGCATTTAATATTAACATCTTCATAAGAATAAGTAGAAATTTCTTGAACAGAAGAAATTTTTTCTTTAATAATTTTTAAATCTTTTTTAATTCTTATACAAGCAGCAGAATCTTTTCCATTTATTTTAGAAGTAAAATAACAACAAGAATAATTATCACTTGTATTTTTAACAGCAACACAACTTTGATAAGTTGGAATAGTATCAATACATTCTTCACTGGCAGAATAAATATATTTAATAAATATAAAAAAAACAAGAATTCCCTTATGAAACATTATTTTAAAAATTTATTAAATTTAGATAAAAAAAAATAAACTAAACAATATTCAAATATATTTCTTATTATCGCTTTTTTTTTCTTTTTTTAATTTTATTTAAATTGTATTTTCAATCATGTGACTTGGCATTCCAACTTGCATTTCTAAATCTGCAATTTTTTTCAATAAAGCAGTTAATAAATCTTGTAATTGTCTTTTTTGATCTTTTAAATTAGCAATTTCTTTTTGTAATTTAGCATTTTCATTTTTTTGATTAGTAAAATGATTATCCA
>JAEEGK010017265.1_pt1 | contig 15758 bp, 13 predicted proteins | sample 8958771 | NCBI WGS metagenome assembly JAEEGK01 (sample SAMN16246547, study PRJNA631951) | gut metagenome | biome: gut microbiome; feature: rumen; material: SC-attached | host: Bos | place: Iran: Karaj | collected 2018-10
TGAACGGAGAAAGAGGTACAGCGGATGTTTGCAGATGCTAATGACTCAAGACCTGCAGATAGTAGAATTTTACCCAACTATAGTCTGAACGACATAGATAAAGAGTCTATACAGCAGTATAGACAGTTATTTGCTACGGCCAGACCTAACCATCCTTGGTTGGTTATGGACGACATGACGATGTTAGAGAAACTTGGAGGATACCGAAAAGACAGGGAAACTGGTGAAGAGGGATTTACACTGGCGGGCCTGTTGATGTTTGGAAAGTATGATTCTATCACTGACAATGCTTGTGCACCGGATTTTTTCCCTGACTATCAGGAATGGCTTAACAATGATCCGGATGGCAGATGGTCGGCAAGAATCTATCCTGATGGGACGTGGGAGGCAAACCTCTTTCAATACTATAGAAGGGTGTTGCCAAGGTTGCAGAGTTTCCTGCCTAATCCGTTCCGACTGGAAGGTAACACTCGCAAAGAGGAGACAACAGCTCATGTGGCTGTTCGTGAAGCTTTTATCAATCTTTGCGTACATGCTGATTTCAGTGTAAATGCCAGTCTGATAGTGAAGCATGTGAAGAACGAGTTTATCTTCTCGAATCCTGGCACGTTGCTCATCACCAAAGCACAGTATTACAATGGTGGGCAGAGCGTCTGTAGGAACAAGGCTTTGCAGAAGATGTTCATGATGCTTGGTGCGGCAGAGAAGGCTGGAAGTGGTGTGGATAAAATATTGAAAGGCTGGAGCGATGCAAACTGACGTACTCCGTTTATTGACACTACCTGTCGTCCTGATGTGGTGAACCTGTATTTGCCAATGCTTTCTCTGTTGGATGCGGACGTAAAGGAGGGACTTATAGAGTTGTTTGGAAAAAGTGTGCTAAGAATAGAACATAATTGTTTGCAGACATTGGCTCTTGCTTATACGGAAGGTTATGTGACAAATGAAAGGCTGAGATATACACTGAATATCCATAAAGCGGATATTTATAATTTGCTTAAGGATATGTGTGGTAAAGGCTATTTAGTGGCAGAAGGTCACGGAAGGGGGACTAAATATCATATTCCACAAGTTCGTAAGGCTTCCGATGTAAGTGATAATCTAGGAAGTAATCTAGGAAGTAACCTAGGAAGTAATCTAGGAAGTAACCTAGGGAGTAATCTGGGAAGTAAACCCAAAAGAAGATTGGGTAGAGATGAGCTAAGAAAAATTATATTGGGAGTGTGTGATGAATGGATTTCGCTTGACCACATAGCAACTACTATCGACAGAAACCCGGATTATTTGCTTACGAGTGTTATTCCTTCTATGTTAGAAGATGGACTTTTGGAGCGTATGTATCCCCACAGCCCGAAACATCCTTATCAGAAATATAAAAGGAGGTAAAACCCATAGTACGGAACTATGGATCTCAGATTCAAAGAATTGTAGAGATGACGCAATTAGAGATATTGAATAATTGAAATTCATGTAAGGTGTTGTGAATTTAGATGAGTTCTACAAATTAACTAAGGATATTTTACAGATAGAACGGAAAGAGAAGGATTTCCCTTCACATCTAAAGACTCTGCTCGGTGCATACCTTGAGTCTTATAGGGACCTTGATGATTCGTATTTCAAGGATGGAGCTGAAGAAAAAGCAGCCAAGTGGTGAACCACTTCAATTCAATATATTGACTGAGTGATATGACATAGGACGAACGGTGGCTGGCCAAGTATAAAGAGATAATGAAATTCAATGCTTTGGGACATAGAAATCCTTCCTTGTAATATGATAAAGAGAAACTGATGCCTCAAAGAGCCACAGTTCTTCATGGGCTATGACGGATAAGGTTTGAATTAAGCACTCTTTTTTTCGGTGATATCTGTGCTTTCTGTGTGAAATTATTTATGTATATTTGCATTACGAAAATAGTTGTAACGAAATAATGCGCAATATTGAGAATTCTTTTAAGTTCGGAACTGTCGTGGAGGAGGAATACTTTACGGACAGGATACAGGAAGTGAAGTATATTTGTCAGTTCCTTAGGAGTTCGAATCATTTGATGCTGATTAGTCCACGCCGTTTGCAGAAAGATGGGTATGTGATATATTCTGATCGGTACGAAATGGAGGATCCTTTCTTCAGAGAATGGATCGTGATGAATAATGGATGATATTTATAGTAATAAACGAAATATATGAAATTAAGGAATGTTCCGTTTTCGCCTCCGGACATGTCGGAGGCTGAGATTTCTGAAGTGGCTGAGGCTCTTCGTAGTGGCTGGATTACAACGGGGCCAAAGACTAAGGAGTTTGAGCATCTTATCTCAATGTACTTGGGTACGCGAAAGGTTGCGTGCCTCAACAGTGGCACGGCGGCAATGGAAATGGCGCTCCGCCTGATTGGCGTGGGGCCGGAGGATGAGGTTATCGTGCCTGCTTATACCTACACGGCTACGGCATCGGTGACGCAGCATGTGGGCTGTAAGGTGGTGATGGTGGATTCGCAGAAGGACTGCGTGGAGATGGACTACGATAAGCTGGCGGAGGCTATCACGGAGAGGACAAAGGTTATCTGCCCTGTGGACTTGGGGGGAGTGATGTGCGACTACGACAGGATCTTTGAGATTGTGGAGGCGAAGAGGGATCTGTTCTGCCCGGCAAACGCTATCCAGAAGAAGATTGGAAGGATTGTTGTGGCTGCGGATGATGCGCATGCCTTTGGGGCGTGGAAAATTGTCACACAGAAAGCACAGATATCACAGATGTCGCAGAAAGGACAGGAAGCTCAGAAGAGGATGGCGGGGGCGATTGCGGACTTTTCGTCGTTCAGTTTCCATGCTGTGAAGAATCTGACTACGGCTGAGGGTGGGGCTCTGACTTGGCGGTTGCCTTTTGGAAACGAAAACGTTGACATTAACGATATCAATAACTATTTCCCAACTGTCTCTAAGATGGAGAGGGAGACGTGGGATGAGTTGCTTTATCGGTTGGTGCAGTTGCTCTCATTGCATGGGCAGAATAAGGATGCGCTGGCGAAGACGCAGATGGGGGCCTGGGAGTATGATGTAATAGGGCCATGGTACAAGTGCAACATGACGGACGTGATGGCTGGCATTGGTTTGGCTCAACTGAGGCGGTATCAAGGCATGCTGGAGCGTCGCAGGCAGATTATCGGACGTTATAATGCGGCGATAGATGACCTTAACGTTAACCTTGACGATAACCACCAAGTGAAGTATATGGATCATTATGGGGAGGATTACTCTTCAAGTGGGCATTTGTATATCACTCGTCTGATGGGTAGAAGTGATGAGGAACGTCGAGAGGTTATTATGAAGATGGCGGAGAGGGGAATTGTTTGTAATGTGCATTACAAGCCTCTGCCTATGATGACGGCATACAAGGCGTTGGGATTTGACATCAAGGACTATCCGAATGCCTATCACTTGTATGAGAATGAGGTGACCTTGCCATTGCATACGAAGTTGACGGATGAGGATGTGGAGTATGTGATAGGTAATTACGTGGATATTATCAGGAATATGTAGATGGAGGACGTGGACGATGACGATGACGATAACCTCTAATCCATAACCCATAACCTCTAACCCATAACCCATAACCCATAACCCATAACCGCATAAATGGCTAAATAATATATGTCGATGAATATGAATATAAGTATAAGAGATATTTTTCCATACAGATATTTTTCAAAGAGAGCTATACCCTATTGGATAATTGTCTTTTGGGATTGTGTTACTATTGTCTTGGCTGGACTCTTTTCAATCTATTTGACGTTGGGAGGTCTGGAGGTGGTTGGAGATTTCTGGGAGTATGTCAGAATTTGGATTTTCTCTCTGCCCATTTTTCTTCTCCCTATGTTTATGTTTCGAACTTATGGAGGGGTAATTGCAAAGTCGCTGCCTGACAACCTGATACGCGTATGCATAGCACTTGCCATTGGCGGTTTTATGCTGCAGATATTGAGTTGGATACTGTCGGATGTGGTATTCCCTTTCCGTCCTGCGTTGAGAGCAACCATCCTGACGGTCATCATTTCTTCAGTCATACAGTGCTTCTATCGGGCTGTTGCCAGACTGGTGATAAAGGTTGACAATAAGGGTAATGTCAGGTATTTCATTCCCTTCCGTTCGCCTTCAGATTCTGAAGGTGAAATGGAGGATAATGATGTCAGAACACGAAAGAGAATTAATCTCTGCTTGGCACAAATGAGTGAGGCTGGGTTGGAGAAAAAGTATGTCAATGAGGCCTTTGATACAAATTGGGTAGTACCATTGGGACCTAATGTGAATGCTTTCGAGACAGATCTGGAAAATTACGTCAATAAGATAGAAGGATCAGAGGATGTGCTGCATAGTAAGGTGGCTGCTTTGTCTGCTGGTACGGCTGCTGTCCATCTGGCACTGATTGCGTGTGGAGTGGGGCCTGGAGATGAGGTTTGCGTACAGGACTTCACATTCTGTGCTTCCTCGAATCCTATAGCCTATCTGGGGGCTTTTCCCGTGTTTGTTGACTCTGAACCAAAAACGTGGAATATGGATCCTGACTTGCTGGAGAAAGCTATAAAAGACCGCATTGCGAAGACGGGGAAGAAGCCTAAGGCAATTATTCCGGTGGCTCTTTATGGCATGCCTTATCAGATTGACAAGATCATGGAGGTGGCTGACCGTTATGGAATTCCTGTCATTGAGGATGCTGCCGAGGGCTTTGGATCCAGGTTCAGAGGGCAGGTGCTTGGTACTTTTGGAGATTTTGGAGTACTTTCATTCAATGGCAACAAGATGATTACGACCTCTGGAGGTGGTGCTCTTGTATGCAATGTTAGGAGGAATATGGGGGATGGAACGCTTGGAAAGAAGAAGGCTGGCTCCCTAAGTTCAAATGAGTTCTTGTCAGAAGGGTCTGAAGAAAAGTCCAAGAATAAAATTCTGTGGTATGCCACTCAAGCGCGGGAGGCGTATCCATACTATCAGCATGAGGCAATCGGATACAATTACCGATTGAGTAATGTTTGCGCAGGTATTGGGCGTGGACAGATGACCGTTTTGGAGGATCATTTGAGGCATCATAAGCATGTTCAGGAAATGTATGAGAAACTGTTGGCTGATGTGCCTGGAATCAGGGTGCATAAGGCTCCGGCCAATTCGGAAATGGGATATGATCCTCAAGGGCCTCAGTTGTATGATTCCAACTATTGGCTTTGCACCATTAGTCTTGCTCCTAATCTTCGGATCAAAGGACAAGAAATAGCTTACAAGAAAGCGGTTTCTGGGGCAATAGGTGGAGCGGCAGGTGTCGTTCATTCAGCGAAGTCGATGACTACAGATTGCCAACCAAATGACAACGTAGAGGCACTTCGTCTCATCATGAGTGATGCGCAAGTAGAAACCAGACCCTTGTGGAAACCTATGCATTTGCAACCTGTATATAGAAATGCTACAGCATACGTGAATGGGGTGTCGGAAGCATTGTTTAAGGTGGGAATGTGCTTGCCTGCTGGTCCTTGGGTAAGCGACGAAGATGTTCGTTATATTGTTGACACAATAAAAGAGGCTATAGAGTAAAGCGTAAATGATTATATGTCTCTCTCTGCGTCCATGTTCACGAAAAGACGATAACGAGGACGATGAGGAGGACGAGGACTTTTCTGAAGAAGTTAAAAAGTTAAAGAGTTAAAGAGTTAAAGTAGTTAGGCCGATAGTTTTTGACGATGACGATGACGAGGACGATGACCTCTAACCCATAACCCATAACCTCTAACCGTTTAAATGGGACTCCGCCTGCGCCTGAGCACCTACTGGAGCGCAAGAACTACTTAACTACTTAACTATATAAATGAAAAAATCTTTACATAGGGCAAAATGCGCAAAATCCCGATGAAATCGGCATTTTTGAAAAAGTAGGCTCGATGAAATCGACACTTTCTGACGAGCGGGAAGGGCGGAAAGAACACGTTAATCTTGACAAAAGAACACGATGAAGCAGGGGGAAGAACGCGTTCCCTATCCTACGCTGCCCTCGAGGCTCACACCCAGAAGCTTCTGGGCCTCGACAGCAAATTCCATAGGCAGCTTGTTGAGGACATCTTTCGCATAGCCGTTCACAATCAACCCAACAGCATCTTCCGTGCTGATGCCACGCTGGTTGCAGTAGAAAAGCTGGTCCTCGGAAATCTTGCTCGTAGTGGCCTCGTGCTCCACAACCGCTGTCTCGTTGTGAACATCCATATAGGGGAACGTGTGGGCTCCACAGGAACTGCCCAAGAGGAGCGAGTCGCAACTGCTGTAGTTGCGTGCCCCGTCGGCTGTGCTTGCCACTCTGACCAACCCGCGATAACTGTTCTGGCTCCTGCCTGCGCTGATACCCTTGCTGATGATCGTGCTACGCGTGTTCTTGCCCAGGTGGATCATCTTGGTGCCCGTGTCAGCCTGCTGGAAATGGTTGGTGACAGCCACGCTGTAGAACTCCGCCTGGCTTCCGTCGCCGGAAAGGATGCAGCTGGGATACTTCCAGGTGATGGCGCTTCCCGTCTCCACCTGCGTCCAACTCAACCGGCTGTTGGCTCCGCGCAGATGGCCCCTCTTGGTGACCAAGTTCAGTACTCCTCCCTTTCCCTCCGCATCGCCCGGATACCAGTTCTGGACGGTGCTGTACTTGACTTCGGCATTCTCCTTCACGACAATCTCCACGATGGCGGCATGCAGCTGGTTCTCGTCGCGCATGGGAGCTGTGCAGCCTTCGAGATAGCTGACGTAAGCATCGTCATCGCAGACAATCAAGGTACGCTCGAACTGGCCTGTGCCTCGTGCGTTGATGCGGAAATACGTGCTGAGTTCCATCGGGCAGCGCACCCCTTTGGGAATGTAGACAAAGGAGCCATCGGAGAAAACGGCGCTGTTGAGGGCTGCAAAGAAATTGTCCTTGTAGGGAACCACACTGCCCAGATACTCCCGCACGAGATCAGGGTGCTCTCTGACCGCCTCTGAGATGGAGCAGAAGATGATGCCTTTCTCCTGGAGTTTCTCGCGGAAGGTGGTTTTCACGCTGACGGAGTCCATCACCGCATCGACGGCTGTTCCGCTTAGTGCCATCCGTTCCTCGAGGGGGATGCCCAGCTTGTCGAAGGTCTTCATCAGCTCTGGGTCGATCTCCTGCTTTCCGTTGCCTTTCCTGGCGGTTGGGTCGGCGTAGTAGGAGATGGCCTGATAGTCTATCTCAGGCAGCTGGAGATGGCCCCAGGTGGGTTGCTCCAGCGTCTGCCAATAGCGGAATGCCTCGAGGCGGAAGTTGAGCAGCCAGTCGGGTTCCTCCTTCTTGAGGGAAATCAGTCGGATGACATCCTCTGAGAGTCCTTTCTCGATGATGTCTGTCTGAATGTCGGTGGTGAACCCGTACTCGTATTTCTTGTCGGCCACCTCACGAACAAAACTGTTCTTTCCCTCCATCTGCAGCTATTCTTCCGATCCAATCATGAGGGAATACACCGTTTCAGCTACGGCTTTCAGGGGTTTGCAGAGAACGGATTCCTCCATCGTGGCAGGGCTGAGAATCTGCGTCAGGCTGAACACCCAGATGAAGGCTCCCAGAATGAGCTCGTACTTGAAGAGTCCTATCAGCGCACCCAGGAAACTGTTGAGCGTGCCAAGGACGAAGAGCTTGTCGAGCACGGTGCTGATCATCTCTCCCACAAGCGCCAGGCAGCCAGGAACGGCTATCCAGATGAGGATGAACGCAACGATGTTTGCCACCGTAGTATGATCGTTCAGATAGGGCGAAAGGACTCCGCCCAGCATCGTGTAGCAGGCCTTCGCAACCAGCAAACCCACAAAGAATGCCACCAGCGAGAGAATTTGCCTGACAAATCCCCTGCGCCAACCCTTGACGGCTCCAAATGCCATCAGAGCCAGCAGTATCCAATCCAGTACCAACATAGATTCCGCTTACAGCTTGGCCTTCACCTCAATCTCCTGGTAGGTCTCGAGGATATCGCCCTCACGCAGGTCGTTGTAACCCACGAGAGAAATACCACACTCGAAGTTGGTGGTCACCTCCTTCACGTCGTCCTTGAACCTCTTCAGGGCGTTGATGGCACCCGTGAAGACCACAATACCGTCGCGGATGACACGAGCCTTGTTGGAACGCTGCACCTTGCCTTCCATGACATAGGCGCCAGCAACGGTACCAACCTTGCTGATGTGGTAGACCTGACGAACCTCCACCTGAGCGGTAACCTCCTCCTTGATTTCAGGAGAAAGCATGCCTTCCATCGCATCCGTCACCTCCTCGATAGCATCGTAGATGACACTGTAGAGACGGATATCCACACCCATTTGCTCTGCCAGCTTGCGGGCAGCAGCCGAGGGACGAACCTGGAAACCAACGATGAAGCAGTTCTCGGCAGCGGCAGCCATGTTGACATCGCTCTCGCTGATCTGACCTACAGCCTTGTAGATCACATTCACCTGGATCTTCTCCGTAGAAAGCTTGATGAGGGAGTCGCTCAAAGCCTCGATGGAACCGTCGACATCTCCCTTGACGAGAAGGTTCAGTTCCTTGAAGTCGCCCAAAGCGATACGACGACCCAACTCGTTGAGGTCGAAACGCTTCATGGTGCGGAGACCCTGCTCACGAGCCAACTGCTCGCGCTTGCTGGCAATCTCGCGTGCCTCCTGGTCGCTCTCCATCACATGGAACGTATCGCCTGCCTGAGGAGCACCATTCAAGCCAAGCACGGTAGCAGCCTCGGCAGGACCAATCTTCTGGACGCGCTGACCACGCTCATTGAGCATCGCTTTCACACGCCCGTAGTTGGTGCCAGCCAGCATGATGTCGCCCACGTGGAGAGTTCCGTTGCTCACCAACACGGTGGCCACATAACCGCGACCTTTGTCCAAGCTGGATTCGATGATGGAACCTGTACCCTTGCGGTTGGGATTGGCTTTGAGGTCGAGCATCTCTGCCTCCAAAAGAACCTTTTCCAAGAGTTCCTTCACGCCGATGCCCTTCTTGGCGCTGATGTCCTGACTCTGGTACTTACCGCCCCACTCTTCCACCAGCAGGTTCATGTTCGCCAAACCTTCCTTGATCTTGTCAGGATTGGCTCCTGGCTTGTCTATCTTGTTGATAGCGAAGACGATGGGAACGTTGGCTGCCTGAGCATGAGCGATTGCCTCCTTCGTCTGGGGCATGATGTCGTCGTCGGCAGCAATAATGATGATGGCAATGTCGGTCACCTGCGCACCACGGGCACGCATAGCGGTAAATGCCTCGTGACCAGGCGTATCGAGGAAGGTAACGTGACGTCCGTCCTCCAGCTTCACGTTGTAGGCACCGATGTGCTGCGTGATACCACCAGCCTCACCAGCAATCACGTTGGTCTGACGGATGTAGTCGAGCAAAGAGGTCTTACCATGATCGACGTGGCCCATCACCGTAACGATGGGAGCACGGGCCACCAGGTCTTCCTCGTCATCCTCAACCTCATGGACAGCCTCACTGACTTCTGCGCTGACGTACTCTGTCTTGAATCCGAACTCATCGGCCACCAGATTGATGGTCTCAGCATCCATACGCTGATTGATGCTGACCATGATGCCGATGCTCATGCAGGTCGCAATAACCTGAGTAACAGGAACATTCATCATGGTTGCCAATTCGTTGGCAGTCACGAACTCCGTCAGTTTCAGCACCTTGCTCTCGGCTGCCTCATGCTGCATCTCCTCCTGCAATCCCTGGCGCACCGCATCGCGCTTCTCGCGACGATACTTGGCACCCTTGCCCATCTTGGAGTTCTTGTTGGTCAAACGGGCCAAGGTCTCGCGTACCTGTTTTGCAACCTCTTCGTCGCTAACCTCTGGCTGCAGAGGCATCTGCTTGGGCTGATTCTTGCGATTCTTCTTTCCGCCGCCCTGCTGCTGTTGCTGGTTCTGGTTGTTCTGGTGACGCTGGCCTCCTTGCTGCTGATTGGCAACCGCATTCACGTCGACGCGCTCCTTACCCAGGCGAACCCTCTTCTTGCGGTCTGCCTGATTCTGGCCCTGCTGACCATTGCCTCCAGCATTTGCCTGATGATGGGCATGATTCTTCTCCTCACGCTCACGACGCTTTTCCTCGCGGCTCTTCTTCTTGGGACGAGTGCTCTGGTTCAAGCTGTCCAAATCAATCTTGCCCTTCACGGTCAAACCAGGGGCAGGCTGAGGAGTATTCAGGCGGAAGACTTCCTCTTTCTGCTCAGGTTTCTCATCGGAATCCGTCTCAGCAGGAACCTTTACCTCCACTTCTGGCTGAGGAACGGGCTCGACCACAGGCTCAGGAGCAGGCGCTGGCTCAGGTTGGGGCTTCGTTTCCACCACAGGTTCAGGCTTAACCTTCTTTGCCTTGGGTTCAGCCTTGGGAGCCGGTGCCTCCTCCTTCTCAGGTTTCGAAGCGGGAACAGGCTCAGGTTTTGCCTCCACATTGGGCTCAGGCTTCTCAACGGGCACCTCTTCCTTCTTCTCTGGTTGAGGAGTACGCTTCTTCCCACCCAAATCAATCTTGCCCACAATCTTGGGGCCTTCCATTTGGGGAGCCTTCGTCTCGACCTCTTCCACAGGACGAGGCTGGCGCTGGGATTCTTTCTTCTCCTTGTGCTCCTGACGTTTCTGTATCAGCTGGGTAGCCTCTGAACGAAGACCCTTGTCTGATTTGAACTCCTTCAGCAACAGTTCGTATTGTTCATCGCTTATCTTGGTGTTGGGGTTCATGTCGATATCGCCGAATCCCTTCTTGTTCAGGAACTCGACGGCTGTCTGCAACCCCACATTGCATTCCTTGGTAACCTTACTTAATCTTATACTCATTGAAACCCTCCTCTATCTTTAATCCTCAAATTCTGCCTTCAGTATATTCAGCACCTCGTCGACAGTTTCCTCCTCAAGGTCGGCACGCTGCACCAACTCGTCACGAGGAATGTCGAGCACCTCGCGAGCAGTATTCAGGCCGATGCCCTTCAGCTGATCGATAATCCAAGGCTCGATGTCATCGGTGAACTCATCCAGGCTCACGTCGTCCTCATTGACTTCCTCCACCTCGCGGAACACGTCGATGGTGTATTCTGTCAGCATGCTGGCCAACTTGATATTCAAACCGCCCTTACCAATCGCCAATGAAACCTGATCGGGATCCAGATAAACCTCAGCCTTGTTATTCTCCGTATCCAACACAACGCTGTTCACGCGGGCAGGACTCAAAGCGCGGGTAATCATCAGCTGGATGTTGCTGGTCCAATTGATCACATCGATGTTCTCGCCATGCAACTCACGAACAATCCCATGCACACGGCTACCTTTCACACCAACGCAAGCACCCACCGGATCGATGCGCTCGTCATAGCTCTCGACAGAGATCTTTGCGCGCTCGCCAGGAATACGTGCCACCTTGTGGATGGTGATCAAACCATCCTGAATCTCGGGCACCTCAGCCTCCAAAAGACGCTGCAGGAACTTGGGAGACGTGCGGCTCAGAATAATCTTGGGATTGCCATTCGTGTTGTCTACGCGCTCAATCACGGCACGGGTGTTCTCGCCCTTGTGGAAGAAGTCTCCAGGAATCTGCTCGCTGCGAGGCAATATCAACTCATTGCCCTCATCGTCGAGCAGAAGAGTCTCACGTTTCCAAGACTGATAAACCTCAGCACTAACCACTTCGCCGATACGGTCTTTGTATTTGTTGTAAAGCGTGTCGTGCTCCAACTCCAGAATACGGCTTGCCAAAGTCTGACGGAGCGTCAGAATGGTACGACGTCCGAAATCAGAGAACTTCAGCAACTGGCTCACCTCATCTCCCACCTCGAAATCGTCCTCTACTTTTCGTGCCTCCGAGAGAGAGATTTCCTTGTTGTCATCCTTCACCTCGCCATCGGGAACGACAGTGCGGTTACGATAGATTTCAAAGTCACCCTTGTCGGGGTTCACGATCACGTCATAGTTCTCATCGCTTCCATAAGTCTTAGCGATCACGCTGCGGAAGCACTCCTCCAACACGCTGACCAACGTCGCGCGTCCAATGTGTTTGTTGTCTTGAAAATCTGCAAAAGATTCAATCAAGTTTACACTTTCTGCTGCTTTTTTTGCCATTATATGTTTTATTTTATTTTAATCAGATATTTTGTATAAGCCACCTCTTCGAATGCGAATCGAAGGGCAACTTCCTTGGTGACAGGGCGTTTCTTGCCTTCTTCCTTCACCTTCTGGATCACGCTCATCTCGAATCCGGTCTCATCCACCGAAACCAGCGTGCCTCTGTATTTCGTCCCATCCTTTGTCTGAGTCTCCACGGGTTTCCCCACATGAATCTCATACTGGCGACGCACCTGGAAAGGTTGTCCCAATCCTGCGCTACCTACCTCAAGCTCATAGTCTTCGTCCTCACGGTTAATCTGGGATTCGATGTAGCGGCTCAAGTCCGCACAATCCTCAATCCACACTCCGTCGGCATGATCAATCACTACCACGACGCGATCGTCGGAACTAACACTCAAGTCTACCAGGAAATAATCTTTCCCCTCCAGCCATTCATCTACAGCTTTGAGTACTGCTTTCTTGTCTACCATTTAACTCGTTTATAATTTATCTAAAGAAAAGTGAGGAACTTGACAGCCCCTCACTCTAATCTTTTCGCATGCAAAGGTAATAAATATTTCTGATTCCACATCATATTTCCGCATTTTTTGCTGTTTTTCTCTGTTTTTTATGGTTTTGCAGGCATACACATGTACCAAAATAGCCCTACAACCATCAAAACAACGATAGCCATACCAACAACAGCGTACATAAAAGTCATGTTTGATTTACGGATGTCTCTCCTTCTTCTCATAACGGAATCCTCCTCTCTCTTCTTCTTATGGTTTCAGTATCTTGTTGTATTCTTCTGGTTGGGACAGCAACTCCAGAGCACGATCCATACAAGGATCCTTCACCAATTGCTGCTGCACCCCACCTTTCTGGTAATAGTAACGGTGCACCAGTTCATCAGCAATGTAGGGTTCGATGTCTTTGCGGAAGCGCTCTAAGTCCGATTTGAGATCATTGGTTTTCAGCTTAGCCTCCAGAGCCTCAAATTCAGCCTTTGCGGAATCCATGTAACCCTCACGTCGAGCCATGTCAGTCAACAGTTTGAAAACATCCTCGCTCCGCTTGTTGTAGGTGAAATCGCTCTCTGTAATGCTCTTCACGAAGTCGGCATATTCCTCGTCGGTCAATGCTACCTGACCAGCTGGAGCAATAGACTTGTGCTCGCTAGCGTACTTGGTCGCGAAGTCAAAGAATGCATCGCTGGCAACCAAATCATAAATCATCGCTGGCAAACTGTCGGGTTTCACTTCGATATCAGGCGTAATGCCTCCACCATCATAGACATCACGTCCGCCCTCTGTGTGGAAGAGTTTCCTCAAGCTGTCTGGCACGACACTCTCTGTGCCGTCGTGTTTGTAGTCGTGAGCCTGAATGCAACGGCCGCTGGGGATGTAATAGCGACTGGTGGTAATCTTCAAGTTGCCCCTGTAAGGCACTTCGCGTATCATCTGCACAAGACCTTTCCCATAGGTGCGGCTTCCCAAGATGACAGCACGATCCATATCTTGCAAACTGCCGCTCACGATCTCAGCGGAAGAAGCTGTTCCTCCATCTACCATTACCACGACAGGCATCACAGTATCCACAGGTTCGCTGGCAGTATAGTACTCCCTATTCACACTGGCCAACTTCCCTTTGGTAAAGACCACTTTCTTCCCTTTGGGGACAAAGAGATTCGTAATGTCGACCGCCTCGCTCAAAGCTCCTCCTGGATTCTCCCTCAAGTCCAGCACCAAACTCGTAGCGCCCTGTCCCTTCAGATCCATCAAGGCTTGACGCACCTCACGACAAGCACCGTCGGTGAACCCCGTCAGATAAATGTAGCCCACCCCTGGACGCACGATACCATAATACGGAACCTGGGGCATCTGGATGGTTTGACGGGTAATCTTGAAAGGCAAAATCTTTCCTTCAGGACCGCGCTTCACACGAAGTTCAAACGTGGTGCCTGCCTCACCTCGCAACATATTGGAAACGGATGAAGTGGACATTCCTTTCACGTCCTTTCCATCGATAGTCATGATGACGTCACCTGCCCGAAGTCCCACTTTGTCACTGGGAGTTCCTTCGTAAGGCTCGACTATCATGGCCCTGTCTTCTTTCTTGTGTAAACGTATGACGCTACCTATTCCAGCATACTTTCCTGTGGCCATCTGACGAAGTTCCTCGTCATTCGCAGGATAATAGTCAGTAAAAGGATCCACACGATGCAGCATAGAACTGATACCCCATCCTATCACCGTATCGGCACTAAGTGAGTCCACGTAATAGAGGTCCAGTTGCTTGTAAATGTCATTGAATATCTCGAGGTTTCTGCTGACAGCCGAATGGTTGTTCTCTTCCTGCTGTGCCTCGATGCACAAAGGAAAGAGCAGAATGACTGCCAGTATCACACTTTTTTTCATCACTTCAGTATTTCTTTCACATTATTATTTATATACTCCCATCGTTCGTCGGGCAATCGGGTGCCAACGATTTGGATGACGTTCTCAGAAAGATGTCCTCCCACCAAGAGGCATTTCTCCAGCGAAGCTCCATGAGTCAAAGCATAGAGGAATCCGCCTGCAAAGAAATCGCCTGCCGCAGTAGTATCCACCACATCCACATGATTGGCTTGCACGACAGCAACCTCGTCACCTCGCTTGGCACAGGAACCTTTGCTTCCCAGTTTCACTACGGCTATCTCACACAGGCGAGCTATCTCGTCCAACGCGTCATGCGGATCATTTACTCCAGTAAAGGCGGCACTCTCCTCTTCGTTGGCAAAAACAATATCCACATAATCCTGAACCAGATGACGGAAGAAAGCCAAATCCTCTCGCACCACATTATAACTGGCCAAATCGATGCTGATTCTCATTCCCTGAGCCTTAGCTTTCTGGGCGACAGCCTCTATCAACTCGTGGTCTTGCACCAGATAACCTTCGATGTGCAGAATCTGGTAACCACGAAAGAGATCATCCGTAATATCTGCAGCATTCATCATCGAGGCAGCACCCAAACAGGTAGCAAAGGTACGCTCTCCATCAGGAGTAATCAACGTATTAGCCACCCCCGTATGATTATGACAATGGAAGAAATGAGTATCGATACCTCTCTGTCGGCAATTCTCTGTCAGAAAGCGTCCCATCTCATCCTCTCCTATTTTGCCAATGAAGCCAGGTTGGGCATGCAGATTGGCCAAAGCCAGCATGGCATTTCCAGAACTCCCTCCCGTTGCCTGCTGAGGATGCAAAGGAGCCATTGCCTGCTGCACTGCCTGTTGACGCTGCTCATCTATCAGGATCATTCCACCCTTCTGCAGACCCAATTGATGGAGCAATTCATCGTCTGGCAAACGAGCCAACACGTCAACCAAAGCATTGCCAATTCCTGTAATTTTCTCCATTTCTTGTAATTTTTTTGCAAAGATATTGCATATTTCCAAAAAAACCTCTAATTTTGCACCGCATTTGAGCGAAAAACTCAAAAAAAGTCGATTAAAGACTGCTTCAGTAGCTCAGTTGGTTAGAGCACATGACTGTTAATCATGGGGTCGTTGGTTCAAGCCCATCCTGAAGCGCAAGGTTTCGGAAACTCAAATGCTATCTTGCTTCAGTAGCTCAGTTGGTTAGAGCACATGACTGTTAATCATGGGGT
>JAEEGK010017267.1_pt1 | contig 15755 bp, 13 predicted proteins | sample 8958771 | NCBI WGS metagenome assembly JAEEGK01 (sample SAMN16246547, study PRJNA631951) | gut metagenome | biome: gut microbiome; feature: rumen; material: SC-attached | host: Bos | place: Iran: Karaj | collected 2018-10
TCTTATCAAAGCCGAAGTTGAGCCATCTTCTTTGACAATGTAAAAAGCCCCGAAAACACCGTATTTTCGGGGCAATAAAAAAGAGCAGGTGATGGGGTGAGCGCGCTCCGGTGGAGCGCAAGCCGCGAACCGACCGTTGCACGACATCCAGTGGATGTCGGATTTGCGACGACCGAAGTGAAACGAAGACCCGGCAGGCGAGACCCGGACCCTTGGGGCCGAGGTCTCGCCTGTTCAATGAAAAAGCCCTCAGGCTCGACCTGAGGGCTTTTCGTTGAAGCAGGTGATGGGAATCGGATGATTTTGCATTCTTAAAAAATCAATAAAATAGGAGGTTTGAGAGGTCGCCAAGCACTCATTGCCCAGTTTACTGCCCACTCATTCACAGGCCTTAGGGTCTGTTTTTTTTGTCTTTTTTTAGGAGGATACTAATGGAGGCTGTTTGCAGCTCCGAAAATTTAATAGTAGATGAGATAGGAAATTTCTATTTTTCGGGAAATATCATCCCGGAAACCTGGTTCTATACCATAGTAAACGAATCCGGAAAGCCCAATATGTTAGCAATTAACATATTGGCAGATATTGTTTACTGGTACCGACCCACTGAAGTCAGGGACGAAAAGACCGGCAAAATCACTTACAAGAAGAAATTCCGGGATAAGGATTTCCTCCAGAAATCATATGCTGACATCTGTAACAAGTTTAACTGCAGCGAAAAACAGGTCCGTGAGTCGTTAAAACTTCTTGAAAATCTCGGGGTTATTCAAAGACATTTCAAAGCTGTTATGACCGGTTATGGCAAGCTGCCAAATATAATGTTCCTTGAATTGTTCCCCGAAACACTTAAAAAGCTTACTTTCCCCAATGGAAATACATGTTTCCCTTTAGGGAAGGATAGGGTTCCCAATTTGGAAACACCTATTGACCCAGAGGGCAATACAATTACAAAGAATACTACAGAGATTACAACAAATATAAATAAGCCCATCCCTTCTTATTACCCGAAAGGATTAAAGGTAAATCATTTTTGCAATTTCCCTCAACGGACTGATTATGATTTTGAAGAACTGGAAAAAAAGCTTATCAAAAACTAATAAAAAGCTTCAGGTTCTATATTAATAAAACCTGAAGCTATATAGAACGTTATACTTCCGGTTTAATGCACCATTTTCAATATATCTCATAGCGCATCCTCGGCTAATTCCTTATTCAATCATATTTCAGCCGAAAACCTTATAAATATCAATATAAAGCCTATATCAATTTATAACTTGTATTCTTTTCGTAATCCCTTCAATTCTAAAATAAAATCATCTCCGGACATCCTAAGTATCCTTTGATTTTGATGGATATTCATTGTATTTATAACAGAATCCCGAACACAACCTGAAATGTTGGAACAATGATCCGCTACCCTCTCAAGGTTTGTCAGCAAGTCAGACCAAACAAACCCGGCTTCCACGGAACACTCCCCCTTTTGCAAACGTAAGATATGTTTCGTCCGTAAAGACTCTTTAAGTTCATCCACAACCTGCTCTAACGCTTCCGTCCTTTGGGCAGATTTCAGATCACCATTTTTTAATGCAATATATGACAGGTCCAATATATCTTCAACAGCCTTTGCTATCAGGTTATATTCTTCCATCGCCCGCCCGGAGAGTTCAATCTCTTTATCCTTCAATTCTTCCGCTGATTCGAGGATGTTCACTGCATGATCTGCAATACGCTCATAATCACCGATCAGTTTCATGTATTCCGTTGCTTTCGCACTTTCATTTTCACCAAGCTGCGTAGATGCCAGCTTCACCAGATATGTTCCCAGAACATCCTCCAAATGGTCTGTTTCCTCTTCTGCAGCCCTGATGTATAATGCCTTTTCACCATCATACCTGCATACAGTTGTTAAAGCTTCCTTCATTGCTCCTACAGCTGCCTGCGCCATCCTGTCCACCACCTGGCCACATCTTTCAAGCGCAAGAGCCGGACTCCCCAGCAAACGCGGATCTAATTCCTCTGTCTGTTCAATTACTTCATTATCAGGGATCATCTTCTTCACCATTTTTTCAAGCATACCTGCAAGCGGAAGCATCAACAGTGTGCACAGGATATTAAAAACTGAATGACATACAGCTATGCCCATCAAACTCGCTGACTCTCCAAGGATAACCGGAGCTGCCACAGCCTTTACTACGCAGAATATCGACAACCAGATAACTGTTCCTATCACATTGAAGCTCAGATGTACCAAAGCCGCCCGTTTTGCGTTTTTATTTGCACCTACGGATGAAATGATAGCCGTAATACAGGTTCCGATATTCTGTCCCATGATGATCGGAACTGCGGCACCATATGTAACTGCGCCCGTTGAAGCCAGTGCCTGTAATATACCTACTGATGCAGAGCTTGATTGAATGATCGCTGTAAGAAGAGTTCCCGCCAGTACACCTAAAACAGGATTTGTAAATGCAACAAACAGATTCTGAAACTCAGGTAAATTCTGCAACCCTGATACTGCCCCGGACATAGCTTCCATTCCAAACATCAGCGTAGCAAAGCCTAAAAGGATCATTCCTGTATCCCGTTTCCCGGACGCTTTTGTAAACATATACAGAATGATTCCGATCAAGGCCAGGATTGGAGTAAAGGATGAAGGCTTTAACAGCTTTACAAAAACATTGTCACTGCTTATTCCCGAAAGGCTCAGGATCCATGCCGTTACCGTTGTACCGACATTTGCACCCATAATCACATTTATAGCCTGGCGTAATGTCATAAGTCCGGAATTAACAAAACCAACGACCATGACTGTAGTGGCTGATGAACTCTGTATCACGGCAGTTACACCAAGGCCTGTTACAAGGCCTGTGATCCTGTTCGTCGTTAATTTTCCCAGCAATACCTTCAGCCTGTTGCCGGCTCGCCTTTCCAGCGCCTGTCCCATTAGTGACATTCCAAACAAAAAAAGGCTTAAGCCTCCTAACAGATTTAGGATACTAAAAATGCTCATACACTCTCTCCATTCTTTATCATCGTTCAAAAGAATGGTAGCAGCCGAACATCAAATCCATTATCAATCTCTTGTAAAATTCATGTAATGTCCGCAACAAAAAAGCAGGGGCCATAGCCCCTGCAAAGAAACTATATCAGATCATATTACCTGTCTGCTTATTTGGGATGGTAACAATCATTTCTGTCCCTTCTCCCAGCTTGCTCTTTACCTCAATTTTCCCGTTATGGATCCTAACTGCATGTTTAACAATCGAGAGCCCCAGTCCGGTACCTCCAACTTCCTTACTCCGACTTTTATCAACCCGATAGAAACGCTCAAATATCCGTTCCCGGCTTTCCTCCGGGATTCCTATTCCTGTATCTTTTACACTGAGTACTGTATGATATGATGTTTTCTGCACTTGTACCCGGACACTTCCTCCTCGGTGGTTGTATTTTATAGCATTATCACAAAGGTTGTATACGATGCTGTATATCAGTTGAGGAATCGCCCTGATCACAGCATCCGATCCATCCACTATAACCTCCACGCCCAGAGCGGTAGCGGCAACTTCCAAGCTGTCCACCGCATTTTCAGCAATACGATACAGGTCACAATCCTCCCATTTCATCTCCTCACCGCCATTATCAAGTCTGGTAAGATCAATGATATCCTCTACAAGTTTCGTCATTCTGGTGGACTCTTCCCGTATTTTACCCGCAAACGGCTTAATATCATTCTCTTTCACCATTTCATTCTCAAGCAACTCGGCATAACCGGAAATCGCATGAAGCGGCGTTTTTAACTCATGGGACACATTGGCCGTAAATTCCTGTCTTATCAACGCAGCTTTCTCTATATCCTGCTGGTCTCGTTTCAGCTGTTCGTTTTGAGACTGAATACGCCTAAGAAGCGGAACCATTTCCTTATATTCATCTTCATTGATATGCTTCATGGGATCATCAGGATCAATGCTGTTAATCGGTTCCAGTATTCGCTTTGTAAGTCGTGACGCAAGCACAATTGACAGAACTAAAGCAATCAAAATAACAAAACATATCGGCTGAGCAAATCCAAAAAGTAAAGTCCAAACTGCCATCTGGACATTAGAAAGCCTAAGCACTGATCCATCTGACAGCCTGATGGCCGAATACAGTTGCTTGTCCGACAGTGTATTTGAATATCGCACACTTTCACCATATCCTTCGGCAAGTGCTTCTCTTATTTCCTCTCGCTCCAGATGATTTTCCATTTCATCTGTATTAGCTTCATTGTCATATAAAACTGTTCCATCTGAATCAATCCATGTAATGCGATAATCCTTTGCATCCAGACCGTTAAGATAGTCCAATCCGGACATAGTAACTCCCTGGGATGCCAGCTCTGCTTCAGTCTTTAACTGCTTTAACTGCATCCCGGAAAAATAGGTATAAGAAACACTCATAATAATAATAAGTGAAGCCAGGAAGACCACTATGGAGGCGATCCAAATGGCATTAAATATCTTCTTGTTCATATTCAGTTCCTTCCATCTTATAGCCAACCCCGCGTACGGTCTTTATCATATCCCCGCACTCAACCAGCTTAGTCCGCAACGTTCCGATATGAACATCTACTGTCCTGGTTTCTCCCACAAATTCTGCCCCCCAAACAGAGGCCAGAAGGTTATCCCGTGTAAACACCTGTCCACTGTTCTCAACTAAAAGCTTCAGCAATTCGTATTCTTTCAGAGTAAGCGAAATACGCTTGTCGTTAACCGTGACCGTATGCTTCCCTTCGTCAATCATTATGCTTCCACACTGTATCAGTTTCTGTTTTTTCTTCGGTGTGCTCCGCCTTAATACCGCTTTGATCCGTGACACCATCTCCATCATCCCAAAAGGCTTTGACAGATAGTCATCCGCTCCGCTATCCAGTCCGATCACTGTGTCATACTCACTATCCTTTGCGGTAGCCATAATAATCGGTATTTCTTCCGTTACCGGAGATGTCCTAAGTTTCTTTAAGATACTGATACCGTCTTCTCCAGGCAGCATGATATCAAGAATCACCAGTTCCGGTTTCTTCTCTTTCATCATATTCCAAAAGGCGGACGCATCCTGACAGCCGCAAGCTTCAAAGCCGGAAGCCTGAAGCGTATAAACCATTAGTTCACGAATACTATCATCATCTTCTACACAGTAAATCATCTCACGCCTCCTTATATTTGTAATTTTACCTAATGAGTGTAAATACACAAATCACACAATTGTAAATTCCATGTAAAACTTTTTAACAAAAACAGCTACCCCCCAATATGAGAATAGCCGTAAATAAATTGCCTCAATTCCATTACAAGTTTATCAAATCATCTGAAAATGCTTCATGACATCCTCATAGTTTTTTCTAAATGCAAGCTTATGTACCTTATGATTTCCTACAGATTTAACCATATAATACGTCCTTGGCAAGCAGGGCATCTGTATATACAGATGCAATTTTTTGCTTATTGGGGAAAATCCCCAAGCCCCTAACATCTGCTAAAAGCAGCTGAGCTGTAATTTGAAATTTTTTCATTTTTTGAATTTCCACCTGAAAGGCATTTTGATAAAAATCCACAAATGAGGTTTTCTGAAAAAATGCAAAAACCGAAAAATGCATTTCAGTTTCTTTACCGCTCATGTACCGCTGGATTACCGCTGAGTACCCGCTCGCGTACCGCTCAGTACCCGCTTGATACCCGCTCGCGTACCTTTTCAAACTGTTTTTCCTGTGATAATCTCTATAATGGACAAAGCAAAACAGAGCAAAAAGGAAAAATCTGAGACATCCGCACGGGTGTCTTTTTTGTTTTTCAGAGAAAACTTTCGAAGGAGGTATTATGAAAATCGAATATCGTAATAATATCTCCATGATCGATTCTTTGACCAGAATTGATCTTATGATTCCGAGAGCAACCGATAACAAGACCGATTTCCCGAAAGATGGTTTTTCTTCGTTTTCTTCACCCGATCCAAATGCAATCGAGTATAATGATTCCGAGGCTGGCGACCTCGAGTTATCATTTTTGGAAAAACGAAGAAAGGAATTATTAGTCAGAAAATTACATACCAACAAGATTGTAGAGCCTACAGAAAGCTTTAACTGCTTTCGGACCAGAGTAAAGGATGCTCCAAACGGACGTATAGTTGCAAAGACGTATAACGATCTTATCGACAAACTATATGAACACTATTACGGTTCCAAATTTGAAGTACCTACTTTGAGGGAAGCAGTCAACGAATGGATAGACTCTCGGGAAGCGAATGGAACAATTTAATATCTGACAGCGCTGCATTACAGGGTCGATTTCAAAAAATATCTCTCATCCATGCCCATGGCAGATATGAAGATCACTGAGATCACCAAGAATCATATCATCAATGCATTCGAGAACATAGTCGGGGATGGTACCGGGATCAGCAAAAAGGCTGTTAACAACGTCAAAACAATAATAAACGGAGCATTTGACTATGCAAATCTTCATGACGGGATAAACTGCTTTGATGCCAGAACGGTCAAGATAAGGGATCTGATACGGAAATGCAACGATTCAAAGAGCAAGGACTCTACATATACCCGTGAAGAGGCAGAAAGCATAATCTCTTATCTGTCCAATCAGACCCCTTCCGTTTATTCTCTGGGAATAATGCTCATGTTCTGTCTGCCGATCCGTATAGGCGAATTACGAGCGTTAAAATGGGAGGATTATGACAGGAATAACCGTCTTCTGCATCTGAATCATTCGATAGTCTGTAAAGCCGATGGAGAAACCCACCGTAAAGCTGTAGATGTCGATTATATGAAAAGGCATTCGGATTCAGGAAAAAGATCGCTGGATATAAGCGATTTTGCTGCCCATATCCTGGATGAGCTGTTCAAGATAAACGGGGATAAAGATTATATCCTTCAGAGCAAGGGAAAGATGCCTATCAGCACCAATAACTTCAATGATCATCTCAGGGAGTATTGTGAAAAATGCGGTGTTGAATACAAATCTTCCCACAAGATACTTTTCTATGCCTGCTCCAGAATGTACGACCTGGGCTACGACGAGAAGACTATCCAGAAGAACATGGGACATTCATCCCTGGTTATGACCAGGCATTACGATCGCAGACAGAAAAAAACCGTTGATCCCAAGCTTATAAACGAGGCATTTGGCTTTGAAATCAGGCCATTGCCCACCCACTGCCCGGTAAAACTTGCATGAAAAAACCTCGTAATCCGCTTGATTACGAGGTTTCTGTGAGAGCAGGTGATGGGAATCGGACCCACATATCCAGCTTGGAAGGCTGGTGTTCTACCACTGAACTACACCTGCGATTATTTACTGTTTCGCAACAGCAAAGTCAATATTACACAATATCTTTATTCTTGTCAACAAATTTTTTAATCTTTTTTTGCAGTTTATTTTTCGCGATTTTCCGAGGCTTTTCCATACCCCTCGGCTATGGCCAGGAGTATGACCGGCAAAGTCAGCACATTGAAATACACATATCTGAACTGGCATAAGGGGCCAGCAAATACGGTTACAAGGTAGAAAAAGGGAACCGCTCCTATACTTATCATACGGCGGGATTTCCTGACCAGCCCGCTTACAAGAAGAAACACCACAGCCCATACATACAAGGTACATCTGTAAAACCATGATATAAGGGGAACGCGGAATCTTCCCGTATCATAATAGAATGCATTAAATATCCCTTCCAGCCCGGGGATAAGGTTCTTATTAGTGATATCGGCATATTCTTCCGGCAGTGGCTTTACCACATAAGGGGTGGTGGATCCAAGTGTAAATGCATCATAAGGATTCCAGTATCCGTATGTAAGCCACGCAAACTGATCGATATAATCCCCGGGATATTTAAGTCCGCACTTAATGAATATCTTTATGAAAGTGGTCATATCCTGTTTAAACAGTTCTTCATTTGCACGGGCCTTAACTCCGTCGGAAATGCTTATCGAATACTCTCCCAGCGCACTTTCGGGGATATAGGCGAGAATGGTCTCTCGTAATACGGGATCCATCTCTTCTCCGTGAAGGATGGTAACTCTTGCAAGACACATTATGGGCAGAGGCAAAGTCTCCCTGTATTTATCCGCTGTAACAGAACCTTCCGCGTTGATAAGAATATTATTTTCAACCTTGTATGCCCCGAACAGTATAAATACCGCAAGAAGCATGACCAACTTCTGTTTCGCTCCTTTTCTCAAAAAAGCAATGACCAATCCGCCCAGGAAAAATGCGTAAACCATATTGTTCCTGAAAAGACACCCTAACGAAGAAGTCATCACAAATACCGCTGCGTTCAGGATTTTGCTCTTTACTAAAGCATTCTTATCAAGATCATCCATAAAACGCATCAGGTACGTCATTCCTATAAGGGCCAGGGCTATTCCCATGGTGCCCTTTTCCGCGGTAACGGCATAATATCCGTTTACCGGATTGATGACAAATAATACAAAAAGGGCGATACGAACCTTCTTTGAGAATCCCCTGTCACGAACATAAAGCATGAATAAGCCGATTGAAACGGCCATTAATGCCATCTGGAGCAAGGTCATAAACTGCATTCCGTATTCCGGAGCTCCCAATTTCAAGCCAAGCTCATAGAACTTTCTCAGCATAAGGCCATGAATAACGGTATGATGGGTTGTTCTGTGACCTGCCAGCTGAGCCAGAAGTTCATCATACGAATCCCCGAAGAAATTCATGGGCCAGACATACAGGAATACAGGAATATATGAAATAAACGTGACGAAAGACATCGCGAGAAAATAAAGCGTTCCCTTTTTACGTGAGGAACATGCATCCGCGCCTGCTTCAAAATACGAAGATGCTTTCATGAGGAGACCGATGATCTCGGATATAAGAGGAGCGGTGAAAATACTGAATAATACGGACATGAGAAGTGCCATAAGCACTTTGGAAGCTTCGTCGAAAAGCGTGGTCCTATACAGGACATATTGTCCCCATACACTGCAAAATGCAAGAAGGACACCAATAACCGAGGAAGTGACAACTCTGCTCTTATCCCGTAATACCGAAGGCTGTATAAACCTTGCAAGCATGATAAGGCACAGGATAAATACCATTAAAGACTCAGGTCTGTAAGAGAAGATCCCGGTACCGAAATAAGGTCCGAAGTCACCTGAGAGACCGCGGACATATTCGACTGCGGTCAGATGAAGAAATGCCATTATGAAGATAAATATGTTCTTATACTTTTTCATGACATTCCCGAAAAAGATCAATCCTTACTTTCGTGTTCGGCAGCAGCTACGATCAGGTCTGTTATGAGCTTGATCGCATCCTGCTGGGTGCTCTTTGACATAGCGGATATATAAGACTCTTTATTTTCAAAGAGCTCATCCGTCTTGGAAACAAGAAGATCGGTGGTAAGTTCTTCCTGTCTGATGACCATGGAATAACCCTGTCCCTCAAAGGATCTGGCATTTAAAAGCTGATCCCCTCTTCCACCGGGTAGGGGAATGAGGATATTGGGTTTCTTAAGCGCAAGCAGCTCAAATATCGAATTGGCCCCTGCTCGGGATATAACGATATCCGCTGCGGCGAAAAGATCCGCCAGTCCTCTGCCTACATAATCAAACTGCCTGTATCCCTCCATATTGTTAAAGGAATCGTCGGTCTTGCCCTTTCCACAGATATGGATAACATTGTATTTTTTCAGAAGCTCGGGAAGTGCATTTCTAACCGCTTCATTGACGGCCGCAGCACCCAGACTGCCTCCGATAACCAGAAGCACGGGCTTTCCGTCTTCAAATCCGCATACAATACGTCCGTTGCCGGCATTGCCCTCCGACAATTCTTTTCTGACAGGAGATCCGGTAAGAACACCCTTTTCGGCAGGAAGGGATTTAAGGGTCTCAGGAAAATCACAGCAGATCTTTTCCGCTGCCGAAAAACAAAGCTTGTTCGCAAGCCCTACCGAATAGTCGGATTCATGAATGATACAGGGAATTCCCAGTTTTCTGGCTCCCTTTACGACCGGCACGCCTACAAATCCGCCCTTTGAAAAAACGACATCGGGAGAAAGTGCTTTAAGGATCTTTCGCGCCTCTCCGATTCCCTTGAAAACCCTGAAAGGATCGGTAAGATTCTTGAGACTGAAATATCTGCGGAATTTTCCCGTAGATACTCCGTAATATTTTATCCCGATCTCCTCAATGAGCTTCTTTTCAATGCCATCCAAAGACCCTATGTAATATATCTCAAATCCGCGGGCTTTAAGAGCGGGCATCAGTGCTATGTTCGGTGTTACATGTCCTGCGGTTCCTCCGCCGGTCATTACGATTCTTTTCATTTTTTTACTTCTTTTTCTTAAAGATTAAAAGTTTGCTGAAAACGTAATTAAGAACTGTTACCACAACTGCAGATATGCAGATCTTAGAGATCCAGTAATTCCATGATAATACATTTACGGTAAGCCACATGATAAAAATATCCAAAAACCAGGTGGAAAGACGGGATACGGCAAACCCTCCGAACTCTTTGGCAATATGGGGATTGGTGCTTCTGAATACCCAGCTTCTGTTAAGAGGATAACCGAAACAAACTCCTGCAACCCATCCGATGGTGTTTATAATCGCATTCTGGAATGTATCCGTGGAATCAAGAAGGAAATGCTCCGCGAGGAAACATGCTACCCAGGATACGATTGTAGTAAGCACTCCGACTACCAGATAAACCCACAGTTCCTCATGCTTACAGAAAATCTTATGTGCCCAGGGCCACCACTCAAGCCAGTCCCTGAACTTATCCTCAAGATTTCTCCTTCTCCCGGGCTCCGCTGTGCTTACGGTCTCTTTGATATCTTCCATTTTGTTACCTTTCAAATATATCTTCTATACTCCGTTTACGACATGAATGGGCTTTCCTTCCTGAAATGCCCTTATATTATCATACACACCCTGCACGCATCTGGTCCTTGCTTCTACGGATCCCCATGCAAGGTGAGGTGTTATTATCAGTTTTCCCGAATCCTTGATCCTGCTCAAAGGATTAGTCAATCTCAAAGGCTCATCTTCAAGTACATCCAGTCCCGCACCCTTGATCTCTCCATTTTCAAGAGCTTCATAAAGGTCGGTATTGTTTACAACTCTGCCTCTTGCGACATTGATCAGATATGCCGTGTTCTTCATTTTCTTAAGAGCGTCGGCGTCAATATAATTACGGGTAATGTCACTTAACGGACAATGGAGTGACAAAAAATCACTTCTCTTAAGCAGTTCATCCTTGGATACTTTTTCATACTCCGTAACGGTACTGTTTCCGGTCACGGAAGTAAAAATAACCTTGCATCCGAAAGCTGTCGCGATCTGCGCGACTTTTCTTCCTATATTACCCATTCCCACGATTCCCCAGGTCTTTCCCGACAATTCACCGAATGCGACATCGAAATTAGAGAATCTGTCCTGAGCGCTGTATTTTCCGGATTTTACATAATCATCATAGTAGGCAAGATTTTGGGATACCGCAAGTGCGAGGGTAAAGGTATGCTGTGCCACCATATCGGTAGAATAACCCACAACATTGCAAACGGGAATCCCTCTTCCTCTGAGATATTCCAGATCGCAGTTGTCGAAACCTGTCGCAAATTCACAGACAAGTTTAACGTTAGGCGATGCATCCAGCGACTCTTTATTGATCGGACACTTATTGGCAACAACAATATCCGCATCACGGGTTCTTTCGATGACTTCCTCTACAGTTACCGTATTTCGGTATGCGGTCACTTCACCGAGCTCGTTAAAGATATCAATACTGATATCCGGTCCCACACTGTTTCTTTCCAATACTACGATTTTCATATGCTTTCCTATCCTTAAAAAAAGACCGGCACCGATAAAGCGCCGGTCCTTAAGACATTATAGCTTAATTATTTAACAGTTGCGACGGTAACGTGAACCTGAGGTCCCTCATACCAATACATGAAACCGGTGATGTCAACGGTATCTCCAACGTTAAATGCCTCAACAGCCTGATATACATCGGTATCAGCGCCTCTGAGATAAGACTCAACAACGAAGGTATAAACGTTTCCGTCTGCATCCTCAAGGTTGAAGTAAATGTCATCTCCCTGAGTCTTGGATCCGTCCCATCCGTAAGTGAACGCAGCACCCTCTCTCTCAGCTACGGTAAGTCCGGTGAAAGAAACATACTGATTCATGTAGTCAGCAAGAGCTTCGGTATCAGCAATCTTGTCGGAAAGATCGGTTGCTTCAGCAACATAGGTATCATCAGCAAGGATCTCATAGGTAGCGTCGATGATCTCTACCTCGCCTGACCACTCAGCCTTGAAACCGTCAACGCGGATCTTGGTTCCGGGAACCATTGCATCATAGTCTTCCTGAGAACAAGGCATGTTGTAAAGGAAGTAAGCTCCGTCCTTATCCTGAGTATAGAAGGTAGCCATTCCGACTCCTTCGTTCTCCCACCAGCCCTGCTTGTCCTGAACATAAGTCTCAACAACAACCTCGGTGTCAACATCTGCTGCAACGAACTCAGCATAGCTCATAACAGTGACATCACTCTCTTCGGTGGTGTCTGCATCTTCCTCTGCTTCAGCTACTGCCTCTGCTTCTGCATCAGCTTCTGCGTTTGCATCCTCAACCTCGGTAACAACCTCGGTATCGGTCTCGGGAGCCTGAACGTTCTCCTCTGCGCCACATGCGGAAAGTGAAACTGCCATAACCGCTGCAGCAAAAACTACTGTAAATTTTTTCATAATATTCCTCCTAAATCGCCCTTTAAAATAATATATGCGGTCAAAAGGGCTTTGACCGCATAGCATTGTAACTCATTTGTGAATTTTTGACAACTTTATTAACTTTTTATTATGAACTTAGACTAGAGGGGTTTCTTTTTGAACAGACGATCCTTTAATACATACAGCCCCATACATGCCCATGCGGCCGCAATACAGGTCAAAAGAGCTATAGCCGTACCGGGAAGAGGTCCCAGATCCCTGCTTATGGAATTATCCTGTTTCAATTCTCCGAGTCTGTACATCTGGGATACATCCGAATACATCCGGTCCAGATACTCCCCATCCACCGTTCCGCCTCTTCGAACGGTCTTAACACAATTTTCGACCATTTGACCCGCAGCGTTTCGAAGGGATGCGGAGCCGTTAAATACGGGTGTGATAAAGGTGTTGTCGGTATTTTCAATCACCATTTTTACACAGTCGATCTTAACCCCGTAATGAAGTCCGTTATCGGATCCTCCGAGGGACAGATACTCCAGATATGCCGGATCGTTTTGTGCCTTGAGAGTAACCGGTACATATCCTTCCGTCTCGGAATATGTTTCCTGCATCTCGTTGGTAAGCAGGAACTGGGCAAATAACCAGCTTGCAAGAACTTCCTGCGGATCATCTTTATTAAAGATACAGATGGAAGGTCCCTGAGATATCATCTGAACATCGTTTGCATCATACTGCGGAACAGGGCGTACCACAGTTTCGAATTCAACCTTCTTGGTATCATGTATATCCGATAAGGGTGCATGCGATCCCATCCATGTGGCACCTGCCGTGGAATCGACTGCAAGTATGCACTGTCCGGCATTCATGAAATTTCCGGGATAACTTGATATCTTGAAAGTTGAAAATGCTTTCGTCTGCCCGTGAGATGCTATCTCTGTCAAAATATCTCCGGTTGTCTCATTAAATATGAGTATGCTTCCCGCTTCGTCCGAATATCCGCCGCTGCGCTGTCTTAGCATGGTTATCAGCATATTATCGGTGGATTTATATATAAAGGGGATCATAACATCCTGACCGTTTACGGCATATGTTCCGTCCGGATTTTTCTCAAGTGCTGCCTCGGAAACCTCCCATACCCAGTCCCAAGTTGGTACATCGGGTATCTCATAGCCCATAGCTTCCACATAAGTCTTGTTAATGTAAAGTGCCTCGGAGGATCTCATAAAGGGAAGCCCCATAAGACTTCCGTTCAGTTCCAGCTCATTCAGGAATTTGGGAACTATCTCATCTCCGGTGGGCCCGTCGAACTTAAGCTCGCTTCCCCCCAGACCGTATCTCGGATCGTCTATAATATCATCCAGCATTACTATCTTGCCGGATCCCGTCATATACGTTGCGATGTGATCGGGATAGGTAATGCATACATTTGGTGTCGTATCCGTAGCGATATTTGTTATGACATCGTTATAGATCGCGGAATAATCCGTATAAAGCTTCAGATTAACGTGTATGTTGGGGTAAAGCGCCTCAAAATCCTCCACGCATTTCTGATATATCTCTACCTGAGTCTTGTTGGTATCGTTCTTGGCCCAAAAATCTATTTCGTAAACCGTTCCCTCATCAAAGCTTTCGGGCATGTTAAAACTCTCACGTCTCGATGAGCCGTGACAGCCCGTAAGAAGCGCAGTCATACATACAACCGATGCCGTAAGGGATACGGCTTTCCGTATTCTTTTTCCCAATAATGAACTGATCATCCTTTTAATCCGCCTCTTGATACTCCCGCCATGATCTGACGTCTGAAAATAAGGAATAAAATTATGAGCGGAAGTGAGATAACAACGACTGCTGCCATCATCGCGGGAATGTTTTCCCTTCCGAATCCGCTCTGTCTTATCTCCTGTATTCCGTTTGATACCAGATAGTAATTCTTGTCGTCAGTGATAAGTCTGGGCCATACATAGGAATTCCAGCACTCGATGACCTTGAGAATGATTATCGTAACGACTGTGGGACGGCAGATAGGAAGCATGACCCTGAACAGATATTTCAGGTCGCTCGTTCCGTCAACCTTGGCCGCATAATAAAGCTGATCCGGGACCTGTGCAAAATTCTCCCTCAGCAGATATACATAGAACACGCTCATTACCGAAGGAAGGATAAGTCCCGAAAAAGTATTTCTCATATCCAGATTCGTTATGGTAACGAAATTGGTAATGACGATAAGCTCACTTGGTATCATCATCATGGAAAGAAAGATCGTAAAAAGAAGGTTTCTTCCCTTGAACTCCAGTCTCGAAAAAGCAAACGCTGCCAATGTTATCACTATTACCATGACGGCGGTCGTGACAACCGTAAAGATAAAAGTATTCAAAAGATATCTTCCGAGGGAAACCTGTGAAAACGCATTTCCGAAATTCTCAAAAGTCGGATCGGTTACATAGAATTTCGGTATCTTCTCTCCGTTGTAGGAGGCATAACTCTTAAAGGATGTCAGTACCATCCAATAAAAAGGAAAGAGTACCATCAGTCCCCAAATACCCAAAAACGAATATACAAAAATATTCTTTATCACTCTTTTGGTCTTATCCGATTTTTCCGCTTGTAAATACTTTTCTCTGTTTTCCATTTTTATCAGGTGTAATAAACATGTTTTTTGCTGACGAGTAGATTGATACAAGTGATCGTCAGGACTATTACGAACAAAATGATCGCCGCAGCAGAGGCAAAAGAAGGATACCCGCCGCTGTCACCGTAGAGCATGTCATAAACATATCCTACAATAGTGTTCATTCCCGCTGCATTCAGATCGGTTCCGAAAAGCGCCACCGCATCCGAGTATTCCTTAAACGCTCCTATAAATCCTGTGATCACCAGATAGAAAATAGTGGGTGAGATCATCGGAAGTGTGATCTTGAAAAAGATCCTTAAAGAACCCGTACCGTCAACTTTCGCAGCATTGTAGTAAGTGCTGTTAACTGAAGCAAGGGCGCTTGTAAGGAGCAGAACCTTAA
>JAEEGK010017268.1_pt1 | contig 15755 bp, 9 predicted proteins | sample 8958771 | NCBI WGS metagenome assembly JAEEGK01 (sample SAMN16246547, study PRJNA631951) | gut metagenome | biome: gut microbiome; feature: rumen; material: SC-attached | host: Bos | place: Iran: Karaj | collected 2018-10
AATGATTTTAGTACATTAATATATAAAATATTTTCATTCAGAATATATAGAAAATTTATAATAAAATTTTCTCATAAAAAAAAAAATTCACTATAAAGCTATTAATGTGTGAATTAATTTTATGATAAAAATTTTATAATTAAAAATTAAAATCATGAGATAGCTAATAACTCGTGAATCTAAATTTTTAATATTAAAATTTATCATAAAAAAATTAAATTCACATTATAGCTACAAACGAATGAATTTAATTTTAAATTAAATTTTTATTTCTTTAAAAAACAATTTAAATCAAATAATAATTAATAATTAAATATTATTTAAAAATGGATTTAAATTTTAAAATTGTTACAAAATTGGAACAAATATATCCTAAAAATGAAATTGATGAAATTTATGAACCTTTATATGAAGATTTAAGATCAAATTATTACAAATTATTTAATACAGATCCAACATCAATAATAAGAGTACCATATACAATTACTTTATTTGGAGATAATGTGACTAAATTATTTAATGATAAAATAATATCAAATTTAAAAAATGATATAATAATAATTTCAAGTAAAAATAAAACAAAACAATTAAAAATTAATTTTTTTGATAGTGTAAAAGAACTTACTTTCCCTTTATCTTCTTTTGAAACAAAAGAAAAAAAAGAAAATATAAATTTAATACTTGATGATTATTTAATAAGTGGTTATTGTAATGGATTAAAAATTATAGAAAAAGAAAAACAAAGTGGTGCAAATATTTTATTATTAATGAATAATACAAATTTAGATGATGATGATGTATTTATTTCTTCATTTTTAGGAATGTTTTTATGTTCAATTTATTTAAATGATTCATCATTAATTGAAAAAGGAAAAATAAATAAAACAATTTTATATGAAAAAGTATTAATTTCTTTAGGAGAATTAAAAAGTATTGATATTCAATATTATGCTTCATATTTATATTTTAAAATATTTCTAAAAAATAATTGTATTGGTTATAATATTGGTAATTCATATAATCAAAAAGAATTAATTGATAAAGATAAAGATTTAAATCAATTAGTTTTTGACTCATTTAGTCCAGAACCAATGAAATATTATTCATCATCAAAATATTGGAATAAAAGAAGAGTTGAAGTAAGATTAGGTTTATCTTTAATTTTAAAAAGATTTAAAGAAGATTATACAATAGAAGATTTAATAAAATATTCAAGTGATATTTTAAAATTTATTAATTTATTTGGTAATATTGAAAGTGTATTTAAATCAATGGATGTTTATTTAAGAAAAACAAAATATTCTTTAAATGAAATTAAAAGTGAATTAAATATAAATATTGATTCTTTATTAAAAGATATTAAAGGATATCAAGGTGCTTTAATGACAAAAGATTTTGAATTATATAAAAGAGTATATTATATATTAAAAGAATATGAAGAAGTTGTTTTAATTAGTCATAAATTTTTAACAGGTGAAAAAATTGATTTAATTGAACAATTAAAATTAGGAAATAAAAATATGAAAGAAAATTATGATTGTTTATCAGAAGAAATGATATCATTGGAAATAGAATTAAATGATAAATATAATAATATTGCAATTAAAAGTATAAGTGAAGGTTGGAGTGGAAAATTAATTGGAATTGGTAATAAAGATAGTATTCAAAAAATGGAAAAATATTTATTTGATAAATTTGAAAAATATAATCAAGATAAAGGAGATATGTTAATTTCTGCTTGGATAAGTGATGATATTAATAAATATGTTATTAGAAGTGAATTTGGAGGTTGTATAAATATATTTGATCCTAAATATGAAGATTTTATGCTTGATTATGTTAAACAAAAAAATAATATTGAAGGAAAAAATGAAGGAAATAATTAATAAATTTGTTTAAATATTAAATTAAATAAATTTATGACATCTTAAAATTTATTTTTTCATTATTAAAAGAATAAAATTAAAAATTAAAAAAAAATAAAAATAAAATCTTTACTTTTCTCTAAATAATAACAATTTTATTTATACAATATTTTTAATTTTATTTTACAAAGATTTTTTATTTTTAATACATAAAAAAATCTTTATTTAATTTCTTTAAATTCTTTAATACAATCAATAGTATTTTTCTTTAAATTATCATCATTAGTATATTTAATATTAAAAGATAAAATTTTATTTAAACTATTTGCATAAAGACTATCAACACTTGGTCTTAAATCATAAGAATAATTAATTTCTAATACATAATTAAAAAAAATATCAAAATCTTTTTTATTTACTTTAATTAATCCTTCAATTCCTGAAGTAATATCTTTATTATCATTTCTTAAATGTAACATAAATTCTTTCCAAGTCATATTTAATAATAAATTTAATTTATTTTGTTTTTTTACATCAATTGAATTTTGAGTAAATTCATAATCACTAAAAAGAGAAATTAATTTAATCATTGGAATCTTTAATAAAAGATAATTTCTTAATTTTGAAATATCACATTTAAAATATCTTAATACATCTCTTTTTCTTTTATTTTTTGAATAATTTATTGAAAAAATTGGTTGTTCTATAAATAAACAAGAATTTATTAATTTTTCATAAATATTAATACAATTTGTTTTAACTTTTTTAATTAAGTTTCTATGTTTAAAATATGTTCTTGATGAAATTTTTAATTTATCATTATATTGTTTATATTTTTTTTCATGAATGTAAAGATTTTCATTTAATGGAATATTATTTTGAGATAAGTCACTTGATACTGTTTTTTGACTATCTAAAGAATTGTCTAGGTTAATTTTTTTATAATTCGAGGTTGTTGTAAAAAATAATGTCATCAAGGGTTAAATTTTTATATTATATTTTAATATCAATATTTTCAATTTATACCATTTTTTTTCTCCAAAATTGAAAAAAAAAATTTTTTTTCTTTCATATGAGATAAATTTAGGTTAAAAATATATAAATAAGAAAAAAAGAAATAATAGTTAAAATTTAACTTTTTATAAGTCATAATAATTGTTTTTGAAAAGAAACTTTCTAGAGATGATAGAAAAGGAAAAAAAATAATATCTATTTGTATAAACTTTGGATACTTTACTTATAATCAATATAAAAAAAATAGAAAACAAATAAAAAAATTAATATTCATATTAAAATTGATTTAAGTAAGGTTTTTATAATTTATTTTTTTTATATTGGATTTTTTTTTAATTTAGAGATGTTTTTAAAATAAAATATATAGAGAGTGAATTGTGAAAAAAAAATTTTATTTATAATAATTTTTAATATAAATGATATTTGACTGAAAAATTTAATATTTCAATTAAACAATCCTTGTTCATCTTTATAAAAATCTCTATTAATTTTATAATTTGATTAAATAAATTAAAATAATATTTCTCAATTTCATAAAAAATTTTCTCCAATTTTCAATTATTTTCAAAATATTAAAAATAAATAATAATTTGAATATAATTATTTGTATAATATTGGTTATAAAATTTTAAAATAAAAATAATAAAATGTAAAATATTTTGATTATAAATTAATAATTTATTATCTATAATTTTATTTCATTTATGTTTAGTAATAAATATTTTAATTATACTAAATTTTCTCTTTTGAAAATAAAAATTAAAATAACTACTTCATTGATAAAAATATGAATAAAATAAATAATTTAAAAAAAATGAAAAACATTCAATAAATAATCCAAATATAAAAATTAAAAAAAAATTATAAATAATTAATCATTAATACAATACAAAAAAATAATATTTTAACATCACATAAAATTAAAATCAAATAATTAAACAACAAATCCATTTGAAGTTAACCATTTTTCAGGATAAATTTCTCTATATTTATAGTTTGAAATAGGTTGACCACTTTCCATTGCATTTGGAATAGGTTTTAAAGAAGTAGTATGTAAACCAAAAAATCTATGAAAATCTTCTTTACTAACCCACTTTTTTTTACTTTCTAAAAATTCCTTTCTTTGATATTCTTCAAGTGTAAGGTATCTATATTCAGATTTTAAATTTTTTATTTTTTGTATTGAATTTGTTTTATTTAATTTTTGTGTTTTATTATTATTATTTTCATTTGTTAAATCTGGAAAAGTTGTTTCTGGTTTTAATTTAGGAGAAAGTTCTTTATATGTTCCATAATGTTTTTTTTCTTCATTACTAATTGATTGTTCTCGAAAAATTGAAATTAATTTAATTTTATTATTTTTATTTCTTGATGTGTGACTTTTTAAATTAATTTTTGATAGATTATTATTTTTAGTTCTGAAAAAATTTATATTTGTTTTATTTAAATTTAATTTTTTTATTACTCTATCTTTATTTTTTTTATTGTTTTTATTCTCTTCATTATCTTTTGAATAATATCTAAATTTTCTATATTCAGATGTTATTTTTATTTCTTCTAATTTTTCATTTATATTTTTTCTTAATTTTTTAAAATAATTTATCATTTGATTTTCTTCCATTTTTCCTTTATCAACAAATTGCATATAATTATCAGTATTTTGTTCATTTTTTTCAATTTCCTTTTTAGCATTTTCAATAAATTTTTTTGAAATTTCTTTACCATTAAAATTATTATTAATTAAATTATTATCTTTTTTATCTTCTATTTTAAAAATTTCACTAATTCTAGTATTTTCATTTCTTTTAATAAGATTTTCTTTATTAAACTTATCTTCAGAAATAGATTTCTTATGAAAAATATTATTTTTTTTAAATAAATCAACACTACTAACTGGTCTTTGATTAATAGAATTATTTTCAACAAAAACCATATCTCTATTATTATAACTAAAACCAACATGATTAGCATTATTTTTATATTTTTTAACTCTACTAAAAGCTCTTGAAAGATTTACCATATCTTCATTAGAATAAATTTTATGTCCATTTTTATCTTTAATTTCTTTTATTTTTCTTATATTTTGTTCATCATTTATTTGATAAGCTCTAAACATTGGAGTAATATCTTCTTCATTATTATTAATAAGAATATCTTCATTTATAAATTTAAATAATTTATTTTTAATAAGAATAAATTTTTGTTTTATAAAATTTTGAAGAATTATAATTGTTTCTTTATATGATGAACTAGGATGAAATGCTGTTCCAACTGAATTTTCATGTTCAATTAAAACTGGTCCTTTAAATGACATTCCAATTATTTTAAATTGAAATTTTTTATATGTTACATTAAAATTATGAGGAAACCAAGTTAATGTTGAATAAACTGTAAATTCATTTGGGATATTATTAATTAAGTAATGTGAATTAAAATGTTTTGTTATTTGAACTTTTAATTCTTTACAATTTGAAATTATTGAATTTTTATTTTTTATATAATCTTTCCCCATAAAATTATCATTTAATACAAATTTTCCTCTTTCATAATATTTTTCTGCACAAATTACTTTATGTAAACCAATATTCATAATAGAAATCCAATTTTTATTTAAATTTTGATATTGCATTACATCACCAGTAACATAATCTAAAAAATTATCATTTTTTTTAATTTCTTTTAAATAACTTGCAGGAATTTTATTTAATTCTTCAATTACTTCAATTTCACCTTCTGAATTAATAAAATTATAATCACTATGAGTTCCAGTTGCTAAATAATAAATTAAAGATAACATTCCAACTCCACTTGCGAATAATATTTTATCAGTTAATTTACATAACCTAATAAATGAACATAATTTTAATCCTTTATCTTTCCATGGTAAAAAATTTTCAGTTCCATCAATAAAAACTATATCTATTTTTTCAAAGTTTTTTCTTTTAATATCTCCTTCTATTGTATTGTATATAAAGTCAAATATATACTCATCTAAATTATCTGGAGTTCTAAGTATATAATTTAAGTTTTCTATTCCTGAATTTTGTGATATTCTTTTAAAAGTATTTTTTATTATATTTGTAAATGATAAAAATTTAGCTTTCCCATTTCGAGTATTACTAAATGCATTTATGATTAAAATATTCATTTATTTATTATTTAAATTTTTATATTTTTTAATTTTTAATAATAATAATAATATATAATAAATAAATTATTTTGAAATTAACATTTAAAAAAAAAATGACAACAATACGTGAATTCTCAATTTATGATATGTTAAAATTCAATAATGTAAACTTAGATATTTTAACAGAAACTTACTCAACAAACTTTTATGGTAAATATATAGCAATATGGGGAGAATATAATGTTTCAGCAGTAAATAGTAATGGAATGATAGAAGGATATATTTTAGGTAAAGTTGAAGGAGATAAAAAAAATGAACAAAAAAAAAATTGGCATGGTCATGTAACAGCAGTGACAGTTGCTCCTTATTTTAGAAGACAAGGTTTAGCACGTTCACTTATGAATTTTTTAGAAGATGTTACAGAAAAAATTCATAATGGTTATTATGTTGATTTATTCGTTCGTTCTACTAATAAAGTTGCTATTGATATGTATAATAAATTTGGATATAATGTTTATCAAGTTGTTGAAAAATATTATTCTAGTGATGGAATTCAACCTGCTGAAGATGCTTTTGATATGAGGAAATCTTTAAAGAGAGATGTTAAAAAAGAATGCTCTGTGCCAACAGGAAAAAAGATACAACCGAATGAAGTTGAGTTTATTTGATTTTGTTTATTTTTTTTGGATTTTATTTTTGTTTTTTTTTTTGGTTTTTATGTGTTTTTTATTATTCAAGAAGTTAAATTTATATAAGTTTTATTTAATTGAAAGGATTTATATTAAGAATTGATGATAATGATTATTATTAATAATAATATTAAAAAATTAAAATTTCTTTTTTTATATAAAATTTTTTTTAATTAACAACAAATTGAATCATCATTATTTTTCTTAATAATTCCTTTTTGAATAACCAGTGAATTCATTAATTCACCATTACCACTTTTTCTCTTCTCATTATAAATTTTTTGTAATAGTTCCTCAAAACAATTATCAACATTAAATTTATTTTTAGCACTAGTTTCAAAAAAAATCATATTATATTTCATCGCAAAACTTTTTCCTTCATCAAAATCAACTTCTCTTTTATTAGGATTATTATCAAGAATATCACATTTATTTCCAATTAAACAAATAATACAATGTCTATCAGTATAATTTCTTAATTCATTATACCATTTAATACAATTTTCAAAAGTATTTCTTCTTGTTATATCATAAACTAATAAAGCTCCTACTGCTTTTCTATAATGATGTGAGGTTATTGATTTATATTTTTCTTGTCCTGCTGTATCCCATATTTGAGCTTTTATATATCCTCCTTCTTTTATTTTTATTAATTTTGTTGCAAATTCTATTGCTATTGTTGGAAGAGGACTCTCTGGAAATGTTTGTTTTATATATTGGGAAAGAATACTTGATTTTCCTACTCCCATATCACCTACTAAAATTACTATTTTTTATTTTTTTAATATTTTTTTTTTTGATTATTTTATTTTATTATTTTTTTATCATACTTTTGTAGACTAATTCATAATGAACTTCTGGTATATGTTCTGTTTCATATACATTTGAATTTGAATTGTACATTTTATATTTTATTTAAAATAATTAATAAATTTTTTATTTTTTTATTCCAATTTATTTTATTAAATAGAACTTAAAAAAAATAAAACATAAAAAATAAAAAAATTTTTTTTTTAAAAAATTAAAAAAAAAAAAAACCAATTAAATTTAAAAAAAATAAAAAAAAACAAAAAAATGACATCACAAACAAAAAAAACATTAACATTTATAATCCTCATTTCTCAAATAATTATCTCATCTTCAACTCACGATTCATTTGCAAACGAATGTGGTCCATACACTGGTGAAGTAGAAGATAATCCAGAATCAAAAGATTGTATAGGACAATCAACAGGAAGTACAACAACATGTTGTTATGTAGAAGGAGAAAAAGACTTAGCAATAAAAACAGCATGTATAGCAATAACAAATACACAAGAAGAAAGAATAAATGCAGTAAAAGAATTAAATACAATTGCAACTGGAGTTAAAATAGATTGTGGAACTCAAAAAAGTTTTCCGTCTGATTGTGGTGATAATAATCCTTCAAGTAAAGGAGATTGTAATAAAGATGTTTTAACTGATGGTTATGATTGTTGTTTTATTAGTATTAAATCTGAACAATTTACTGGAAATGGTTGTAAAAAATATAAAAGTCTTGATATTAATACAATTGGAGAAGCTGTTGTAGCTGCTAAAACTGTTGGAGCTATTTTAGAAGTTGATTGTTTTGGAAAGTGGATTAATCATTTTATTTATTCTATTTTTATTTTGATTTTTTTGTTTTGAATGATTATTTTTTGATATTTTTTATTTATTTTTTAATTAGTGATTATATAGTTTTTTTTTTTTGTGTTATATTTTTTTTATTGTAATCTATTTTTTTTTTGAGCTAGAATTAGAAAAAAAATAAAATATATTTTATAAAATTTAAAACAGATATAAATGAGTAAAAGACCAGTTCAAAATCCACAATTTAATTCAACAACAATGGTACAAGAAATAGTTGCAGTACTTCGTCGACCACCTTTCAATGAGACATTAACATTAATGTCTTTTGAAGAGAAAAAAGAATATGAATTATTAGATTTGATAGTTAAAGTAATGGGAATGATAGATAAAAAATTAAAACTGGATGTAAATAATACTGAAGAATGTTTAAAAGCAACATTTGATTTTTTAAAAATATTAAAATTTAATTATCCAAGTGACAGACAATTACAAGAAGATTTAGCAAGAGGAGATAAAAGATTATTAATTCAAATACTTCATTTTCTCTTAACAAATTTAAAAGCATTAACCAAATCATATTACGTTAATAAACACATAACACCAGTTCAAATAAGCGATGAGTATCAAGGTGATGAAGAAATAATTGATTTATTAACACAATTTAAAGATTTACAAGCTGAATTTTATACTACTTATAATATGTTAGAAGAAAAAAGACAAAATGCACCTCAAATTAAAGAATTAAAAGAAGATATTGCAAAAAATCAAAGTGATAAATTACAATTAACTTCTTCAATTGCAAGATTTAAAAAAGAATATGCAAATAAACCTGATTTTCAAGCTTTATTAGAAATTACTTCTAAATTAAGAAAAGAACAAGAACAAGATTCAAATTTAGATAAAAAGATATTAAGACAACAATATGATATTAAAGATGCTGAAGAAAGATTAATGATTGCTCAACAGAGATTAATGGCAAATCAAAAAAATATAAATGAAAATGTAAGTGCTCTTCAATTACTTGAAATTGAGAAAAATCAAAGAAATAATAATAGAGATACATATGAAAATTTATCTAAATATGAATTAATTGATAGGAGAAATAGATTAAAAACTTTAGAACAAATTTTACAAATGCCAGAAATTACTATTAATGATTTAGCAACATTAAAAAATCAAAGAATGAATTTAATAAGTGATATTGAAAAATTAGAAAATAAATTAAAAAATTCTCCAATTCAATCTTCAGAATTACAAATTTATAAACAAAATGCAATGCAAGCAACAACAGCAAAAGAGAATTCTGCTAAATTATTAGAAAAATTAGAAAAAGAAAAGAATTTATTAGAAATTAAATTTAATGAAATGAATAAGAAATTTGAAGCAACAAAAGGATATAGATTTGTAAGAAAAGATGATTTATTACAACAAGCAGAAAATTTAAAAAAAAAGAAAGAAATTTATCAAAAATATCAAAAAGGAATTGATAGAATAAAAGGAGAAGCATTAATATTAGATAGAACTATTAATATTTTAAAAGAAAAGACACCAGATGGTGAAGAAATATTAAAAAAATTTGAAGAAAAAAATGGAAAAGTATTAAATCAAGCAAAAAGAGAATTGGAAATTTTAGCAACAAGAAAACAAGAAATTGATGAAAGTAAAGCATTAACTTTAGAAGAATATGCAAAATTAATTCAACAAATTAAAAAAAAAATACAAGATCAAGATAAAAAAAATGTTATTGCTCCTTTAGCTGAAGAAAGAGATAAATTAAAAAGAGAATATGAACAAATTTTACCTACTTATGAAAAGAAAAAAGCTAATTTTCAAACTGCGACTTCTTCAGTTCAAAAAGATTATGATATTGTAAAAGAAGAATATAATAAAAATGAAAAAGTTTTTAGAGAATGTCAAGATAAATATCATCAATTAAATTTATCTATGTTAATTAATAAAGAAATGCTTAAAAGATGTGAAAATGAAGGTCAATTTATGTCAAAACCTGATAAAAGATATAAAGATAATTTTAAAACTTATCAAGATTATTATAAAGAAGTTATAAATCAAGAAAATGAAATAATTAAAGATTTAAGAGGAAAACAATTAAAAACTAAAGAAGCTTATGAAGATAATGATAGACAAATGAAATTATATAATGATTTGAAAAGATTACTTCATATGAAATTAGAGAGTTTAAAAGGGAAAAAATAGTTTTTTATATATTTTTTATTTATTAAATCTTATTAAAAAACAATTTTTTAAATCTTTATATTAAATAATAAATAAAAATAAAACCTAAATATTATTTTACAAAAATTAATTAATAAAATAATTACCTTAATATTATCCTACTAAAGGTAAATCATATTTACCACTTTTAAAATATTTAATACCAGATTTATGAGTATAATTCGAATTAATTGTATTAGTTAATTCTCTATCATATGTGTTACTTGTTATTGATATTGTATTTGCTGTTCTTTTACTATAATTATATTTTTTAAAAAGTTGAAATTTTTTCGTATATAAAGTATCAGATTCAGTATCAGTTCTTTTTGTTTTTTTATTTTCTTCATTTGAATTATCATGACTTTCATTTAAAATTAATTTTGTTTTAATTTTATTTTTAAATTTTGTTTTACATGAACGAATATTAAATATAGAAGTTCTTTTATTAGTAATAAAAATAATATCTTCATTTTTTTTATTCATTTTAGCAAAAAAACTTGGTAATTTTACTTTAGGAAATGAAGTAGTATGTTGAATAGTCATTAAAGAATTATATTTAGAATATTGTTTCTGATTATATTTATTATATGAAACTTTAGGATTAAAATCTTTAACATTAACTTTAAATTGATAAGTATTTAATTTACTACTTGAAGGTCTTAAAACATTTTTATGTAATTCATCATAAAACATTTTTTCTTTTTCTCTAAAAATTTTATTTTTAAGTTTACAAAATTGAGTAGTTGTTTCATAATTTTTAATTAATTGATCAATAACTTTTTTTTGTTCATAATATAAAGGAATTAAATCATCTCTAAAATCTTTATAAAGAGAAAGCATAAAATCAAGTTCAACTTTATAAAGTATACTCATAGGTTTAGTAACCATTAAACAAAAAGTATAATTTCCATCTTTAATACAAGATTCTAATCCTGCCATTCCACCAGGATTTAATCTAAAAATCATTTGTAATTTATCTAAATTTAATAAAAATTCATTTTTATTTTCATAATTAACTTTGGTTTTATATAAAGCACATTCACCTTTATATACAATATATAAAATTTTAGCTTTATCAAAAGGAGTATAAATTATATCTCCTCTCTCACAAAATATAGGAACAATTTTAGTTAACATTTTTCCCATTTTATAATCTCTTTTTAAAGTTGGTATTCTTGATAAAATAAATTTAATTTTTTTCATATCACAAGCTATAAATTTATGAGCAAGATATTTATCAAAATATTTTTTTTTTAAACAAAATAAATCAGTATCAGCTAAACAATAAATTGAAGTTGTTCTTGGAATACAATATAAAATTCCCCATTCTCCAAAACACATTCCTTCTGATAATTGTGCTCTTGATAATTCAAATTCTAATATAAAATCGGCTAATTCTTTATCTGTCATATTTTCATTTACTGGAGTTTGATGTTTTTTTATTGCTTTTACTATATGATGTCTTTTTGGAGATTTATTTTTTGATTTCATTGATTTAAATGATTTAATTGATTTTGATGGAGATCTAAGTGGGTTTTTTTTTGGAGAATTTCTTGCTGATTTTATTGGTGATAAATGTTTCTGATTTGAAGTTATTTTTACCTTCTTTTTATTTGATAATGAATTTTTAAGTTTTTGAAAATTTTTTGATTCTTTTTGTATTGTAGTTTGGATTTTTTTTCTCTGTCTGATTGTTATTTCTATATCAGTTATATTATCTAAAAATTCTTCATTAATTGAAGGTCTTTTTAAATTACTTTTTTTATGACTTTTTTTATTATCATTTTCAATATTATTATTTAGTTTATTAATAATATTTTCATCAATTTGATTATTTTTATTATTATCATTATTAATATTTTTATTATCATTATTATTTTTATTTTCAATATTTTTATTATTATCTTCTTCTCCTTTATTATTCATTAAGTCTTCATTATTATTAATATTATTATCCATATTTTCTTGAATAATCAATTTTTTAATAACATTTTCCTTTAATTTTTGTCCAAATTCTATTTCAGAATCTTCATCTTCTTCTTCTAATTCAATACTATCTGCAGCATCACTGACTTCATCATCTTCTTCTAAATCAGACATAAAATTTTCAACAGGAATTATATAATTAATTTCTTGTGTTTCTTCTTCTTCTTCTTCTCCTTTTGATAAAGCATTAAGGAATTTTTTAGTATAATCAAAAGCTGAAATTAATCTAATATCAACTTTTCCACTAATAACACCATACATTGCATCACTACTATCATATTGTCTAAAAAGATATTGTCCTTTAGAAAAAAATTTATGTGTAATAAAACAAGAAATTTGTCTTATATCATCATTTACTAAATCTTGAAAATTCATATATCGAATTAAACCTTTGAATTTAAGTAATGTTAAATAAATTAAATTTACATTTCTTTCTGATTGATGATTATTAATAAATAACATTATGTCACTTGGTTTTTTATGAATATGAGAACGATGTAATGAAACTTTATTCTCTTGAAATATTGGTTTTGATGATTCTCTTATTAAAACTTCGTCATATGTGAATTCACCTGCTTTAAATTTATTTTGTAATTCTGTTTCTTCATATTCTCTTAATTTTGATAGGAAAAAAAATGCTATTAATTTTACTCCTTTTCCTTTTCTCCAATCTCGTTTATTTGGCATTTTTTTTTTTCAAAATTTATGTTATTATAAAATTATTATAAATAGACGTTAAAAAAATAATTATTTCTATTTTATTGTTTTATAAAAATGATATTCATTTATATAAACGAATAGTTTAATAATTAATATGTATAAAATTATTTTTATTTTCATTTTATTTTTTTTATTTTAATAGAAGTAATTTAATATGAAGAAAGTAATTAAATATTAAATTTTTGCATTTTTTTGTATATTTTTTTTTGATATAACATTTCTTTTAACATTGAAAAAAAAAATAAAAACAAATAAAATATATTTATTTTTTTCAATTAATAGCTAAAAAAAAACATAACTTTAAAAAAAATAAGTTTTTTATATGATTTTAATTTAAAAAATCCAAAAAAAAAAAATTACTAATTTAAAGATTATCTAAACACCATTGATTTTCTTCTCTAATTTGTTGTTCTTCTTCAGGTGTAAAATCATTTTGAATATTAAAAGTCTTTCTAATTTCTTCAGGAGTTTTTCCTTTAATAATAGAAGCAACTTTAGAAGAAGCTAATTCAAGTAAAGGTTTAATATCCATATAATTAGCAGCTAATATTATTTCAAAAATTAAATCTAAATCAACATTAATAAATTCAAAATCCCATGCATCAACACATTCTTGATAATTTTGACTTGCTAATGGTCTTTCAATTTCTTTTGGTTCTGAATCTTGATAATGATCAAGATATTCTTTTATTTTTTTTAATATATTACTTTTAACATTATTTAATGGGACTTCTGCATCATCAGGATAATCTTCTATTATTCCTTTTACTAATTGTGATCTTTGAGCTGCTTTTACACTTACTTGCATTTTTTCTCCATCTGAGGAAACTAATGTTATAATTTTATCCATTTTTTTTTTTGTATAAATTAAATTTTTTATATTTTATTTTGATATTTTTTACATTTTTTTTAAAATTAATCAATTAATAATTTTTTTTATTTAAATTTTTTTTTTTTGACTTTTATTAGATTTTTTAAAGTAGAACAAAATTACTATATTTTTTAAGTATAGATAATTAATTTAAGAATAACAAAATAATCAATGTAAAATATTTTTTATAAAAAAAAATATTTTAAAGAACCTATTTTCATTTAACAAAAACAAATATAAAATAATAAATATAACATTTATAAAAAAAATATTTAATAGAGTAATTCATTATTCAACTTAAATGTAATATATTTGAAAGTACAGAATTTTAGAATGAAAGATTAAGAAATAAAAATTACTATTTTCCTTCATTAGATACAACTTAAACAATAGAAAATATTTTTAATTTTATATAATTAATTATATTCAATTAAGAAATTTAAATAAATAATTATAAATGATGTTTATTGTAGTGAATTTGAAAATTAATATGAATTTTATTTAAAATGAAAGTTTAAATGATTAAAAAATTTTTTTAAATATGAACTTATTTGTTTTTAATAACAATATTTAAATAAAAATTTAATAAATCTTTTTTGAAAATAAATAAATTTTTATTTAAAATATATTTTATCCATTTGATAAAAATTAATTATTTTTTAAATATTCTTCAATACAAGAATCATTATTTATTATATTACATTTTTTTGAAACATTATAGAACATACTATCCATATTAGTAACATTATTAGTATTAATATTAGATAAATTTAAAGAAGTTAAAGAAGAACAATTATAGAACATACTACCCATATTTGTAACATTATTAGTATTAAAATTAGATAAATTTAAAGAAATTAAAGAAGAACAATCATAGAACATACTATCCATATTTGTAACATTATTAGTATTAAAATTAGATAAATTTAAAGAAGTTAAAGAAGAACATTTATAGAACATATTACTCATATTAGTAACATTATTAGTATTAAAATTAGATAAATTTAAAGAAGTTAAAGAAGAACATTCATAGAACATATAACTCATATTAGTAACATTATTAGTATTAAAATTAGATAAATTTAAATAATTTAAAGAAGAACAATTATAGAACATACCACTCATATCTTTAACATTATTAGTATTAAAATTAGATAAATTTAAAGAAGTTAAAGAAGAACAATAAGAGAACATACAACTCATATTATTAACATTATTAGTATTAAAATTAGATAAATTTAAAGAAGTTAAAGAAGAACAATAAGAGAACATATAACTCATATCATTAACATTATTAGTATTAAAATTAGATAAATTTAAAGAAGTTAAAGAAGAACAATGATAGAACATACTACTCATATTATTAACATTATTAGTATTAAAATTAGATAAATTTAAAGAAGTTAAAGAAGAACAATCATAGAAAATATAACTCATATCATTAACATTATTATTATTAAAATTAGATAAATTTAAAGAAGTTAAAGAAGAACAGTCATAGAACATATAACTCATATTATTAACATTATTAGTATTAAAATTAGATAAATTTAAAGAAGTTAAAGAAGAGCAATAAAAGAACATATGACTCATATTATTAACATTATTAGTATTAAAATTAGATAAATTTAAAGAAG
>JAEEGK010017270.1_pt1 | contig 15755 bp, 13 predicted proteins | sample 8958771 | NCBI WGS metagenome assembly JAEEGK01 (sample SAMN16246547, study PRJNA631951) | gut metagenome | biome: gut microbiome; feature: rumen; material: SC-attached | host: Bos | place: Iran: Karaj | collected 2018-10
CGAATAAACATTTAATAATCAACCTATTAATAATAATTATATTATGAAAAAGATTATTATTTCGCTGGCAGCTGTTTTATGCGCCGGCAGCATGATGGCACAGACTCCCGAGGAGAAGGCTGCGCTGAAGGAAGCCAAGAAAGAGGCTAAGACCTGCCTGGCCGAAGCCCAGAAGATTAAGGCTGAACTGGACCCCAAGATTGCTGATAAGAGTGCTACCGCCGAAGAGGTGCAGACGCAGTTCACCAAGGCTGTGGAGCTGGTACAGAAGGCACTGGATACCAAAACCATTGAGGATAAGAAGCTGGGCGAGACCTATCAGCTGATGTCTGACCTGGCTCTGCCTATGAACAATAACATGATTGCCAACGCCTCTTCCAAGCAGCCGTTTGACACATTGTTCTTCTACAATAACCTGAAGACCCTGACGGAGGCCATTCACAAGGAGCTGAAGTACACCAAGCCCGTCAGCGGTGAGTACGGTAACGAGGCTGCCCTGAAGATGAAGAGGCTGAACCTGGCCAGCTGCGGTGTGTACTACATCTATGCCGCCCAGTTCCTGGGCGAGATCAACCGTCCTGAACTGGCGCTGGAGTCTTATGAGAAGGCAATGGCTTACAAGACCACTTATCCCGAGGTGGCCGATATGGTTAACATTCCCATCGGCGAGGCTCAGATTGCCTACTATGCCTTCCATACCGCCCACAATGCCAAGATGTGGGATGCTATGGACAAGTATTATGAGAAGGCTCTGGAATTTGCCGAGGGTGCCGAGGGTACCCGCCAGGTGAAGGTAATGTCCTATCTGGAGAAGGGGGACACTGCCGCATGGGCCGGTTACCTGCGTGAGCAGACCCTGAAGGAGCCTGCCAAGAATACCGACTACATCCAGATGCTGCTGGCCTACTACCAGAAGGACGGTATGGACAAGATGATGGAGTATGCCGATGCGGTTCTGGCAGTGGATCCCAACCTGTACATCGCCAATTACGGTAAGGCTCATGTGCTTTTTGCTGACAAGAAGTATGAAGAGGCCTTCCTTGTATATAAGAAATGTACTGAGATTAAGAGTGACTCATACGACTCATGGTACCAGTGCGGTCTGTGCAAGTATCGCGAGGCACTGGATCTGAATAATACCATCAGTTCCATCAAGAACAGGATGAAAGCCCAGGAGACATTGGAGAATACCAAGAAACTCTTCGGCGAGGCCATTCCCTTCTTCGAGAAGGCGCGTGAGTGTATGCCTGACGACCCCGAGAAGTGGGCCTATGAGCTGAAGCAGTGCTATACCGTTACAGGTAATGCTGCCAAGGCTGCTGAAATGTCAAAACTGGTAGGTGAATAATGAGGCTTATCCGTTTATTATTCATATTACTGATTTTAACCGATACGGGCTTTGTTTCTGCCGCAAAGAACAAGGCCCCCAAAGAGGTCAAGTTAGCAACCTTGCATAAGGCTGCTAACTTGGCCATTAAAAATGCCAATGGGCAGGATGGTGCCAAGAATAATCTCATGGGTGCCCTCGGACGCGAGAATCTGACGGACAAGGAAAAGGCCGGCATCTACTATACCTGTGCCCTGCTGGACGAATCATCTAACAGCGTGCAGAACATGAAGGCCTACCTGAAGCAGGTATGTGATACGGCCGCGCTTTTCAGCAGCTTGCTGAATATGTACGGTAATCTGTACAAATGTGACAGCGTGGATGCCATACCTAATATGAAAGGGGCCGTAAAACTGAAATACAGGTCCAGGACTGGTAACCTGCGTGCCAAGCATATACGTAATATCCTGAACGGTGGCAAATATTATCTGTCAAAGGGTGACTATGCTATGGCATACCGTTTCTTCGACTCGTATTATACTTATACCCAGTCCTCGGATGCCAATCTGGCAAAGGTAGCTTACTGGGCCACCTTTACCAGTTATAAGCTGGGACAGCATTATCATACGCTGAAGTACATTGACAAGGCTTTTGAGGCTGTAGATGACAGCGAGGATGCCATTCTGCAGGAATACAAGAGCCGTTCCCATCTGGCACTGAATGATGCGGCTGCCTATGAGGCTGACCTGCTGCACGGTGTGAGGACATACCCGCAGCATGACTTCTTCTTTGTGAATCTGATAGACATCTACTGCGAGAAACACATGTACAATGAGGGAATTGCGCTGTCTGACTCCCTGATATCGCTGAATGCGCGGCAACCGCTTTACTGGTTCTCCAAGTCTAAGATAGAACTGGCCGAGAACAATTATGAGAAGTGCATAGAATACTGTGACAGCACCATCAGTAGGGACAGTTCCTATACTGATGCTTATTATAATAAAGGAATATCTTACCTGAACTTGGCTCTGATCAGGCAGGAGAGCGCCTGTACCGATCTGCTGGACCCCAGATGTGTGGAGGACAAGAAGGCTACGGAGGATTTGTACAGAAAGGCGCAGCCCTGTATGGAGATGGTAAGGAAATTAGAGCCTGAAAACAAAGAAAGATGGGGCAGGCATCTGTACCGCATCTATCTGTTCCTGAATAGAGGAGAGGAGTTTGAGGAAATTGACAAACTCCTCCGCTCTAATTAAGTATTAATAGGCAAAGAGTGGATAATCTGCCATAATGGCATTTACCTCACTGCGTACCTGAGCAATTACATTCTCATCCTCGGGAGCGTTCAGTACGCGCTCGATGAAATCAGCAATCTTAATCATCAGATCCTCCTTGGCACCACGGGTAGTGATGGCAGGTGTACCCAGGCGGATACCGCTTGTCTGGAACGCGCTGCGGGTGTCAAAGGGAATCATGTTCTTGTTAACGGTGATGTCGGCTGCAACAAGGGCCTTCTCGGCAACCTTACCGGTCAGTTCAGGATACTTGCTGCGCAGGTCAACCAGCATAGAGTGATTGTCTGTACCGCCTGAAACGATATTGAAGCCGCGCTTTACCAACTCCTCGGCCAGAACAGCGGCATTCTTCTTAACCTGAAGAGCCCATTCCTTGAATGCGGGTGAGAGTGCCTCACTGAAGGCTACGGCCTTGGCTGCGATCACGTGCTCGAGGGGACCGCCCTGGATACCGGGGAATACGGCGCTGTTCAGCAATGCTGACATCATCTTAACCTCGCCCTTGGGAGTCTTCTTGCCCCAGGGATTCTCAAAGTCCTTACCCATCAGGATGATGCCGCCACGGGGACCGCGAAGGGTCTTGTGTGTGGTGCTGGTAACAATGTGGGCATACTTGACGGGGTTGTCAAGCAGACCGGCAGCAATCAGACCGGCGGGGTGAGCCATGTCAATCATCAGGATGGCGCCTACTGAATCGGCAATCTTACGCATACGGGCATAGTCCCATTCACGGCTATAGGCGGAACCGCCGCCGATAATCATCTTAGGTTTGTGCTCCAGTGCCAGACGTTCCATCTCATCGTAATCCACACGGCCGGTCTCCTTGTTCAGGTTATAACCGATGGGCTTGTAAACGATACCGCTGGTGTTTACCAGTGAGCCATGGCTCAGGTGGCCTCCGTGATCCAGGTTCAGTCCCATGAAGGTGTCGCCGGGATTCAGGCAAGCCAGGAATACGGCTGCGTTGGCCTGGGCGCCGGAGTGGGGCTGTACATTGGCATATTCTGCACCGAAGAGCTCCTTAACACGGTCAATGGCCAGCTGTTCTACCTCGTCCACAACCTGGCAGCCGCCATAGTAGCGCTTGCCGGGGTAGCCTTCGGCGTACTTGTTGGTCAGGCATGATCCCATGGCTGCCATTACCTGGTCACTGACAAAATTCTCTGATGCAATAAGCTCAATGCCACGCATCTGACGCTGATGTTCTTTCTCTATCAAAGAGAAAATAGTAGTGTCTTTGTTCATAAAATAAATAAAATATTTGATAATAATCTTCTTTCCTTGGCTACAGGCTGTCTGTCAGATCAGCTTGACATTATTCAGGGTGACCTCCCTGTTGCAGTAACGGCACTGTAGGATTCCCTTCTCCTTGTCCAGAACGTGGAAGTGGGTCTTCATCGGCTCGTTATTGGTGATGCACTTGTGGTTGTCACACTTGATGATGCCAATCAGTTCATCGGGCATTTTCACCTCCTTCTTCTCTACTACCTCATAATCACGTATGATGGCCAGTGAGACGTTCGGGGTGACAACGGAGAGCTGGTTCAGCTCCTCGTCCGTAAAGAAGCGGTCGGCAATCTTGAGGATGCTCTTCTGTCCCATCTTCTTGCTCTTCAGATTGATGCCGATGGTAACGGATGTGCTTACCTTCTCAAGGTGCAGCAGGTTGATTACCTCGAATATCTTGGATGAAGGTATATGGTCTATTACAGTTCCGTTCTGGAGTGCTGCGACTTGTAATTCCTGACGTTTCATGCAATTATGGTTTTGTCGTTCTTAATATCGTCTAATGTGATTCCCAGTGCATCGCATATCAATGCCTGGCGGGCATACAGTCCGTTACGTGCCTGCTGGAAGTAGTAGGCATAGGGGGTGTTGTCGATGCTGTACTCAATCTCGTTGACACGGGGCAGGGGGTGCAGGATTTTCATGTTGGCTCGGGCACGGAACAGCATGTCCTCCTTCAGCAGGTAGCGGTCCTTTACACGCTCATACTCCTCCAAGTCTGTGAAACGCTCTCGCTGTACACGGGTCATGTACAGGATGTCGGCATCCGCTATGGTGTGTGAGTCGAAGTCCTGGTGCTCAAAGTACTTGATATTATTCTCCTTGCAATACATCTTATAATAATCGGGCATGGCCAGCTCATCGGGAGCGATGAAGTGGAAAGTGGGATTAAAGTGGCGCATGGCCGTTATGATACTGTGTACGGTACGGCCGTACTTCAGGTCACCCACCAGATAGATGTTCAGGTTCTCCAGTGTGCCCTGCGTCTTGTAGATGGAGTAAAGGTCAAGCATTGTCTGGCTGGGGTGCTGGTTGGCTCCGTCGCCGGCATTCACAATGGGAACGGGGGATATCTCGCTGGCATATTGTGCGGCCCCCTCTAAGTAATGGCGCATTACAATGATATCGGCGTAGTTGGAGACCATCATAATGGTGTCCTTGAGCGTCTCTCCCTTAGTGCCGCTTGTTACTTTGGGATCGGCAAAGCCAATGACCTTGGCTCCCAGGCGGTTGGCCGCTGTCTCAAAGCTCAGCCTGGTTCTGGTGCTGGGTTCGAAGAACAGTGTCGCTACGATTTTTCCATCCAGAATCTTCCTGTTGGGATGGCGTTCAAACTCTTGGGCCATTTCAATGAGATACAGCAGTTTCTCCTTGGAATGCCTGGCAATTGTTACAAGACTTCTTGTTTCCATATTTCTCCGAGAATATTACTTGTTATTTTTTCGGGCTTCAAAATTATACATTTTTTTTGTTTCATGCAATACACTTGCCATACTAGATAAATAATGTATGTTATTTTGTCCGTAATTGAAGTTTTAATGAAATTTTATTTGTAACTTTGTAGCCAAATATTCGCTATTATGAGAAAACGTGTTTTTCTGTACATATGGACATTGTATTTCCTGGCTGTTCTGGCTATGGGAGGTGTCTTCTATTGCATCTTCAACGGCTACATCGGATACATGCCTGAAATAGAGCAATTGGAGAATCCCGTGAACAAATACGCTTCGCAGGTTATCTCGTCAGACGGCAAGCTGTTGGGCACATGGAGCTACAGTACGGCCAATAGAATCTTTGTTGGATATAATGACATCTCACCTGCTGTGATTCAGGCACTTCTGGCTACTGAGGATGAACGTTTCTATGACCATAGCGGTATTGATATAAAGGCCCTTTTCCGTGCCATTGTCAAGCGCGGTATCTTTATGCAGAAGAGTGCCGGTGGCGGCAGCACCATTACCCAGCAGCTGGCTAAGCAGCTGTACTCCGGGAAGGCGGCCAACGTACAGGAGAGACTGTTGCAGAAACCGATAGAATGGGTTATTGCCCTGAAGCTGGAGAGGTATTATACGAAGGAGGAGATTCTGACGATGTACCTGAACTACTTTGATTTCCTGCACAATGCCGTGGGTATCAAGACGGCTGCCAGGACGTATTTCGGAAAGGATCCCAAGGACCTGACTGTTACGGAGGCTGCCACCCTGATAGGTATGTGTAAGAATCCCAGTTATTTCAATCCTGTCAGGAACCCCGAAAGGTGTATGCAGCGCCGTAATGTGGTGCTTGGTCAGATGGAGAAGGTGGGCTATATCTCTGCCGCTGAAATGGAACAGCTGCAACTGGAACCCCTGAATCTGAATTTCCATCGCAACGACCATAAGGAAGGCTCAGCTGCTTATCTGCGCGATTATCTCAGGCAGATGCTGATGGCCAAGAAGCCTCAGAGAAGCGATTATGCCAGTTGGCAGAATCAGCAGTTCTACGAGGACTCACTGGCTTGGGAGACAGATCCCGCCTACGGATGGTGCAACAAGCACACCAAGCGCGACGGAACCCACTATAACATCTATACCGACGGACTGAAGGTATTCACCACCATCGACTCACGCATGCAGCAGTATGCCGAGGAGGCTGTACTGAAGCATGTGGTGGGTGAGCTTCAGCCCGTATTCGAGAAGGAGCTCCGGACAAACCGGAATGCCCCCTATGCCAGTGCGCTGACTGCTGACGAGGCGGCCAACCGCTTTAAGCGTGCCAAGCGTCAGAGTGCCCGTTATATTCAGATGAAGGCTGACGGTTATACGGAATCCGAGATTGAGGATGCCTTCAACAAGCCGGTGGAAATGACCGTATATACACCGCATGGAGAAAAGGATACGCTGATGACTCCCTCTGACAGCATCAGGTACTACAAACGTTTTCTTAGGGCCGGCTTTATGGTTATGGAGAATGAGACGGGATATGTCAAGGCCTATGTGGGCGGTACCAACTTCTCGCACTTCCAATATGACATGTGTACGCAGGGAAGAAGGCAAGTGGGTTCTACCATCAAGCCTTACCTGTACTCCCTGGCTATGGAGAACGGATGGAGCCCCTGTGACGAGGCGCCTAATATCCAGCAGACCTACCAGGTGGGAAACCAGACATGGACCCCGAGGAATGGCAGCAGGTCCAGATACGGCGAGATGGTAACCCTTAAGTGGGGATTGGCCATGAGTAACAACTGGATTTCAGCATGGCTGATGAGTCAAATGTCTCCTTCCGCCCTTGTAAGACTTTTACATGAATATGGTATTCTTAATAAGGATATTGTGCCATCTATGTCCCTGTGTTTAGGACCTTGCGATATTTCTGTTTCGGAGATGGTTGGCGCATATTCGGCTTTCCCCATGAAGGGAGTCAGAAGAGTACCTATGTATATTACACGGATTGAGGATTCCGAGGGTAATATCGTGGCTGAGTTCCAGCCCCGTGTTCATGAGGTGATATCCGAGGAGTCATCCTACAAGATGATTACCCTGATGCGTGGTGTTGTGGACAGCGGAACGGGTGGCAGAATGCGTCACAGGTATAAGATTACGGCTCCTATGGGAGGTAAAACGGGTACTACCAATCAGAACTCCGACGGATGGTTTGTAGGCTATACACCCTCACTGACATTCGGTTCATGGGTAGGCGGCGAGGAGCGTGACATCCACTTCGCAGCCACCGCTAACGGACAGGGTTCCAACTCGGCTCTGCCCATAGCCGCATACTTCCTGCAGAAAATGTATGCTGACAGCAGTCTGCCTTATTCCCAGTCCGAGAATTTCAAAGTCCCCGGCAACTTCAATCCCTGTGCCGCCAATGGCGAGGAATTTGAGGAAGTAGGGGAGATAGAGGAGGAAGTAGGAGTGGATAATCTGCCTAATCAGTATTAATTAAAGCGTATATATTTAAAAACATTTAAAGTTTTTCAGCATATTTTGAAATGTCAGGACATATCATTAAATTTGTCGAAAATTTGCATAAAATGGAATTCGTTAAACATTATATAACCACTTTACTTATCCTATTCAGTTCCCATATTTACGCTCAGCAGATAAAGATCGGTAATTATACTTTCCCTGCCGGAGGAGAATACCAGGGCGAGATGCTAAAGGGCAAACCTTACGGAAAGGGTACTACCAAGTTCCCCAACGGTGACTTTCATACTGGTAATTATGTGAAGGGCAAAAGGGAAGGCCAGGGTGTTTACCAGTTCTCGGACGGTGAGAAATATGACGGTGAATGGTTCCAGGACCAGCAGCACGGCTTCGGTATCTACTATTTTGCCAACAATAACCGTTATGAGGGATTGTGGTTCCGTGATTACCAGGAAGGTGAGGGAACCATGTACTATTACAACGGTGATGTATATGTAGGTGACTGGGTTCAGGACAAGAGGGAAGGAAAGGGCGTCTATACCTTTGCCAACGGTGCCAGGTACAGCGGCAGCTGGAAGGCTGACATGAAGGACGGTTACGGTGTCTATGACTGGAATGACGGTAACCGCTACGAAGGTTTCTGGAAGGAGAACCGTAAGAACGGTAAGGGTACCTTCAAATACGCATCGGGCGATTCCTATACCGGCGACTGGCAGAATGACCGCCAGCACGGCCGTGGTATCTATACTTTTGCCGACGGCTCCAAGTACGAGGGTCAGTACTCGCACGGAGAGCGGACGGGTGAGGGTATCTCCACCTATCCTAACGGTGACAAATACGTGGGTCATTTCCTGAACGGTGAACAGAGCGGCTACGGAACCTTTACATGGAATTCCGGTGCTACCTATGTGGGCAATTGGAAGGCAGACAAGCCTCACGGAGCCGGTAAATACACATGGGCCAACGGCGATGTGTATGACGGCAACTGGGCCAACGGTCTGATGGAGGGTAGCGGTATCATGCGTCAGGCTGACGGCGTGAAGTTCAAGGGAACCTTCCAGAAGGGTCTGAAGGAAGGTTTCGGTATCCAGGAAGATGCTAACGGGATAAGGTCCGAGGGCATTTATCATCTGGACAAACGCAATGGCGAATTTGTTGAGAAAGACAAGAGCGGTAAGGTAATAAGAAAGGTTACCTACCTGAACGGCGAACTGAGATCGTCATCCGAACAGTAAATAAACATAACACATATATATAACTTTAGATTAAAACTAATAAAACTAAAAACAATATGGCACGCACCAAAGCTACCACCAAGAAAACTGCAACAAGTGTAGTGAAAAAGGCTAAGAAACCGGTTAGTGTTCCACAGCCTCAGCTTAAGATAATCAGGAATGATGCTTATCTGGAACCCTTTTCGGATGCTATAAACGGAAGATATCAGGCTGTTATTGACAAGGAGAAAGAGCTGACAGGGGGCAAACAGACCCTGAATGACTTTGCTTCGGGATACCTGTACTTCGGTCTTCATAAGACGGAGGATACTTGGATTCTGAGAGAGTGGGCTCCTAACGCCACCGATATCTTTGTAGTGGGCGACTTCAATAACTGGCAGGAAAGCGCCAAGTACGCTATGAAGCGTGTTAAGGGAACCGGCAATTGGGAGATTAAGATCAAGAACAAGCATTTCTGTCACGGCTCATACTTCAAACTGATGGTTCACTGGGAAGGAGGATGTGGTGAGCGTATCCCCGCATGGGCCACCCGTGTGGTTCAGGATCCCGAGACTCATCTGTTCAGCGCACAGGTATGGGATCCCGAGGAGAAGTACCAGTGGAGCAATGTCAAGTTCAAGCCCGACACAGACCCCCTGCTGATATACGAATGCCACATCGGTATGGGACAGGATGCCGAGAAGGTGGGCACCTATACCGAGTTCCGCGACAACGTCCTGCCCCGTGTAGCCCGGTTGGGATACAACTGCATTCAGATTATGGCCATCCAGGAGCATCCCTATTACGGCAGTTTCGGTTATCATGTCAGCAGCTTCTTCGCGCCGAGCAGCCGGTTCGGCACGCCCGAGGAACTGAAGTCGCTCATTGATGCGGCCCATGCCAAGGGAATAGCCGTGATAATGGATATTGTACACAGCCATGCTGTGAAGAATGAGAATGAAGGACTGGGTAACTTTGCCGGTGATCCCAACCAGTATTTCTATCAGGGTGCCATGCATGAGCATCCGGCCTGGGACAGTCTCTGTTTCGACTATGGTAAGAATGAGGTTCTCCACTTCCTGCTCTCCAACTGCAAGTACTGGCTCGAGGAATTTCACTTTGACGGTTTCCGCTTTGACGGCGTGACATCCATGCTGTACTACAGTCACGGACTGGGTGAGAGTTTCACGCAGTATGCCGACTATTACAACGGTCATCAGGACGGTAATGCCATTACCTACCTGACATTGGCCAACGAACTGATTCATCAAGTAAACAAGAACGCCATTACCATTGCCGAGGAGGTGAGCGGTATGCCTGGCATTGCCGCCCCGGTCAAGGACGGCGGATACGGCTTTGACTACCGTATGGCCATGAATATCCCTGACTACTGGATTAAATGTATCAAGGAACTCAGGGACGAGGACTGGAAACCCAGTTCCATGCTCTGGGAACTGACTAACCGCCGTAAGGATGAGAAGACCATCTCCTATGCCGAGTGTCATGATCAGGCTTTAGTGGGCGACAAGACTATCATCTTCCGTCTGATAGATGCCGATATGTACTGGCATTTCAAGAAAGGCGACCAGACCTCTACCGTAGAACGCGGTATTGCCCTGCATAAGATGATTCGCCTGCTAACCGCCTCAACCATCAACGGCGGCTACCTGAACTTCATGGGTAACGAGTTCGGTCATCCTGAATGGGTTGACTTCCCGCGCGAGGGCAACGGATGGAGCTACAAGTACGCCCGCAGACAATGGAATCTGGTGGATGACAAGTCACTTTGCTACCATTATCTGAATGACTTTGACTCAGCCATGCTGAGACTGATCAAGAAGCAGAAGCACTTTGAGAAACAGCCTGTCCAGGAGATCTGGCACAATGACGGTGACCAGGTGTTCGGCTACCAGCGCGGTGACCTGCTGTTCTTCTTCAACTTCAGTCCCACCAGGTCATATTGCGGCTACGGATTCATGGTAAAGCAGGGCTCTTATGAGTATCTGCTGAACACCGATGACGTGGATTTCGGCGGAAACGGCTTCAATGATGACAAGGTCATTCATCTGACCAACTATGACAATATGCTGGCCCGTGACAATAAGGGATGGCTGCAGTTATACCTGCCCGCCCGTACGGCCTGTGTCCTGAAGAAAGTTAAGGAATAACATTATATAAATTGAATTTATAGAGTATATTAAAATGCCAAAAATTTCTGTACGTGGATTTGAGATGCCTGAGTCGCCGATTCGTAAACTGGCGCCATTGGCTTTCGCTGCTAAAGAACGTGGAGTTCATGTGTATCACCTGAATATCGGTCAGCCTGACCTTCCTACTCCCAAAGCGGCGCTCGACGCTATACATAACATTGACCGCAAGATACTGGAGTACAGCCCCAGCCAGGGATATCTCAGTTACAGAAAGAAACTTGTAAACTATTACGCCAAGTACAATATCAACCTCACCGCTGACGATATCATCATCACCAGCGGCGGTTCCGAGGCCGTGCTGTTCTCCTTCCTGGCCTGTCTGAATCCGGGTGACGAGATTATAGTGCCCGAACCGGCCTATGCCAACTATATGGCCTTCGCCATCTCAGCCGGTGCCGTAATCCGCACCATCGCCACAACCATCGAGGAAGGCTTCTCGCTGCCCAAGGTAGAGAAGTTCGAGGAGCTCATCAATGAGAAGACCCGTGCCATCCTGATCTGTAACCCCAACAATCCCACCGGTTACCTCTATACCAGACGCGAGATGAATCAGATCCGCGACCTTGTGAAGAAGTATGACCTGTATCTCTTCTCTGACGAGGTGTATCGCGAGTTCATCTATACCGGCAGCCCTTATATCAGCGCCTGTCATCTGGAAGGTATTGAGAACAATGTGGTGCTGATTGACTCCGTCAGCAAGCGCTACAGCGAGTGCGGTATCCGTATCGGTGCCCTTATCACCAAGAATGTGGAGGTGCGTAAGGCTGTGATGAAATTCTGCCAGGCCCGTCTTAGTCCTCCACTTATCGGCCAGATTGCCGCTGAGGCCAGCCTGGATGAGCCCGAGGAGTACAGCCGCGAGGTTTATGATGAGTATGTAGAGCGCCGTAAGTGCCTGATTGACGGACTGAACCGTATTCCCGGTGTCTATAGCCCCATTCCCATGGGCGCCTTCTATACCGTAGCCAAACTGCCCGTTGACGATGCCGAGAAATTCTGTGCCTGGTGTCTGAGCGACTTCAATTACGAGGGCGAGACCGTGATGATGGCTCCTGCCGCAGGTTTCTATACCACTCCCGGCTCAGGCCGCGATGAGGTCCGTCTGGCCTATGTGCTCAAGAAGGAAGACCTTACCCGTGCCCTCTTCGTACTGCGCAAGGCACTCGAAGCCTATCCCGGCAATACGCTTAAGCAATAAACAAGACCTCACAGAGACATGTTTACCTGGTTCATAGCAAGCCGCCTGTTCCGGCATTCTGACGATGTGAAACGCGTCTCTAAACCAGCCATACGTATCGCAACACTCGGTGTTGCGGTAGGTGTGGCTATCATGCTGTTAAGTACCGGCATAGTCCTGGCTTTCCAGACTGAGATCCGTAACAAGGTGCTGGGCTTCGGCTCCCATATTCAGGTAATCAATTATGACAGCCAGCATTCCGAGCAGTACCAGCCCATTGTCTTCAATCCACAGACGCTGGCCCTGCTGGATTCCGTTCCCGGAGCGCAGACAGTCTCACCCTTCTGTATCAAGCCCGGCATGCTGAAGACGGACAGTACCTTCCGGGGTGTCATGTTCAAGGGGGTAGGCGAGCGGTACGATTACAGCTTCTTCCGCAAGCATCTGGTGGAGGGTGAGATCACCGCCTTCCCTGACACAACCGCAACGGGCAGGCTTATGATTTCCCAGTCACTCGCCAGGCAGCTCTCCCTTCAGGTGGGCTCGGACGTATATGCCTATTTCTTCGAGGACAAGGTAAAGGCCCGTAAGTTCAGGGTGTCAGCCATCTTCTGTACCAATCTTACCGACTTCGACAACAAAATCGTCTTTACCGATGTACTGACCGTTCAGAAGATTCTGGGTTTCGACACCTATCAGTATTCAGGAACCGAGATATGGCTCGATGATTTCCGCCGTCTGCCGGAAGCCTCCTCCTATATTATAGACAAGGTAAACAAGACCCAGGATGACTACGGAGCCTATTATGCCAGCATGACCATCTTCGAGATGTATCCCCAGATCTTTGCCTGGCTGCAACTGCTGGACCTGGATGTGTGGGTGATACTCATCCTGATGGTCTGTGTAGCCGGTGTTACCATGATCAGCGGCCTGCTTATCATCATCTTGGAGCGTACCAACTTCATAGGTGTCCTCAAGGCACTTGGTGCCAGCAACTCGCGTATGCGCCACATCTTCCTCTATTTCAGCTTCTTCATCATCCTGCGAGGCATGATATACGGCAATATCCTGGCATTCGCCCTAATCCTTATCCAGCAGCAGTGGCATCTGGTACACCTGGATCCCACCGTATATTATGTGGATGCCGTTCCGGTTACCGTTGACTGGTTCTTCTTTGCCCTTATCAATATTGTCACGCTTGTCATCTGCCTGTTGGCGCTGGTTATCCCCAGCTACCTCATTTCCAATATCCATCCGGCCAAGAGCATCCGCTTTGAATAAACTGTATTTTTTATTCGTAGGCATACACTAACCCGTACTTCTCATGCAACTTCCGAAGAGAGCCGTCGGACTTCATCTGACGGATGACATTGTTCACCATCCGCAAAAGATCCTCCTGCCCCTTCTGCATGAGAACACCTATCTCTCCGTGAGTAAATGGAGCGTTCAATAGCGGGGCCGCCAGTCGGGTGTCAGTCTGCACATAATAAGGAGCCTCTGTAATTTCCGTTATCATCACGTCGGCCTCACCCTCTGCTATGAGTGCCGGTATTTCCTCATTCCTTGTATGAACTACTATCTTTGCTTGAGTCAGGTTCTCATTGGCAAACTTCTCATTCAGCCCGCCAGGATTCACCATTACGGTCACTTCAGGCTTGTCTATGTCGGCCAATGACTTGTAGCGCTCTGCCTCCGAAACCCTGCAAAGGATGGTCTTGCCGTTAGCCAGATAACCGTCGCTCATTAGCATCGTTTCCCGTCTGGTATCTGTAATAGTTATCCCGCCAATGGCAAGGTCAAACAACTGAGGCTCTGCCAATACATCTGCCGTCAACGTAGGCCATGAGGTCTTTATGAACTGCACACCTACACCTATCCTTTTAGCAATCTCCTTTGCCACCTCAATGCCGAAGCCCCAGTAAGTCCCATCGGCCTGGCAGAAAGATAACGGACGATAGTCACCTGTAGTGCCAAAAAGGATAGTGCCACGTTCAATAATCTTCGCAACTTTCCCTTCCACGGGAATGTATGTGTAATATCCATCATGCTGCAAGGCATTAGTGATGTTGCTTTGCTCAGTTGAATTGCCCTCATTTGAAGAGCATGAGGCAAAACCAGCCGTCCCGTAAATAGTCAGAACGGTTATCAGTAACCAGGACTTAAATCTTTCCAATCTTATCATCGTTTCTCTATTGTGTATATTCGGCAGCAAAAGTACCTAATTTTCATCATATAAATGCCATAATAGCACATTTTAATTTCAATATTGCAAAAATAGTTTTTAAATGGTTTGTAAATAAATTTCCTTTGTCGCAGAAAGTTCTCCGGTTGAGCTCTCGTGAGGGAAATCTTCTTAGTGCACGTGAGAATTGTTTATCGATGGCAACGGACAGATAGATAAATTAAAGCCCCGGCAATGCCAGGGCTTTCTCATTCATCTCATGCAACTGGTAGTGCCCAGCGCAGTGAGGAAGGCGGTCAGAGCCGCCACAAGGACTTTCACAATCACTTCAGCTACAGTAGTCTTTTTCATTGATGTTTAGTGGTTAGTGGTTAGCGAATTTTGGTTTCAAGTTTCAGGTTTGACCTACGGTCGAGCCTGCTCACGCTCGGGAAAGCACAAGCGAGTTTAGCTCTCCTCTCGCTCAATCGCAGCCTTCAGGTTTCAAGTAACTTTTATTCTTCACTTTTCACTCTTTCATTTTTCACTCAAAGAGCTGGGCCCGAAGGCCCTAGGCTCTGCTAGTTTTGCTCATCATCGCCGCCGCCGTTGTCAGGGTTTGGCTGAGGGTTCACGTTCACGTTCCCGTCATCGAGGCTGCCATTCTCGTTATCCTCAACAATGCCGTCATCCGTGCTGGTTACACGCTTCACCTCCTTGCCCGTGCGGTCAAAACAGGTGATCTGAACGGCAGTGTCAGCCAGTTCCTCACGCAGCTCCGTGTTGGGCGTGAAGATGATACGGCGACTGGTAATGAGGCCCGCCTTCACCTCGTTCACAGTGGCAACACTCTTGGCACGCAGGCCGAATCGCATAGTACCCAATCCCGGGATAGCAACGCTGTGGCCCTCAGTAGCCCAGGCCTTGATCACCTCGCCGGCAGCATCCCAGCAAGCCTGCATCACACCCTTGCTCACACCGCTGCGCAGCGCAGCCTCCTTAATCACCTTGTCCTGCGCCAGCTGAGCATACATCTCAGGCTGCATCACATAACGGTGGGTACCTTCGTACTTACCAATCTTCTGTAACTTCTCAATAGCTTTAACTTTCAACATAGCAAAAATTGTTTTTTAATGGTTTGTAAATAAATTTTCTTTGTCGCAGAAAGTTCTCCGGTTG
>JAEEGK010017271.1_pt1 | contig 15755 bp, 12 predicted proteins | sample 8958771 | NCBI WGS metagenome assembly JAEEGK01 (sample SAMN16246547, study PRJNA631951) | gut metagenome | biome: gut microbiome; feature: rumen; material: SC-attached | host: Bos | place: Iran: Karaj | collected 2018-10
AAAAAGCACGGGTGCGCCGGATTTTCCGGCAATCTCCATGCGAACAAGCTCACCGCTTTCCGGTACAAGCATTTTATACGATATATTCTCAGAAAATACAGGAGTCTCGTCGAATTCGGCAGGCTCCTTTTCTTCGTCACGGGCAAGTACGAGCGGCCCGTAGCGAAAAGCAAGGCTGTCTTTGATTTTCTCGGTCACAAGCTTAAGTTTTCCCTTGATTTCCAGCTTGTCACCCGAAGTAACATCAAGATTTAAGCAAACGTAACCGTTCTCGGTGCGCGAAATATCGATGGATCCGCCGTTTACCAAGATCTTAGCATCTTCAAGGTCTGTGGGAATTCTCTGTTTGATCGAAAGATGCTTGGTGCCCTCAAAGCCTGAAAAAGTCATGAGCATGCGGCCGTCCTTAGGATAATTGCTTGCAGCATCGACTGTGATCTTTCGGCCGTCTTTTCCTATAAACGTGACTTTTCCCGCAAACATCGCATTTATGATAAGAGTATCTTCTTCCTGCATGACTGCGGTAAGCGGAAGAAGCGCGATTCCCGCGGAGGCGATACATGCGCAGCAACCGTAGAACCCGCCGAAAGAAAACTCCTTGAAGCCGCCGATTCCGACACCTCTTCTGCCGCCTGTGAGCGGGCTGTAGCTGTCGAAAGGAAGCCCCTTAAGAAACGACTTTTTCTCTCTTGAAAACATCGGAAGGTCGTGAAGATTTACGGCTCCGTACATGGCGTTATAGCCCGTACGCTCGATGAATCCGTAGTATTTTGCGTTCCCGGTGAACAAAAGAAGTTTCGCACAAAGCCGCATCCATGTGACCGAAACGCAGGTCTCCTGCATCATGTTCGTTGAAGGCTCGATCTGGCGAACCCCCGAATTGTCGAATTGCTCATGCTTGCAGCCACAGCAGCCGATTATCGTAAGGTCCGTATTTACGACCGCGTCAAAGAAATTCATCGCGGCAAGAAGGTACTCTTCTTCTTTTGTGACCTGATAATACGAGAGCACGCCCTCAAAGAAGGACATGGTCTCATAGGCCTTAATTTCAGGGTATTCGTAGGGTGGAATCTTGTTTTCCTTCGCGATTTCGATCAGATTTCCGTCCCTGCAACCGCCTGTGGAAAGAATGTATTTTGCAAAAGTTAAGTATCTTTCTTCTTTAGAAAGCTCGTAGAGTGCCATAAAAGGCTCAAGGATCGAGCAGGAATTCACTCCGCCCCAGAAATCCGATGTTTCGGTGATATTTGCTTTTTCAGGCGCCTCACCGACTGTTTCGATTATGGCGTCCGCATGTTTTTTAAGCGCATCAAGAATCCGTGCGTTTAACTTTTTATCTGCGCAAATCTCCGAAAAATGCATGAGGCCCGTCATCACGTACTTTCGGCCCCAAAGGTCCCAGCCGTTGAGTTCTGCGGCCTTTGAATATGTCGAGAATCTGCCGTCTGAGCGCTGCACTTTTAAGAGTTCCTCCACGGATTCTTTTAAAATCTCATAGAGTTCTTCGCTGCCGGTTGCCCTGTAGCAAAGGCAGGCGCCGCGCATCATTTTTCCCCAGTATTCGCATCTCCAGCCCTTGTCGGCATCGTCTGAGTCGCTTTTGAAAACGCGCACGAAGTCGGCCCAAGTTTCTTGGTTCAAAAGCTGTTTTTCGAAGGTGAAATCAAGATAATCCTTATAGATTCCCGAAAACTCCATGCTTCCGGGCGGAAGAAATTGAAAGCGATTTTGCATACATAACCCCTTGTTTTTGAATTTGGTTTGGGTCTGAGTTTGAGCCTGTTTTGGGGCTTTTCTTAGGGTTTTAATGTTTTAAGCTGGTTAAGCATCTCCACATCCGATGCCAGGACCTTCATGTTCGCGGTCTGCGCGACTCCCTCGGGATTTGTCACGGTAATCTCAATAACCGTGTCCTCGGGAAGACCCTGCGCCGCCATGGCCTTTATGAACGATACCATCTTGGGATGATCCTTCTCAAAGCGGTTCTTCATCCCCATGAGTTTTATAATATCTGCCGGATTAGGCATAGTCACTACCTCCAAATGTGTTTTAATACGGGTTTCACCCGGGTCAGTCTTTGAAATGATACCAGTATATGGTAGCACGGAGTCAGCAGGTCTTTCAACCTCAAAAGTGCCGTTTTCCAAAATACACGGGGGTACGTGGCAAGTTGCAGTTGACATAAACACACATTTTAAATAAAATGGCCTTAAAGGTTTTTATATGCGGTTATCAAAACCGCTTGAAAATTATAGGAGGAATTTATTTAAATGAAAACTTGTCCTAAATGTAATGCACAGCTTGCAGATGACGTTGTTTTCTGCAATGAATGCGGCGCAAGACTTGAAGCAGCTCAGCCCGCAGCAGATTCCGTTGCTCCCGCTGCTCCCGCTGCCCCTAAGGCGCCTCTTGATCCCGCCAAGGTTAAGAAGTACGCGACCTACGGCGGAATCGGTGTTGTAGCCCTTATCGTTATTATTATTCTCTGCGTCATGATCGGCGCAAGCGGTGGTCCCAAGGGTACCGTTAAAAGCTACATGAATGCTTTCAAAAGCGGAAATGCAAAGTCTATGATTAATGTTATGCTGCCCAAGTCCGTAGCATCCTCACTCATTGAAGACCAATATGACTGTGAACTTTCCGAATATGTGGATGCTTACTCAACATTCTACAAGGCAGCTTGGAAGGGTCTTAAAAAAGAAGACAAGGTTAAAGTTACATACAGCATCAAGGCTTGCGAAAACGTAAACAAACCCAAGACCCTCAAAAAAGACCTTAAAAACTATGGAATCAGCGATCTTGACGATTTCCGCGATTACTTTGAAAGATTTGAGGATTATGATTTCGATACCGACAAGATAAAAGCAGGATATGCCTGCGAGTTAAAATATGCGGTGGAACTTGGCGGAAAGAAACCGTATAAGGGCGAGGTCATCCTTTTAGTATACAAATACGGCGGAAAGTTTTATGTATTCTCAAACAGTCTTCCCAACGTCGAAGACCTCATGAGAACCGTTGCGCGCGATGATAAGCTTAGCGACAAATACGAAGATGTTCTTGACGAGCTGGATGATATCTCCGATGAATACGATGATATCATCTACTGGTAAGTCATAAGCCTTCAGTAAGACCAAAGACCCGTCGGTAAATTCCGACGGGTCTTATTTTGTGCTCTTCTTTCCTTATCTCGTACTTGCAAAATACCAGATTTTCTGTAAAATGATAAAGGTCAACTGAAAGGAGTTTTAGATGATAGCGGCAAACAATGTAACCTATAGAGTGGGCAAGAAAGCCCTTTTTGAAGATGTAAACATCAAATTCACGGAAGGAAACTGCTACGGACTTATCGGCGCCAACGGTGCCGGCAAATCCACATTTTTAAAGATCCTTTCCGGTGCCCTTGATACAACAAACGGTGATATAACCATTACACCCGGACAGCGTCTTTCGGTACTTGAGCAGGACCACTTCAAATATGATGCTTACCCGGTCATGGACACCGTGATCATGGGAAACAAGCGCCTTTACGATATCATGAAGGAAAAGGACGCGATCTACGCAAAGCCCGATTTTTCGGATGAGGACGGCATCAGAGCCTCCGAACTTGAAGGTGAATTTGCGGAATTGAACGGCTGGGAAGCAGAATCAAACGCTGCCATGCTTTTAAACGGCCTCGGAATCGATACCGAGTACCACTACTCGATGATGGCAGACTTAGACGGTAATCAGAAGGTCAAGGTTCTCCTTGCGAAGGCACTGTTCGGAAATCCCGATATTTTGCTTCTTGACGAGCCTACCAACCACCTGGATCTGGATGCCATCGCCTGGCTCGAGGAATTCCTCATTGATTTTGAAAACACGGTCATCGTGGTAAGCCACGACCGTTACTTTTTGAACAAGGTCTGCACCCACACTGCGGACATCGACTACGGCAAGATCCAGCTATACGCAGGAAACTACGATTTCTGGTATGAATCTTCACAGCTTCTTATCAAACAGATGAAGGAAGCCAACAAGAAAAAAGAAGAAAAGATCAAGGAACTGCAGGAATTCATCTCCCGCTTCTCCGCCAACGCTTCAAAATCCAAGCAGGCAACCTCCAGAAAGCGTGCCCTTGAAAAGATCGAGCTCGACGAGATCAAGCCTTCCAGCCGTAAATATCCTTACATCGACTTCAGGCCTGACCGCGAGATCGGTAACGAAGTGCTTTCCGTTGAAGGCATTTCAAAAACCATCAACGGTGAGAAGGTGCTTAACAACGTTTCCTTTATCTTAGGACACGACGACAAGGTCGCTTTCGTAGGTTCCAACGAACTTGCAAAGACCACGCTCTTTAAAATCCTGACCGGCGAACTTGAGCCCGACGAAGGAAGTTACAAGTGGGGCGTTACCACATCTTTGGCGTACTTTCCCAAGGATTCCACCAACGAATTTAACAACGATTATACCATCGTAGACTGGCTTACGGGCTACTCTCCCGTGAAGGATGCCACCTACGTGCGCGGATTCCTTGGACGCATGCTTTTTGCGGGTGAGGACGGCGTCAAGAAAGTTAAGGTTCTTTCCGGTGGCGAGAAGGTTCGCTGCCTGCTTTCGAAGATGATGATAAGCGGCGCCAACTGCCTGATATTCGACGAACCCACCAACCACCTGGACATGGAATCCATCACGGCTCTCAACAACGGTATGATCAAATTCCCCGGGGTTGAGCTCTTTGCCTGCCGCGACCACCAGGTCGTTGAGACCACGGCCAACAGGATCATTGAGATCCTCCCGGACGGATCCATCATCGACAAGATCACCACTTACGACGAATATCTCGCAAGCGATGAAATGGCACGAAAGCGCACCATCTTTACCGCAAACCGTGAAGACGACGAAGAATGATCTGTGATTAAAGCCCATTCCGAAAGGATGGGCTTTGTTTGAAGAAAGGAATTTCCATGATAGACCTGCATGTACATTCAAACTGTTCGGACGGCACACTGACCCCGGAAGAACTGGTGGATTACGCAATTAAAAAGAAGCTTACAGCCTTTGCCCTTACGGACCACGATACGGTTTCGGGCCTGGACCGGGCAATCTCCTATGCCGAAGAGCTTAAGAAATCGGGCAAAGAAGGTGTTCCCAAAGTAATTCCCGCCATCGAGCTTTCCACGGATCTTAACGGAGGGGATGTGCATGTGGTTGGACTTTATGTAAACCATAAACTTCCCGAGATGCAAAAGTATCTTCAGGATTTTGTTGAATCCAGGGACAATCGCAACAAAAAGATGTGTGAAAAATTAAGAGAGCGTGGGGTTGACATAACTTATGAGGAGCTGGTGGATGCTTTCCCCGGTGCGGTGATCACCAGGGCCCATTTTGCAAGGCTCCTGCTAAATAAGGGCTATATCAAGTCCATGCCCGAGGCCTTTGACAGGTTCATAGGCTCCCATGCCCCCTGCTACGTTCAAAGAGAAAAGGTAACTCCCAGACAGGCGGTTGAACTGATCCTTGCTTCTGACGGCATCCCGGTGCTTGCTCATCCCATTCTTTACAGGCTTTCAAGCAGGAAGCTTGACGAACTGGTTTGCGACCTCAGAGAAAGCGGCCTCATCGGTATTGAGGCGATCTATTCAACCTACGCTCCTTCCGAGGAGCGTGACATTCGGAGGCTGGCAAAGAAATATAACCTCCTTCTTTCCGGGGGAAGCGATTTTCACGGCAAAAATAAGCCGAATATCGATCTGGGGACCGGTACGGGGAAGCTCTACGTTCCGGATGAAATTCTGGATGCGATAAAGGGCGCGCGAAAGAATATCCTTTCCACGGATATGGACGGCACTCTGTTTTTAAGTGACTCCACCATAAGTCAAAAAGTACATGATGAGTTACAGAAGCTTACCGAACGGGGCCACAAGCTGGTTTTTAATTCCGGGCGTCCCCTGGCAAGCATTAGTGAAAGAATTGTTAATTTAGGATTAAACTTTTCAAACGTATACGTTATTTCCAACAACGGCGGTCTTATCTACGACTGGCAAAAGCAGGAAGTGATCAAAGAATACAGGCTTTCATCCCCTCAGATTAAGAGGATAACAGACATTGCCACCAAGGCAGGATTCCACGTTCACAGCTACTCCGACACAGAGATCGTTGGATTTGAAGATGATGAGGAACTTAAACTGTACCGCTCCAGGGTATTTATGCCCTTTGTTAAGACAGACGATATTGCAGGCTACTTAAAGAACGGTTCTTACAAGGTCCAGATCATTTCTTTGAACGATATCGAGGGTCTCGGAAAATTAAAAGATAAGATCCTTAAAGAAATGGACGGTGAAGTTACCGCGGTATTCTCAAATGACCAATACCTTGAAATTCTCCCGAAGGGTGCGGACAAAGGAGAATCCTTTCTTTATCTGGCAAAGTACTTAAATATCCCCTTCTCTCACACCTACGCTGTGGGAGACATGGATAACGATATCGGAATGGTTACCGCAGCTGCCCACGGCTATGCCATGAAAAACGGGTGTGACGCAATAAAAGCCGCCGCAGCGCATATCACTGAGCGTGACAACAACCACGACGGCATTCTTGAAATCATAGAAAAACACTTCGCCTGATCAAAGTATGATTTAAATTCAATGACCGGCTCCGAAAGGGGTCGGTTTTTGTTTTTAAAGTCCCGGATCCCCGCGGTAGGTATTTACGCCTCCACGATCAGAAATCTTCCGTCTCCCACATCAAAGACTTCGGCGGCGGACAGGATATCTCCGTCGGACATATCGAGGCCTTCTTCTTCAAAATATTCGATGACCTCGTTTTTTCCCTTTACGACGGTGGCCATGCATTCTTCCAAAAAATCTGCGGCTTCCTCCGGACCGGAAACAACCTCCTTCGGGAAAAGCTTAAGCTGGTTTTTCACGAAACAGTCAAGTACCTTATCGTCAAACATATAACCCTCCTTTGATCTATTCTTTTATAAATCCGATCTTTTTCATTTCTCTGTATAATCTCGAAACCGGAAGCCCCACCACATTGAAGTAGTCTCCGTCGATCTTTTCAATGTATTTGGCGCTTAAACCCTGGATGCCGTAAGCACCTGCTTTGTCCATGGGCTCACCGCTTGCTATGTAGGATTTAATTTCCGCGTCGCTCATGGAACAGAAGGTGACCCGGGTCTCCTCATGGAAAGATTTGGTCTCTGTTTCACCCTTTTCATAAAGAATGAGTGTGACCCCGGTACAGACTTCGTGGTCCTTCCCCTGAAGGCGAAAAAGCATGTCGTAGGCATCCGCTTCACTCTTTGGCTTTCCAAGGACCCGGCCCTTTTGAAAAACAAGAGTGTCCGCCGCGATGATAAGAAGAGGTTCTTTATCATTCAAAAGCTCTGGGCGGGAATCCTTTACGGTCTTAAATACAGCCTCTGCCTTCAGTTTCGAAAGGGCCTGCACCATAAGTCCCGGATCCTGTTCATCTGTTCTTTCGTCAAGGTCTGCGGTGATGATCTCGAAAGTCAGTCCCATCTTTGAAAGCAGTTCTTTTCTTCTCGGCGAGGCCGAAGCAAGGATTATCATTATATTCCTCCGTTGAAAGCGCGCCAGAGCTTTAAATTCACAGGCTCTCCGCCGCTTTCGATAGTTTTTTCGTATTCGTTACCCTTAACAAGGCGGCTTATGTTTTTGCCGGGGCCTGAAAGGGTATCAAGGATCAGATCCAGTTTCTCCCGGGCGCTTTTGTCCGTAACGGGAAACATTACTTCCACTCTTCGCTCTAAGTTTCTTTGCATCCAGTCGGCACTGGAGCAAAAATATTCGGGATTCCCGTTGTTTCCAAACACATATATCCTGCTGTGCTCAAGAAAATCTCCCACTGCGGAATAGACGCTGATATTTCCCTTTAGTTCGGGAATTTCAGGCTTCAGGCAGCAAATACCCCTGACAATAAGTTTAATCTTAACTCCCACCAACCCGGCTCTGTAAAGGGCTTCTATGATCTCGCTGTCGCAAAGGGAATTGACCTTGGCTGAAATAGATGCGTTCTTTCCTTCACGGGCGTAAGCGACTTCTCTTTCGATGAGTCTGATAAATTCGGCTTTCAGTTCAAAGGGAGAAACCGCCAGCTTTTTAAGGCCTTTGATACTGCGTTTTCCGAGAAAATAATCAAATATCTTAATGGCATCGGCGCATATATCGGGATCTGCGGTAAACAGGCCTATATCCGTGTAGGACCTTGCCGTAGATTCGTTATAGTTACCGGTTGATAAATGGGCGTAGGTTTTGGTTTTCCCATCAATCTCACGCTTTACGATCAAGAACTTACAATGGGCCTTAAAGTCGCGCTTTCCGTATACCACTTTAACACCTGCGTCCTTTAAAAGCTTTGAATATTTAATGTTTCTTGACTCATCAAAACGGGCTCTTAATTCAAAAAGCACGGTGACCCGTTTCCCAAGTTTCGAAGCCTCCGCCAGAAGGTCTATGATTTTTGAATCATCGCTTACCCTGTAAAAGGTCTGGAAGATTTCGGTCACGTTTTTATCCCGGACCGCAGCTTCAAGAAACTTTAAGACCACATCGAAGGATTCGTAGGGGTGTATCACCAAGAGGTCTCTCTTTTCAAGCTTTGAAAAGAAAGCTTTACCTTTAAATGAATCAAGTTCATGTCCGTGGGACAATTTCGGGAAAAAGAGCTTATCATCCGAAACCCGCTTTGCGATTTCCGATAAAAAGCTAAGATTCAAAGGCCCCTTGGCACTGTAAACAAAGCTTTCGGACAGATTTAACTTTTCGAACAGGTAGTTTCGGATACTAAGATCCGTGTCATCAGAGAAAACCACCCTCACAAAGGGATTCTTTTCGACGGTTTTAAGCCACTTTTGTACCTTTATGGGCGTGGGCCTTCCCTCCGCCATTCCGTCTCTGTCCCTGACTGCGCTGAAGACAGAAACCGATTTTGTAACCACTTTGGGAAGTATTAATTCGGGAAATAACTTAATGAGATCTTCTATCAAAAAGAACCTAAGGGCTCCCTTCTCCGCCGGTAAGAAGAACACTCTCTCACCTTCCCGCACTTCGAAAAAATAATGTTCGGGTTCGCCCGGTACAGCGCCTTCGGTTTTTAATGTTATGTAAACAGATTCTGACTTGATTTTTGCCGGATCAAGGGGTTTGACGCGTTTTTGAAATTTGCGGATGGTTGACATAACTGTGTCATGTAACTCACCTTTCAGGGCTTTTTCGAGGCTCTCTTTATCAATAACGCGCGATATGTTTTCTTTTTTAAGGGCTTCGCACAGCATATCATAGCAGGCATATCGCCTCTCCATGAGATGCTCCGCGCATTCGTTTATAAGGGATAACTGTTTCTTTGGAGTAAGACCCGAAATATCAGGAAGTCCCGGTGTGTTTCTCTGCACACAAAGAAGCGTCGCAACTCTTACAGCAAAGAATTCGTCGACGCTGCGGGATGTGATACCTAAGAATCTGATCCGCTCCATCAGAGGATTTTCGTCGGATTCAGCCTCCGCCAGCACTCTCTCCATGAAGTTTAACCAGGACAGTTCTCGGTTTACATAATATTTTGAGCTTCGGAAATCCGGTTCTTTATTCATCCATGGGCTTCCCCAAAATATAATTTATAAACTGCTCCGCACATCTTCCCGACATGCCGCCGTGCTTAAGCTCCCACTCCCTCGCAAGGGAAAGAAGCTCTTCTTTTTCTGTTTTGACGCCCTTTCTTTCTGCCAGAGAAAGCACGATATTATCGTATTCCTTCGGGGTAGGGGAGCCAAAGTAGATCGATACACCGAACCTGTCGCAAAGGGACAGTTTTTCCTGCATGGTGTCCCTGAAGTGAACTTCATCGTCCATGGCGCCGCGCTCAGAAAACTTCTCGTTTATCAGATGTCTCCTGTTACTGGTGGCGTATATGAGCACGTTGTCGGGTTTACGCTCAAGTCCGCCTTCGATAACGGCCTTAAGATACTTATATTCGGTCTCAAAATCCTCGAAACTTAAGTCATCCATATAAAGAATGAACCGATAATTTCTTGATTTAATTTCCGCGATCACATCATTCAGATCTTTGAACTGGTGCCTGTAGATCTCGATGATCCTGAGGCCCCGCTCAAAATACATATTTGCGATGGCCTTGATGCTTGAACTCTTTCCGGTTCCCGCATCTCCGTAAAGCAGGCAGTTGTTGCAGGGTCTTCCGCTTACGAAGGCCTCGGTGTTTTCGATGAGTTTCTTTTTGGCATTTTCGTACCCCACCAGATCGTCTAACTTAACATGGGCGATTCTGGTTATGGGAACGATCTCGGTCTTATCTTCGTGAAGGACTCTGAACGCTTTATGTAAACCAAATTTGCCCACTCCGTAATCGCGGTAAAACTCCGTAAGCACTTTCTTCATTTCTTCCGGAGTTGACGCGGCATCGAACCTGGAAGCCAGGTCGCTTATGCGCATGCGGATCCTGGCGTTATAAACCTTGCTTTCTTCGGCGGAGCTTACATAGTTCTTGGTAAGGTCAAAGTTCTTTATTTCAAGGGTGGTCACGATATCGTCAAAGTCGTAATCATAGAATTCCTTGATTATGGAAAGGTCGTTAAGGACGGCCTCATTGATACTGCCTTCGATCTCACCCACGTTCTCGCAGGCCTTGGAATAGCTGTTTTCGCAGTTAACAAGCAGGTTTGAAAGATAGCAATGCCAGAGATTTCCCGAAAAACCGTAGTTTCCCGCGAAGCTCACCAGGGAATGAAAACACTTGTAAAACAGTGCCTGAAGCTCCTTGTTCTGTATGGCCTTGTTTCCGAAATTCTCCATCAGGAAAACCATGTCGGAAAACAGTTCTTCCTTTGCAAGATCTCTGTAAACTATAAGTTCCTGTTCTCTCATTGTCGTCCTTCCCCGTTAATATTTATCGTAATTCTAACCCTTTTGGCGCTTGATAGCAAGAACGTAATAGCCTATAATGATTCTGTAAATACGGTTTCTAAGAGAAAGGAACGCTTATGTCCAAACTTTCAAGAAACATTATCGCAATTGCGTCAGTGCTTTTGGTTGTCGCAATCATGATTTTCTATATACTTTATCGCAAAAACCTGGTTATCGTTCCCGAAGGGACTGTGGGAAACACGGCCGGCAATCTCTACAGCGGCGGTCTTTTCGCGGAAGGGGACGGACAGGTCTTCTTTGCAAATCCCTACGATGAAAACAGCCTCTATTCCATGAACCCTGACGGCTCCGAGATCAAAAAGATCGCCAAGCTTTCCGCAAAGTACATCAATGCGGGGGGCAATTCCGTTTTCTTTTTCGGTGAGCGCGTAGGATCCAGCACGGGGCTTGGAAGTGTGGCGGGTAAGCCCGGTATTTTCTCGGTGAAGCCCGACGGAACCCATCTTTCCCAGGTTTCCAGCAACCACTCCACCGGCATGCTCCTGGTGGGAAGCAAGATCTATTATCAGCATGCGGGGGCAAATTCCGTTACCTTTGACGTTTACGATCTGAAGACAAAGAAAAGCACAGAGCTGCTTCCGACCCGCATCGAGGCTTACTCCTGCGATTCGGACCTGCTCTTTTACTGCGGGCCTTCGAATGAGCGCCATGTGCACACCTATAACACCTCGACAGGGGCCGAGAACCTTTTCTGGGCCGGGGATGTCTGGAACCCCATATACTATAACGGCTACATCTATTACATGGATGTGCAGCACAATTACAGGATCTGCAGATATTCACCCGTGAATGACATTATCGAGGTTCTGGCAAATGAGCGGGCGGACTTCTTTAACATTTACGAGGACGTGATCTACTACCAGAAGGGTGCCACCACCAAACCCGCCCTTAAGCGAATGAACTTGGACGGCAGCGGCAACGTAATCATCGCGGAAGGCACCTACGAAAACTTAAGTCTTACTTCCGCCTATGCATATTTCACTGAGTTTGGCCACACTACCCCCCTCTATCGGGTACCCTTAAGGGGCAGCGGCGTAACGGAATTTACCGAAGCAAGGGACGCGGCGTTAAAGGAACTTATGAAGAAGTGATCTCAATTTCGTGGAATTTGGAAACATCCCAACCCCAATCCGTTCGGAAAACTTTGATAGACAATACAAAAGGAAACGCACAACGCGTTTCCTTTTTGATTTCGGAATTCTCATATGTGTGGCCCGGGTTGCCGGGCATTTCAGGTAATCTCTATGAGTGAGCCGATTCATTTAACGCCGCCAGCATTTCCCCCGCGGTAAGACCGTTAATGGGGTGTCTTTTGTAGGGATCCACCTCGTTTAAGGGAACAAGCACGAATTCCCGGTTGCTCATGTCTATATGGGGGATCACCAGATTTTCATCGCTTATCACAAAATCATCATAGTAGATCACATCAAGATCGATGGTCCGGGGACCCCAGTGAAGCACTCTTTCTCTCTTAAGAGCAGCCTCAACCGTATTTAACTCATGCAGAAGTTCTTCCGGAGAAAGCAGGGTTTCCAAAAGCCACATGCCGTTAGTAAAATCCGGCTGGTCCGTGTAGCCGTAGGGCTTGGTGGTAATGAGATTTGATTCTCTTAAGAACCTGATCTTTGAATTCTTAAGAAGCATGGTTTTAGCTTCTTCTATCTGTTTGGGACCGTCTCCGATGTTGGAACCCACTGAAATGTAGGCCTTGTGCCATGAACGGGTTATGTAAACCGAAACATTATCAAAGTCTTCATCGATTGGAGCCTCGGGCTTATACACTTCTACAGCCACACTTAAGGCTCTTGAGTATGTAAGGAGGATCTCCTCCGCAACCGCTTCCGCGGCTTTCTCGATGAGATCGTAGCTTTCCTTTGTGAAGGTATCCACTGCGGTTTTGCAGACATCCGCATAGCTGATGGTGTCGGAAAGCTTATCGGAACCGCCGGCCTTTCTGAGGTCTGTTGTTATTGTTATGTCAACCGCAAAATACTGGCCGTTTGCTTTCTCATCATCAAAAACGCCGTGGTAAGCATAAAGCTTAAGACCCTTTATTCTGATTTCGTCTTCAAATCCTCTCATGCTTCAGACCTTTCAAACTGCGGATTTAATCGCTTCCGCCATGCGCACCGCACGTAAGTTTTCCTTAACATCATGAACTCGCACAAACATGGCTCCCTTCAGAACCGCATACACCGTGGTCACCAGTGTTCCCTCCAGTCGCTCGTCAACGGGAAGATCCAATGTGTTTCCGATGACAGACTTCCGGCTGCAGCCAAGGAGATAGGGAAGATTAAATTCCTTTAATATATCAAGATTGTTTATTACATAAAGATTTTCTTCGACGGTTTTGGCAAACCCCACGCCGGGATCGAGAATGATCTTGTCTTTTGATATTCCCGCTTTAATGGCGCGTTCGATTATTGCTTCGATGTCCTTTCTGTAATCCGAAGCAAAATCCGTATAGTCATGGGCGGTCCTGTTATGCATAAGACAACAGGGAACCTTGGCCTCGGCAATGACCTTACCCATTTCTTTCTCTTTCATAAGACCCCAGACATCGTTCACCAGATCAGCTCCGGCGGCCACCGCCTCTCTTGCCACACCGGCTTTATAGGTGTCTATGGATACAGGGATATTGAATCTTGATTTAATTTCTTTAATAACAGGAACCACGCGGTCCCGTTCTTCTTCCGCCGAAACCGCAATAAATCCGGGACGGGTGGACTCTCCCCCGATGTCGATTATCTCGGCACCTTCCTTTATCATCTGCTCCGCATGCAACAGGGCGGCATCAACATTATTGTATCTGCCTCCGTCGGAAAAAGAATCCGGGGTCACATTAAGGATCCCCATTATATGCACACGCTTTTCGTCAAACTCCACACCACCGATTTTCATGTCCCATGCCTCAAATCTTTATCTTATCATTTCAAAGAATTCTCTTCTTGCGTTCTCTTCAGAGAAGCGTCCCCTGGCTGCCGTAGTAACGGTCTTGGTGCCCGGTTTCTTTATGCCGCGCATGGTCATGCACATATGCTCTGCCTCAACGTAAACCATTACTCCTGCGGGCTTTAAATTCTCCATGATGGCGTCTGCGATCTCGTTGGTCATGCGCTCCTGTATCTGAGGGCGGCGCGCAAATACTTCCACCGTGCGGGCAAGCTTGCTGATGCCCACCACTTCACCCTGAGGGATGTAGGCGATGTGGACCTTCCCGAAGAAGGGAAGCAGGTGATGTTCGCACAGGGAATAAAAGGAAATGTCCTTTTCAAGCACCGCTTCGCAGGTGTCCACGCTGCAGCGCTTTGAGAGGATTTCCTTTGCGTTCATATCAAAGCCCGAAAACAGTTCCTCGCACATTCTTGCTACCCTGTCCGGGGTCTCTTTCAAGCCTTCTCTTTCGGGGTCTTCGCCGATTCCTTCAAGGAACAGCTTAACCGCCTCTTTAATCTTGTCGGGATTGATCATTTTATACTAAGCCTTTCTAACCTTAACTCCGTGTGAATCCTTGGTTTTTGTATTTAAGCCGGCCGCTTTCTTTACTTCGGAAAGAAAAGAAAGGGAACCGAACGCTACTATCACGCTGTCCGTTCCCGCCATGAGACGCGCCAGCTCCACAGCCTCTTCTATGCTGTCTGCGGCACTCACCATGGGGTTATATTTTTTAACCGTCTCGGCCAGTTCTATAGCCGACAGGGTACGTTCTTTGTTTGGCAAAGAAACCGTAATGACGGATTTTGCAAGGGGAGCCGTGATACTTGCCACGGTATCGCAGTCCTTGTCCTTAAACATCCCCATTATATATACAATTTCTTTCTTTGGAAAGTAGGTTTCTATGCATTCCTTCAAATACAGTGCGGCGGGCTCGTTATGAGCGCCGTCAATAAAGAACAAGGGCCTCTCCCCTATTTTCTCAAATCTTCCGGGAAGAATTGCGGCTTCAAGACCTTTATATATGGCCTTTTCGGGAATCTTATATCCTGCTTCCGAAAGCGCTTTGGCACCCATAATCGCCAGTGCCGCATTCTCGGGCTGTCTCGTTCCCGCCATTAAGATCTTTAAATTCTTAAGGCTTCCGAAGGAAAAGGTCGTACCCGAAAAAGAACGTTTTACGTTCTTTAAAAGATTCGTATCAAGAACCGATAGCCGGGTTTTCCCGTTCTTACTCTCAGCCTCCAAAACCTCGATAACTTCGGGCTTTTGCGGTGCCGAAGCACAAAGGGAATTTGATTTAATAACGCCTGCTTTGTTTTCTGCTATAAGGGTAAGAGTGTCTCCCAAAAACCCCATGTGATCGAATCCGACGGGAGTAATCAGGGAAAGTACGTTACTCTCGCTTACGTTGGTGGCATCGAACCTTCCGCCCAGGCCCGCTTCCAAAATGGCAAAGTCGCATTTCTTTTTTGAAAAATACAAAAGCGCCATGGCGGTCTCAACTTCAAAGGCGGTGGCGAACATGGTATTTGCCTCAGCTACCGCAGTCGCCGCTCCGGCAAAATCGGCCTCCGAAATATTCTTTCCGTTGACCCTGATTGTCTCTCTTTTATCGAAAACCGCAGGGCTCGTAAACAGGCCCGTTTTATATCCCGCAGCCTTTAATATCTCCGAAAGAAAAAGGCTCGTGGAGCCTTTCCCGTTTGTCCCCGCAACCTGTATTATCTTAAGATTTTTCTCGGGATTTCCAAGTGCATCGCAAAGACCCTTTATACCCTCAAGCCCCGGATGTATGCCTCTTTTTGAAAGCCCCTTCATGTATTCAAGCGCTTCTTTGTAGGTCATTTTATATGTTCCTTCTGCCTCCGCAAATGGAAG
>JAEEGK010017277.1_pt1 | contig 15751 bp, 13 predicted proteins | sample 8958771 | NCBI WGS metagenome assembly JAEEGK01 (sample SAMN16246547, study PRJNA631951) | gut metagenome | biome: gut microbiome; feature: rumen; material: SC-attached | host: Bos | place: Iran: Karaj | collected 2018-10
AGGTAGATGTCAAAGACCGCTCGCTCATCAGCCTTTCGTGGCCGCTAATCCTCACGTTTGCCGTGAGCATGATCCAGCCCATGATGGACAGCTGGTTCTTGTCGCGCACTTCCGAAACCGCAGCCGCAGGTGTCGGCGCCATGCTCCCGATTCTCGGGGCGCTTTTCACGGCCCTCCACGCCTTCTCGCAATCGGGTGCAAGCATCGTTTCGCAGTACATCGGTGCCAAGCAGAACAGCCATGCAAGCAGCACACAGACAATGGTCCTGTTCGGGAGCATTCTTCTCGGCATCTCGCTCACGCTCATCATCTATCCGCTTTCCGGGAACATTCCGCAATGGATGGGACTCACCGATGAGCCCGCCAAATATGCCACGCAATTTTTAAGCGTCGTTTCGTTCGGGTTTGCCTTCCGCGCCTTGCAAACCATTTTGACCGCCCTCATCGCGACGCATGGCCTTACCATTTGGAACTTTATCGGCAACACACTCACAATCGCCACAAACGCCGCCTTGAACGTCGTATTCCTCGAAGGATATTTCGGACTCCCTAAAATGGGCGTTCACGGCGTCGCCCTCGCCACCGCACTTTCCTGGCTCATTTCTTCGGGAATCCTTTGGCTTGTGCTCAAATTCAAAGTGCACCACCACAGCAAAACCCGCGACTGGAAACGCACCCGCGTTCTTTTGCCCGACTGGATCCGCATCGGCCTCCCCGCCGCTGCAGAACCCATCAGTTTCCAGCTTTTCCAGGTGTTCATCACCGCGATGGTCGTCTATATCGGCACAACCGCAATGACCGCCCGCGTGTTCGCCGGAAACTTCGCGGCACTCTCCGTCATTCTCGGAGTCGGCCTCGGCAGCGGAAACCAGATTCTCGTAGCGCACCTCGTCGGTGCACATGACTACGTCAAAGCAAACCGCCGCGTGCACCAAACACTCGCCGTGGGCATCACCAGCGGTTTCTTGCTATCCGTCGCAGTAGCCCTCCTCGGCGAACACCTGCTCAGGCTCTACACCGACAATCCCGAAGTCCTCCGCCTCGGCAAAATCTGCCTCTGGTGCGACGTCGCCGTGCAACCCTTCAAAGCCGTAAACTTTATCGTCACCACATCGCTCCGTGCCGCAGGCGATTCCAAATTCCCGGCACTCGTGGGTAGCGGCATGATGTGGACGCTCGGCCTTGCCACCTCGCTTATCCTTGCATTTGTCGTTGGGCTTGGGCTCCCCGGCCTTTGGCTTGGTATGGCCGCCGACGAATTCTACCGCTCGTTTGCCAACATTTGGCGCTGGAAGAGCGGCCGCTGGAAAAGCAAAGCTGTCGTTTAGTAAGCAGTGATTAGTGGTTAGTGATTGGTAATCAGTTGGAAATCACTAGAGCTTAGATATTTAAAGTTTTTATGCAAAAAATCCGGCGAAAATGCCGGACAATTTTTCCAATGACTAATAACCAAAGACTATTGACCAATAACTATTGACCAATAACTAAATTCAGTTCTTGATGCAACGGACGGAGTATCCAGTCGTTTTGCCGCTACCACTTTTACTAATACGCATTGCATCACCAATAGCAAATAAGCCTACAGAGAATGCTTTATCTTGTCCGTCTTCATTCGCACTCCAAAAGCCACTCATCGTGGTTGCGTACGTGACCGTATTAGGCTGCTTATAGCCGGCCGGCAAAGCAGAAAAACCAACCGCATCATTGCCGTTCTCGCCAGTCTTATTCGGTTCCCAGCCTGTTTTAGTCTTTAGAACCTTGCCAGCAACATCCCCGCCTCCGACCAAATCGAGCAAGACCGTCCATTCATCATTATTAGGCAAATGCCAACCATCCGGACAAACTTCGATTGCTGTTTTCCATACGTACAAACGTCCTATTCTAACGCTATCTACCGCCATATTGATAGAAGTCCAAATAGGGCCTGAATAAGGATCAGCTTCACTGCCATCGGTATAATCCAGATTCTGGGCCATCCACCACTGGTCACCAATTTTCACGGTTTTGTACGTTTTGCCATCGCGTCCGTCGGTCAGCGAGCCGTACTCGCAATTATCCTCTGTTTCCATTTTACAATACAGAGACGAAACAACCGCAGAAGAACTTGACCCAGTTGACAAAGAAGCCTCAGAACTTGATTCAGGCTGAACAGCATCGCTCGAAGACATTGCAGGCGAAAGCAGCGAAGCAATAGTTGATGAAGATGACAATTCAGCGGTATCTGGCGAAGCGGCATTGGATATAGAATTTTCATCGCTACAAGCAACAATCATTGCGGCTGTGAACAAACAAAAAGTGATTTTTCCAAACATAAACACTCCTTTTTTAAGAATTTTCCAATATTTCCAATGAAAAATAAAAAGCTATTTCTCAAACGAATCATGTAAACTATATATATTCTAAGATAGTACAAAAAAAGCAAGAGTACCATTTTTCATTTGAATTTAAGAGTTTTTCTAAAAAAAAATTTCTATATGACACACCCTGTGAATCTTCAGGAATCAATGCGGATACTTTTGGAGAAAGCAAGAAGCCTTCTTTCATCTGGATCGTCGGAACGTTGGCAACAAAATAAGGATTGCCTTTGCACTTCGTGCAATGCTTTGCGGCTCGGAAATGGTTCCGCAAGCGGTCCCGCTTCACTCGCCTTACAAGTCTTTTAATTAAAAACCCTGCAAACCGAATGCTGCGGGAAAGTTCGCTTTCACATAGCTGAGGCGAAGGGGTTTCTTGAAACTTTTTTAGAGAAATTCCGACACCAAGCCGGAATGACGTGCAAGGTTAGACAGCATGAACGCTTGCGTTCGTATTGGATAACCGCAGCAGTCAAGCCTCGAAGAGGAATAACGCAAGGAAGGTGGATACAATCCACCCTAATACTTTATAAGGAAACTATTCGAGTTTTACGCAACGAACAGATACACCTTCCAGTTTCGACCCTGCAGAATTTTTAGCAGGAGATTCATTAACAAATTCAGAAACAAGAGCAGAATACACTATAGTCAACGCCGAACCACCATATTCTTGCGGATAGTTCCAAAAGGCATACTCAACCCATGATTTAAAATCACCATTTTCGGTTCTTTTTCCAGCACCAACAAGCGAAAAACCACTTGTATTTGTCCCATTGAAACACTGAGAACGCAAGCCACTTATTCCTTCATCATATTTATCTTCGTATTGGCGAATAATTAAATAATCGTCCCACGTAAAAAGACGCCAACCATCAGGACAGATTCCCTGATGGTTCAGCTGAATCAAATCAGCACAACTTTCTGTATTGCAACGGCTCGGCAGTTGCATCATTTCGGCCCACTGGTAAAGACCTCCGAATTCATCACAATACGTTGTGTCATTATTGTAGCAATATCTTTCAATGTTAGAATCGTCATTCTGGTCATTTTCGCCAAGCACCATATCACCGACATTCAGGTTTTCAGCCATGACAGTTACCGACTTTCCTGTTTTTGAAGAAACAGCGGTATAGTAGTAATAACTGCGGCCATTACGCGGGTCGATAAAAGTCTTATAAGCATCTTTATGAACATTCCAATTTCCAGCAAGGCAGGTATCATGGGCATAAGGAGTATAATCACGACTACTAGATAGCACACTGTTTTTTTCGCTACTAGAGGATTCAGCTTTTTTACTCGAAGATGAAGGGTGATTCCCACTCGACGCAGGAATGACAGAGGAAGAAGAGGAAGCAATCTTTTGACTAGAACTTGATGGATCCCCTTCGCTACGCTTCGAGGATGACGACTTCACGTCATTGCGAGGAGTCGAAGATGACGAAGCAGTCTTACTACTGCTCGTCGTGGCTTTGCTGCTGCTTGTCATGCCGGACAGAGCCTGCCCTGAGCTTGATGAACGGGTTCCGGCATCGCCTTTTTGACTACTACTAGAAACGTTTTTCGCAGACGAAGAACTGTATGGATTCCCTACGCTTCGCTTCGAGGATGACGAGACGGCCTTGCTACTACTCGACACTTCGGCAAGCTCAGTGTCCTTACCGTCATTCGCAGATGTTCCACTATCATCGCCACAGGCAACGAGGGTAATGGTAAGCAGCACAATAAATACCAATTTTCTCATTCAAACTCCTTTTGTGAAGATAAAATAGAAAAAATTTGAAGAAAACTGATCCCGGCACATCAGAGGCCGGGATGACAACATTCGCTGTGGCCGGGATGACAATGCGAAAGCAACGCCGCCAATGCTGTCATTCTGGAGGGTTCGTAGAACCCGATAGAATCCATGCTGTGTTTTCGTTGAAAGCGGTATGGACCCTATCGGTCGTTGCCACTCCCTCCAGGGTGACAAAATGCAAAAAATCCCGCGTGCGGGATTTTTTGCATTATCTAAGTTGCAGAAATCGCGGGGCTTACACTTTGTGCAGGCTTTGCGTCTTGGGGCCTTTCACGCCGGCAGGGAGGATCATCATGACCTTTTCCATGCGGGTGCCGTCCATGCGCAGAACGCGGAACGTGTAGCCCTGAATCTTGACTTCGGCACCTGGCGACGGGATGATTCCAAGCGTTGCCTGAATCAAGCCAGAGAGCGTTTCCACATGGGAATTCTCAGGCGGTTTGAGTTCCACGTCGAGTTCGTATTCCAAATCCGAGAGCGTCATCAGCGGGTCGAGAATGTAGCGACCGTCCTTCAACTTCTGCACGTCCTCATCTTCGTCCATGTCGTCTTCGTCGCGGATTTCACCAACGATTTCTTCGAGAATATCTTCCAGCGTCACAAGTCCAGCCGTTCCGCCGTATTCATCGACAACAATCGCGAGCTGGTTACCCGTCTTGCGAAGTTCCGTCAAAAGATCATCAATCTTCTTGTGGTACGGCACATAGACCGGCGGCATCACGAGCTTCATCAAGTCAAACGGCTCGTCGTGATGTTCCGTAAACCATTCCAAAAAGTCGCGGTTCGAAAGAATGCCAACGATGTTATCGACAGTATCCTTATAGACGGGCAAACGCGAATGGCGTTCGTTGTTCAAGACTTTCACCAAATCTTCCAGCGACGTATCGACATCAATTGCACACATATCGACTCGCGGCGTCATGATTTCGCGCACCGGCGTTTCCACGAAATCGAAGATGTTGAGGATCATCTGGCGTTCTTCTTTTTCCAGCCCCTCGCCTTCGGCAAGCGAAGAATCCGAGAGGTCCGCCTGTACCGCGTCGCGGCGTTCTTCGGGCAAGAAACTGAGCTTTGCATCGTAGCCCAAAGCATTCAGAAGTTTTAGATAAACTACATGACAAACTTTACCCACAGGCACAAACGGCATGCGAATGAACTTGTAAAGCGGAACGAGAACAACAGACAAAGTATCTGGTTTTAAAGTACCGATAATATTCGGGCAAAAGATTGTAACAACATAAATTACAGCACAAGCGCACACCATGTATGCCAAAAGCCCGAACAGCCAATAGTCGTGCGTCCACTGCCACGGAGCATTCGAAAAGAGGTAATAGCCGAAAACGCCTATGCCCACATCCGAAAAAATCCGCCCAATTGAGACAGTTTCGTTGTAACCGCCATGCTCCACAATCTTCGCAATCTTTTCTTCGCGGTCCGTGCGGTCGCGAGAATCACGCTTGGCGTAGATGGCAGCAAAGACAGTCTTGACTAAAGTAAACGTCGCCGAAATAAAAAGAAAAACACAAAGAAGAACAACTGCAATGGTGGTTGTATCACCCATTTTCCATGCTCTCCTTGTCCTTGTATGGATCCAGTCCCAAGAACTCGCATTCGCGGGAACGCATGACCTTGCGGTCGGCAGCCTTGATGTGGTCGTACCCCGACAGGTGGAGCAAGCCGTGGACAATCACGCGCTTCATCTCGGCAAAAAAGCTGTTGCCGTACTGCGGGGCCTGACGCTTGACCTGGTCCCTTGCAATGTAAATCTCGCCGAGCATTTCTTCTTCGCCGGGAATTTCTTCGTGCCATTCGAACGAGAGCACGTCGGTCACTTTGTCGAGTCCACGATAGTTCTTGTTCATCTCACGAACGAATTCGTCCGTGCAGAGAACGATATTGACGTTGTTTTCAGTTCCTTCTTCGGCGAGCAGCTTGCGGGCCATCTTTTCGAACTTATCCTTCCATGGGAAGGATTCGATATTCCCCTCGCACAGGAAATCGATGTTGTAGTTTTTCTTTTTACTAGCAGGGTCTGCCATTAAATATTATACCACTTTTTTAATACGTTGATAATAGCTTCAGCTTGCGCTTTGCCTGTAATCTTGAACTTGCCTTGGGCTTTAAAGGTGCCTTGCATTTTGCGGTAACGGCGCAGAGAGACTTTCGGCTCGCTGAATTCGCCCGTTTTCGGGTCGCGATCCTGATAAAAGAACATGACGGTCGGCCAAGCGCCTTTCGACAAGACTTCCTTGTCCAATTCCTTGATGACGACTTCGCCGGTTTCTTCGTCGGTGTATTCGACGGTCAATTCTTCAACTTCTGCACTCATTTTTACCTCCAATGAAACACAAGACTCCTTTCTTGCGACAAGTACAGTAATAAATATATAAAAGTGGTTAGTGGTCAGTGGTTGGTGGTTAGGAATTGATGCATTTTGAGCAATGAGGTATGGGGTGTGGGGTATGGGGTCGCAGCCTTCGGCTGCTTTGAGGTGTGAGGTATGAGGTATCTGCAATTGGGACAGTATCTGCGATTGGGGCTGTATCTGCAATTAGAACTGTCCCGAAGCAGTCTTCCCAAAGCGAAGCGACCTCAAAGGCGCAAAGCGCCGAGCCCATCCCCCACAGCTACAGTTCTAATGGCTGTGAATGGTTAGTGCTTATGAATGAAAAATTAAAAGTTAAAAATGAAAAAGGTAAATCCATTCTTCATTTTTCATTTCATTATCCTGTTTACTAACCACTGTTTACTAGCCACTTAAATATTCCTGTTTACTAACCACTGTTTACTAACCACTTAAATATTCCTGTTTACTAACCACTAATCACTGTTTACTTAGCCACTCCGTGGCTATGCTCGCAGCAGCCGCCGTGGGTGTGGTCGTGGCTTCCGAGGACGCGGTGCGGAACTCCGTGAGCAATCAAATCGACTTCGCAGCCGTATGTGCGGTGCAGCATTTCTTCGGTCAGGTTTCCGCCCTCGTGGTAATGCACAGAATGGTTCACGCACACGACGCTTTTTACCTTGTGCGAAAGAGCCATCAAGTCATGAGTCACGATGACAATCGTCATGCTTTCACTAAATTCCGCAAGCATGCTGTAAAGAGCCTCGATACCCGCGACGTCAATATTGTTGGACGGTTCATCCAAAAAGAGAATTTTCGGATTGCAAACAAGAGAACGAGCAATTAAAACACGTTGGCGTTCACCGCCGCTCAATTCGCCTAAACGGCGGTCGAGGTAACCTGCAATATGAACGCGTTCCAAAGCGGCCTTCACTTCGCTTGATTTTGACGAAAGCCCAATCTTGCCTGTTGCAACACACTCGCCCACCGTAATCGGGAAATCAATATTCTTGTTCGTGTTCTGCGGCACATAACCCACAGCGATCTTCTTTGTCGGCACCTTTTCACCGAACAAACGAACACTTCCGGTCGTAGGTTTCAAAAGCCCAACCATGAGCCGCATCAGCGTCGATTTGCCACCGCCGTTGGGGCCAATAATTGCAACAAAGTCATTTTCATCAATAGACAGATTCACGTCCGTCAACACGGGCGACTTGCCATAGCTAAAATTAAGTCCATTGATGTCAATTGCAGACATTAGTTTTTGCCCACTTGCTTAAGAGCTTCTATAAATTTCCGAATATTACCGACAACGTCTGCCGAAAGCGGATCTGTTTCAACGATAGTCGCTCCAAGATCTTTCGCCACCGTCGTTGCCGCACGCTTGCTAAATTGCGGTTGCACAAAAACCAGTTTCACGTTATTCTTACGCCCAATTTGAATGAGCTTTGACAAATCCTTCGGCTTCGGCTCTTTGCCGTTCACTTCAATCGCATATTGTTTTAGTTTGTAATCATTCGCCAAATACCCATACGACGGATGGAACACGATAAACGAACGAGATTTGACAGGCATGTATATAACAGCTTCGTTTAGTTCACGTTCTAAATTAGACAGCATATCTAAAGCTCTCTGCAAAAGAGCTGAATAATAATAATCATGTTCTGGATCTATATTCTTCAACGCCTCAAAAATATTTATGGCTAAAAATTTTATACGCGCAGGAGAGGTCCAAATATGCGGATCAATATCTTCGGCATGATGTTCATGCAAATCAAAGCCATCATGTTCTAACTTCAACCACTTTATGTTTTTAGAAATATCGATGACCTTAACTTTTTTATTGGCGGCCAAAAAACGAGGCATCCAAACTTTATCCAAACCCGAGCTGTCTGTAAAATAAATTTGAGCTAGTGAAAAAGCTTTGATTGTCGCGGGTTTCGGCTCGAAATTGTGCGGATCGGCTCCCGGAGGCATAAGCGTCACCACATTCACGCGAGCACCGCCCACCATCTTTACAATCGTCGAATACGGCTGCAAAGAAACAGCAACCGTGATATGTTCATCCCCGGCGAAAGCAATCGCGACGGGAATAAGGACTAGCAAAAGCAAGGAACGAACTATACGACGCATTATTTTTTTCCTTCTAAGAAATCGTTGAAATTAATTTCACTAACGTTATTGACAATAAATTCCGGTTTCACGTCAAGACGCTCGACATCGGCCATTTTCGACTCGCCGCACAGGGGCAGCACAAAGCGGCAACCGGAACGTTTTGCGAGTTCAAAATCAGTATAAAGCCTATCGCCCACAAACAAGATTTCTTCAGGGCGATAAAGCTTCAAAAGTCCAGAGAGCATCGCCGGATTCGGCTTTCCAAAGCTCATTTCGGGTTCCACTCCGTAAGCTGTTTTCAAGAGCGCCATGAAGCTTCCGATATCGGGCACGGGGCCACGTTCATCGGGGCAGACAAAATCCGTATGCGTGACCCAGAACGGGATTCCGCGCTGCACACGGAAACTGAGTTCGCAAAGTTCGCGATAGTCAAAGCTGTTGTGGTAAGCAACAAGCACGAGCTCGGTTTCTTCGACGGACGGACGCAAATTGAGGCTCGGATCCTGTGCCGCAAACCATTCATAGACTTCGGGATTCGCAAAGAAAAAGACGTTCTTGATTTTGCGTTCGTGAATGGCGTCAAGCGAAAGGTACAATGCAGAAATAATGGAATCCTTAGCAAGCGGAAGCCCCATGACCTTGAGGCGGTTCTCGTAGAAAACCGGGGACTTGCTCGTGTTGTTGCTCAAATAATAGACAGGCACGCGCTTTGCCACGCGATTGACCGTTTCGACCGCACCCGGATAAGGGCGACCGCTCAAATAGAGAGTTCCGTCTAAATCAAAAACAACAGCTTTTATTTTTTTCACGGGAAGCAATATAGAATTTAAATTAGACGAAAGACGATAGACGATAGACGATAGGGATGCAAATTCGTCATCCTGGAGGCAACGCCGATAGGATCCAATACTGTAGAGGGAGCCTAGATTTTTTTATTTTTAAGTTATGAAAACTCCTGATAGTCGTTTCTATTGTCCGCTGATTACTGTTGGTACAATTATTTTAGACGAAAACGAAAGCAGCCATGCAGTTCGTGTATGCCGTGCCTCGAATGGCGATACGCTGCAACTCTGCGACGGACTCGGGCATTACGCCGATGCTACAATCACCAAGGCAGACGCTAAAGCCTGCGAAGTCCGCGTTGACGTAGTTGAAGACGCTCCATTCAAACGCCCACGTTTGAATCTCGGCATCGCTTGCCTCAAAGACGACGCACTCGAAGAAGTCGTATTCCATGCGGCACAGACCGAAACAGACAGCGTTATTTTCTTACGTACAGACTATTCGCAGGAACCCAAGAATTCCGACTTGAAAAAGACGGTTCGACGCGCCGAACTCAAGAGTCTCGTAAGCTTGAAGCAATCCAAGAAGCCCTGGATGACGCGCATCGAAGGGCCGATTGAATTTGACAAATGGCTTGCGCAGTATAAAGGCGACTTGATTCTCTGCGATATCGACGGAGAACGCAAACTGGATTTGGGATTGGAAGAAAACGACGATGGGAACAGTTCCACCGGAGAACGCGCGGTCATTGAACGTGCGGCCACTCCCGTTACTTTACTTGTAGGCCCAGAAGGCGGATTTTCGCCACGAGAAATCGAGGCGGTAAAATCGTTCAAGAACGGAAAAGTCCACTTGCTGAACCTCGGCAACACGCGGCTCCGTGCAAGAACCGCCGCAGTGATTGCGCTTGGAAAAGTGTTATAAAACGAAAAAAGCCGCGTATCCACGCGGCTTATTTAACATTTATCGAATATTCACGATTTTATTTCGTCCGGCAGTGCGCAAGAGGAAACGACCAGATTGTGCAACTTGCAACATAACCGTTGAGCCATTAGCAAGACCTTGTTGCAACAAGCGTCCCTGCAAATCCATCAGCGCATAAGCCTCGCCCACTCGCAAACCGCTAATTTCTACCATGCGGCCCTGCGTACGGATTGCCACTGGCGATGCAGCAAAAGCAGACGCAATCGAGACCTTGCCAGAGCTACTAGATTTCGGCACACTCGACGAACTCGACGATTTCACAGACGAACTGCTCGATTTTACAGAACTGCTGCTAGACTGCGATACGCTCGATGACGAGGAGTTTGCTACACTGGACGAAGAAGACTTCACAGAACTGCTAGACTGCGGCACACTCGACGAAGACACTTCCTTTGCACTCGAAGAACTTGAAACACTCGAAGAACTAGAACTTCTCGGAGCGGTGATTACTGCGAGCACGCTATCGATAAACTCGTCAGAGACGCTCTTGTTCAGCACCGGATACTTATCACTATCCGACTGCGTCCAGGCAGAACCATCCAAACCATGATTCTTATAAGACTGCAACCGCTTTAACAGTTTCTTGTTTGCAAAATCTTCAGTTGCAACTGCAGTTCCACCAAGGCCAGCAATACTGTTTTCGTAGAATACGCTATCCAATTTCAGATTTAAATATTTTCCCTTGTACGGAGAAATCGCATCCGCCGAATCGGGCGACACAATCTTCCCCAAGTTATAAGAATTGAAAATCATCGCGGAACCACTTCTAATAGCGGCAGCAAACCCGCCGGCGTACATTTCTTGCGCATAAACATAGCCAACATTATAAGAATTGCTGATATGCAATGAATCCGTATAATCTTCACCAACAAAGCCTGCAACACCTTTCAGGCCTACAACATCCCCGGCATTGTACGAATATGCCACCGTAAGCGAACCGCTGCGTTCATCTGAAATACCAATAAAGCCACCAACATCATAAAAACCTATCACAGTTCCCCTATTCGATGATGAGATAATTGTCGTCTTGGAGCGGTCTACGCGTCCAGCAAAGCCCCCAACGCATTTATTACCATCAACAAGGCCATCGAAATACGAGTTTGCAATAACAAGATTCACGCTGTCGATCTTCGAAACAAATCCCGCTGTATAATTTCCACCAGAAAAATAAGAATCCTCAATTCCCAGGTTTTTAATAATCAAGTCACCCTCTTCGGTGGATCCAATAAAACTCGTTCCCCCGTAAAGCCCAGAAATTGTATGTCCATTGCCATCGAATACGCCATGGTATTTTTCAAAGGCAGGCCAGGAGACAAAAGATTTCGATTGAGCCTCGTTGAACTTTCCATCGACAAGAACATTTTCATTCACAACAATATCTGCAACCAGTTTTCCACAAATAGGTTTCTTCAGTGAATCGGCAATCTCGACAAAGAAGTACAATTGTTTTGCATTGGCAATTTCATAACAGCCATTCACAAGCAACGGATAATGTTCCCATCTAGCGTAGAATGTTTGCTTTCCCTTGGCATCTTCAGGGATATACTTCACCGGTTCGCCTGTAAAATCAAAATTCACATACCAGCCCTTGAACACTTCATCTTTTTGGCTTGGAATCGGGAGTGATGTGATAATGCCTTCCTTATACTTGTCGAAATAACTGACTGTATCGCCAGAGAATGTAACAAGTTCCAAATCAGACAAAGCTACATTCGATGAAACACTACCGCTGAAAACAGGATAACTGTCGACACTAGGATTTTGACCCCAGATGGTTCCGTAATATCCATGGGAAACATAATTATGGAGCAATGTTGCAACCGTTCCATCCGAAAAATATTCCGCATCTACATAACTAACAGGAGACTCTCCCCTAAAACCATCTCCACCAATCCTTTTTTCCGACCTTTCGGCAAATGCATTGTAGAAATTCGCCGAAGATCCATTATAAATGCAACCGAGAAGCGGTCTGGACTCCTTTGCATTTTTCTTGGCATAAGAATCAATTCCATACGAATTAACTACCGTCAAGCGATCACGATAACTAATTCCACCCACTAAAGAGCCTTCGCACATTTTCTCCGGGGAAATATTAGCCACACTATAGGAATTTACCACAAAGGCATTCCCTGAACCATCAATTTCACCAATTAAGCCACCAACATACCTGTCATTGTAAATAACTCGGCTTGTATCAACCACCATAATGTCCTCATTATGGGACTCTTCAATAGTCAAATTATTTCCCTTATGGGCTCCAACCATACCAATACTTTCACGGCCCCGCAAATACGACGATGAATGACAATTTTTCATCAAGAAATTCGTCGAATACTCAACCGCTCCAACAATTGCACCAATGTTAGCCCTTGCATTAAAATAAGAATCATCAATACTAAGATTTTCAATCTTCACCACATCATTTTCATCCCTATCCAGGACCGAACCAAATAAGCCGACATCAACACCATCCCCATTAAAATACAACCCCGATATGGAATGACCCGCCCCATCAAAGCTTCCCGAGAATCTGTTAATCGGGAGCCAAGAAATAAATTCATCGCCGTTGCCATTTAGCGTGTCGTTCTTCAAAACATTCTTATTGATCACAATATCCTTTGTAAGTTTTGCACAAAAAGAAGGCGGGGCATCATAAGAACGAGAAAGTGAATATGAATTTACAAGCAATGCAAAGCCGTAAAGTTCATCCACCGAGCCAATCTGATAACAACCGTCTACAATTTGTGGATCCTTGACGGCGATGCTTACTTTCGGTGAGTTCACAGAAATAACCCCTATCAACTGGGGAATCGAATCTACACCTACCCTTTGTCCCCAAACGGAACCGTCAACCCCATTTTTATTATAACGGCTTAAAAGTTCTACAACCAAACCTTTATTTAAATCCGATTTTTCAACAGGAGTCCCAAGTGAAGCTAGCTCACCATATTCATAAAAATAAAAACTGTTTTCAACAACGGTTTCATTCTCGTCGTATACGCCAACAAGAGGGAATGTCCCAGAAACTTTACTTACTGTAAAGGAATTTACAATTTCCAATTTACCCTTTGCAATGCCAACAATGCCTCCGGTTGAGTCACCAGAAACACTTTGCATGTTATAAGAGTTTTCAACAAAAAGATTACCCTCACTTACGCCAACCAATCCACCAGCATGACCATAACCTACATAGCCATTGTTATAAGACCCCCTGATCTTAAGTGATTTGGCACACCCCACAAGTCCGCCCGCTCCCCTATATTCTCGTGCATTTAAAGAACCGGCAACATTGCTATTCGTTATTTCGGCATCTGCGGCGCTACCGGCAATTCCACCCACACAGCCAGCACTACTAAAGTTCGTTAGTGCAAGCCCAAGATTTTTAACGACTGCAGGTTTATCACTAGAAAGTCCTTGAAGATTGGCAAACAGCCCGACATCGGAAGAAGTCGTATCTAAATAATGGAGCCCATTGATAATATGGTTCTGTCCATCGAAAACACCACGGAAAAGCTTTATCGGAGACCAAAGGTGACCGTCCTCAAAAATAGTGCTATAATAGTTGAGGGAGATATCAGCCGTGAGCTTGCCACATTCACCGTGCGTTTTGGAAGCATTCACGACATCCGCAAAACCGTAAAGTTCCTCGGGGGTCGAGATTGCATAGCAACCATCGGATTCTAGCTTAGGAGTTGACGGAACAATCGGATCGGCGGCAAAAGCAACAACCGCCAAAGCGAGAATTAAAAATCGTTTCATAAGATTCATCCTTCTTCTCAATTAGAAAAGCACCCCGACTTTAAAGCCAGGATGCTATACAAAATACAAAATTTTAGAACGAATTAAAGAGTCACCTTCACTTTTTCGCGCATGGCCATGACTTGAGCCTTGGCTTCTTCGACGGTGTCGCGACGAGCGAGGAGAACACCCAAACGGCGGTGGCCTTTGAGTTCCGGCTTACCGAACAAACGAAGCGCAGTATCCGGCTCGGCAAGGACATCTTCCAAGCCGCCAAACTTCATGTGGTCGGAATTGCCATCGACGACTATCGCCTTCGATGCACTCGGGCCGTGGAATGCTATGTTCGGAATCGGGAGACCGAGGATCGCACGGGCATGCAATGCAAATTCAGACAAATCCTGCGAAATGAGCGTCACCATGCCGGTATCATGCGGACGCGGAGAAACTTCGCTGAACAAGACTTCGTCCTTGCAAACAAAAAGTTCCACGCCAAAGATGCCGCGACCGCCAAGAGCGTCCGTGACCTTCTTCGCAATGACCTTCGCCTGTTCCAAAAGTTCCGGCTTCATCGGCTGCGGCTGCCAAGATTCCTGATAGTCGCCGCCCACCTGATGGTGACCTATCGGCTCCAAGAAGCTCGTGCCGCCCACATGACGGACCGTGAGCAAAGTAATTTCGTAATCGAACGGCACAAAGCCTTCGACAATCACACGACTCGCATGGCCTGTACGGCCTTCATGCTGAGAAATGTTCCAGGAATTTTCGATATCGGCTTCGGTCTTAATGACGCTCTGACCGTGGCCCGAAGAACTCATCACCGGCTTGATGACGCACGGGATGCCAATTTCCTTGACGGCAGCCTTGAAATCTTCGTAGTTGTCTGCAAAACGGTACGGGCTCGTCTTGAGTCCAAGCTCTTCGGCAGCCAAACGGCGGATGCCTTCGCGGTTCATCGTGAGCTTGGTAGCCTTCGCGGTCGGGATGACGTTGTAGCCTTCCTTTTCGAGTTCCACGAGCGTATCCGTCGCAATAGCTTCGACTTCCGGCACGATGTAGTCCGGCTTTTCAAGTTCAATCACGCGACGAAGTTCTGCACCGTCCAGCATGTTAATCACGTGGCTGCGATGAGCCACTTGCATACCGGGAGCGTTGGCATAACGGTCCACTGCGATAACTTCAACACCAAGACGAATCATCTCGATGATGACTTCTTTGCCTAATTCACCTGCTCCGCAGAACAGGACCTTGGTTGCACTAGAACTTAGAGGTGTACCGATTTCTGCCATATAGTCTCCTTGATATGCTGGAAATATAGGAATAGTAGGAAGTAGGAAGTAGGAAGTAGGAAGGAAATGCTTGGAGAAAGTGGTTAGTGATTAGAGGTTGTTAGTCATTAGTCATTGGTCAATCGTTCTTAGTCTGTAGTTTATCATCCTAAGCAAAGCATGCTCATTGCCTATAGCTCAAAGCTTGCGTAGCAAGCGACCCCATACCCCAAACCTCATAGCCTATACCCCTAGTAATCCTTCACGCAGCGGACGGTATAACCATTCGCTTTAGCGTCTTCGAACTTGATTACATCACCATCGAAATAACCCATTCCCATGACATAAGCGCTGTCGGCACTATGCTCTT
>JAEEGK010017278.1_pt1 | contig 15751 bp, 10 predicted proteins | sample 8958771 | NCBI WGS metagenome assembly JAEEGK01 (sample SAMN16246547, study PRJNA631951) | gut metagenome | biome: gut microbiome; feature: rumen; material: SC-attached | host: Bos | place: Iran: Karaj | collected 2018-10
TTTTTAGACTTTCTGTTTTGTTTATTTTTAAAGTTTGGTTTTTTAAATTATTTATTATTTCTGATATTCTAGGTTTTTTTAATATTTTATTTGAAAAAGAAAACATTTTTCTACTTTTTTTATTTTTTGAATTTTTTTTCTCTTTTGATGTATTAAAATTAAAAGATTTTTGTTTAAAATGTCTATTCATTATTTCATTAATATCACTATTTGAATTTGGCTTATTTTTATTTTCTTTTTTTTTACTTTTTATTATATATTTATTAAGATTATTAATTTCTTTTCTATTTTTATTTTCTTCATTTTTACTTTTACTTATTCTTTTAAAACTATTTTTTAATAAATTCTTCATAATAAAACCATTAGTTTTTTCATTATTATTTTCACTAAAAGGATTTTTAAAGTAATAATTATTATGAGGAGAATTATTTTTTAATTCTTTATATCTTAAATTTAAAGGAGTATTAACATTTTTTTCATTAATATTTGTTAAAGCCTTTAATTTAATATTAATTTCTTTATTATTTTTTTCTTCAATTTTTTTAGGAATAAATATTTGATTATAATCAATTTTTAATTCTTCATTAGGAAACTTTTCTATTTTATTTTTAGGACTTATTTCAATAGAAAAAGCAGAAAAAATATTATTAATACTTATGCATTGACTAATTTGATATTCATTTTTAGAATTTATAATTTCTAAATTTTCATTTTTTTGAACAATAAATTTTTTATCAACTTTATTAGTTTTAATAATACTTAATTTATCACTTTTTTTTCCACTATCACTATATTGAAAGCTTAGGCTACTACTATTAAAGTTATTATTACTTGTTAATTGAGAATTATTATTATTTAATTGATTTTTTGAATAATTTATTGATGATTTATTTAAATTTAAATAATTTATTTCTTCATTCAAATCGTCTTTTGATATGAAATCAATTTCATTATATATATTATTTAAATTTAGTGGTTTGATTTTTGATGATTTTAAATTGTTTTTTTCTTTTAAAGGTGTTTCTGTTAAGTAATTACAAACTGAAGGTGAAAATTGAATTTGTGATTTTATCATTGTTAATTCTTTATTAATTAATTTTTTTTTTAAATTAATTATTTTTTGTCTTTTTATTTATTTATTCAAATTAAAAATAAAATGATTTTCTATTTATTATTGTTTTAATATCAAATATAAACTTTTTCAACAAAGAAAAAATTTTAATATTACTATTAATCATATTATTATAAATAATAAATGATAAATATTAAAAATAATTACTTAAATTACACTCCTTTAGTTTTTTTTTAATTTAAAAACTCTTTCTTTATTTAAGAAATAGTTAATAAATAAAATATATAAAAAAAAATGGAAAAAGATAATTTATTTGTTACAATTTATTACTATAATAATAAAAAAATAATAACAATTCATCCTAAATTTTCAGAATTATTTAAAGAAATACAAACTAATTTCCCAAATATATCATTAAACAAAAGCGAATACGTAATATATTATTATCCAGAAGATGATAAAAATAAGAAAATAATTAATAACGATGAATCAACCTTAGAATATTATAACAATGTAAAAGAAGAAAAATTTAAAGACCCTAAGATTTACTTAATTAACACAACATCAGAAAAAAAATTTTTTAACACATCCAATGAAATATCAAAATCAATTATTCAATCAAATATAATAAATATAACAAACTCTTATGAAATATCAAAAATATCATCTACAATAATGTTAGAACAATCGGCTGTGTTTTCAAACCTATCAAAAATTTTTAAAAGAGTCTCAGAAATACAAGAAGATAACATTAATAACCAGATAAAAAATCAATTAACATATTCTTTTATGAAAATTCCAGAAGATTCTTCAAAAAAAGTAATTCAAGAAAGCATATTAACATGTATATTATGTAATCAAACAATAAACTCTTTAGGTTATTTTAGATGTATTCAATGTCCTAATTTTATTATATGTAAAGAATGTGAGTTTAGATTTCAAAACACAAATATTCATTCTCATGAATTAATTTATGCTATTCAAGGCAAAGAAGAAAATATAGAAATGAATTATATTGTTGATAAAAAGCTTTATACTTATGAAGAAGTTGAAAAATTAGTTTCTGATTCTAAAAAGTCTTTAAGATATGAAAATGAAGATGAGTATTTAGGAGAATTAATTGAAAAAGATGATGTTAATGGATTATATCAAGTTGGTAAAAAAGATAATTTTGTTACTGTTAAAGTGACTTATAAAAATTTAGGTGAAAAAACTTGGGATGATAGAATTCAGTATAAATCACTTTTTAATAAAATGCCTTGGGTTTTAAAAGGAAAAAATATTATTAATGAATGGACTGTTAATAAAAAGGAAAAGTGTGAAAGTGGAAATAATGTTACTATAACTTTTAAAATTAATATTAATGAAAAAGCTTTTGGTGTTTATTATTGTATTATGGGTTTGAAAAGAGGAGAGAAATATGTTATTAAAGGAACTGAAACTATATTTAAAGTTAATATAAATTTAGTTGGAGATGATTATCATGAATTAAATTAATGATTTATTTATTGTTTTTTAATCTTATTAATTTATATAAAATAATGTTTTATTAATTGATTTTATTTTAGAATTAATAAATAAAAGAAAATTTATAATATTTAATATATATTAAAATCCTTAATAATAAGAAAAATACTAAAAATGAATTCCTTAATAATATTAAATTTAATTTTGTTTATTTCTTCAAAAAAAATTGAAAAGAAGAATTCTTCTTATTTAAATAGTTCTTTAAAACTTAAACAATCAGATTCTAATTATAAATTATTAAATCCAATTTCTATCCAAACAATAACAGAAAAAGGGATAAATGAAAAAATTTCATTTACTTTTAAATCAATTAACAATAAAAAAATTAAAAAAGGAATTTATAATCTAAGAGAAAATGCAGAAATTATTTCAATTTATGTAGAATTTGAAAAAAGAAAAAATGGAAAAATAATAGAAAATGATGCTTCATATACAATTAATAACAATCAAATAATATTTAAATTTAATTTATTTAAAAAACAGGAATTAAAAGTAACTTTAAATATAAAATATAAAGAAAAATATAACATTCTATATCGTGAAGAACATATTTTTATTCAAGAATTTTTTAAAGGAAAATGTGAATTTTATTTTATTTCTGATTTCAAATACAATAATTTAGGATTACAATATGATAACTTTTTAAAAATTAATGAAACTACTTTTAAATACGATAATGATTGTCCTTCTCAAATTATTGATGATTATCTAAGATTAACTCCAACGAAAATTCTTTGGAACAATTATTTTCAAATTTCTTTTATTCCTAAATCTAAAATTAATCTTATTATACCAAAGTATTATTTAGGAGGACCAAATGCTGATTTTACTGAATATTTAGCTTATACTTCAATTCCACATTTTGATGTTGAAAAAGAAATATCAGATTCTCATTTTATTATAAATTATATTCCTAAAGAAAAAAAGAAATTTGATTTTAAATTAAATTCTACTTTCTCTATTTATTCAAGTACTAATTGGAATGAAATTAATTTAAAAAAATATGTAACAAATACATCAACGGAAGAATCAATTAATTTAGTTAATGAAATTCTTAAAAATGATACTTCAGAAAAGGAAAATTATTATAAAATAGGGAAATGGATTTATAAAAATATAAAAAATAATATATCTTATATTGGAAAAGATATATCAATATCACAAATAATAAAAGAAAAAATTGGAGCTAATCAACATTTAACAGAATTATATAATTCATTATTAAATTCAATAGGAATTGAAACAATATATATTAATGGTTTTTTTATTAAGGATAAAGATAATATTAATGTTAATGAAGCTTCTCATAATTGGACTCTTGCTTATATTGATGATGAATGGATCCCTTTAGATTGTAGTTTAGATATTCTTGGAGGAAGATTTCCTTTGAGTTATTTGTTTAAAAGTTATGGTTATGGGAATGTTAAATTTAAAGAAGGTTTTCAAATTGATAGTCTTTCTGTTGTAAATAAAATTGAAATTGTGGGAATAGCCAATGGATTTGAATGTGATAGTAATAAAATTAATGTTAAGGGAAAATGTAAATATTTGAATGATGTTGCTTACGGAAGAAGAATGATTGAAGGAGATGATGATGAAGAAGAAAAAGAAGAAGAAGAAGAAGAAGAAGAAGAAGAAGAAGAAGAAGAAGAAGAAGAAGAAGAAGAAGAAGAAGAAGAAATTGAAGAAGAAGAAAAAGAAGAAGAAGAAAAAGAAGAAGAAGAAAAAGAAGAAAAAGAAGAAGAAGAAAAAGAAGAAAAAGAAGAAGAAGAAATCGAAGAAGAAGAAAAAGAAGAAGAAGAAATCGAAGAAGAAGAAAAAGAAGAAGAACAAAAAGAAGAAGAAGAAAAAAAATATGAACTTGAAGAAATCGAAGAAGAAGAAAAAACTGTTCACACAATAAATGACGAAGAAAAAGATGAGGATAATGAACCTGATATTCTTATTTCAGTAGATGATAGTCATTCAAAATATTTATCTAATGCTATTCTTTTATTACTTTTACTATAATTCCAAATTATTAATTAAACTAATATAAGATTTTAAATTTGAATATGAATTTAATATAAATTTAAAAAAAAAACTATATTCTAAAAACATTTTATTATATAATGGAAAATAACATAAACACAATAATATTTTCATCAACAAAAAACACAAGATGTCTTTTAAACAACAATTATAAATACATAAGAAGTGATGTTCCATATAATATAACAGACAAAGAAATATTATTTTTAATAAAAAATAAAATATTAACAATAATAGACTTAAGAACAGAAACAGAAAGAAAAGAAAAACCATGTAAATTACAATATAATAATAAATTTAACTATTATTGCGTTCCTATATCTTCTTCAATTCCTTTAACAACTAAAGAAGTTTATAAATCATATATTGAAATGGTTGATAAAAAATTAATGAATTTAATTAAATTAATTGAAAAATCTAAAAATAATGTTTTATTTTTTTGTAACGCAGGAAAAGATAGAACAGGAGTTCTAAGTGCTATTCTTTTAGATAGACTTGGAAAAGATAAAAATTATATTATTAATGATTATCTTATTTCATATGATAATATGAAAGAGTTTTTAAAAGAATATTCTTTAAAAAATCCAAATGTTAATTTAGATGTTATTGTTCCTAAAAAAGAATATATTGAAAAATTTCTTGAGTGGTATATTTGAGTAAGAATAAATTATAATTTTTTTATTTTTTTAAAATATTATATTTATTAATTAATTATGTTTTTTTTTCCATTTATAAATATATTGTTTAAAATATAATAATGTCTTTAAGAGACCATGGAGAAATTATTATTGATTTTATTAGTTTTAGAAAAACAAAAATAAGAAAAGAAAAATTTGAAAAGTACTTAAGTGTTCTTTATGATTCACTTAAATCAACATGTGGATTTTCAAAAGAAGTTTTTTTATTTTTATTTCCTAACATACCTTATTTAATTAGAGAAAAATTTTATGAATTATTATTAAAAAAAAGAATACAAACTAAAAATATATTTACAAAACAAATTTTTATTGAAACTTTCCTTTCAATTATGTATCATTCTACTAAGTCTTTATTTAAACTTTTTCTTGATTTTTTTGATTATACTAATGATTCAATAATTTATGCTGATGATGTTAATGTTCTTTTTTATCATATTCATCATCATAATGGAAATTCAGATAAATTAATATATATTAAAAAATTTATATCTGATGTTTTTAGTTATAAAAAGTTTTTAAAAAAAAAGGAATTTAAATTTATAATTAAAGAAAAGAATTCAAATTTATTTTATTTATTTATATTTTCTTTAATATATTCTCTTTTTAAAAAAAAAGATATTTATGAAGTTTGTGAAAATTTACATACAGAATTAAATATAAAAAAAAATCCTTTATTATTAACTAATGAAGAATCACTTTATGATAAATTTCAAATAGTTCCTCCAACACAAGATTTAATAGAATATTTAAATCAAAAATTTAAAGTTAATATAACAGACGATCAACCAATTAAAGTAGAAATTAACGATGAAAACTCCTTAGATGATTTAAATGATTTTGAACAAGATATTATTTATATTAAACATAATTTTACTGATAAAACTAAATTATCATCTGATTTAAATGTTAGAAATATATTTAAAAAACCTATAAAAACTTATTCTGAAAAACCAAATCCTTTAATTTATTCTTTTCCTTCTAAAATACCTGATCAAAAAAAATTAAAAATAAGATTATCTTTTTCTCCTTCAATAAAAGTTAATATATTATCTCAATTTACTAAAAAAATATCTTATCCTAAGAAAAATTTTAAAAATTGTAATATTAAAAAAGGAATAAAAGCTAAAACTAAAGAATTAACTTTATCTTTTGTAAAAAGTACTTTACAATCAAATAGAAAAGGAAAAATTCATAGAAAGACTATTTATCCTAAAGATGTTATTTATCCTTTTTTTGAATCGATATTATATTTTACTAATCAAATTATGAAAGATGTTGTTTTAAGAGTTTTTGAAAGTTTTATTATTATTGAAGAAAATTTTTCAAGGAGAATTATTCCTACGACGAAGTTATTTTTTCTTGTTGATAATGAGCCTAAAGAATATAATAATATTCGTCTTTTTCCTCTTAAGTTAATTAGTCAATTAAGTTATCAAAAGAAAGTTTTATATAATTTATATTTTTTATCTTTTCAAAATAGAGAAAAATTTATATATCAATTAAAATGTATTTTAGGTGATTTTACTTTTAAAAAACAATTTATTTTAGATAAACCAATATTTGAAAGTAATCAATATTCAGTTTATTTAGGAAGAAAAAATCATATTGATGAATCTCCAATTATTAAAATTAAAAATTCAAGACTTGAAGAATTGGATGACTTTGAAAATTGCGAAAGATTTCATATAAAAATAATATCTAAAAAAAATATAAATAATTTAAAGAATTTAATAGATGAATTTGAAATATCAAAATTATTATCAAATATTACTTATCCTAATATAAATAATATTGAAAATATATTTGAAGATAATGAAAATATTTATATTATATTTGAAGAATTTGACGGAGAGACTATTTCTTCTTTAGGAAATTATACTGTTACTCAAAAATATGATCTTGTGAAACAATTATATAAAGGAGTTAAAAGTTTACATAATATTGGAATTATTCATACTAATTTAATTCCAGAATTAATTTTTGTTAATGATTATCAACAAATATTAATTACTCGTATTAATGAAGCTCATTTGAATTTATTGTTTGAATCTAATTCTTTAATCTTTAAAGGAGTTAAAAATTATAAATATGATTGTCCTGAAATTATTGAAGAAAAAAAATGCAATTTTAAAGTTGATTATTGGAATATTGGATTAATTACTTTTTATCTTTTATATGGTTATTGTCCAATTGATAAAGATAATTATTATACTTTTGATATTGAGAAAATAATAAAGGAAATAAACTTAGATCAAGAGAATAAAAAAAAAAGAAAAATTGATAATGTAGATTTATTCAAGTCTTTAAATTCATTAATTATTAATTGTATTAATAAAGATCCTGAAAATAGAGGAGATGAAATTGAAGATATATTAAATATAAAAAGAACACAAAATAGAATAAAAGTGTAATAAATTAATTATATATTATGAATTTAAGTATAAGGATTCTTTTATGTATTTTATAATAAAAATTTATAAATATTTATTTTTCAAAAAATATTTATTTTAAAATATAAAAAAAACCCTAAAACCAATCTTTAAAAAAACAAAAAAAAAAAAAACAATTAAAAAAAACAAAAATTAATTAAATAAACAAACGAAAAAAAAAAAAAATTATTACTCTTTAATATCTTTATCATCACTACAATCATTATCAACTTTATGAATAACTTTTTTATCATTATCATAAAAGGATTTAACCCATTCTTGAGTAACAGGATTAAACTCTTCAACAATTCCATGCATATTTCCTTTTTTCCAATCTCCTTTACACTTTCTTCCATCTCTATAATCCCATTCACCATAACCATCTCTTTCATCATTTCTCCATTCTCCATAATAAGAATATTGTAAATTATCATTTAAATAATACATTATTCCTTTTCCTTCTCTTTTCCCATCAACGACTTCTCCATTGTAAATCTCTCCATTAGAAAATATTATAGTTCCTTTACCTGTTCTTTTCCCTTCTATCCATTCTCCTATATATTTACCTCCGTTATTCCAAAAGATTGCTCCTTTTCCATTTGGTTCTCCATTCTTTAATTCTCCGTAGTATTTACCGTTTAAGTATTCTTTGTAGTTTTCTGACATTTTTAATTTTTTTTTTTATTTGTTTTAAATTAATAATTAGAATTTTAAATAAATTTTAAATTTTTATTAAGTTTCTAATTTAAAATTTACATACAATTAATATTTTTATTCATTAAAAGATTTTTTTAGAGTAATATATAAATTATAAATAATACTTTATTTTAATTAAAAGTAAATGACAGAAGAAGTTAAAGAAGAAACGAAAAGAAGTCCGGAAGAAAATACAGGAAATAAAGAAAATGAGAAAAATCCTTTAAAAGAAGAAAAAAAAACTGATGATGTAGTAGAAATTCATAAAGGTGAAGATGAAGAAGAAGAAAATATTATTTTAGGATTTCCATCTTGGCAATTATTTATTATTGTATTTATAATAATTACTATTGTTTGGATGATACTTGCAATTGCTTTAGGTGTTGGTTTACGTTAATTAAATAAAAAACTAATAAAATATTTATTTAACATAATAATAAGAAAATGATAAATAAAATTATTTTAAATAAAATGAAAAAATAATACTGAAAAAAAAAAAAAAAGAAAAAAAAATAAAAAAAGAAGCAACTTTTTAAAAAAAGAAAAAAAAATATAATAATTACTGATATTTTTTACTTTGAAACTGATTAACTAATTTTTCATAATCTTCAACCATTTTTTCATGTTTTTGAGTAGTAGTTTTTAACTTAATAATTAATTCATTTTCTTCTTTTTCCATTAACTCTCTTTTATTATTAGCAGCATCAATTCTTGCTTGTTCTTCCATAATTTTTTTTTCTAATTCTTCTCTAATTTTATTTTTCTTTTCTAACTCAATCGCTTTTCTTTTTTCTTCAGCAATTATTTGTTGAGATCTAATATATTCAGCTTGTGTTTTTTTATTAGATAAATCTTCAATTTCTAAATACTTTCTCATTTCTTCATTATTTTTTCTTTGATCTCTTAACTTCTGAAGTTCTTCATCCATTAATCTTTTCTTTTCTTCTTGTTTCATCATTAAATTTAATTTATTAATTTCTTTCATTCTTTTATTCTGTTCTCTTTTAGCTTCTAATTCAGCTTGTTTTCTATTTTTAAACTCCATTTTTTTTTTAAACTCAGCTTCTTGTCTTAATATCGAATTTTGCTTTTGATCTGTTTTTCTTCTTGTAACTTCTATTTTCTTTTCAGTTCTTTCATTCTCATCTCTTAAACAACGAAGTCGTCCATCTAATAATTGAGCATCTTGTTCAACTTGTTTACGACGGTTCTTCACTTCCTGAAGGTAACGATGAAGTTGAAGCAAGTAATCATCATCAAGAAGTTCTTCTTCTTCTTGATCCTCGTTTTCTTGATTCATTTCTTCTTGTAAATTATTTTCCATTTTTTTTTTTTGATTTAAAAACAATTTGGTTTTATTTAATTATTTGGGATTTTTTTAATATTTTTTTTCTTAATTGTTAATATTAATATATATTGAGAAAATAAATTTTAATATATAAAATGCCGAAGAAAAAGAAAAATCCTTTAAAATCATCATCATCTAAAAAATCAGAATCAGAAATATCAACAACGAAAGAAGAAAAGGATATTCCTGAAGGATATAAAAAATTATTTTCTACAAATCCCAAATATAAAATAACTACTTTTGAAAAAGGATCAAGAAGTATAATTTATTTAAAACAATCATCCTTACAGAAAATATATCTTCAATTAGGATTGTCTTGGAATAAAGTTTTAGAAATTTTAAAATTAAGATTGTATCAAGGAGAACAAAAATATGATAAAGAAGAATTTATGAAAGATAATGAAAGAATGAATTTATTAGAAAGTAAATTAGATTTTTATGACGTAAGATTAAATAATGGATTAGACAGAGTTGATATTACAAAATATTCTTTTGAAGAGATTTTAAAAAAAATGAATTTTGATAAAAATGATTTACTTGAATTATTAGATTTTATTGTTACTGATAATAAAACAAATTATAATACTCCTCATTTTCAAAATTTATTAGAAAAAGCAAAGAACTTAAAAAAAAAACCAGTTAAAAAAAAGAGAAAAGTTAAAAAAAAAAAAACTCAAGAAACAAAAGAAGAAGAAATTAAAGAAGCGAAATTACCAACTTTAAATGATATTCTTAATCCTAATAATGATAATAATGATGAAAAGAAAATAGAAGAAAGAAAAAATGAAATAAATGATTATATTAATAATCCTGATAATCAATTTCTTCCTGTTAATGATAATAAAGGAAATGAAGCTTTTGTTAATCGAAGAATTATTAAAAAAATAAATTATAAAAAAGATAAAATTAAAAATGATGTTGTTGTTAAAAATTATTTAGGTGAAGATACTTTAATTAAAAAAGATGATATTATTGAAGATAGTGATGATAATAAAAAAGCTAGTGTTTTAGTTAAAAAAAAAGATGATAATAATAATAATTTAATTAGAGTTGCTATGATTAAAAAAGGTCTTAAAAAATTAAATGAAACTCCAGAAGTTGAATTTAAAAATCCTGCTACTGGAGAAAAAGATAAAGTTAATTTAATGGATTGTACTTTTCCTAATGTTGATATTGATTCTGAATTAAATGAATTAGATAAAAGATTAGATAAAGAAGAAGAAAAAGTTGAAGAGAAAAAGGAAGAAAAAGTTGAAGAGAAAAAAGAAGAAAAAAAAGAAGAAAAAAAAGAAGAAAAAAAAGAAGAGAAAAAAGAAGAAAAAGTTGAAGAAAAAAAGGAAGAAAAAAAAGAAGAAAAAGTTGAAGAGAAAAAGGAAGAAAAAAAAGAAGAAAAAGTTGAAGAAAAAAAAGAAGAAAAAAAGGAAGAAAAAGTGGAAGAAAAAAAAGAAGAAAAAGTTGAAGAAAAAAAAGAAGAAAAAGTAGAAAAGAAAAAAGAAAAGAAAAAAAAAGAAAAAGTTGAAGTGGAAGAAAAAAAAGTTGAAGAAGAAAAAAAAGAAGAAGAAAAAAAAGAAGAAGAAAAATTAAAAGAAAAACCTAAAAAGAAAAAAGAAAAAATAATAGAACCTGAAAGTGAGAATAAACCAGACGTTAAGGTTGAAGATATTAAAAATGATTCAAAAGTAAATGAAATTCAAAAGAATAAACCTAAAAAGGAATATGGACACAAAAAAGGTTTAACTCAAGATGATTTAGAATCTTTAAGAACTGAAGCAAATGGAAGACCTTTAACAATAAGGAGAGTTATTTATAAAGTAAGTGAAATAAAAAATTAAAGCAATTAATTTAGTTAATATTTTTATTTATTTAAAATTAAACATGAGTTAAATTTGAATAGGTTAATAATTTATTATATTTTTATCATTAAATATGTGTTTAAAAAAATATTAAAATAAATAAAAAAAAAACTAAACAAATAAAAAGAAGAAAAAAAAGCAAATTTATTAAAATCATTAATATCATTTATTAAAAAGAAAAAGATTAAAATAAAAATTCCTTTATTAAAAATAAATAATTAAAGTTGCACATCAGGTTGTTGAGTAGGAAGTAATTTAAATCTTTTTTTCAAAGTAATTCTTTCTTGAGAAAATTTATCATCAGGTGAAAATCTTGCAGGATGAGCGGATTGAGTAGGTTCACCATTATTATTAACATATTTAAAAGTATAAACTCTATTACCATTAGCGTCGAGATAATATCTAAGGTACATTTTATTTAATATAAAAAAAAAATTAAAATAATATTTTATCATAAATAATTATTCTTTAAAACAAAAAGAAATTTAATTTTAGATATTAAAAAAGAGAATGAATATAAATTTAAAAACTTTAAAAACAAATAAATTAAAATATTTAATTTAATCTGAGTATGATCTTTAGGAAAAATATATTTATAATTCAATTATATTAATTAACAAAAAATAATTTTAAACATTCTATAATAATAAAAAAGATAACAAATAATAAAAACAAGAAAAAAAAATTTACTTTCCAATTTTATCAGTAAGAGAATAATTTTGAATATTACCTTTATCCCCATCATCTTTTTTTTGTCCAATTTGATTATTTTGTAAAGAAGAAGTTTGAGCTTGTCTATGAGCATTAGAAGAACTTTGTTTAGAAATTTTTTCATAAAGTTCTTTAGCTTGAGCATCATTTAAATGATTTTCTAATCCAGCAAAAACAGTATTAATATTAGTTATTCCAAAAACAAGAGTATTAATTTCTTCATTTGTAAACTTATAAGTTTTTAAATAAATTTTCAAATTTTTAAACTTCTCATTTATTTTTAAAAAATCCATATAAACACCTCTTAACTTATTCATATCTTTTTTAATTTCATTTGTCATTTTTGTAAAATAAGTCATAATACCTTTAAAGTATTTAAAACTATAATAAAAAATACATTCGAAATAATCATCATCATAATAATTTTGTTTAGGAAATAAATTTTTAGCAATGTCTTTATCAATAAAACCATCTTTATCAGCGAATCTATATAAAAAATCAAAATTTTTTCTAAATTGCTCATAAATAGAAATAGTTTCTGTTTCAGGACTTTGAAAAATATCAACATGAGGTTTCCTATTAAAAACATCAACTCCGTGTTTAATAGATAAATTCTTATATTTTCTAGCAATTAATAGTTTTCTATGCATTCTATTTTGAATTTCTATTTTTGAAACATTCTTAACGTTTTGAGTTATAACAGTTAACCAACTTGATAATAATTCAGGAATATAAAATCTTTTACATTTTTTATCATTTTCAACTCTATTACTAACTACATCAATTAAAGTTGCAAATGTTTTTCTAAACTCTATTATTTCTTGAGTTGAAGAGTCTTCTTTTTCATCATTTGATTCAAATGGTGGTGCATAAGCGTATTCCCAGAAATTACCCATGTCTCTAAAATAATATAATATAAAAATAAAGGGACCAAATATTAAATGCATTAAAAGTTTTTTAGGAGTTGTCCCATATTTAAATGGCTGAATTACTAATAAATGAAATAATGCTATTGGCGCTTTTATTGAATTATATACTAAGAATAAAATAAAAAATAAAACTGCAATTGGGAAGAATAATACTCTTGTAAATATTTCAGTCCAATATTTTTTATCTTCAGGGAATAAAATAAATATTGAAAAAGGTAATTGAATAACATTAAAAGGAGCAAATAAAAATTTAAATAAACCATAATTTTCATCCCATCTTAAATATTCATATAATTTAACTAAATTACTTCTGTGTTCAGGAGTAACATCATCATCAGCTTCATCATATATTCTAGTAGCATAAGCAATGATTAAATTTATTAAAACTAAAGTACAAACACCCATATATATTATAAGAGAAAAATTCAAAAATTGATTCCATCTTTCTCCTAACTCATATTCTTGTTGAGCTGCTTGTGCTAAATAAAAAAAAGAATCAAAGTAACTTTGAAATTGAACTGTTTGTTGAAATAATAAATTAAACACACCTGTCATTAATAAAATAAAGCAGAAGAAGAATACAATAACTAAAAACATTTTTTTAAATATTACTATTATTGTTCTTAAAAATCCACCATATGTTTTAGTTGCTTTTAAAGAATCTATTATTTTATACCATAAGAAAGTAAATTGATATGATAATAATATTGCATCTATTAATTCTTTTTTTTTCATTGTTTCTTCATCATCTCCTTTAATAAAAGCACTTTTAAAATCAAACCAATGAACAAATATTGCAGCTGCAAAACTTAACCAAAGTAAAAAAGGATCCATTTCTACATACCATCTATTTACAAAACTGAAAAAAATCATTGAGTTTATTTTATCAAAAGCTTGATCAAGAGATAAGAAATAAATTGTTCTACTTAAAGCATAATATTTCTTATTAACAGTATTTTCTAAATTTTTATCTACTACTGATATATATATTAATATTTGATATAATACTGCTAAAACAAATGAATAACCTTCTTTAAAATAATATCTTATTGAAGGCACATCACGATATGAATAATAATTAGCATAAAATTGCCTTTGTTTATTATATTTTTTTGCAAAGTTTCTAAATTTAAATATATCTGTTTCAACATTAAATCTCATAATATAAGTAAAAGAAGACATATCTTTAATACCATATAATATATTTTTTCCATTCCAATTTTTTTCTATTATATTACCTACATAATCAGCTTGTAACATTGGATATAATCTATTTTGTGCCATTATTTGTAAGCAATTTCTATTTTTAATATCTTTTCTACTTAAATGATATTGAATAACTCTTTCATCTTTTATTTTAGAAACAAATAATTCTCCTGCTTTTTTAAACCCAACATCAATTTGATCAAAAAAAGATTCATATAAAGGAAATCTCCTTTTTAATTTAGCTAAAAATTCAGCGACTAAACAACATAACATTAAAGGATATCTACAATAAGTAAAATTTTTGGGATTTTTTAAAAAATCTAAAAGTACTTTTCCTGCATGTTCAATATATTCAATTGATAATAAATGTTCTTCTATACTATTATAACATTCAATTGCTGTTAAAATAGTTTTTCCTTTTCTTAAAGCATCAACTAAATTTTTTTGAATACTTTCAGAATTAATATATTTCCTATACATTGGTTTAGATAAAATAACTTTTAATAAGAATAATCTTTCTTTAATAATATTATTAAAATTAGTTCCTTCTAAATCAATGCAATAATTATAAGTACTTGCTGTTTCTATTAAATCACTAAAACAAGTATATTAAATAAATATATATTTACATTGCTAATTCTTCATTTTTGTTAACTAAAATTTCAAAAACATTTTCTTCTTTATAAGCTTCAAACCAATTTTTAATAGCTTCAGAAGCCATTTCAAATTTTCCTTCATCAAGCATAACACTAATGTATTTAGAGAAAGAAATCTTAGGAGCATAAAAATTTTTAATATTACCAAACTTTCTAGTGCTTTCCCAAACCTCTTCTAAGAAAAAAGAACAATCACCTTTAATAGCACATCTTAATATTTTTTCATCTAAAAAAATACCAGTGAAAGTAAATATTTCAAAAGCAACTCCATCTAATTTTCTTTCCAAAGCAGAACAAATTGCTTCTTTTATAATATCATTATTATATAATAATTGTTCTAATAAATTATTTTCATCTCCTATAAAAGTTTCATTTAATCTATCTCTTAATTTTTCTGCAAAAGGAGTTGATAATAATTTAACTGCTGGATCATATTCAAATGCCATTAATAAAAAATAAAATTCTAATATACAATTTGATTGATTTATTCCTATATGATTTGTTATTAAATATTTTAAATTTTCTGTTGATAATAAATGTCTTTTTCTTTCTTTTGGATTAAATGATATTGTTTCTTTATATTTTCTTTTAATAT
>JAEEGK010017282.1_pt1 | contig 15749 bp, 15 predicted proteins | sample 8958771 | NCBI WGS metagenome assembly JAEEGK01 (sample SAMN16246547, study PRJNA631951) | gut metagenome | biome: gut microbiome; feature: rumen; material: SC-attached | host: Bos | place: Iran: Karaj | collected 2018-10
TTTGCTTGTACAGCGGACCCCCTCAATCCCTTTCACTTCTGTCCATGTCCACGTACATTCCCTGATTCGTTCTTGCATCTCTTCCCACGTGGGCCTACGCCAACTGCCTCCCCATTTGACATGAGCCACGTCATCTTCTAAGTCCAATACAGTCTTGTTGTCATTATCACTGTACTTGGTATAACTTCCCTTACTACCGTTTTTACTGAACTTATACGTTGAGTAACTGTAATCTGATTTGGGTTCAGTCTCACCCCAAGCGAATAATCCACCCACTTCTTCCGGATTGGCGGCACCAACATTACATGTGGCCCATTTTACAGATAAGCCCAAATCCACGTATTCATGTTCCGGGAAATACTGTTTACCAATTACAAGAATTTTGGTAATGGACTTACCGTTTATCATTATACTACCATCATTTTTCATTTCTGCTCCGGGAATTTTTCGGACTAAATCTTCAGCAGTCTTAAATTCATCTCCATCAAATTTAGCGGAATTGAAATAAATGGAATCAGAATGCGAATTTCCGTCTTCTAAATAGGCAATGACAGATTCATGAGCATTAGTGGTAATGCATAGTGACATTAGCATAGATGTCAATGCAAACAATAAAACTTTCTTTCTCATAATGCTATTATTATTGTTGTCTGCTATCTAAACTGATTTATATGGGAAATACGTCTTGTGTTAAATAGAAATTTTGGTCATCGTTGTTTAGTGGAATACTGTATTAGCGCGAATCTGAATGGGTATGGATTTACCTAATTTCTCATAACAGAGATCTGTAGTGATTTCTATTGCAGGCAGATCATCCAGACGTTGAAGCATCTCAGAACATTTGGCAGGAAACTATAGGAATATATTTTGAACATAAATTACTGATACTGTTAACTCAGCATAGGAAGCAAGCACTTGATGTATTATTTACCAGTTCTGATTCAAGATATAAGGAATGCCTGATGTAGTCATCCCTGCTCCGCTTATATTGAATCTGGTGCTGTAGGAGTTGTTGTAGAACTCCACTTGGGTTGTGCCTGTTGAATCAGTTTCTACGTTGGGGTTCCAATAAAGCGTGCGGCGGTAATCCACATCGCCCAATACGGGACCGTCAGGGTATTCGGGAGAGTAGAAACCGTAAGGAACGGAATAACCGTCTATAGTGGTGATGCGTTTGTTTATGTTGTAGATATCTCCCTTTTTACCCAGGTCTTTACGCTCCTTTACAAGGATGTCAATAAGCAGATACCGCTCGTTCATTTCACGCTCAAACTCCGGGGCGTATTCCTTGATGGATATAAAAGGAGACGTTAGGGGATTTCTCATGTCCTTGGGCATCAAGGTACATTCCTTAAGTATATCGGCCATAGATACCAGATCATCGTAAACCAGGATGCTTTTAAGGTACTTGGTGTCAGGGTTTGCGTTTGAGCCTGCATAATAGAAACTGTTGGCATCATGGATGTAGAAGAACGGTTTGTATCCGTTAATGAGAACTCCCTCATTTAGCGTATTGAAGAACGCATAGCCTTTGTCAATAAGGTAGCCCATCATATCAGTGGTGTATTCACCCTTGTCCATTTCAACCTCGGCATCCGTGCCTACATCATAGGCGGTAAATGTAAAGTAGTCTATGTACTTGCGTTTCTCGCTTATGTCAACGTCAGGCAACAAGATACCTTCATCGACATTAATGACAGTGGGAAGTTGGTCATCTATATCCTGCTGTTTTATGCCATGGGATTGGACAGGCATGCTCAGCCTGCTGTTGAATACAAGTTCCTGCTGCAAGTATGGACGTATGGCCGGTTTCATGGAACGCTCAAACATGATGCGCGCATCGGGACCTACCAGACGTTTGCGTGCTTTGGCATGGATTCCAAAAGATGCCCTGCCATAGAATTCCGGTTCTATATCTATTCTGAAATAGCCCGATGAATCAGTAGTGCAGGAGTATTTCCGGGTGATACGCTCATCCTGCGTCTGCATGGCCAACACGGCGTTTATCTTGATGCCTGCAAGAGTCTTCTTGCCCGATGAGTTCAGTATCCAACCGTTCATTGCCAATGACTCTTCAACATGATGTGACCCGCTAAAGTCCTTCTGTCCGGTCATAGTCATCCAGTCATAACGTTCCCAACCTTGTACAAGCATGAGCAGGTCAAGAGCCTGGTCGCGTTCAGGAGCATCTGATTCAAAGTACCAGGATGGATTCTCGATGAGTCCTTTCAGGTCCGATGAAAGCAAGAGTGATGTGCGCAAATCATCGGCACACGCGTTAGCCTGACCACGGACATCACGCACGGAGAGACAGAAACTGTTCTGTAAAGGATTGCCTTGCCCATCCTTGAGACTGAAACTTAACGCCACCTTCTCAAATGGATTGTAGAACTTTTTGTCTGGGATTACCTCTAATACCGGAGTCTTGAAATCCTGGCTGTGATGGTAGATGGAACGGCTGGCGTAGATATTACCTGCACTGTCAAATATGTGTATGCGGCATACTCCTTCAGGTACACCGCGCATAGAAATGGTTTTCTCTACAGGTTGGTTGACATCAAACGTACAGAAATCCAACAGTTCACCCCGACTGGTCAAAGTCATGCCGATGCAGTTGTCTGCCAAACCTGATGTACAGTCAACTTTAAGTTTTATGCTATCCGTGCCACAAGGAACTACAGTGAGAGCACACCCAATTTCTTCCGGACGTGGCAGTTCAAAAGTATGTGATTTATCTCCTACGGTTATTTCAACCTGGTTACGGTTCTCCTGAGGTATGAATGTAAAACAGCCCATACCGTCATGGAGCGTTGAGAATATCTGGCCACTGTTTTTAAGTACCCCTGTGGCATCAACACCGAATCCGGTATCATCATTTACCTTGAAGGCTATGCGGCAGGGCTTGCCCATTATGATATGTCCGCCCTCCGGGTAGAATGAGCAGTTGATCTTACCTGGTTTTTCAGTCTTAGGGCGGATTTCCCATGATTCCCGCTTGTGTTGCTTTATGGTGGGGTTCTCTGTGTAGTAGCCACCTTCCTGCTGGGGTTTCTCATAAACGGCAAATACGCGGGAGAATACTGTTTCCTCACTGAAGTTGAGCATATAGTTGGTATATGCACGGACCTCATAAAAACCGCTGGGATAACCTATCATGCCACGTTTTATGCGCGCCTGCAACACAGCGCCGTCCAGAAGGGAGAAAGAACCATCAGCCTGGCCATTCTCAATCTTAAGTTTCTGCTGCTTGAGCAGCACGCCTGTGGGTGAGATAAGGTCCACATACAGCACCTTGCTTTGCGTCTGTCCAAGTGACGATGCATTGACTACAAAGGCCTTGAACCAAATTGTTTCACCAGAATAGTACGAGGTGTTGTCAAACTGGAGATAGACTTTCTCCTGCGGATAGATAGAGTTGAACTTACTGATGTCCTGGCTGAAGCGGATGAGTTCCTGACCGATATGGCGCGATGCATCAGGGATACTGTCTGCAAACAATACCGTGCACCAAACCGTTAAAGCTGCGGCAAGAACTATACGCTTCATCACCACAAATATATTTATTTATAATGATGACGACAATAATTTATTTGCAGACGGGACGGACGGAACGACCCGTAGAGCGATTCAGGAATGTTTCGGATTCAACAACATTTTGATGATAATACAATTGATAAGAACGGAAGGGACTATCCTTGCAAAGTGTACTAGTCCAATAGTAACCATACGGCTCATTACGCATATTCACCACATCGGTATAACAACCGGCCGCCGGGAGAAATATTGTGCGGTCAGTATAGCCGGACATTTTACTTCTCACTAAATAACCCTGGACATCCCCCATTGTAATCAAGGACCATGTACAGTTATTATATAACTCAGCCATCTCATCATTGGTTGGCATACGCCAGCTACCGCCCCATTTTACATGAGCAACATCATCATTGGGTTCAAGGGTAATTTTATTGTCTGTGAATCCATCTTTTCCGCAATCAATGTCTGTGCAGTATTTGGTTAGGATTGGATTACGTGAGTCTTTCCATCCGTATTCACCATTACTCCATTTGTAATTATCCCAAGAATAATAATCCTTGGTTTCTGTTTCACCCCAGGCATAATAATCTCCGGATTCATTGGGATGATCAGCACCTACATTGCATGTGGCCCATTTTACACTCAACCCAAGGTCTACAAACTCATGTTGAGCACTTGCGGGAACACAAAGAGTCATCATTATTGATGCCCAAGCAAATAGCGGAATTATTTTTCTCATAATGCTACTAATTTGGTTTCCTGTTATTTAAACTGATTTATACGGAAAATACGTCTTGTGTTAAATAGTTTTTTGTCATCATTGCTTAGTGGGATACTGATTTAGCTGCCTCACGTAAAGGTATGGGTATACCTTTATACGGATAACCTGAATCTGTATTCATTTCTACTTGAGGCAGTTCATCCCATTCCTTCATCTTGATCTCAAAGAAGGTCGTGTCAATAGGAATATCTACGGTCTCATAACCAACAAAGGGTATCTGCATCCTGTCATCAGGGTTGACCAGACGGAAAAAGAAATTACCGCCAAAATCAGTGACTGTGTGAGCTACAACACTGTCCGATGAATCCAGCTCCAATACGTTTACCCAAATCATGGGGCCATATTTATCACGAATGATACCTGATATCGTATCACCCGCCTTAGGCTTGTCCTGAGCAAACACGGTGGTTGCGGCTGCCTGAATAAACAGCAAGACCGTGAGGGAAATGAGTCTTGACGTTTTCATAAACAATCATTTATTCATGAACTTATCTATTTCCTGCTGCCAGATATCATCATTTATTCCCAAATACTTGAAACCTTCAGCCCAGAAATGTGCCGCCTTATCGGGAGTGATTGCAAAGGCTATATCACCATCATAAATGATATCCACCACAGGAAGTCCTCCTTCATAAACATCTACAATGACAGGATTGTTTACGGCGTACTCTATATCGGCTATCTTTTTGTTGACCGATGTCTCCAATTCCTTTGCCAGAACAGACTTAATGTTTCTTGTCTCTGTCTTATCGGCCTCCTTATAAACCAGATTATAATTATCTCCTTCCTTTACAAGGAATATACCCCATAGGTTCTTATTCCATGCATTCCGCATTATATAACCGCAGACAAAACCCTCCGGTGCATATTGTTTCAGCTTCTCCATATAGTCTGTATTGGTTCCCACCATTCCGCGGTCACGGGGATAAACCTCTTTAGTGCCAATCAGTTTACCCTTATTTTCTTTCATATTTATATCAAAATGGAGTTTGTCAAATGGGATATCCACAGTTTCATAACCTACGTAAGTGATATTGAGCCTGTCATTGGGGTTGACCAGCTTAAAGGCGAATACACCATCCATATCTGTAATAGCATGTGCAACTATACGGTCGTCCTGATCACGTTCTGTTACATTAACCATCATCATGGGACCCTCATCATCGTTAACAACACCGGTAATTATATCACCAGCCTTTTGGGCAGACACTGTGGTTACGACTGCCTGAATAAACAGCAATCCTGTGAAAGAAATGAGTTTTGACGCTTTCATATACTTTTATTTTTGTGACAAATGTAAGTATAGATAGATTGTCAAAACAACAATTAGGCGTTGCAATATCGTTGCAATGTGCGTTTCCCTATAAAAGCCCTCATGATACGATCCTTTTGTGTCATGTGTCAAGAAATAAGTATTTTTGCAGCCGATTAGGACTCAATCGTTTATGAAGAAGCGCAAATGGACATACAAGCTGTTAGTAAGACTACCCCTACTCTTTATTGCCTTCAGCTTTGCCCTGGTGCTTCTGTTACGATACGTTCCCATAAAATATACTCCGCTCATGCTTAAACGCTCCATCGAGAACCGTAAAGTGGAGTCATTTAAGAATCAGCACACTTGGGTTAGCCTGGATAAGATATCGCCTCAACTTGCCAAGGCCGTAGTTTTGACCGAGGACCAGAAGTTCTATCAGCATCACGGTTTTGATTGGGAAGAGATCCGCAAGATGCGTGATGACCACCTGAACAAAGGGACCAAAATCCGTGGTTGCAGCACCATATCGCAGCAAACCGCCAAGAACGTATTCACATTCGGCTCCCGCACCGGCGTCAGGAAGATATGGGAAGCTTACTGGACAGTTCTGATGGAACTACTCTGGAGCAAGGACCGCATAATGGAAGTCTACCTCAATGTGATTGAGATGGGCCCCGGCATCTATGGTGCCGAAGCCGCCGCCCAGAAATATTTTAATTGTCAAGCCGGCAAACTTACCCGCAGACAAGCCATATCCATAGCCATTTGTCTTCCCAACCCGCTAAAGACCAATCCCACCAAGCTGACTCCCTACCTCCGCAACCGATGCAATACTCTGCTGGAGCAGATGCAATGACACAGCACATGACACAGGGAAACGATACTTCTGTGTCACAAACGTGTCACTTTCTTGCCGTTTACGTAAACATTCTTGAGACTGTCTATGGTTACTCCGGGGAGTTTCAGGATAATATCCTGGACAGTTGTTCCTTCGGGCAGACGGAAAGCCTCCGGATTGAATTCGGGGCCACAATCAAGCTTTATTTCTGATGCCTGAATTTCAATAAGCAATGACAACATCTTTTCTACAGTAAGGTCACTTTCCTTAAGCTTGATTTCAAATTGCTTCTGGTCTTTGCTGATCTGAGGCTTGGTCACACTTTCATCAACAATGAATGAAAAGTAATAACCATCATCAGCAAAATCAGACAGGGCATAAATCTTGTGTGCAACCTGCCGGATGGTGCTTTCATATTTTTCACGATACAGTTTTCTATACTCCTCCTTGAAATCCTTGTCACTGAATGTAAAAACCACATCAAGGTTGTTACTGAATATATCGCCGCCAAATGACGAGTATAGACTTAAGTGTTTAATGGGTGCAAGTTTGTTGTCTTCGGTCCAGGGAGTTGAAACGGACACTGTTACAGGCCATCCTTGTTCGGGGTAAAAGGTTTTGATCAGACGGCGCAATGAATCTGCTGTAGAAACCTGTTTTTCCATACGCTTGATGTCATTGTCTCTGACAGCATTCATCACTTCCTTGAATACCGTTACTATGTCACTGCACATTCCATATGGTGACCAGCACCATGCACCGTCAGATTTATAGAACATGAAATACATCTGACCGTCCAGACCCATATTTCGGCTGGCGTATGAAGATGTCATAACCGCATGTTTGGCCAACAGCTTTAGAGAATTATACAATTCCGGGCTACACTTTACACTATACTCTTTCCCTTGTTGCGAAGTTACCTTTATTATACCCCCATACATCACCAATGATTCCAAGATGGATGGTGATATAATCATATCAGAAGGCATGATAAGGTTTACGTCGGCTGATTGGGTGTAATATTTGTCAATATACTTGCCCCAAAAATCATAATGAGACCTGGTAATTGGTGAAAACAGATTCTGGGCACCGGCATTCAGGCTTGTCAGGGCCATTATCAGCAAGAGGCTCAGCAGATGATTATTCTTTATCATTAGTCCAGTTTTTATTATTGACACAGTGACACAGGGAACTGATTGTTCTGTGTCAGAAATCAGTCACCCAATTGGCAGGTTTCTTGTCAATCCTGAGCAGATAATATTCGCGGTATGGATCCTGTAGCAACGACGCATATTTCTTAGCCAGGCTCTTGATATCAGAAAGTTTGGAATTGATTATCTCAACATCCTTTTTCCCAATGGCATCGTACATAGCCTGGTTAATTGCTACAAGAGCGGCGTTATTACCGTTTCTTGGAGACCAACATTTTGCGCCGTATTGCCTGTTAAAGAATCGATAGGTAGTTCCGTCAAGGCCGGCAACCATAATCATCCCTCCATTACCGGTCTTAAGATTATCCAACTTCTGTTGCATCCACTGCTTATCAGGCAGGTTACTGGCCGAAAAAACCGCAGCATCAATCAGATTCCTGATCTGATAAGCCAGATCCTCATCTATTTCAAGCACGTGAGGCTCTGTCTGATTCTGCACTTTTAGTTCCAGACGACACTCCATAGACTGGCTGTTGCAGACACATTGGATTTCATAGTTCTCCTCAAAAGACGGTTCAACTTTTGTGCTCCAGCATACCACGTCATAATTTCTGGGAGATTTCATCATTTCCTCCATCTGTTTCTGGAAGCCTTCGGGGTCTTCAAGCATATTACCACTCCATACCATCGTATACGTTGGGAGCGGTTTGTCACAAGGTTGCAGATACTCATTTGTTCTCTGCGCCATAGCCGTCATTGCAAACATCAGCAAAAGACCGGATAAAACCGGCTTAAGATACTTTCTCATATTCATTCTATTTTATTGGTTTCAACCTAACCTCATAAGTCCCGCGGTCAATCGGGAAAGACAGCTTTTCATACCCATCGGCCTCGAAAGACAGATAATTGTCCGTGCTTTTAATACCTATAAGCATAAAGAAACCGTCTTTCTGGTCTGCATTGGTAATTGTAACGGCACGATCCACAAAATCACGCTCACAGATCCTTACCTCTTTATTTGCAATAGGATTGCCGTCAGCGTCAAGTACATGTCCGTTAACCCTTCCTCCCGCTTTAGGAGCAGACTCTATCGGCTTGTGCATATCTTCAATATTCTTTCTGACCAAGGAATCCAGCTGTTCTCTGCTCATCTGGCTCAATTCATTAATCCTTTCAAGTGTAGAATCTAGTTTAGTCTGCAATTCCGCACTATTCTTCTCTGCAGTCCCCACCTGCTGTGCACTCAAAGGAAAGCACACCATCATAAAGACTGGAATCAAAAACAATAAATTCTTTCTCATAAAGCAATTAATCCGGCTATCTATTCTCTAAACTGATTTATACCCAAAATGCGTCTCCTGTTAAAGAACTTTTCTCATAATAATGCTTAAATCAATTTACAGACTATCACGGATCGGTATGGGGATACCTGTTGTCTTATAACCGGGATCTGTAGTGATCTCTACCGGAGGCAGATCATCCTGTTCTTTCATCTTTATTTCAATGAAGGTCGTGTCAATAGGAATATTCACGGTTTCATAACCTACGTGGGATACCCGTATCCTGTCATCCGGGTTGACCAGACGGAAAGAGAAATAGCCCCAAAAATCAGTAACAGAATGTGCTACAACAAGGTCCGATGAATCACGTTCCGTTACGTTTACCATCATCATAGGACCTAAACTGTCACAAACAATACCGGAGATTGTGTCACCCGCATGGGGCTTACTCTGAGCAAACAAGGAAACTGCAGCAACCTGCAGCAAAAAAGCCATAAGAACCAAACGCTTTTTCATAATTCATTGATTTTTTCAACAAATGTAAGTACTCCCCTATCATCAAAACAACAAAACAGCGCTGCAAAACTGTTGCAAAATGTGTTTCCCTAAAACAGTTGACTCAGGTTCTTTTAATGGCAATCTCGCCAAAGTGTCCCACACTCGCCCTATCGACAATACGCTCTAACGCGGGTTAGCGTGGGACACGAGCCTTGGATGAGGGTGTGTAACACACGAATCGGGCTCAGGAGGCTCAGAGAGCGGGTTGTTGTGGGACACTTTGGCGGGGAAAGGGAACAAAAAAAGCGGCTCCCGCAAAGAGAGCCGCTTTTCCTATCGCTTTCAGCAGATTATTATCCGCCAAAGTTATCGTACATGATGGAGGCGGGATCAACGCCCAGGTTGTCAAGCATACCGGTAACGGCCTTTGACATGGGGCCGGGACCGCACATGTAGTACTCGATATCCTCAGGAGCCTCATGGTCCTTAAGATAGGTCTCGTACATAACGTTGTGAACAAATCCGGGAGTGTACTTGACGCCTGCTGCATCGGCTGCGGGATCCGGACGGTCCAGAGCCAGATGGAAGTGGAAGTTGGGGAACTCCTTCTCAATCTGGAGGAAATCCTGGAGGTAGAATACCTCGTTAAGAGCACGTGCGCCGTAGAAGTAATGCATCTCACGGTCAGTGGTCTTAAGAGTCTTGGTCATGTGCATGATCTGAGCACGCAGAGGAGCCATACCGGCACCGCCACCAACCCAAATCATCTCCTTCTTTGAGTCAAAGATAGGATGGAACTCACCGTAAGGACCTGACATGATTACCTTGTCACCGGGTTTGAGGCTGAAGATATAAGATGAAGCCACACCAGTGGGAACATCCTGGAAGCCAACCTCGGGTTTCGGTTTGAAAGGAGGTGTAGCGATACGGACGGTCAGCATGATGCGGTCACCCTCGGCAGGATAGTTGGCCATTGAGTAAGCACGGATGGTAGGCTCGGTAACCACTGACTTGAGGCCGAAGAGACCGAACTTCTCCCATGCGGGCAGATACTCGGGACCGATAAGGTCCTTGTCAATATCCTTATCATAATCCATAGTGTATGCGGGGATCTTGATCTGAGCGTAGCTACCGGGCAGGAAGTCCATATGCTCGCCAGCGGGAAGCTGTACGATGAACTCCTTGATGAATGTAGCGACGTTCTTGTTTGAGATAACCTCGCACTCCCACTCCTTAACACCGAGAACGCTCTCAGGTACCTTGATGGAGAGGTCACCCTTGACCTTGCACTGGCAACCCAGACGCCAGTTGTCCTTGATCTGCTTGCGTGTAAAGTGACCCTTCTCTGAATCGAGGATCTCACCGCCGCCCTCAACGACCTGGCATTTGCACTGACCGCAAGAACCCTTACCACCGCAAGCTGAAGGCAGATAAACGCCGTTCTCAGCAAGGGTGCTCAAGAGGCTTGCGCCTGAATTCACCTCAAGTTCCTTGTCGCCGTTAATGGTTACCTTGACCTTGCCTGAGGCAACAAGGTAGCTCTTGGCCACCAGCAGGATAACTACCAGCAGCAGGATAACGGCCAGGAAAACTATAATACTTGAAATATAGATGTTGTTCATAATATTACCTCCTTTAAATTGCCAGACCTGAGAAGCACATGAAAGCCATAGCCATCAGACCTACGGTAATGAATGTAATGCCCACACCCTTCAGAGGCTTGGGAATATCGCAGTATTCCATCTTCTCACGGATGGCAGCCAGGCAGACGATAGCCAGAGCCCAACCAATACCGGAACCCAGTGCATAAGCGATTGAGTCACCGAATGAGGTGATGGCCTGAGTGTTGTCCGGATCCATGCCGATACGCTGCTGCATGAACAGTGATGCACCCATGATGGCGCAGTTCACAGCGATAAGCGGCAGGAATATACCCAGTGAGTTGTAGAGTGACGGTGAGAATTTCTCAACCACCATCTCAACCAGCTGAACTATACCGGCTATAACAGCGATGAAAAGGATGAAACTGAGGAATTCCAGACCCATCGGCTCCAGAACCTTGGTCTGAAGCAGATAGTTAACGGGAAGTGTGATGAGCTCAACAAAGATAACAGCAACACCAAGTCCCAAAGACGTCTTTACGTTCTTGGATACGGCCAGGAATGAGCACATACCCAGGAAGAAAGCGAATATCATGTTGTCGACGAATATCGACCTTACGAATAAACTGAAGAAATGTTCCATAGTTCTTTACGCTTTGAGATTAGTTTTCCTGTAAATCCTTGTTCTTGGCGCGATGGTACCATATGATGCAGCCGGCCAGGATAAGAGCCATAGGCGGCATGATCATAAGTCCGTTGTTCAGGTAACCTGCCTCATAGAAGCACTGCGGTATAACCTGGAAACCGAACAATGTTCCGCTACCAAAGAGTTCACGTACAAAAGCAACCACTACCAGAATGACTGCATAACCCAGGCCGTTACCTATACCGTCCAGGAATGATGCCCAGGGACCGTTCTGCATGGCAAATGCCTCCAGACGACCCATAAGGATACAGTTGGTAATGATAAGACCCACATAAACTGAGAGCTGAACGCTTACATCATATGCAAAGGCCTTGAGGATCTCACTTACTATAGTAACCAGAGCAGCTACCACCACCAGCTGGATGATGATACGGATACGGTTAGGAATAGTATTGCGGAGAAGTGAAATGATCACGTTTGACATAGCCACGATGACGGTTACTGAAAGACCCATCACGATGGCAGGTTTGAGTTGAGCCGTTACGGCCAGAGCCGAGCAGATACCCAGAATCTGAACCAATACAGGGTTGTTGACCCACAACGGCTGTTTGAAAGCCTCACTGTTCTTGTTTGCCATAATCCAAATCAGTCGTTAGATTCAACATTATCCTCGCAGCACTCTTCGCCGCCCTCCTCGCAGCCGCCTTCTTTGCAGCACTGCTTGGTCAGGAAAGGAATGTATGCTGAGAGTACCTTATTAATCATAGTGTTCACACCGGTTGATGTGATGGTAGCACCGGTCACACCGTCAATCTCATACTGAGAGCCCTTATCGGCCTTGCCGTACTTGACTACCGTGAGGCCAACCTCCTCACCGTTAACCACCAGCTTGCCGGGGAAACGGTCCTGGAACTTGGTTCCGGCAATCTCACCGCCCAGACCCGGAGTCTCGGATGAGTGTGAGAAGTAAACGCCGTAAACGGTGTTGCGGTCCTCATTGAGGGCAATGTAGCCCCAGATGGTACCCCACAGACCAAGTCCGTTCATGGGAATGACAAACTTGCGCTCGCCGTTAACCTCGGCCACAAAGATGTGGAGGTTACCCTTGTCGAACTCACTCTTATAAGAGGTATTGAAATCACCGTCATACTCAGCCATCTTGCCGTTGGGCTGCATCAGTGCATCGGCCTTGATAACCTCATCATATGTGCCGGCTACATCGGGCAGGTCACGCAGATTCAGGGCAGAGAGGATCTGCTGCTTTGTATCGTTGATTACGTTGGCTGTCTGACGCTCCTTGAGTGTCTGTGATACGAACACCAGCAGGAATGCCACGATAACAACCATTACGGCTGCATAAACGATGGTATAAACGTTGCTGTTGGTATTGAGACCCTTCTTGGCTGGAGCAGCACCCTCCTCTACAATCTCTTCAAACTCACTCTGAGGTGCCTGACACATGGGGCACTGCTCAGGAGCCTTATCTCCTTCGTGGACATAGCCACAAACCTTACATTTGAATTTTTTCGTAGCCATAATCCTTATTTGTTTATTCTGTTAAGACGTTTGTTCACGTTACGCTGTACTACGCAGTAGTCAATGAGCGGAGCGAAGCAGTTCATGAGCAGGATGGCGAGCATCATACCTTCGGGATAACCGGGGTTCATGACGCGGATTGTGATTGCCATCATACCGATCAGCAGACCATAGATCCACTTACCTACCTCAGTACGGGCCGATGTAACCGGATCAGTTGCCATGAATACGGCACCGAAGCAGAAACCACCCAGGCAGATGTGCTCATACCAGGGCATCTGAGCCATAGCGTTGTCGGGACCCCACTGGTTGTATACCAGAGCCATCAGGATACCGCCTGCGAATACTGAAAGCATTGTCTTCCAGCTTGCGATTCCGGTATAGAGGAGCAGCAGAGCGCCAAGAGCGATGGCGATTACGCTGGTCTCACCTACTGAACCGGGAATGAAGCCCCAGACCATATCCATTGTGAATGCAGGAGCGGCTGCTGTGGTAGCGGCTGTACCCAGAGCGGTAGCAGCTGTCATACCGTCAATGTCAGCACCAAGACCGCAGATTGCGTGGTCAACCACCCAAACGGTCTCACCGGTGATTACTGAAGGATATGCAAAGAATATGAATGCACGGGTAATCAGGGCAACGTTAAGGAAGTTCATACCTGTACCGCCGAATATCTCCTTGGCAAAGATTACCGAGAAGGCAACGGCTACGGCAAGAATCCACAGCGGTGTGGTTGCGGGGATAATCAGAGGAATGATGAAACCTGATACCAGGTAACCCTCCTGAATCTCCTCGTGTTTCCACTGAGCCACGATGAACTCTATTGTAAGACCTACTACGTATGATACTATAAGTCTGGGCAGAACGGCCAGGAAGCCGAACCAGAACTTGTTCCAGAATGTAGCCTGCTCAAGCAGACCGGCCAGAGCAAAATGCTGATAGCCTACATTGTACATACCGAACAGCAGTGCGGGAACCAGGGCAATCACAACCATGATCATCATTCGCTTGCTGTCGAATGAGTCGTGGATGTTCACACCGTTCTTTGCAGTGTCGTTGGGAACATAAAGGAAGGTCTCGAAACCTTCAAAAACCGAGCGGAAAGCGTGCAGTTTGCCACCCTCCTCAAAATTCGGTTTGATCTTGTCTATGTAATTTCTTAAACTCATGACTTCCTTGGGGTTTAGGCCATTTCGGCACGCAGGTTATTCAAGCCCTCACGTACTATACGCTGAAGCTCAAGTTTAGATGAATCTACAAACTCGCACAGTGCAAAATCCTCGGGGGCGACTTCGTAGATACCGTATGCCTCCATCTTGTCGATATTGCCTGTTATTATAGCCTTGATAAGGAACTCGGGATAGATATCCATGGGGAATACCTTATCGTACTCGTTTGACATTATCATGTGACGCTCACCGCCCTTGATGCGTGCATCAATGCTGTAACGCTTCTTGCAAGTAAGCCATGAGAAGAATGTGCGGCTTACGCTGTACTGCTTGAAACGGGGAGCTATCCAGCCCATGAACTCGTTTACGTCGTCACCCTCGGGGATAACGGTCACCATGTTGGCGAATGCGCCCAGATAATCATCCTTGGTGCACTTGACACCGGTAAGCACGTTACCGTTTATGATGCGGATATGCTCGATCCTGTTAAGACGGCCGTCAACTATCGATGAAATCTTTGCACCTGCAATAACCTTGAGGTACTGGGGATTGACTATCTCCTCGCCTGCCACTGCAATGACGCGTGTCATATCCACAACGCCCTTGTTGAACAGACGGCCGATGAAGATGACTGCCTCGGGATCGATTGTCCATACCACCTCACCCTTGTTGACGGGCTTGATATGGTTGATCTGTACACCTACGTTGCCTGCGGGATGTGCGCCCTTGAATGCATACAGGTCAACGTTCTTGGCGTCGGTAAGAGTCTCTGCCTTCTGATCAGCGCTGATGCTCAGAGTTGTAGGAGCAATCTTGGCGATTGCGCTCAGACCTGTTCGGAAGTCCACCTCGTTACCCTGGAGCACGAACTCAAAGTCAGGAGCAAGCGGTTTGGAATCAAATGCCGACACGAATATGCCGCGGGGAGCATCGGCGGGGTTAGCGATCACGTCGTATGGACGCTGACGGAAGAATGAAAAAAGACCTGACTCCAGAAGAGTGGCCTTTACCTCATCACCTGAGAGCGACTGTACGCTCTTGGTGCCGAACTCTACATAGGTCTGCTTTGCATCGGGCTTGACCACGATGCTCATGACCTTGCGGCGTGCGCCACGGTTCACTGCCACGACCTCACCGCTTACAGGCGAAACAAATTTCACCTCAGGGTGGTTCTTGTCAATGAACAGAGCCTCACCGGCCTTGACGGTCTGCTGTTCCTTGACGACCGGCTTGGGAGTGACTCCGGTAAAGTCATCGGGGCATAACGCATATGACTCCGCAAGACCAACCTCTGTCAACTCCTTTACGGGAGCGCCCAGCAACTTGATGTCCAGACCTTTTCGTAAACGAATGATTTCTGCCATTTTGTTGTTAGTTGAATATATAGTTTAATATTATTCAAATTTTCGGGCGCAAAATTACTAATAAAACAAGTAACTTAAGATATAATAATTCAAAAA
>JAEEGK010017283.1_pt1 | contig 15748 bp, 13 predicted proteins | sample 8958771 | NCBI WGS metagenome assembly JAEEGK01 (sample SAMN16246547, study PRJNA631951) | gut metagenome | biome: gut microbiome; feature: rumen; material: SC-attached | host: Bos | place: Iran: Karaj | collected 2018-10
CAATTGGCCCAGGTGCAGGTGGATATGATTCAATTGTTGTGATGGGTGAAAATAATAATAATAATAATTATGAAGATTTTATAAAAATTGTGAAAATTAATATTGAAGAATTTAATAATAATAATAATAACTTAAAATGTCATTTAATTGAATGTAATTTAATTAATAATGGAAGTTTATTTAATATAAATTATTAATAATAATATATTTATTTATAATTAACTATTATTAAAAGTATTAAAAAATTATAACATAATAAATTTTAATTAGTAATCGAAATTATTGCTATTTTTTTTATTTATTTTTATTGATTTATTATAATCATTAATTACATTTTGAGAATTTAAAAGTAATTTATTTGCATATGTTGATGGTTTTGGACCAGTATTAACATATAACATAATTTTTGAAGTTTGTCTAAAATCTTTATTATTAATTGTAAATAATAAATTTGGTTTTTTTTTTTCATAATTTGGTGTACTTTTTCTTTTTTGATAACTAAAATTTTTGTTATTATAAATATTATTTATATTTTTATTATTATTATTATTTGAATGATAATTATTATTATTATTTTCATAAACTAAAATATCAGAATTATTAAAAATTTTTTTATTTTTTTCTTTTTTTAAATTTTTTATTCTTTTTGAATTTGAATTATTAAACATTAATTCACTTATAGTTTTATTTTTTATTTCATTATTAATTGAATTATTATTATTATTATTTTTACTTTTTATATTATAATTAAAAATATTATTATTAATATTATTTTTTTTTCTTACTTGAATTGAATTATTAACTGTATTATAATTTAAATTATTTGTGCTTTTTGAAATATTAATAATTTTTTTATTGCTATTATTAATACTATTATTAATTTTTTTTATTTTTATTTTATTTTGAATTTGTTTTTCTAATGTGTTTTTATTTCTTTTAAAAATATGCTTTTTGGTAATTTCAAAACTTTCTGCATTAATAATAATAAAATTATTAAAAAATATTTTTTCAAAAACAATATTAAAACAATTATTAATTACATTTTTATATTTATATATTAAAGATTCGTAATTTTGTTTCATTATTAAACTAAAACTTAATTGATGATAAAAAGTTAAACATTGATTTAATAAATTAAAAATATTATTAATAATATTGAATTTATTATTATTATTTTTATATTTAATTTCAAAAATAATTTTAAATTCATTTAAAATATTATTAATAATTTGTAATTCATTTTCTTTCTTTGAATTAATTTTATTTTTATTTTTTTTAGAATTCATATTACTATTTTATTAATAAAATAATAATTAAAAATTTTATTTATAGTTTTTATTATTATTATTTATAATAATTAAATTATTTTATATTATTAAAAGCTTATTAATGAATCATGACCTGGAGTAGTAACAAAATTTCTTAAAGTTTCAATTTTTTCTAAAAAATTATATAATTTTTTTTTATGATTTTTAGCATTAAAAAAATATTCTTTTTTATTAGGCGCCGTAATTAAAATTTTAATATTTTTATTTCCATTTTTAATAGCAATATTATTAGTATTATTAGATTTATTTTTTTTATGATAATTAATTTTAAACAAATTTTTATTTTCAAATGGTTTATGTTTTTCAATAATATTTAATAAATCTTTATTTCTATTTAAATTAAATTCATTTTCAGATTTAAATAAAAATTCATTAGAATATTTATAATCATTATAATAAGTGTTAGTATAACTTTCAGTTGTATTTTTATTATTATCAATACTATTAATAGTTGGTAAATTATTATTTTTTAAATTAAAATGAGTAAATTTTAAATCATGTTTTTTAGGTAAATTAATTTTAAATTGTTTAATATCAAAACTAATTTTTTCAATATTATTTTTGTGAATTTTTGAGTGAGAATTTGAATTATTAATTTTATATTTATTAATAGCATTTTCAGATGCTATTTTTTTAACATTTTTTTTTATATTAAATGGCGAACTATTATTACTTTTATTATCAATAATTATATTATTATTATCATCAAATAAATTTATTTTATTTGGAATTACAATTGAACTAAATCGAGATTTATTTTTTTTTTGATTATTATTAATATTAAAATTATTAATATTTTTTAAAATAATTTGGCTTTGTCTTCGTTTTTCAATAAAATTTTTACTTTTATCAATTAAATCTTCTTTTTTATCATATTTTTTTTTGTAAGCATTTTCAATAATATTCATAAATTTTTTATCATTTACTAATTGATTTTCTAAATAACTTTTTCTTTTTGTGTTATCATTTTTTTCTTTATTTTTTGACTTTAATATATCAATAATATTAAAGCTGGTTGGAACCATTGAAACGCTGCCTCTATATTTAGGCACAAATTTTTCGGTTTGAGCAATGTCAAATTGATGAAGTTCAAATGTTGTTTTTTTACTGTATGTTTTTATTTTACTTTTATTTTTAGTTTGTTGTTGATTATCAACAGAACTTGAAGAATCTGAAAATGAAGAAGATGAAAATGAAGGACTTTCAAAAGAAAATTTTTGTTTCATTTTTTCGTTTTGAATCCTTTTTTCACTGTTTTGAACTTCAAATTTTTTTTTGTAAATGTCTTTGAATACACGTGAATTATATAACATTTTTTTTATTTATAATAAATGAATTTCATATTAAAAAATATTATAAAATAATTTTATTTTTTTTTTTATTTAAATGAAAGAATTTTAATTTTATTTTTTTTTTAATATTATTTTTAAATAAACTTTATTATTGAATGTTTATTTTTATTAAACTTATTTTATAATAAAAAAGTTAAAAAAATTTAAAAATATATTTTTTATTATTTATCTTTTTCTGATAAATAGTAACAAATAATAAATTTTTAAATAAAAAATTACAAATATGAAAACAGAAAATACAGAATCAAACACAAATCTAATAAAAGAAAAAAAAATTCCAAACAATCCCAAAAAAAAACGAAAAGGTAGAACACCATTACAATTCGGTGAACGAGAAATTTCTCCTTTAAAACTTTATTTTCACTTAAGCAACACACCCGAAATAATACTAATGTTATTAGGTCTAATAGGAAGTATAATTTCTGGAATTTCTGGCCCAATTGCTTCATTACTTTTAGGTAGAACAATAAATGATACATCTCAATCACAAAATTTATATGATTTAAATGCAGTTGAATATAATTCAATTATGAAAGAAATAAAATCAAACATCGAAAAAAAAGTTCATTTATTTTTATATTTTGGAATTCTTGCATTTTTTGGTAATTTTTTAATGACTTTTATGTGGGCTTATTCAGCTTTGCGACAATTGCATAATTTAAAAAAAAATTATTTTTCAGTTATTTTAAAACAAGAACAAAGTTGGTTTGATCAAAACAACGCATATGAATTTTCAACAAAAGTTCAAGCACAAATTGAACAAATTGAATTAGGAGTTGGCGCAAAATTTGGATTGATTTTAGAATTAATTTCACAAATAATCGCAGGTTTAGTAATTTCATTTACAACATCATGGAAATTAACATTAGTTTTAATATGCGTCGTCCCATTTTTAATATTTGATACCTATTTAATGACACATTTTTTAAAACGTTTGATAATTTTAAGTAGAAAAACATATGAAAAAGCAGGTGGTGTTATGGAAGAATTATTATATAACATTAAAACAGTCGCTTCATTTGCGAATTTTGATTTTGAATTAGAAAGATTCGGAAAATTAGTTGATGAAGTTGATGGATATAATAAAGAAAAAGCATATAAAATGGGACTTTGTATAGGAACTTCTGTTTTTTTACAAAATATCATTTATGTCGCTGTTATTTTGTATGGAAAAAAATTAATCATCGATAAAGAAATTAATTCAAACACTGGAGAAGTTTTTAATGGAGGTGATATATTAACTGTTGTTACTTCTTCTTTAATGGCTATACATAGTATTGGCTCTGTAAGTTCGAATTTAAAAATTATTCAAGAAGCTGCTATTGCTTCGAGTGATTATTTTTTTCTTATGGAACGAAAGCCAAAAATTGATTATTCAAAATCTGTTCTCAAACCAAAAAATGTCACAGGAAAAATTGAATTTAAAAATGTGGATTTTTTATATTCGAATAGTAATAAAAAAATTCTTGATAATTTTTCTTTAGTCATTGAACCTGGAAAAAAAATTGCCATTGTTGGCGAAAGTGGATGTGGAAAAAGCACAACAGTGAATTTAATTGAAAGATTATATGAAACAAATTCAGGAGAAATTTTAATAGATGGAATAGATATTAAAAAATATGATATTAAATATCTTCGTTCTTTAATTGGTTATGTTCAACAAGAACCAGTTTTATTTAACACTTCTATTAAAGAAAATATTATTTTCGGAAGAAAAAAATTATTAGAAAAAATTTCGGAAGAAAACGGAAAAACTGAAGATGAAATTATTAATGATGTTTGTAAAGAAGCACATGCGCTGGAATTTATAAATAAAAATCATGAAAAATTTAATTATATAGTTGGAATAAGAGGAAATAAACTTTCAGGAGGTCAAAAACAAAGAATTGCTATTGCAAGAGCAATTTTATGTCAACCTAAAATTTTAATTTTAGATGAAGCAACAAGCGCATTGGATAATAAAAGTGAAAAAGAGGTTCAAAAAGCTTTAGATAGCATAAGTTCAAAAAATGTTACTACAGTTATTATAGCACATCGTTTATCTACTATTATAAATTCCGATGAAATTTATGTAATGAAAAATGGAAAAATTATCGAACATGGAACACATGATTTTCTATTAAATCTAAATGGATATTATACAAGTTTGGTAAAATCCCAATTAACAGGTCAAAAACATGATGAAAATGAAGATAAAATGAAATTAAAAAAAAAATCCTCATTTCAAGATGAAAAAAATAATATGATACATCAAAAAAAAGATGAGATATCTAAAAATGAAGGTGTACCATTTAGATTCATATTCAGTTTGCTATCAGATAATATATTAAAAACATTATTAGGTCCTATAGGAGGTCTACTTCAGGGAGTTTCATCAACATTGACAGGATTTGTTTTAGCAAAAGCAATAAATGCTTTATCTAGTAATGACAAAGACACCATAAATAAAAAAGGTCTTTTATGGGGAATGATATATTTAGTTGTTACTATTACTATGTTTTTTGCTTTGTTTATTAAATTATGGGGGTTAGACTCAACTGGAAGTTATATAACAACGAAAATGAGAAAAATTGTTATTAAAAAATATTTAGAAATGCATATGTCTTTCTATGATTATGATCAAAATTCTCCGGGTGCTCTTATTACAAGATTAACTATAGATACCACACAATTAAGTGCTGTTGTTCTTACAATAATAGGTGATATTGTAAGTTGTTTTGGAGTATTAATAATTGGATTAGTTTTAGGTTTTTATTATGAATATCGATTAACTTTAATTGCTTGTTGTTTTATTCCTTTCACAGTCACTGCTCAATTGTTAGTAAATCGAGCTCAAAGAGGTGGAAGAGACAATGATAAAATAATGAACATTGAAGCGGGAGCAATTCTTTCTGAATGTGTTGTTAATACAAAAACGATATTTTCTTTCAATTTTCAGGAACCTGCTGTGAAAATGTATTTAAATGTTATTGAAAGAGAAGTTAAAACATTTTTATCTGATTCATTTATTCAAGGTTTGCTTTTGGGAATTGGAATATTTTGTATGTTTGCAAGTAATGCGACTATATTTCATTTTTCTGGGGTGTTTATATCAAATGGAACTATAGATTTTAAGGATATGAATATTATAATTAATATTTCAATTAGTATGACAAGAGGATTGGCAAATGGTTTGAGAGGCATTGCTGATTATGCCAAAGCGAAAAAATCATTAATTTCATGTTACAAAATTATTAAAATAAAATCAGAAATTCCGCCTTTTGAAAATCAAAATGAAAATAAAATTCCTGTGACTGATAATTTAAAAGGAAAAATTGAATTTAAAAATGTTTCTTTTTCATATCCAACTAAACCTAATAATTTAATATTAAAAAACATATCATTTAAAATCGAGCCAGGAAAAGCAGCTGCATTAGTTGGTTTTTCTGGTTGTGGGAAAAGTACGATAATTCAATTATTAGAAAGATTTTATGACATAAATCAAGGTGAAATTTTAATAGATGACATTAATATAAAAAAATATAATTTATTTCAACTTCGTAAAAAAATCGGTCTCGTTAGTCAAGAACCTGTTTTATTTAAAAGAAGCGTATATAATAATATTTTATATGGTAATTTAAAAGCTGATAATGATGAAGTTTTCAATGCAGCGAAAAACGCAAAAATTGAAAAGTTTTTTAATGAAGAAGAAATGGGAACTAAAGAAGATCCAGTTTCAGGAGGAGAAAAACAAAGATTAGCTATTGCAAGAGCCTTTTTAAAAAATCCGGTTATTTTGTTGTTAGATGAAGCCACTAGTGCTTTGGATAAAGAAAGTGAAATTAATGTTCAAAAATCTATTGATGAACTTCAAAAAGGAAGAACTTCTATTACGGTTGCACATAGATTGAGTACTATTGTTAATTCTGATGTTATTTTTGTACTTGAAAATGGAGTTTTAGTTGAACAAGGAACACATTTGGAACTTATTGAAAAAAAAGGAAAATATTTTAATTTATATAAATATTCGGAAAAATAATTATTTAATGATAATAATAATAATAATATAAAATTATTATTATTGTTGTTTTATAAATATTAATATTAAAATTATTTTATTTGTATAATTAATTTTTAATAAAATTATTTCATTTTATTTATATTTTCAATTGCTATTTTTAAAACAGATGAATAAATTTTGTTATTTATATTATTCATAATGTTTTCATATTCATTTTTATCATCATTTAAAATATTAAAATTTTCTTCTTTTTTTTTATTATAATCATCAATAAACATTAAAAGATTTCTAATATCTGTGCTATTTGTATCAAAATTCTCTTCATTATTTTCAAATAAAAAAATATTATTTTTTTCATATTCTTTATTTAATCTATTATTATCATTTTTTCTTTTTATTCCTACAACATTTTTTCCCATTTGAATTGCATAACGAAAAAGATCAGAACCGCAAACATAAAAAGAATATATATTTTCTTTAGGAAAATTTTTTTTTAATTCTTCATCAATGTGTTTTTTTACATAAGGAAAATCAATCCAATCTCCTTTTTTTTTCCCTTCCCAATCATGAATGAAAAAATTATATTTATTATTATTATTAATATTACTATTAATATTTTTATTATTATTAATATTATTAATATTTATATTATTATTAATATTATTATTAAAATTATTATTATTAAAATTATTGTAATCATTATTATTATTATTGTTATCATTAAAATTATTGTTATTATTATTAAAATTATTGTTATTATTATTAAAATTATTATTATTATTATTAAAATTATTATTATTATTATTGAAATTATTATTATTAATTTTAATATTTTTATTAAATTCTTCTATTGCTGCTTTTACCATTTTACATCTAATTTCAAAAGGAAAATAAAAAAAATTAGGACTATAATATTTTTTATACTCTAAATAACTATCTGAGGAAGGTGAAATAAAAGTACATAAAATTTCAAAACCTTTTTTTTCTAAATTATCTTGAGCAATTTTTAACATTTTTAAATGTCCAATATGAATAGGATTTAAAGCACCAGTTGTTAATAAAACTATTTTTTCTTTTTTTGAATTTCTCAATTGATCTAATTTATCTTCTATTGGTTTGTATAAATTCATAATTTTAAATAATAATAATATTTTAAATTAATTTATATTTATTTTTATTATTAAATATTAATTATTTATATAAAAAAATAATTTATTTTTTTATTTTCTTTTTTATTTTCTTTTTTGATTCAAAAGAATTTTGAATTTTAAATTTTTTATTTTGTTTTTTGTCTGTGCTTAAAGATTTTTTATTTGTTTTTTTTATTATAATTTTTTTTGATTTTTGAGGTTCATTTTTTATTTTATTTTCTCTAATTTCATTATTATTAAATTCATTATTATTATAATTATTATAATCATTATTTTCATAATTTTCATTTTCATTATTATTATAATTTAAATAATTATTATTATTATTATTATAATTTTGAACTTCTTCATTAAAATTATTATTTTCTTCATTTTTATTGTTTAAATTAATGTTATTATTTTTTAAAAAATCAACTAAATAATTATTTTCATTAATAATTTGATTAAATTTATTAACAATTAGATTAAAAACATTATTTAAAGAATTTGAATCTTTTTTATCAATTTTAATTTCTTTAAATTCAGGAAAAATTAAACTTATTTTTTTTATTAAAAAATTAATTTTATCAAAAATTTTTTCATTTTCATTTACATAAAATTTTAAATTTTTATTTAATTGAATTAAATCATCAAATTTTTTATTAATTTCATTAATATTTTCATCATGTTCATTATTAATTTTTTTAATTTTAAAATTTAAATTATTAATAATATTATTTTTTTCATTAATAGTATTTTCTAAATTTTGAATTTGATTTTCTTTTTCTTTAATAAAATTTTCTAATTCATTAATTTTATTAATTAAAATATTTTGTTGATTAATATTAACATTTTCATTTAAAATTTTTTCTTTTTTTTCAATAAGATTTTCTTTATTATTATTTTCTAATTCTTTAATAAAATCTTTTAATTTATTATTTTCATTTAAATATAAATTAATTTCATTTTTTAAATTTTTAATTTTCTCTTTTTTATTTTTTAATTTATGTTCTAACATTTGAATTTTTGTATTTAAAATTGAAATATTATCATTTGATTCATTATTTAAACATTCTTCGATTTTATTGCTATTAATTAAAGTATTATTATAATTATTAATATTTTGAAAATTTTTATTTGAAAATTCTTTTTTTTCTTGAAAATTTTTTTCATATGAAAAATCATTATTATTTGAATATGAATTTGATTTATTATTATTTATTGAAGGATTCCATAATTTTATTTGTTCTAATTCTAATAATAATTTAAATAAAAAAATATTTTACTTTGTTTATGTTCTTGAATTAAATTCGCAACCCAATCTTTATCAAAATTTTGAATCGTATTATTTTCCATTTAAAATTAAATTCTTAAAAAATTAATTATTATTATTATAAATTATTATTATTAAATTAAAAAAAATAAATAAAATTAATAACTTCTTAAAAAATGAACACAATGACTCATTTCACATATTTAGTCGATTTAGAACATTCAATTGATCCGGGAATGGAAGATAAATTAAAAAAATACGAATATCAACGTAAAAAATTAATGGTTCAAAAAGACATAGACAAAGAAATATTTGAAAAAGGTTTATATAATTTTGGAACATCTTTTGATAATTATTGTCATGCTTATTTAAGTTTAGATATTTCAGGTCAAGAATTAATGAGCATTGGTGGAATAACAAAATATAAATATCTTCAAAAAGTAAATGTTTCAAATAATGACTTAGCTACTTTACAACAATTAACAGGATTAAATCATTTAAATGAATTAGATGCTAGTCATAATAAAATAGAAGAAATTATGGATTTTGAACCTCCTCAAAATTTAGAAAAAGTTGATTATTCTTTTAATATGGTTAGTAAAATATTTAATGTTGAAAAAAATGTTTATTTAAAAATTCTTATTTTACATCACAATAGTATTAAAAAAATAGATGGTTTAGAAACAGGAAATTGTTTAGAAGAATTAGATTTAAGTTATAATAAAATAGAAGTAATAGAGAATTTAGATAATTTAGGTGGAAGTTTGTTAAAATTGAATTTGGAATGTAATAATATAAAAAAAATAAGTGGATTAGAAAATTTAACAAATTTATTTGAATTAAATTTAAGTAAAAATTATATTTCAAGATTAAAAGGTCTTCAAGGACTTACAAATTTACGAACGTTATTTTTAAGTTCAAATCAATTGAGTAGATGTAAACAAGTTGCCTATTTAACTGATTTGCCATTTTTAACTGATTTGGACTTTTGTTTTAATGAAGTTCAAACTAAAAAATTTTATAGATATCAAATTTTATATTATATTCCTGAATTAAGAAAATTAGATGGAAGAGAAGTTAGTCATTATGAAAAAGTAAAAGCAGATATTTTATTTGGAGCGGATTTAGAAAATAAAAAAGAAATTTTTAATGCTTATTTGCCTGAAGAACAATTTGTTGATAGAAGATTGTTTTTAAAAGAACAAATTGATCCTGAAAGTGATTCAGAAGGTGAAAATTTGGATGATGATAAAGATAAAAAAAGAGGAATCGATGATAAAATGTATGAAGCTACTAATTCTATTGATATGCAAGTTAATCCTTATACTTATTAATATTTATTTTAAATATATGCTTTTTATATTAAATTTAAAAATAATTAAATTTTTATTTTTAATTATAATATAAGATTATTTATTTGTTAGTTTAATAAAATAAATTTTTTAATTGATTTTTTAATAAAAATATTTTAAATTTTTTATTGAAAATAATTTATTTTTATGAATTTAAAATTTAAAAAATATATATAAATTTTTCATTTAAAAATATTTTATATTTATAAAAATTATAAAAATAAACTATATTATTTAAATAAAAGAATTTTATATTTAATTTTTATTTAAATTCTTTTATTTTATTTAATTTATTAAACTTTTTAAATAAAAAATTAAAAAATGAAAAATTTTGATTCTTTTGAATGGATAGATAATTTTATAGACAATCATAAATCTCAATTAAATACTAATTTATCTGATTTTGAAAATAACAATAAAATTATTAATAAAAAAAATGTTCAATCAAAAGAAATAAATAAAGAATTTAATGATAATATTATTAATCAATTGATGTTAGAAAATAAACAATTAAAAGAATTAAATATTTTAAAGGATCATCAAATATTTTTAATGTATCAAAAAATAAAAAATTTAGAAAATTTCAAAAAAGAAAATAATATTTTAAATAATAAAATAAATGATTTATATGAAAATTCAAAAAATTTTAATATAATATTAAATAATATAAATAATAATAATAATAATAATGATGAAATAATAAATAATAAATTAAATTTAAATGATTCACTTCATAAATTAAATATAATAGAAAATATAATAAATAATATGTTTATAGAAAATAAAAATTATAAAGAAATTTTTTCTCAAATAAACAAACAAACTAAAATAAATAAACAAAATAAAAATATTAATAATAATAATAATAATAAAATAACTTCAAGAAACAATAAAATAAATCTTAATAAAATAATAAGTACAAATAAAAGTTATGATAAATTTTATCTTAACACATCTCCAACTTATAATTATTTTAAACAAAAAAATAAAAGCAAACTTAATTTAAAAAATAAATAAAAAATAATAATAATACATTTAATATAAAAACTATAAATATTTTTTTATTTATAATTTAACTTCATCATCTAAAATATTATAATTATTATTATTAAAATTTTTATATAAATTTAAACAACTATTTAAATCATATTGTTTCATACACATTGGAATTACTCTTTCATTTAAATCTTTTTCTAATTCATCATATGTATAATTTTTTCCATCTTTATTAAAAGGAATTAAATTATTTTCAATACAATTAAAAAAATTATTAGCTATTGTTCTACATTGAGGAAAAATTCCTTTTAAAGATAAATTTTTAGCATTATTAATATTTTCTTTAATGTCTTTATTTAAATTCATTTATAATATAATTAATTATTTAAATAAATAAAATATTATTTAAAAATTAATTTGATTTAAATTATTTTTTATATAATAATCTAATGAACCTTGAGATGAAATGTTATAATTAAGATTTAAAAAATTATTTAAAGTAAAATTATTTATTTTGTTATAAAATAATGACATAATTAATGTTATTTTTTCAATTAATAAAACAATTTCTTTTTCATCTATTTTACTGTTATTATTATAATAATAAATATTTTTATAATTATCAATAAAATCATTAATTTCATTATAAATTGGAATTAAAATTTTTTCAATAATAAATAAATAACTATTTTTAAAAAAATCATTATCAATTAAACCTTTTATTTTATTGTTTATATTTAACATAATATTTTCCATACTTTGTGAATTATTTTGAAAAACATTTTGACAATAATCATCAATTTCTTTTCCTATTGTTTCAAATTTATTAATTTCTTCTTTTGGTAATAAAATTAGTTCATTATTATTATCATTTTTATTATTATTATATTTAATTGCATAACTTTTAATAACTTTTATAATGTTCCATGCTTCAAAAAATTTATTTTGTTCATAAAGGTCTAAAAATATAAAAATTTTTTCTAAAATTTCAATATAATTTTTATCACATATTTTATTTATTTTATCTGAAAATCCTTCAAAAAAAATTTTTCTTGATTCATTATTAGAAATTAAATTATGAATATCAAATAATAAATAATTAAATAAATCTTTTAATGTTTGTTGACATTCAAAAGTTTTTAAACTAATAATATTATCAAAATTATAATTTTTCTTAATCATATTTATTTTATTAAAAACTTTATCAAACATTTCAATCCACAAATTATAATTTTTATCTTTTCTACAAAGAAAAATAAAAATTTCATTATTTGTTGTTATTAATTGCATTAAATTTGTTTTATCTTCAATTTCATTTGTAATTTCTTTAGATTTTTCATTAATTGGGCCAAATTCATCTATTTTTGAAGTATCAATAGAAATAATTTCTTTTTGATATTGAATTTTAAAGAATTTTTCAGTTAAAGTTCCATTATTTTTAAAGAATTTTTTTTTTTGTGGATTGTATCTATGAATTACTTTATTTTCTAAATAAATTTCATTTTTACCATTTGTTTTTTTATAATTAATTAAATCTTCAGTATTAAATGTTAAATCTTCTTCTTCTTCAGAATCAGAAAAAATTTCGTTATGAAAATGATTATTTTTTTTTTGTATAAAATAATTTTTTGGTAAATAATAACATCTTTTATTTTCATTTAAATTAGATATACAATAATTATCTTTTAAAATTATCATCATATATTTCATATTTATATTTTCTAAAAAATAACAATATTCTTTTCTTTCAATTTTTTCTAATTTTTTTTTAGAAAGAATAGATTGAGAAATTTCATAAAATTTATCACCATAATTATTATCTAATATTTGTATTGTCATTTTTTTATCTATGTTTATATCAATATGAACTGAATCAACTTTTTTATCTTCTGGTTCAAAATAAATTTTTATTTTATCTACAGATGGATTTGAGGTTTTTTGTGAAAAAAACATTATTTTTAAATATATTGTTAATTTTTAAATAAATTAATAATTTTTATAATATTATAATTTTTATTAAAATTATTTAAGATTATATAGATTAAAATGTTTTGAAAATCATATTTATTATCCAAAATACATTCAAAAATTAAGAGATGAGACAATATAATATTCTTTCAAATTATACAATAACAAAGCATCATTATGATAAACCTGAAAATCGTACAAAAATAATAGATGATGTTCTAAATAAATCAATTAAATTAAAAAAAGTTTTTTTAAATAATAATAAAGATTATGATATAATGACAAATAAATTTAAAAATTAAATAAAGAAAAAAAAGAAACTGATTTAGAAATTAAAAAAAATTTTTATAAATCAAAAGAAATAAAAAAATATAAACAAAATTTAGAAGAAAATAAACAAAAAATATTAAATACAAAAAGAGACACAATTTTTAATTTAGTTAGTCATGAAATATTTTACAAAGAAAAATTAAGTGAAAAAGAATTAAAAAATCAAATTCATAAATTAAGATACAAATCAAAACTTGAAATTGAAAATTATAATCAAAAAAATTATAAAAAAGAATTAAAAGAAGATAGTTATTTAAATAATAAATTATCAAATTATAGATTTAAAGTTCAAAATAAAAAAAGATTTAATATTTTAACAAAAGAAAATACTTATAAAAAATATAAAAATAAAGTCAAATTCAATGAAAAAAATGAGCATGGGAAATTATTCAACAAAATGCAGGAGAAAATGAAACAATTTCTAAAAAGATATTTATCAATCTCCTTATGATAATGTCGATACAGAAAAAAAAATTTGAATTTAAATTAGAAAGAGAAAAAATGCTTAAAAATTTACTTATAATTGAATATGAAGAATCATTTAAAAGAAAAGCTCATAAGATTAAAATAAGACCCTTTACAAATGAAGTTACTAAATCTAAATATATAGATAAAAAAGATTGATCTAACCACCAAAAAGTTTTGATATATATGAATTATGAAAAAATATTATATCACAATAAATAATAATATTTTAATATTTAAATATTATATATTTATTATATTAATAATAAAAATTTTTTATTTATAATTATAATTAATTAAAATGAAACTAAAATTTAAATTTAAATACTAAAATTAATATATAAAGAAAATTTAAAATTTTTTTAAATAAATGAAAAATATTAAATACTTTTTACTTTTTGTAACTGCTTTATGTGTGCAAAGGATTGAATTTGGAAGACAACAACAAAGAGGATTTGGCCCAAGATATTCAAATAAAAATTTCAATGAACCAATACAAAAAATTCAAAATACTGATTCACCACAACTAGAAAATCTATTTAATTTCAATTTTCAATCAGAGCAAGTCCCAGAAACTGAATTTCAAGGTTTTGGAAATATGAATTTTAACGAAGATTTTTTACAATTACCTGAACAACAATTGCTTCCTCTTATTATTGAACAATCAGAAAGAATTTTACAAAAATTAAATAATAATGAACATTTAACTGAACAACAAATCCTTGGTTTGCTTAATTTTATGCCTTTTCTTGCTGATTTACAACCTAATTTTGAAGATTTATCTGGTTTACTTCAAACAAATAAAATACCACCACAACTACTCGAAGCCCTACAAAAAAATGTACCACAACTATATGAGGAAGTTCAATCTAATATTAAAAATTTTAATTAATTTTTTAATATAAAACATATTCTTAAAAGAAACAAAATTTAAATTTAAATTTTATATTTTAATTTTTTATACTAATTTTATATTCAAAAATTATCATCCTCTTCTTCGTAAGTTTTTATATCTTAAATTTATAAGTTGTTTTAACATACCCATCAAATCAGTTCCACTATTTTTATTTTCTATTTTCATCAACTTTTATATCACTTACTTTTTTTAATTTACCAATTGCAGCTATAATTTGATATGCCATTGATTAATTAGTACCTCTTCATTTTTTTCTTCATTTTGTTCTTCTTTTTCTTCTTCTTTTTCCTCTTCTTTTTTATTTCATGTTTTTATTACAGGATTAATAATTAAAGAGGGTTTGAACAAAAATACTCCCTTCAATAGGTTTTACAACAGGAAATGAAGATGGAAAAGTCAATGAAGAAGGTATTGGTATAGAAGTTTTTGAAGTAATATTATAATTATCATTATTATTATTATTTTGGATAGTTTGAGAAGTTTGAATCGTATATATTAAATAATTAAAAATAATAATTTAATTTATTATAATTAAATAATATAAAAATTTAAAAGTTGATTTTTATATAAATTTTTTTGATTTTTTATTTGGGGATTGGGGATGGGGGTTGGGGGATTGGGGATTGGGGATTGGGGAT
>JAEEGK010017284.1_pt1 | contig 15747 bp, 9 predicted proteins | sample 8958771 | NCBI WGS metagenome assembly JAEEGK01 (sample SAMN16246547, study PRJNA631951) | gut metagenome | biome: gut microbiome; feature: rumen; material: SC-attached | host: Bos | place: Iran: Karaj | collected 2018-10
ATTTTTTATTTTATAAACAAATAAACAATCATAAATTATTTTTTTTAAAAATAATATAAAATAAAATTTTTATATCATTAATAATTATTAAAAATTAAATATATAAATTATTTATATATTATAATATTATTATTTTAATTATTATTAAAAATTTTTATTATATCAAAATATAGAAAATAAATTTGTTCAAAATTAAACCAACTTATTAATAATAAATTTAATGCCATAATATTAAACTTTGTTCCTATATATAAAAAACCTTGAATAAAACATAACCATCCACTTAAAATAAGTAAAATATTAAAAAATTCTTTAGGATGTTTAAACATTTTATACATCCACATCATATATAAATTATTTGGTTCAACAATATTTTTATCTTCCAATGCTATATAATATTTATCTTTATACTCAATAATATTTCCTTTTTCATATAATTGATTTTCTCTCCAAATTTTTATTTTATTTATATTTTCATTTCCAATTTCACTTTTTTTAATATTTTTCCAATCCCCAGTACTTAAAATATAAAAATGAAATTCTGTACTTATTTTAAAGTAATTAAAACAAAATAAAAATAAAAAAGAATCAATCCATGTTAATATTGTATAAATAAATATTGCATGTCCATTGAAAAAAATATTTCTTTTAATTGAAAATAAAACAGGTATAAAAATTGTATAATAACAAAATTCAATAGAAAAATAAATTACTTTTTTCATTATTCTTAACATTTCTTTTGGAGGATTTTCATATTTTTTTTTATTATCAAATATAAATAATGGTAATTCTATTATTATCAATAATGCAAATAATGGAAGCATATTATAAATAGAATAAATTGAAACTAAACAACAAAAAATATAAATAACATTTAAAAAAAATAAAATTGTTATTATTAAAATAATTGCTTTATTTAATGAAAAATAATATAATTGCTGAATATGAAAATGATAAAATATTTGAAATAATAATCTTTTAGATAAATAAAAAGAAATTAATATTATAAATTTAAAATTATAATTATTTAAATATTGTTTGTGTATATGAATATTAGTACATAATAATGTAGAAATTGACATTAAAAAAAATTTTAATTCAAATTTTAAAGTTAAAGGTATTATACTTTGTTTATTATTTAATAATTCAATGACAGAATTATATTGTATTAATTCAGGAGAATAATTTTGCATTTTTTCGACGTTACGATAATTTTTTCTTGAATTTTTAGACATAAATATTATTATTTATATATTTATTTTTTTAAAATATTGAAAAATTAATAATAATTTAAATCAAAAAATAAATAATTTTTAGTTTTATATTTTTAAAGCTATATATAATATTATGAATATATAATTTATTATATATATTATATTTATTTAAAATATTATTAAATTTACCTGTTTATATATAAAATTTGACATATAAATGTATATATATATATAGATTATTTACATAACATAAAGTTCGATAATAGTAATAAAAAGCAAATATATAATAAAATATAATACCTTTTATTTATATTTATTTTATTTGACATCATCAATAATAGTTAAAATACCTGCTATAAATCCTATTATACATAAAACGATTGCTAAAATTAATTCTAACATATTTTTCCAATAAGTAAATCCTTTTTTATTTGTAACTATGTACAATATAATTGGATAAATATACGCAAATATAATAGATGTAAATCCTCCAACATAAGTAATATAATTTAATATTTTATCATAAACACAAGAAACTATTGCAGAAAGAGCAAAACATGCTCCAGTAACTAATAAATTTAATTTAGTTGTTAAAACTCCTCCAAAAAATGTATTAATTATAACCATTCTTAATCCAACGAAATATAAAGGAGTGGAAAAAAATAAGCAAACTGCACTTGATAAAATTGCAATATTCATAACTATATCATATCCTCCAAATCTATTTACTCTGAAAATAATTAAATCTTCTGGCTCCAATGGTTCAGTTAAAAATGCACATATTATTACAGCACAATGTAAAAGACCTACAATAATATTACTTAAATATATTGAATGAATCATCTTTTTTTTTCCATCTTTTACTCCATCAAATGAAGAATAAATTGGAAAACAATTACTATGATTTGTATATGCTGCAAATAATGAAGCCATTCCTTTAAAGAAATTAAGATCTTTGGTAAAAGCCTTTCCAAAATCCCAATAATTTGGATATGTACTTTTATCTCCTTCTACTCTTTCATTTTCTTTATACCAATTATAGTATTTTTTACATTGAATAACGACAACTACACTTGTATATAACACTGCACCAAAACCAATATAACCAGCGAAATTTAATTTTTCCATATTTCTAAAAAGAGAAATTGAAAACAAAATAATACAATAACCAAAAATTATAGGCCATTTATAATATGCTTTATCCCATTTATCTTTTTTAAAATCATCAAAAGTTTCATATTGTCCTTTATAACAAATTGCTCTTATAAATCTTCCAATTAAACTATAAATTAAAGTTGTATATGTCATTAAAAATAAAAGAACATATAAAATTAAAAATGTATTTAAAACAATTTCCCATTTTTTTCCTAAAATTTTTCTTACAATAACTGAATAATCTCTTTCTTTCATACCTTCAACTGCTTGAACTAATCTAATTAAAGTCCATATATTTATAATAGAAGCTAAAATACATGCAACTAAAAACCAAAATAACCCAAATTGTTTTGCTCTAATTGCGAAAGTAAAAATTGTTAAACCTAAACTAGTATTAGCGAATAAAAATGTTGCTCCCCAAACATTTTGTTTATTTTCATTTTGTTTTTCTTCATTTGATTTAGAAAATGTTATTGTTGTTGGTTTATTTGAAATTGGCATTAATTCATTAATTGTTTTTAGGTTTCCTCCATTTTTATCTAAAAATAATGGAGATGGTGTTTCAGGAACTGTTTGAGGTTCAGGTATTATTTTGTTATTATTATCTGAATCGATTTTTTCGATATCATTTTTCATTTTATTTATTATTTTATTGAAAATTAATTACATCATTTAAATTAAATTATAATTTATAAATTTGAAAATAAAAATTAAAATTTCTTAATTAAAAAAATTTTTTTTCTTAAAAATAATTTTTATTATAATTATTAGTTATTATTAAAATAGAAAAAATTTGATAAAAATATTTAAATTTTTTTTAAATTAACAAATTATTTTTAATAATTTAAAAATTTATTTTTTATTTTAATAAAATTATTATTTTTTAATAAAAAATAAATTTTAAATATGAATAATAAAAATATTCATATTGAAGAAAACAAAATTTTATTAAATAAAACAAAAATAAATAAAGGAGATGAAAAATTAAATAATGAATTAATTAATTATAGATACGATGATAATAATCAAAAAAAATATTTACATAACTTTCGTACAGTTTCTCATTCACCAAAAAATTATGAAAAAAAAATTTTAAATGATAATTATAATAATAATTCTTATACAAGAAATAATAAAAATATAAACAACATAAATAATAAATTTCCTTCATCATTAAATTCTAGTTTAAATAATAAAGAAAATTCAAATGAAATGAATAAATTAAAATTTAAATATAGTCAAATTATTCAAGAAAATAAACGATTAAAATTTATTGCGGGTTTAAAAACACCTTCTTCAAATTTAAATAATAATAATTCCATAGCAAATTCTAATAAAAAACAAAATAGTCTTATAAATAATCAAATAAATCCAATTATAAGAGGATTATTAAATAAAAAAAGTCGAAGTTTATCAAAAAATTCTTCAAATCTTTCAAACAACATTTTAAATTCATCTAATAAAAATTATAATAATATTAACACAAGAAATATAAAAAATAAACCAAAAAAACCAACATTAAATTCTAATTTATATTCTAATACAAATTATTCCACATCAAATAACAATAATTATAAAAATATAACAAATCATACAGATAATAATAATTATAATAGTAATAATTCAAATAATATAAATAATTTAACTAATAATTATAATACATTATCCACTTTATCAGGAGATAATTTTGAAAAAATGTTAAAATATACTTCAAAAAAAAATAATAATAGTAACATTAATAATAATTTAATTTCTTCTCCAAATAATAATAATTTAAATATTAATACAACAAATGGTAATAATAATATTAATATAAATAATAATATTAATTTATCTTCTAAATATAATACTCCTTTAAGAGAAAATATTAATTCATCGTCTCAATTAAATATTAGTAATAATATTAATAATAATAGTTTTAATATAATTACTTCAAATAATCTTCCGACTTTAATATTAAATTTTTTTAAACAAATGAAAAATCTTCAAGATTCAATTTCAAAAAAAAGTGAAAATGTTCATGAATTAAAAAAAAATTTTGAAATAAAAAAACGAGAATTAATTCGAATTTCAGAAAATATTTTAGGCATATCAAATAATAATGCTTCTTCATTTAATACAAATTTTAATACAATGAATAATAGTTTAAATATTTCACCCAGAAATAATAATAATAATAATAATAAAAAATTAATTTATGACAAAGAAGATTTGAATAATAATAACAATAATAAATTAATAGAAAAATTATTATTAGAAATTAATAAATTAAAAGAAGATGTTAATTTAAAAAACGAAAAAATAAAAAATGACATTGTAATTTCTGAATTAAAAGAAGAGAAAATTAAAAATGAAAAAATTCAAAACAAAGCATTAAATGAAAATATTGAATTATTAAATGAAAAAATAAAAGCTTTAAATGAAACTATTTCTGAACAAAAAGAAACAATAAATAATTTAATGAATAATAATAATTTAAATGATAATAATATTGTTAATAAAGAATTATTAAATATTGAAAATGAAAAAGAAAATCTTTTAAATGAAATTAAAAAAGAAAAAAATAATTTTTTATTATATCAAAATAAACAAGAAAGTGCTTTACATGAAAAAGATAAAAAAATAAAAGATTATGAAAATCAAATAAATGAATTAAAAAATACAATTAATAAATTAAATAATGACATAATTTTACATTCAAATGATAAAAATCAAAGTCAAATTTTAAATGAAGAAATAAAAACTTTAAGAAAAAATAATGACGAATTAAAACAACAATGTGTTGATTATAAAAAAGAATCGAAAGAACTTAAAAATATTATTGCTGATTTAAAAAATAAATATTTATCTCATGATGAAGAAATTAAAAATTTATTAGTTGAAATTAATGATAATGCATCAAAAAATATTTTAAATAATTATAATTATTCACAAAAAATTCAAATTGTTCAAACTGATTTAAATAATAATAATAATGAAGATAATATTAAATTAAATAATTATGAAGAAATATTTAAAAAAATTAATGATTGTGAAAATGAATATGTTAATTATATTAATTTATTAAATAAATATGGAAAATTTATTGAAGAAATTAATAATAAAATTGTGAATAATTATATAATAAATAATAATAATAATAATAATAAAGATAATTTATTAAATGAATTATTTGAATGTAAAAAAGAAAATGAAAAATTGAAAGAAAAATATGAAAAAATTAAAAAAAAATTAAATTATGAAAATTCAAATTTTTTAGATGAAGTTTTAAGTAATGAAGATGATATTTTTTTAGAAGAAAAAAATACAAATTCTCAAGTTGAAATATTAAAAAATGAATTAAAAAATACAAAAGAAGAAAAAAATAAATTAGAAAATAAAATTAAAAATTTTGAAAAAAAATTTGGTTCTTTTAATTTAGATAATAATCTATTTGATAAATATGAAAATTTACAAGAATTAAAATTAAATTTTGAAAAATTAGTTGAAAATTTACAATTAATAGGAAAAATAAAAGATTATGTTATTAAAATATTTAAATTATTAGAATATGATGAAAAAGAAATTAAAAATATTTTAGATAAAAAAGGAAAAAATTTATTTGATGTTTTTAAATAATTTTTATTAAATAATTAATAATATATTTTATTTATATATAAATTATTTATTAATATTTATAATAATTAATTTAACTTATTTTTAAGCAAAAATTTTATTATTTTTTTTTGATAAAATTAAAATTTCATCAAAATTTAAATTTTAAATTATTTTTTAATTAAATTAAGAAAATTTTAATTTACTTAAAATAAGATAAAATTAAATAAATTAATAAATAAAATGCAAGAAAAAATTGATTTTTCCTCAAACAAAAAGAATCCAAATCAAGAAAATCAAGAACCAAAAATTGTTCTAGAAACAAGTGCAGATTTATACAAACTTCCTTTAAGTATGATAAAAAACACAAAAATATACAATTACGAAGGAAAATATTATGATTCATTATACGAAGAAGCTCTTAAAATAGAACGTTCTGGTGGCTTAGAAAATTTTTCTGTTCAAAGTTATTTAAACAAAGAAATTAAAATAGAAAAAATAGAATTTGAAATGAAATATCAAACTCAAATGGGTCAAGAATTAGGTGTTTTAGGAAGTATGCCTGAATTAGGAAGTTGGAATCAAGAAAAAGCAAAGAGAATGCAATGGAATGAATGGAATATTTGGAGAATTATAATTGAATATAATGAAGAAAAAGATTTTGAATATAAATATATTTTTGTTGTTAATAATAAAGTAGAAAAATGGGAAGATGGAGAAAATAGAAAATTTGAATATAAAAATATTAAAGAAAAACTTAATAGTAATAATAAAGGAGGAGATGTAATTAAAATTGAAAATATTAATAAACAAAATTTTGAATATGATAATAAAACAAAAGTACTTAAAATTATAAGTAATTGGAATGAGAAATAAATATTATATTTAAAAGACAAAATAATATTTAATATATTTAATTGTTAATTTTTAATTTAAAAATAATTTAAAATTAAATAATAATTATTTTAGATTGTTATAATATTTTAAATAATTTATGTTTTTATAAAAAGAAATATTTATTTTATAATATTTTATAATAACATATTTAATTTTGTAAATATAAATATAATTAAATGTATGAAGAAAATTATAATAATAATAATAATAATAATAATAAAATTGAAAAAATAAATTCTTCTTCTAATAATAATGATATTAATAATCTTGTAAATAATAATCAATCTATAAATAGTTTTAAAAATGAATTTAATATTACTTATGAATGTAATGATAATATAGATAATATAAATAATAAAAAAAAGAATATTTCAAATAAAGATTATAAAATAAATATTTCTAAAAATAATTCAAATTATAATAATATTAATTTAAGTCAAAAAATTCCTATAAAAAAACAAAGTAGTTTAAAATTAGATAATAAAAATTCATTTTCTTTTTCTCAAAAAAGTGACAATTCAATAATAATTTCTAAATCATCAATTGGCTCAAAAATTCAAATTTATGATTTTTATATAAACAATCCAGAATTAAATAAAAAAAAATTCAAACACATTTCAAATTTAATATCAACAACAAAATACAATTTTATAACATTCATTCCAAAATCATTAATTATTCAATTTTATCGTTTATCTAATGTTTATTTTTTAGCAACGGCAATTATTCAATCAATTCCAATTATTTCTCCTTTGACTTCTTTAACAGCAATTTTTCCTTTAATTTTTGTTTTATTCGTTTCAATGTTAAGAGAATTAATTGAAGATTTAGCTAGAATGAAATATGATAATATAAATAACAAAATGAATGTTTTTATATTTAAAAATAAAAAATTTCAAAAATTCCAAAGTTCACAAATTAATGTTGGTGATATTTTATTAATAAAAGATAACAATGAAATTCCATGTGATATTATAATTTTTGATACAAATATTAATGAAGGTGTATGTTATGTAGAAACAAGTTCATTAGATGGTGAAAAAAATTTAAAAAATAAATCTAATAATAACATATATGGTCTTTTTTGTGATAAAAATCCAACAAAATTTAAAGAAATTTTAAATAAAAATTTTGAATTAAATATTTCAGGTCATGGCCAAAGTGATTTTCCAAATAATATTTTAAATAAATGTGATGGATATTTAAAAATAATAATAAATGAAAATTTAGTAGAATTTCCGTTTAATATAAATAATATTTTATTAAAAGGAAGTATATTAAAAAATTCAGGATGGGTCATTGGAATGGCATTGTATACTGGAAGTAATAATAAAATAATATTAAATAGTAAATTACCTAGAATAAAATTATCAAAAATTGAAAAAAAAATGAATAAATTTTTAATTGGAATTTTTATTTTTCAAATGTTATTATGTTCTTCTTCATCTATTTTATTTAAATTTTATTATCACCAACATAAAATTTTTTATGATAGATTTATAACATTAAAATATAGTATTAATGTTGAAAGTGTATTAGTTTTTTTTACTTATTTTTTATTATTAAATACATATATTCCTATTTCTTTAATAGTTACTTTAGAAATTGTGAAATTATTTTTGAGTTTTTTTATAAATTGGGATATTAATATGTTTAGTTTTGTTAAACAAAAATTTGCAAAAGCAAAATCAATAAGTATTTTAGAAGAATTAGGAAATGTTGATTATATTTTCAGTGATAAAACAGGAACATTAACAAGTAATAAAATGGTATTTAAATATGCAATAATAGATAAAAAAATATATCAATATGATAGTGATGTTCAAAATAATTATTATAATTTAAATGAATTAAAAGAAGAAAAAATTTTATTTGGAAACAATTTTTTTGGGAATTTAATAAAAGAAAATCTTATTTATTTAAATAATCATTCAATTCAAAATGGTTCAGATGATAATAATAATTCAATAAATAACTCAAATCAAAATCATAAAAATTTTATTTCAATGATTAAAATAATAAATGAATATTGGAAAGCATTGTCATTATGTAATGAATGTATAGCAAATCAAAAAAAAGAAATAACAAATAATAATAATACTTTTGTTAATAATAATTATTATTACACTGGAATTAACCCCGATGATGTTGAATTAGTAAGAATTGCAGATTTACAAGGATTTTCATTATTAAAATCACAAAATGGAATGAAAAATATAAAAATAAACGACGAAGAAAAAAAACATGAAATTTTAAATTATATTCATTTTAGTAGTGATCGAAAACGAATGTCAATAATATTAAAAGATGAATCTAATGTGATTAAAATTTATACAAAAGGAGCAGATTGTGAAATATTAAAACGTTTATCTAAAAATAATAATAATATTGAAAAAATAAATTTTATTAAAAATAAAATAGATAAATATTCAAAAAAAGGTTATCGAACATTATTGATAGGTTATAAAGAAATAAGTAAAGAAGATTATGAAAAATGGAACAATGATTTAAAAAATTATAAAAAAAATATTCAAAGAAAAAAAAAGTTAATTGAAAAAAATAATAATAAAATAGAAAATGAATTAATTTTATTAGGAGGAACAATAGTTGAAGATAAATTACAAGAAGGTGTTCCTGATTGTATTAAAGAATTAAGAATGGCTGGAATTAAAATTTGGGTTTTAACTGGGGATAAAAGTGATACAGCGGAAAATATTGCATTAAGTTGTAATTTAATTAATGATAATCAAAAGATTTTTAGAATAATTGGATTAGAAAATCATGAAAAAAGATTCAAACAATCAAATGTTTTTCCTGAAATTAATAAATTTCGAAAAGAATTTGAAATGTTTATGAAAGAAGAAAAAAAAAAAGGAAAAATTGATTATGATATTGATGATTTTTTTATTGAATTTGATAATAGTAATTTAGAATTAAATTCGGATAAAAAATTTGATGATAAATTTTTATCTAATCTTAATATTAGTAAAAATTTTTTAGATAATAATAATAATAATAGTAAATTATTATTAAATAAAAATATTTTAAATAAAACTTCTTTTCAAAAAAGTGATAAAAAATTAAATAAAAAAATTAAAAATATACAATCTTTTTCAAAAAAAAATAAATTAGATATTTTTTTCGAAGAAAGTATGTTTAATTTTAAAGACAATTCAGATTTATCTCAATTTTCAATGATAATAGAAAGTCCAATTCTTTCCGCAATTTTCGCAAATAAAGTATATACATATCAATTTTTAAAAATAGCTGTTTTAGCAAATACTGTTATTTGTTGCCGAGTTTCACCTCTCCAAAAATCAAAAGTTATAAATTATGTAAAAAATTTTTCTCCAAATTCTATTACATTAGCAATAGGAGATGGAGGAAATGATGTATCAATGTTATTAGAATCTCACATTGGAATAGGTATTTACGGCGAAGAAGGAAATGCAGCAGTTCAAGCAAGTGATGTTTCAATAGGAGAATTTAAATTTTTAAAACGATTATTATTATTTCATGGAAGAGTCGATAACAATAGAATAGGTCAATTAATATTATATTTTTTTTATAAAAATTTTGTATTCACAACAACTCAATATTTTTTTGGTTTTTTTTGTTTTATGAGTGGTCAAACAATAATAGATGATTGGTTAATAACATTATATAATTTATTATTTACATCATTACCACTTGTAGTTCAAGCTCTAAGTGATTTTGATATATTAGAAAAAGATAGTAAAGAAGCAAAAAAATTATTTCCTTTTTTATATAGAGAATCAAGAGAAGTTATGCCTAAATTTAATTTGCAAAATTTTATTTTTTATTTATCAAGAGGATTATTAACAGGAATAGTCGCATTTTATATTGTAGTTTATGTAGATTATCATTGTGCTTTTAATGATAAAGGAGACTATGGTAATATATGGTATGTAAGTATTAAAATATATACCAATATTTTAATTAGTATATCTATTACTTTATTTTTAAATATTAGATATATTACCATTTTTTTTCCTATCATTTTATTTCTTTCTTTTGCTTTGTATATTATTTTTCTGATAATTAGTCATTATTTAATTGAGTTTAAAAGTTGTGCAACTGTGATTGATACTTTACGAAGTGAAAAATTTTATTTTGATATTTTTATTGTGGTTTGTATTCAATTTATTGTGGATTATTTTTCTGAAAGTTCGAAATTTTTGTTTCCGAAAGAAATTAGTGCACAGTTAATGATTTTAAATAAGAATAAAAATAAAAATAATAAAGAAATTAAAAAATATTTTTTAAGAAGAAGTAGATTAGATAAATTTTTTAGTCATAAACTTATTAAAGATAGTGATTTAAATATTAAACAAATAAAAATTAATAAAAATAAAAATAAAGAAATAAAAGAAAATAATAATATAAATAATAATAATAATATTGATGATGATAATTTAAATGATATAAATCCAAATAATATAGGTTTTATAGAAAGTAAATATAATAAAGATAATAGTTTTGATTTTAGTAATAAAAATAAAATTGAAGAAAAAGAAGAAAAAAATAATTAATATAAAAAAAAATTTTTATTTAGTAATAGGTAAATAGTATATTTAATATTTTTTGATTTATAAATTAATTTTTGAATGAAATATTAAATAAAATAAAATAAAATAATACTTATTATGAATTTATTTTATATAAAAAATAATAATAATAATTATTATTTATATATATTATATATATATTACATTATATAATATTAATTATATAAAATAAATATAATAGAATAATTAGAATAACTTAAATATATTATATTTATATTTAAAATATAATATGATTTAATATTCTTATATATTATTATTATTAATTTAATCTTTCAAATGATTCATTTTAAATGTTATTATTTCTATTTAGTTATATCCGTTTTATAATAAATTTATATTTATAAACAAATATATTATAATAAAGTATAAATATATATAATATTTTTTTAATAAAAATTCAATTTATATATATATCTTTTCCTTGTATTTATAATAATATAATTTTCCTTTTTTATATTTAATTTCTATAAAAAAAGAATAATACATTATATTATTTTATTATTTTATAATACCTATAAGTTACATTTTAAAAACCAAACATCATTTAAAATATTAAACAACTCTGACAATCGCAATGAACTTCTTCATTTTTTTGTTTCCTATTTTTTTTACCCACATTTTCAGTAACGACGATTGTAATTTCAGCAAATTTTTCATTAGATATTTCATCAATAAAACTAATTTTATGTTTTTTACTACCTTTTTTTATTTCATTTCCATAAATATCATGTCTTGTTTTTGATTGAGTGGGATTTAATGAAAGTAATGATGGTCTTGGTTTCATTAATTGTTTAATATTTGTGCTAAAATTATCGTATGGAATTCTTGAATTTCTTTTAGAAAAAGTTTCATATGTTTGAATTGAATTACGTTGATATGTTCCTGTGTTAGTTTTTTGATTATCTAGTTTGCTTTTAATATTTCTTGAATTATTTAAACTTAAAGTATCTTGTTGCATTTATTATTAATTATTATTTTTTATTTATTATTAAAAAAATTTTAAAATGTTATAAAAAAAATTATTTTTATAAATAATAAATTTATTTTGAATAAATTTATTTTAATTATTATTAAAAAATAAATTTGATTTTCTTATTTTTAAATCTATTTTTAAGATAAAAATATTTAATCTTTAATAATATTAAATTAATATAAATTAAAATTTAATTATATTTAAAATTAATTAAAAAAAATTTGAAAATAATATTTGTTTATTATGTTTTTTATTCCTTAAATAATTATTATTAAAATATATTAATTATTTATGCAACAGGAACAGCAAATTTTCTTTTAGGAAAATTTAATTTTCTTTTTAATTGTTTTAATGTAACTAATTTATTTTCAAATTTTGTTAATCTTCTTCTCATAGCTCTAGTTTTTTTTGGTCTTAAATCTAATGGAATATGTTTCATTTTAAGATTTTTTATTGTAGTTGTAATTGTTTCTTCTTTGTCATCTTTAACTTCTTTTTTTTCTTTAGTTAATAATTTAGAAATAACTTCATTTTTTGTATTTTCTCTTATTATAGTTAAAACTCTTGCTATTTGTTTTCTTAAAGATTTAATTTTAGAAAGTTTTGACACTGCAGTACCTGATTGTTTATTAAATCTAATTTTTTGTAATTCTTCTCTTAATTTTTTAAGATCAGCTATTAATTCATTGTTTTTCTTTTTTCTATATTCAGCTGCACTTATAGTATTTTTAACCATATATCTTTTTAAATAAATATTTTATTTATTTATTATTTTATTAATAAAATTAAATAATAATTTTATAATACAAATTAATAATAATTAATTTAAATAAATTTAAGAAAAAAAATTTTAAATAAATTCAACATATGTGTAATTTATTATTTTTATTTACGATAAATTAATATTTTATTTAATGATTTTCAGGAAATTCAATTTCTAATTCTCTATTAGTAAGAGCTTTATAACATCCAGTAATACTAGGAATTTTATTATTTAATAATTCTTTATCAATTGGGTCAATAAGAACTTTAAATTTTCTAACTTTTCCTTTTGGATATCTAATTCTTTTACCAACAATAACAGCTGGATAAAGTAAATCTTCTAAATAACTATCAAATAAAGCTGTTAAGGTTCTGTCTCTTGGAACTTTTGTTCCTTTGTATTTTCTATAAAGATTTCCATTTACTCTTTTTTTTTCTGGGATTATTGAAACTGGTTTTCCGAAATGATCTTCTAATTTTTTTGAAAGTGTTTGTTGTACTTTTTTTAAATCTTTTTCATCTTTTGTTGATACTTGAATTAAATAACAATGATTTTTACCATCTTCAATTGAAACTTCACGAGCATGTTTAATTTCCATTCCTTCTAATTCGGTTTTAAAATCTTTTTCGTTGCTTGCAATTTCTTGCAATGTTTTTTGAAAATTTTTATCTAATTCAGAAACTTTTTCTTTTTTTCCTGATTTATCTGCCATTGAAATTTAGAATATTTTTATTTTAGATATTAAACAAATTAAATAAATAATTATTTAAATTAAAAATATATTAATAAAAAAATATTTATTTAAATAAATATTTGAGTTTAAATAAATAAATTATAATTTATGAAAATATTATTTTTTTAAACTTTTCATCATTAATTTTTGTAAACAAACTAAAGCTCGATTTTTTAATTCTAAATTTTTATGTTTAATTAATAATAATAAATGATCTTTGGCATTGAAATATTCTAAAATACTTGCACCACCCGGATACAATCTAGCAAATTCACCTAAATCAAAACATGCAATACTTTTTTGTTCAATTGTAATATCATTTTCTTCTTTATTTCCAATAATATTTACAAGTTTTCTAATATTACTAAAATTATTTGTTTCAAATTCTTTATAATTTTCCTCCCAAAACGCAGTACTATGTAAACTTCCATTTTTTAATATTCCTGTATCTAATTCTTTTACAAATTTATCGAAACTATTCATAATTTTGTAATTTTTATCTAAAAAATCATAAATTTCATTTAGTTTTTCTTTTATTATTGAATCGTTCCATTTATTTGTTAATAATATATCTATTGTTCTCATAAATTTTATATTAAATAAAGTTTCTAAACAACTTTGACTTTCTAATAAATTTTCTATTATTAATAAACCTATTCTAGCAACTTTATCGATTTTATTTGTTCTTATTACTTGAGCTATTTTTTGAACTCGTTCTTCTCCTTTTTTTTCAAAAACATATAAAAATTTTTTATTATTTGATAAATTCCATAAACAAAATAAACTTTCATAAATAATATTAATATTAATATCAGCTTCTTGCATAAAATCATATAAATTTCTTATAAAATCATATTCTTTATCAATTTGATTTATAAAAATTTCCGCAAAATCATCTATTGTTAATAATAAACATAAATTCGAAGTTAAACAACTTTTTCTTGTTTTATCAATAGAAAAACGATTGTAATTCCAAATTATAATTTTTTGGCAATTTTCTAATAACATTTTATCTTTTTCTTCATTTAAACCAATGTCCGTACACATAAAACTTAAACATAAAATATGACTTGCAATTTCTTTTATTCTATCATCTAATTTTTCAAAATTTAATAGTTCAAAAATAAATTCATATAATTCTTTTCCTGAATCAGGAAAGATTAAATTAATTTTACGTATCAAATCTATATTAACCATTGAAATACCATCTAAATATAATAAACAACATATTAAATTTATTATATGTGGATTGTTTAAATTTTTAGGTGTATTTTCATTTGATTGCTTTACAATTTTTGAATATGAATCTGTGGATAAATTAATTATTGTTCTAATTGTTTTCATTGCTTCTTTGTTTTTTTTTACTGGTTCATTTTCATTATCAAATATTATTCCACTTTCCTCATCTAAAATTGTGTTTAATTTTTCTATTTGTTCTTTTGATTTTAGTTTTAAAAATTCTGAAATGTTTGCTATTTCTTCTTCTCTAGTTTGTCCTTCTTTTGGATAATCTATAAAATCTAATTTAAGTCTAATACTAATGAGTTCTAATAAAAATGCTTTGTCGTAATTAAAAATATTTGCATGATAAATTAAATTATCTTGAATGTTATTAAATTCTACTTGCATTTTAAATAAAAAAATTATAAATTAAATTAATATAAATGAAATAATTTTAAATATTTAAAATTATATATTTAAAATATATATAAATAATAAATTATTTATCAATATTTTAATTTAAAAGAATCTAAAAATATAATAAAAATTTAATATAAAATTTTTAATTAAAAATTCACTAATTATTAATTTATATTATATTTAAATAC
>JAEEGK010017285.1_pt1 | contig 15747 bp, 7 predicted proteins | sample 8958771 | NCBI WGS metagenome assembly JAEEGK01 (sample SAMN16246547, study PRJNA631951) | gut metagenome | biome: gut microbiome; feature: rumen; material: SC-attached | host: Bos | place: Iran: Karaj | collected 2018-10
ATTGGGGATTGGGTCCAATCCCCAATCCCCCATCCCCAATCCCCAATCCCCCATCCCCAAAAAAAAAAATATTCTTAATAAATTGATAAATATTAAAAATATAATATTAAATATAAATATATTAAATAAAAAATCAAATAATTTTAAATAATTCAATAATAATCAAAATTTATAATAATAAAAAAAATTAATAAATGAACACTGATCATTTCGATGATTACGATGAAAATAAAGTAAATTAATAAATAAAAATAATAGATTTTTATAGAAAACATAAAAATTCCAACAAAATTCAAAGAAACAATTTATTTATCTTCAAAATTTCGTTTAATATTATTTTTTTTAATCGTAAGTGTTGAAATGGCAATAAACTGTTCAAGCGGCGTTTTAAGTTCAAGTTCAAAATCAATAAAAAATTCCTTAAATTTCAACGATCGTGAATTTGGTCTTTTTGGTTCATTTAACGGATATGGAAGAGCATTAGGTTCAATAACATTTTTAATAATAGTAGATCAAATAAATCACAAAAAAATATTTTTATTTTTTGTTTTTTTAAAAAGCATTTTATTAATATTATTCAAATTTATTAACAATGGTTATATATTAATTTTATTAAGAGGAATAATGGGATTCGCACATATGCCTCCTTCAATTTACATTCCAATTTGGATAGATCAATTTGGTAATATTAATTATAAAACAGTTTTATTAACTATTCGACAATTTGTAATTCCTTTAGGAAAAGTTTTGGGTTATTATTTATGTATTATTTTTACTGAAAATGAATGGAAAAAAGGTTTTTTTATTGAAGGAATTTATTTACTTTTTATTTGTTTTTGTGTTTATTATTCAAATGAAAAATATTTCGATAGTAAATTAAAATTAAGTAATAAAATTCAAAATAATATTTGTATTTTTGAATATGATGAAAAGATTATTAATAAAAAATTTGATTATGTAAAATTTTATAATCAAATTAAAATTGTTTTTTCTAATAAAATTTTTAATATAGAAAATATAATAAGAGCTATTATGTGTGGTGTTTCAGCAACTATTCATTATTGGTGTGCGGATTATATTAGAAATTATTTATTAATAGATGATTCAATTAAAATTTTTTATTCTTACACAATCGCAGGAATTTTTGGTCCTTTCGGAGGAATTTTTATTATTTATATTATTAATAATTTTATTGGAGGTTATGAAAGTAAATTTGCACCTTTTTGTTTATTATTTTTAGAAATTTTTTGTTGTTTGTTTGGAATATTAATGAGTTTAACTATTGATTTGAAATTATTTTGTGTTTATTTAATGATTTTTTTTATTTTTCAAAGTTCGGCATTGACGATTATGAATGGATTGATTATTATTTCGAATAATGAAATGAAAGGAATTGTTTTTAGTTTGGCGAATATTTTTACAATGTTGTTTTCGGCTGGACCTTTTCCTTATTTATATGGTTTCATTAATAATTATTATATAAATTATGGAAAAACTAATTATGCTATGAAATTTATTATTAAAATTAAATGTTTAAATGTTTTTTTAATTGGATATTTAGATTATTTATTATTTTTTAAAAATGAAAATAATGAAGATATTAATAATAAATTTAAGGAAATTAATATTAATGTTTCTTAAATTTTTTAATTAAAAATATTGTAATAATAATAATAATAATTATAAATTATAAGTTATATTTTATTTCTATAAATTAAAAATTGAAAAATAATTAAAGTTTTAATTATAAAATTAAAAATAAATATTTTCATTAAGTAATTAATTCATATATTTAATATTATTTAAATATTATATCAAAAAATAAAGAAAATATAAATAAAAACTATTTAATAAAACCATATTAAATTATTTTATTTATATTTCTTATCTATAAAACATACACACTTTTATTATTACTAATTTAAATAAATAATTATTAATTCTTATTTTCTTTTATATCAATAGGATAAAATAAATTATACAACATATAAGATAATATTAATAATGTTCCAATAATATCAGTAAAAAAAACTTTTTCTCCCAAAAAAATTCCCCCAAAAATAAACACAAAAACAATTTTCGTATAATTTATAGCAGCTGATTTAGATAAATCAACTTCTTTAATTCCCATATTAAAAAAAACATTACCTAAATAAAAACAAAATGCATGTGCGAAACAACATAAAACATACCCAAAACAAACAGGACAATCTCTAGTAAAAATTATATATATAATTGAATAAAATAAAGTACTTAAAGCAACATAAACTAATTGAGTTAGAATTGGAATATTATTTTTAGCTAATATTTTATTTGTTATACTTACTATTGAACCTAAAAAAACATTTATTAATGAACATAAAACGCCATAAATTGTATTCATTGAAAATAATCTTTTTTTATTATTATTATTAATTATTTCGTTTTTATTTTCTACAACTGAATTTGTTTTTCTTTCATTTAATATTATTATTATTGCTCCTGAACAACATAAAATTATACCTATTATATATCTAAAATAAAATTTTTCTTTTAATATAAAATAAGATAAAAATGTTACAAAAATCGGATTTAATGTAGAAATAATTTGAACAGTTGAAACACGTAAATACCAAACAGATAATAAAAAAAAAGATACACTAAAAAAATTAAGATTAGTTCTTAAAAAAAAACTAAATTTATATTCAATTTCACTGAATCTTAATATTTTTTCTTTTTTAAAATACGATATCAAAAATGATATAAATAAAATCATAAAAGCTCGAAAAAATAAAAAAGGAACTGTTCTATAATAATCAGGATATAATTTTTGAACATATTTAGTATATATACTATTTGTTGCCCAAGACATATTAGCACATAATATTAATAACATACCTTTTTTTTCATTTTTTATTATTGTTGAATATTCACTAATTTTATTGCTTAAAATTGAATTATTTAAAGGAATATTTCCATTATTTAATAAAAATATTTCTTTTGAATTTCTTTCGTTGTTGTTATCTGAATCTAAAATATATTCATGTTCATATTCATTGTTATTATTATAATTAGTGTATGGATAATAACCATTGTAACTTATTGAATCAATAAAAATTGAAGAATCATTTGATTTTTTTTTCTCAAAATTCATTTAATAAATATTTAAGAAAAATTTAATTAAAAATTAATATTTAATTATATAAATAATATTTAAATTTATACTAAAAAATTATACAATCTTTTTTCTTTTTATCTTTACTTTTTTTATGATCTTTTTTATTTTTATTATTTTTATCTTCGATATTAATATTATTATTAATATTATTAATATTATTTTTTTCTATATTATCAAAATCACTAAAAAGATTTTCTTTTTTTGGTTTAGTTTTTTCATTAATTTTATCTTCATCTTCTTTAAATAATTTAATTAATTCTTCTTTAGTTTTTTTATGTTTTTTTTCAATTTGTTCAACAGCATAAATAGTAATTAACAATTTTTCATTAAGAAAATATTCAATATCTTCTTTACTTAAAAAATCAATTTCATGTTCAAAACTTTCATTAATTTCCAAATTTTCATAATTATTATTATTTTCAATATTATAAACTTTCGTTTTAACAATATTTTCATTATAAAAACATTTATATTCAATACACAAATTCTTACAAAAATTTTTAGGTAAATTTTTTAAATTTTTAAACACAATTTTATATTTCAAACTCTGTCCAATTAAAATAAACGGATCATCCGGAATTTCTTCAAATTCATTTCCATTTTCATCTATAGGAATAATATCCATAATTAAACTACCTACAACAATTCCAGAAGGATTAATAATACCAACATTAGATTCATTACTCATTAAATAAGCAACAGATTCTAATTTAAAAAAAGAATATCCTAAAATTGTAGATGATTCTTTTTCATATAAAGGATCATCCTCATTTTTTAATGAAAAAAGGTCTAAATCACCATCTTCAAATTTATTGAACATATCTTTCATTATGTCATATCTGTTATAAAATGTATTTATTGGCCAATAATATACGTAACCTTCTTCGAAATTTTCTATTCGAATGTAAATGTTTTGTTCGGCGTTTGTTATTATGTTTTTGTGAATTACTATTTCGATGTTTATTTCACGTTTTAGTTCGGTTATTATGATTTTCATTTTTGATATTTTTTTTAATAAATTTTTAAATGTGTTTTCTAATTTTTCATCGATTTTTATAAATTCGATTGTTTTATTTTTTGATTCTTCTAATAATTGAATATTTTTTCGATAATTTTCATATTCTTGTTTTTTTTTATTTTTTTCTTCATTTAATTTATTTAATTTTTCTTTCATTCTTTCTTCTTCTTTTTTTTGCATTTTTTCTAATTGTTTTTTTTCTTCATTTTCTTTCATTTTATTTATTTGATTTTGAAATTCTTCTGATTTTTTTTTTAATTCTTCTTCCATTTCATTTCTTTTTTTTTCATATTCTTCTTCCAGTCCTTTTTTTAATAATCGAAATTCTTCTTGTTTTTTCTTTTCGATTTCTTCAATTTGAATTTTGTTACTTTTTTCTATTTCTTCTTGAAGCTCGTATTGAGCTTTTTCCCAATCAATTTCATAAAAATCTTTTCCATCACTTGATTGCATAAATATCATTATTGAATTTGTTCCAAAAACTATTCTATCTTTGTTTTCTAATATTTTTCCACCTTCGGGGATTTTTTTGCCGTTTATAAAAATGTATTCTTTTGCTCCATTTTCATTTGGTTTTATTCGGATTTTTATTTTGCTAAAATCTTTTTCTTTTTTTTCTTCTTCTTTTTTTTCTTCATTTTTACTTTCTGTTTTTTCTTCTTTTTTTTCTTCTTCATTTTTACTTTCAATTTTATTTTCTTCTTCATTTTTACTTTCTGCTTTTTCTTCTTCATTTTTACTTTCAATTTTATTTTCTTCTTCAGTTTTATTTTCTTCTTCATTTTTACTTTCAATTTTATTTTCTTCATCATTTTTACTTTCAATTTTATTTTCATCATCTTTTTTTTTATTTTCCTCATTTTTCTCTTCTTTTTCTTTATTTTCCTCATCCTCAACAATTTCAAAAATAGCATGGTTCATTTTAATCCCAATTCCACTTAAAACAATTTGTGGCTGTGGTTTTCCATTTTTTCTTCCAACATAAACAGGAAAATCAACCAAACTATATTTTAATTTATAACTTAATTGTGGATCTTCATTAAGAACAATTAAATGAGGTTTCTTCATATCAACAACTTCTCCAATATTTAAACTTTCAAAATTTTTCGCCTCTTCAATTTTTTCCTCAAAAGTCTTTTCCATATCTTTCGTAACAATTAAATTAGCTTCATATTGTTCCTTTAAATCATCATATGCCTTTTTATCCTCTTCACTTTGCAAACTTCCACCACCCATTAATTTCTTTTGTAAATCTTCCAACATTTTTTTAAGCCCAGTATTTTCCTCTTTCAACATTCTAACCATTTTATCATGTTCACTTTCATTTATAATAGCTTTATTTTGTATCTTTTTAGCTCTATCAGCATATCTTAAAGTACTTAAAGTTTCTTCATAATTTATACTAGCAGGACTTAAAGCACATATCATAACAGTTTTACTATTACCACCTAAAGCATTTTGTAATATACGAGTTAAAGCACTGTCTCTATAAGGGGGTAGTATATTCTTTCCTTTACCTATGGCTTTATCTGCTAAAGCGTTTATAACATTTCCAAGAACTAATAAAGATTTATTTATATTACACCCCTCTTTTAATCTATCTCCTGTTGCACCTGTGCTACCTGCTCTCTCTGAACCTGCTAAATCTACTAAATTAATCATACTTAATTTTTCACTTTTTCTACCTGCTATTAATGTTAATTGTTTAAATTCTATTGTTACTATTGTATGTGCTCTACTACTTGTTGCGTTCATTAATGTACTACCTATTGTACGATTTTCATATCCTTCATCCATTTTTTTACTTATTTCTGCATAGCTTCTTACGGGGTGTTTACTTAAACCTTCAACGAATATACCTAAAACTTTCGATTCTCTTATTTTTAATCCATGTTGAGGTCTTTTTTGAGCAGGGATTAATAAATCTTGAACTTTTTCATTATATATCTCCAACATAGAAACTTGAACCTCATATGATTTTTCAGGTGTCGTATTTTTTTCAATTCTACTAAAAATTTCATCGCAAGAAATTGGAACGATTCCTTTATTTGCTCCATAACCTACCATACTATATGATTTTCCTGACCCTGTTTGACCATATGCAAATAAACAACAATGATACCCTTCCCATGCATTATCTAATATTTGTTTACCTACTGCGTTAAATACATATTTTTGATCTGCATATTTATCACTTTCTGGCTCTAAATAACCATCTTCTAATTCTTTATACCCATCATGAGACCAAAATGAATGATCGAATGTAAATGTCTTTTCATTTCCTACTTCATCAAAAATTTTTGTTTGATTGCTACTGTTCATTTCTATTACACATCGAGATTCTCGGGTTTTTTCTCTTGCGTTGAAAGGACGAACTCGAACACCAACTTTTATGCTCATTTTGAAAAAATAAATAAATTAAATATAAAATAAAAAAATATATTATTATAAAGAATAATTATAAAAAATAATATTTAATTTGAAATTAATTTTGATTTTAAATATTTTTTTTTGTTATAAATGAAATTAAAATGAATATTTAATAAATCTAAAAAATTAATGATATAAAATAAATATTTATTTTGTTTTAAAAATTCAATATAAAAATATATTTAATTATGAATTAATAATTATAATAATATATTAAAAAATATAAATATTTATATATTTAATATTTAAATGAAAAAAGATTTTAGTCTTGAGCAATATTATATTTTGGAATTTGGGTTGTTTGGATTAATTAAAATAATATTTTTTATACTTTTATATTATGAATATAAAAAAAATAAAACTATAGGTCATTTTGCAAGAGCAAAATATAAATGGTCAAATTCTTTTTTTATTAAATTTTTTACTTGTTTTTTTATAGTTATTAATTATTTTTCAATAATTTTCAATATTTTAGAAGATCATAAAGAAAAAATAAATTACTTATCATTATTAAATATTTTTAATTCTTTTCTTTGGATATTTTGTGTTTATATGATTTATTTTGAATATATTAGAAAAATGAGTCAAAAATGGTTAGGTTTAAGAACATTTTGGATTTTTAATTTTATTTTTAATTTAGTTGAAATAATTTTATTATTATTAAAAGTTGATTACGATAAAAAAAAATCAATTTTTTCAAAATTATTATTTTATCAAATAATTCAATTTGTTCCATCAATAATATTATTTATTTTTTCAATATTTAAACCAAATGATCAGGAATTTAATTTAATTAAAAATTCATTCGATGAAGTTAATAATATTTTAGAAAATAATAATAATAATATTTCAAATATTGAAGATGAAAGTTTATTTTTAGAATTGCAAATTAGTAATATAAATTCAAATAAATTTGAAATGAAAAATAATGTATTATTATCTATAAAAAATAAAGATGAAAATTTAAATAAAAAAAATAATTTAGAAAATCTAAGTGTAAAATTTAATTTAAAATTATTTGGTCAAAATTATAGTATAAATAAAACAATTTTTGACTTAATTTCTTTTAATAAAAAAATAATTGAAAACAGTAAAAATAAAATTAATAATTATGATAAAATAAATAAAGGTTATTTAATTCAAATTGATAATATTAATATAATATTTGAAAAAAATATAGAAAATGAAACAAAATTTAAAGAATTAAAAAATATTTATATAAATTTAATTAAAAATTATAATTTTTTTATTAGTGATTTTATTGATTTTTGTAATATTAAAAATGATGAAATAAAAAATAAAATTCAAAATCAATATTTAAATAATAATAATAATTCATTTAGTTTAAATTTAAGCAATACATTAATTAATTTATCTAAAGAAAATTTAATAAAATCTGATTTAATAAAAACAATTGAATTTATTTCTTTTATTATAATTAATGATAAAAAAATTATTAACATAAAAATAAATAAATTAAATAATAGTCAATTATTTAATCAATGTTTTTTTGATTGTGAATATTATTATAAAAATAAAAATTATCCTATTCAATTAAAATTAAATGATTTAATTGAATATTCAAAAAATAATTTTAAAATAAAATCAAGTGAAAAAATAATTTTAATTCAAAATTTTTTAAATGATTTTGAAAATATTAAAAATATATTTGAAAATAATTTAAATGAAAAAATTCTTTATTTTCAAGATTTATTAGAAAATATTTTAAATAATATTTTTTTTTATGATGATTTATTTTTTAAAATTTTTAAAATAAATGATTTAATTAATTTAGATTCAAATAATTTAAATATTGACACAATAAATTATTTTTTTGAATTAGATAATTATTTTATGAACAATAATTATTTTAATAATTCAATTTTTGATACATTAACGAAAGACAAAAAATTAAAAATAAATTTAGAAAAAAAAATTGAAAATAATAAATTTAATATAATAATAAATTATTCAGAAAAAAATGTTAATAATATTTTAGATTTAAATGAATTATTATTAGAATGTAAAGATATTATTCAAATTAATAAAAATTTTAATAGATTTAATAATTTAAAAATTATTTTAGAAAATATTATTAATTTAATTAATAGCGAAAATGAAAATGAAAATAAAATAAATGAAATTATTAATTTATTAAATCAATTTTGTGAAAAAGAAAATTTTTATATTTTTTATTCATTTTATTTTAGAAAACTTTTTAAATTAAGCAATTTTAATGAAAATTCAAAAGATTTAAATAATGAAATTAATAATAATAAACAAAATAATAATAATAATAATGAAAATGATGAATTAAATGAATCAATGAATGAACAAAATGAAATTTTATTTAAAAATTTAATTAGTTAAAAATATTTATTAATATTTTTTATTTTTATATTATTAAATTAAAATTAATTAATAATTTTATGTCAAAAAATGAAATTAATAATGAATTAAAAATAAATAGAAAAATTATAAAAGAAATTAATGAAATTTTAAATAATAATAACAATGAAAATAATAAAGAAAATAAATTATTAGATTATTTAAAAAATAATAATTTAAATCCTTTAAATATTTTAGAAGGAGACAATAGCAATTTAGGTCAAATTTATTGTGAAGAATTAGATGATTTAAAATTAAAAATTATTTTAAGTGTATTTAAATCATTTTTAATTGAAAACGATTTTATAACATTTTTATTACATGAAAACATAAACGAAATGAATTTATTTGAAATAGCAAGTGAAAAAAGTGAAATAAAAATATTCAAAATATTAGAAATTTATCTAAAAAATAATCCAAAAATTTTAATGAATTTAATTAAAACAAATAAAGAAAATATTTTTCACATCGCAGTAAGAAATAAAAAATATTTATCATTATTATTTTATTATAATTTTTATAATAATTCATTTTGTTTAAACATAACTAACAAAAATAAATCAACTCCTTTACATTTAGCTAGTTATTTAGGTGATTCTGAAATGGTTGGTTTATTATTAGATTTAGGTGCATCTATTGATTTATTTGATAATGAAAAAAAAACTCCTTTATTTTATGCAACAATGTCATTTAATTTAAGAACTGTTAAAAAATTATTAATAAATGGAGCGAATAAATATTTAAAAGATAATCAAAATAAAATTGCTTTTAATTATGCTATTGATTTAAATATAAAAGAAACTTTAAGAAAAAAAAGTTTAATTGATATTATGTTTAAATGTAAAATTGACATTGGTTCTATTAAAAATCAAAAAAAACATGTTTTATTTATTTTTTTGTTTGTTGTTGTATTTATTATTCAAATTTATGTTAAAATTGGTTTTTCTTTACATAAAAATTGTTTAAATAAAAAATTTATAAAAGAAAAAATATTTTTTTATGTTTCTTTAATTAATGAAATATTTTGTATTATTATTATTTTTTCTTTTCATTATTTAAAAAATAAGAATTTTTGTTCAAGTCAAAATAATATTAATAATAATAATTTAATTGAAAAAATAAATAATTTAAATAATATTTTTTTAAAAAATGAATCTCAAATAAATTTATTAGAAGAAGATTTTAAAGAAAATTTAGAATCAATTCCTTTAAATAAAGAAATTCCTTTATTTGAATATTATAATAAAATAAATAAAATTTGTGTTATTTGTAGAAAAATAAAAGGTAAAACAACACAACATTGTTTGGCTTGTAATAAATGTATTGATTATTGGGATCATCATTGTTTTTGGTTAAATATTTGTATTCATAAAAATAATAAAAAATATTTTAATATTTTTTTATTTTTTATTATTGTTTCTTTATTAAATAATACAATAAGTGGTATTTTATATTTAATTAATTTTATTAAATATCATGGAATTTATAGAAATATTTTTTCTGATAATTGCAAAAATAATTTTGAGTTTATTGGAATTGTTTTTTTATTAATATTAATATTTTATATTTTAAGTTTAATATTTTTTTTGTTATCAACTATTATTCCTTTTATTTTTAATTTTATGAAATGTTAAAAATAAAAAAATAAAAATTTGTATAAGTATTTTTTATTAATAATTAATAAATTTTAATAAATAAAAATTATTATATTTAATATTTCAATAATTAACAATATTTTTAAAAATTTGAATTATCAAAAATAAATTTTTTTATATTTAATTTATAAATTATAATTAATATTTATTAAAATAATTTAAAATAAAAATTTCAAAAAATAATAAATTTATAATTTAAATATATTTTATGTTAATAAAATTTTAAATTATAAAATTAAAATATAATCAATTTATAACATTAATTTAATAATAAATAATAAATTTTTATAAAAACAAATTTATTAATTGTTATAATTAAAAAAATAAATTTCTATTATTAATAAAATATTTTAAAAAATATAATATATTTATTTTTAATAATATGAATAACTATTTTTAAATAAAATCATTAAATGTTTATATTATAATCAATATATAATATATAAATAATAAAATTTATTACTATGTATATAATTTTTTTTTATTTTACACTTGAAGGGTTAGTTGATGTTCCATTATTTGCATTATTATTATTATTACTATTTTGAGCAGCTGCTGCATTTTTTTGTTGATTCATATTTAACATATGTGTTAATATATCTTTTGTATATTTTAATCTTTTAGTCATTTCATAATTATTACTTTCTAAAGCAGTACTTAAAGGATAGGTAGACCTTTCTCCTTTTTTATTTGCATAAGTTACTACTCTACTTTCACTTGATAATATAATTTCAGTATGATCTTGAAAACATACTTGAACAATTTTATTACTTAATCTAAACATTATTGCATGTCTTGTTCTCATCCATTTTTTAACATATGTAAAAGGTTTTTGTTCTCCATTTTTTTCTTCTTTTTTTTCATTTCCTTCTCCTTTATTTTCCGGTGTTTCAGTGTTTTTATTTTCATTATTTTCTCCTTCTAAATAGCTTTTAAAATGTTGTAATAAAGTAACTTTTTTTTGAAGTTCTTTAGGAAAGTCACTTAAAGTATGAGATAGACTTATTATTTCTTGATGATCAGTGACTCTTCTTTCAATATAATTAAATTCCTCAGTTTTTGGATTTAATATAATTTTACTTGAATCATTAAAAAACACCCCAGTAAAACCATTGGATAATAAATATCCTAAACCATATTTACTAGAATAATCTACCCATTTTTTAACCCATGTATCTGGACCATGAACTAATTTTTCATTTATATTTTGCATATTTTTATCACCTTCTCTCATTGTGTTAGGCATATTATTTTTTTGATTATTTAAATTATTAGATAAATTATTACTTTGTTTATTATTATTTGTTGTATTTGGTCTTTCACTTTTATTCAAAGGTCTTGTGACTATTCCATCTTTTCCAGCTTCAGGCATAAATTGTCTTATATATGATAACGAAGGGGTACATGCTAATGTACTAGTAGGTAATAATTTAGGTATACTTGTTCCTTGATTAAAAAAATCATGTATTAAAATTTGATCTAATGCTGGACGCTTAGAAGGATCTGTAACTAAAATTTCTTGAATTAAATTTTTAGCTGAGTCACTTATAACTGCGTTTTCAGGAAAACTATATGAATTCATTTTAATTCTTTTATATGTTGTTTTAACATCCTGGGTTTCAAAAGGGGGCTTACCTATAATTAGGGTATATATGATAACCCCCAAAGACCATATATCAACTTCATAGGAGTGACCTGTTTTACCATCTAAGATTTCAGGGGCTATATAGTTAGGTGTACCACAAACTGTTCTTTTTCTTTCTCCTTCGAAATCTAATTTAGTTGCTAATCCAAAATCACCTACTTTAAGTTCCATTTTATCAGTAAGGAATAAATTACCTAATTTTAAATCTCTATGTATAACTCTATGGCTATGTAAATATTTTAAAGCTTTTATTAATTGAACCATGTAACATTGAACTTCTATTTCAGTTAATCTTTTACGTCTTTTTAATAATTCATTTAAAGTTTGGTTTTGGCACATTTCTAATAAAATATAAACATTTTCTGTGTCTTCAAAATAGTGTTCAAATGCGACTATTTGAGGATGATGTAAACTTTTATGTATTTTAATTTCAGAAATTAATTTTTGTTTGGCTCGAGATTTAACTAAAGAACTTTTTGCTACAACTTTAGCTGCGAATATTTTTTTATTTTCTGCACATATAAATTCATAACATTTTGCGAAACCTCCTTTTCCTAATAATCTTCCTTTATAATATTTACGTATTTGAACGTCTCCAGTTACTTTTATTATTCTTTCTTCTACAACAGCTGCATTTGGGTCTGGATCACCTTTATTTGTTTGCCCGTTTTGTTGATTATTTTTTTGATCCATTAATTAATTTAATTTAATATTCAAATATAATAGAGTTTTAATAAAAAATAATTTTGGTGAAAAAATAAAAAAAAAATAAATTATTTTTTTGGTGAATTAATTCTAAAAAAATAATATAATTTTATTAATTTATGAATAAAATAAATGATAATTATTATTTATATTATTTATATTTATTTAAATTTAAATTATATTAATATATTTAAATTATATTTTTTAATTTTGAAATATAATTTATTCGTTTTTCTTTTGATAAATTTTCATTATTAATTATATTATTAATAATATAATTTTTAATTTTAAAACTTTCTATTTTATTTACATTTGAAAATAATTTAATATTATTTATAATACAATCTATCAATTCATTTTCTTCAATTTTTAAATCTAATTCAAATATTAATTGAAATAATTCTAAAATTATCTTAATTCTATAATATCTTTCTAAATTATTTTCTTTATAAAATTTATCATTATATTTATAAGTATTATTAATTAAATCTATAATATCATTTTTATTATTATCAATATAATCTTTATTTAATTTCATTGTAATTAAACAAAATTGATAATATATATCACATATTCCATTACAACTAGCATCAGGATATAACCATTTAATTAAATTTATATTATCAATTAATATTTTTTTTGCTTCTTCATAACCATATAATTCTCTATATATCTCACTTAATATATTAAAAATGACATAATTAAATGTATAACTCTCATAAAATTTTTCTACATAAAATTTACATAAATTTAAACAAATTTCATAATTTTTTGAATCAAAACTTTCATATATTAAAGGAATTAATAAAGTTCGAGTTTTATCATCTATTGTTTTATTATTTTTGTCTATTTCATCAAAAAAAGGTGTAATATATGTTAAATCTCTTTGAATGAAAGGTTCTTGATTATTAAAATTAATATTAGTAATATCATTAAAATAAATTTTATGGTAATTTTGCATTAAAACTAATAAATTACTAATATTAATTTTTTCTTTTAAATTAAATAAAATTTCTATTCCGAAAATATCATTTAATTCACCTGGTAATATTTTTTCATATAAAATATTTGATTTGTTATTATTACCTAAAAATTCATTAAATAATTCAATGTAATTATTTATTATTAAATCTTGATTTTCAAAAGTAATATTTTTTAATTTTTCTTTTAAATGTTTTTTAGATAATTTTGTTATCATTAATGTAAGAATTTGTTTTTTTAAAAATTCACTTTTTAAATTTTGATAAATAATTCCTATTTCTTTTTTATTATTTATATTATTTTTTTTAATAAAATTTTAAAAGTATAATAATCATAAATAAAAAAAGAATAATTTTCAATAGATTTAATAAAATTTTTTAAATTTTCGTTTAAATTCATATTTTCATTATTTTTATAAATAAAATTATTATTATTATTATCTATTGCACTATTAAAATTAAATATTCCTGATGTAATATCATAAAAATTGTTAGTTTCTATTGATTCATTATAATTTATGTATCTATCGAAATTATTTTCTTGAAAATTTAATGATTCAAAAATATTATTTTTATTAATTAAATTACTTATAATATTCAATTGATTTAAATTTTCAAATGATATGTATAATTTTTTTGTAAATAAAGTTGAAATATTTATTGAAATTAATAAAACATTTTCTTTTGAAATATTTTTATAAGAAAATTCTTTAAATTTTGAAATTTGACAATCATTAAAATTAAATTTGTTATTATAAATAAAAAAGCATGAATTTAGTTCATTTAAAACTAAAGATGTTTCTAACCATTGATTAACTTTTTCATCAAAAATTTGAACTTTAAATATTTTATTTAAATTTAAAGACATTTTCACTTAATAGAAATTATTATTTTTTTTAACTTAAATATTAGAAATTAATTAGAATGAAAAATTAAAATAATTAATTTAGATTAAAAAAATATTAAAATGTTAAAAATGTAATTTAATTAATAAATATAATTAATAGTTAATATAAATAGATTTGAATTTATTAACATAATAAATATTTTTTTTATTTTTAATGACTAATTAATTTTCAAAAATATAATTTATTAATAATATTTTTTTTTGGTATAATTTTAACAATTTATTATTAAATTATTATTTTCAAATTTAATTCTCTCAAAAAATATTAAAAATAATCAAAAATTTATTAAAAAAAAATAATAACTAAAGTTATAAACAATTAATATTATCTATAACATAAAAATCCAAAAAAAAAAAAATATTATTATCAAATAAAAATGTCCTCAAAATATACATTATATTATTTTGAAGCAAATGCAAGAGCAACAGTAGCAAAAGCAATCTTAACATATGCCAAAGCAGATTGGGAAGATAAGAGAATAACTCATGAAGAATGGGCAAAATTAAAAGAAACAGATTTATTTGAATTTCATCAAATGCCAATTTTAGAACATAATGGAAAAAGATTATCTCAAAGTTTAGCAATAGATTTATATCTTTTAAGACAATTTAATTTATATGGAAAAAATATTGAGGAAGAATATGAAATAGATAGTTTATTATGTACATTTGATGATTTGTTACCTTTATTAGGAAAATATTGTTTTAGATGTAAAGATGAAAAAGAAAAAGAAGATGCTAAAAAAGTTTTAATTGAAAAAGTTCAATTTTATGTTAAAAAAATTGAAGAAAGATATATTAAATTAGGGAAAGGAAAATATTATTTAGGAGATCATTTTTCTGGAGCTGATATTTATGTTGC
>JAEEGK010017287.1_pt1 | contig 15746 bp, 8 predicted proteins | sample 8958771 | NCBI WGS metagenome assembly JAEEGK01 (sample SAMN16246547, study PRJNA631951) | gut metagenome | biome: gut microbiome; feature: rumen; material: SC-attached | host: Bos | place: Iran: Karaj | collected 2018-10
AGAAGCTGTACGGCGACGACGGCAAGATCAAGCAGGTGCTCCTCAACCTCCTGACGAATGCGGTAAAATACACACAAAAGGGTGGATTCACACTTTCAGCCGGGATACTCGATTTTGAGGATTCGATCGGCGACGCCTCGGGGGTTAAGTACGCGGGTGACAAGTCGGGCAGCGGCGACGCCTCGGCGCAGGCAGTAACGGATTCAGATAACGGTGCGCAGACCGTGGGAACAGAAAAGATCAGGATCAGATTCGCGGTTTCCGACACGGGTATCGGCATCAGGCCCGAGGACATGGACAAGCTCTTCACCGCGTTTGAAAGGCTCGATGAGAAAAAGAACAGCGGTATCCAGGGCACGGGACTCGGACTCGACATCTCGTGGAAGATGGTCGATCTCATGGGCAGCGAGCTGAAGGTCACGAGCGTCTACGGTGAAGGCTCGGAGTTCAGCTTCGAGATCGAGCAGACGGTGATCGTCGACGAACCCATGGGCGACTTTACCGAAAGTGCCGAACACGCGGAGCTTGACGCATATAAGCCACTGTTCGTCGCCCCCGAAGGCAGGGTTCTCGTCGTCGACGATTCGGACATGAACCTTAAGGTCGTAAAGAGGCTTTTGCAGGACACGAAGCTGCAGGTTGACACGGTTATGAGCGGACTCGCGTGTCTTGACGCGATCGATGCGCGTGACTACCATATCGTGCTCCTCGACCACATGATGCCCGGCATGGACGGCATAGAGACTGTTCACAGGATTCGGGAGAACCATAGCGACCTGCCTGTCTTTGCGCTGACAGCGAACGCAGCCACGAGCGGAACCGATTACTACATCAGCGAGGGCTTTAACGGCTATCTCGCAAAGCCCGTCGAAGCGCTCAAGCTTGAGGAAACCATCAAACAGTACATCCCGGAGGAGCTGCTGTACGACTATGATGAGTACATGCAGACCGTAGATAACGCACCTGACACGAAAGCACGCGAAAGTGACGGGGGCGCCGGCACAGGCTTTGACGGCTTGGGTGATAAACAGGGAGAAGCAGTCGACACCGGCAGCGGTGGTAAACCGGGTGACACAGTCGGCACCGGCATAGGTGGTAAAAAAGATTTCTTCGCCATGCTGGCTGGGGTCGGGGACATAAGCGTTACGGACGGAGTCAGGTACTGCGGCTCAAAAGACGGCTTTACGGAAGCGGCGAGGGACTTCTACGAGATGATCCCCGACAGGTCGGGAGAGATCGAGAACCTCTACAATGAAGGGAACATCGAGCTCTACACCATCAAGGTTCATGCCCTCAAGAGTGCCGCGAGGATGGTCGGAGCGGGTGAGCTCTCGAAGCTCGCCGAATCGCTCGAGGATGCGGGCAAGTCAGGCGACACGGAGTTCATAAACGCACACACCTACGAGCTTCTCGAGACCTACAGGCACTTCAGGACAACTCTTTCATTCTTTGAGGAGAGTACGGACTTTAAGAACGGTGAAGCGATAGACGGCGAGATGCTTGAGGACGCATATGCGTCGCTCGAGGAGGTCTGCGAGGTGCAGGACTACGACTCGGCGGAGATGATCATCGATTCACTCAAGGAATACAGGCTCCCTCAGGGGGATGCACAGAGGATGCACAGCATCGAAAAATGCATGAAACAACTGAATTGGGATGAAATGATTGAATTGATCCGCTCAAGGTAATAAAATAACAGGTAACGGCAGGTAAAGAAACGACGGTCCGACATGTCGTACGGATAAAGAAAGCGTGAAAACGGGGGGAACCGCCATATGCGAACAATCAGTGTAATGATCGTGGGTGAAAAAGAAAGTTTTTTGATCAGAACACTTGTGAAAAAACTTAAGGATTCGGGATTTGAGGCGTATTTCGTCAGCGCGGTGGTCGATAAGATCTCGGCGAAGCTGACGGAAGCGGACGCCGTGATCTGGTATCTTGACGGGATGGAGAGTGCGAAACCGCTGGTTGCGCATTTCCTTGATGACCATCTCTCAGACGGCGAAAAGAGTCTGATCCTGGTCGGTGAAAAGGAAGAGACGAAGGAGCTTGCCCGACACTTCAAGCCGGGCGTTGTTTCCGAGAAATTCCCGCGCCCGCTCCAGACAGACGCACTCGTCGAGTACCTGCAGAAGAGGGGTAATCCGGATTCGATGGCGGCCAGGAAGACGATCCTGATCGTCGATGACGACCCGTCATATATGGGCGTTATCCGTGACTGGCTGCGTGGCACCTACAAGGTTGCGATGGCGAGCTCGGGACTGCAGGCCATCAAGTGGCTCGGCGCCAACACGGCCGACCTGATCCTGCTCGATTTCGAAATGCCCGTCACGAGCGGTCCGCAGGTTCTCGAGATGCTCAGGAGCGAGCCGGAGACGGCTTCGATCCCCGTGTTCTTCCTGACGGGGCGAAATGACAAGGAGAGCGTCATGCAGGTCGTTTCTCTCAAACCGGAAAACTACCTCTTAAAGACGATCCAAAGGGACAAGCTCCTTGCGGTGCTTGGGGAGTTTTTTGCAAAAGGATGAGGCACGTTGCCTGTCTGAGTTTTTTGCCAAAGGATGAAACTTGGTGTAAGATACTGTAAGTGCGTTGCGTTTGACCGGGGATTAAAAGGGAAATAACAATAAAAGAGAGGGATCAGGATGAAGAAGTGGATCTGGATAACTCTGGGGATCGTCGCAGCGATCGCTATAGCAGCTGCGGTGATACTCATCTTTGTGGTAGGACGCAACGACTACCGTTCGATAAAGGTCTTCGAGATCGGAGGAGATGCGAGGGTTGAACGCGGAGCCGACACGCTTGATGCGTTCAAGGACATGTCGCTCAGTTCGGGAGATGTCCTCGAAGTCCACGATGACAGTTTTGTCAGGCTCAAGCTTGACGATGACAAATATGTGTACCTCGAAGCAGGTACGAGGATCGAGCTTTACGCGACCGGAACCGAGAAGGACAGCAAGACGCGTGTGTTTGTCTCGCGCGGCTCGATGATGACCGAAGTCAGGAAAAAGCTTTCGGCCAGATCGTCTTACGATATCGTGACACCGAACACAACCATGTCGATCCGCGGTACCAAAACACTGACCGAAGTTACGGAGGATGCTGCTACCGGTGACATCAAGACAAACAGTGCCGTCTATGAGGGCAAGGTAACGCTTATGGCCGTCAAGGTAGCTCCTGACGGTAAGGTCGTCTCCGTAGAGAAGGAACTCGGACAGGGAGACAGCAATTCGGTTTCGACCGTAAAGGAAGAGCTTGTCTCCGAAGAGGACATGAAGTCGATCGTTGACTTCGGCGAGACTCTTAAGGGAGAAAAGGTTGAATCCCTTTCGGAGGAAGAAGCCGGTATCAGGTTTGACGAGGCAGACTTTAAGGCAGCATTCCTTGAGAACTTAAAGAAGTACCTCTCGGATAATTTCATGAGCCTGTTTGACGGCACGGGTCTCACATCCGAGAAGCTTGAGAGCCTCAGCGAAGGCCTCAATTCGCTCAAGGGTTATCTTGAAAAAGCCAGAGATGCTACTGAAAAAGCAAAGGAAAAGATTGAGGAGAAGTACGGGATAGATGATATCGATAATATAGATCCCTCGACCATAGATTCCGAAAAGTTCGATAACGAAACAGTCGATTCCGATACATTCGCTTCGGAACTGTTTGAGGGAATCAGGCAGGAGTACGAAGACAAGGAGTCTGACGGAGCAGATCAGGAGTCCTCTGCATCTGAGGTGGATGCACTTCCGGAAGGCTTCAGCAAGGATATAGCAAAAGATCTTATAGGCATTGCGGATGGTCTGCAGGGGTTGTTTTCACGATGATTCAACCATGAACAGGCAGGGCCGCTGTCTGACCCGGCGGCTTGACACCGGGGAGCAAATCGGGGATAATGCACATATGTTTTCGATTTGATCGGAGATGACTTTGTGCCTCGAATCGTAAGGCGAAAATTTCCGGCGGATCTCGCGCCGTAACAGAAGGGGAATAAAATGGGAAAGATTAAGGGTACGATACTGACATTCGTGATGGTGCTGGTACTTTTGGCTTCGGCATGTCCGGGGGGCATTGTCGAGGCACAGGCCGCAACTACTGTTTCGATCAGTGCAAAAAAGGCCACGCTTTCGGTAGGCGAGAAAATGACACTCTCACTCAAGGGAGCAAAAAGCAGTATTTCATGGGCTTCCTCGAAGCCTAAGGTTGCAAAGATCACCCAAAAGGGCAAGGTCACGGCTCTCAAGGCGGGCAGTACCACGATCACTGCGATCTGCTCAAATAAATCATACACCTGCAAGATCACGGTTGTTGAAAACAAGGAACTCTCCGCCAAGGAGGTATACAAGCTCTGCCGTGACGGTGTGGTGGAGGTGAATGCGGGAGCGTCTTTAGGGTCCGGATTCTTCATAAAGAAGAAGACCGTAGTCACGAACTTTCATGTGATCGAGAAGGCAACATCCCTTTCGATAAAGACTCTCGATGATGAAGAGTACGATGTTCTTGAGGTGCTCGGTTACAGCGAAGAGCTTGACCTGGCCGTCCTCAAGGTTGACCTCGCCGGAACTCCCATTGCGAGCAACACGCACGGGCTCACCATGGGCGAGACGACCTACACGATCGGCAGCTCGCTGGGTCTGACCAATACCTTCTCGAACGGTATGATCAGCAACACAAGCCGTAACTTTAACGGAGTGGAGTACATTCAGACCAATACGGCCATCTCCCACGGCAACAGCGGCGGTCCGCTTATTAACGCATATGGCGAAGTGATCGGGGTTACCACCGCATTCTTTACTGAGGGGCAGAACCTCAATCTCGCTATTAATATCTCTGAGCTCGATAAGGTCGACACAGACTCACCCATGAGCGCAGAAGAGTTTATAAAAAGAAACTCCAAAGGCAGCTCCAAAGGAAACTCAGGAGGAAACTCAGGAGGTAATTCGGGCGGTAATTCAGGCGGAAACTCGGGAGGCAATTCCAAGGGAAACACACAAGACGGCACAGAGCCCAGCCTTGATGCGCTCCTCATGATCGGGAATCCCGACGGTCAGTTATACGTGTTCGCAATCGGGATCATAAACTACAGCCCCAAAGCGATCAAATTCGGAGGCTCGGCAGCTGATGCATTTGCGCTCATCTATCCGTCACCCGAATCGGATTACGTGGCTGCTTACCCGTTTGATGAGGAAACCCTTGAGCCGATCACTTCGGTCACGATCGAACCCGGCGAGGCCAAAACCATCTTCTTTGCCATGGAAAGGGCGGCTTTCGTTGATGAGGACGAATCAGTCGCAACGATAGTGATCAGGTACGACGGAGCTGAGTATTTCTGTATGGCGGGTACAAAAGGTGGCAGCCTGGTGCTTCCTTATAAGTATTGATAAGGGTTTGTTTCGTAACAGAATATAAAGAACAAGCGGGACGCAGAGCTAAATGCACTGCGTCTTGTTTGATATGATCGTAAGCATGCTCTTTTTGTTGACATGAGCGCTTGGAGCACGTTATACTGAGGTTTAGGTATAACAGTGGATTTATACCGTTTGTTGCGTATATGTGGTTGATACTGAAGAGAGACGTCCGGGATGTTTTTCGGGGCGTTTTGGCAGTTCAATACGGGGGGAATTTATGAATAAAAAAGGACTGATTATCGGCAGTGCAGCTGTTGCGCTCGTTGCCATCATTGTTGCTTTAATCTTTGTTTTTGTGGGCGGTGAGGATGCCTACCGCTCCATAAAAGTCTTCGAGATCGACGGCTCGTGTAAGGTTGAACGAGGCGGCGACTCACTTGACGCCTTCAAGAACATGGCACTCTCTTCAGGCGATTCTTTAACGGTCGGAGACGGCAGTTTTGCACGTCTTAAGCTCGACGATGATAAGTACGTTTATCTCGAGGCAAACACTAAGATCAACCTCACCGCGACCGGTACGGCCAACGACAGTAAAACGATGGTCTATATCGAGCGTGGTTCAATGCTCACCGAGGTCAAGAAGAAGCTTTCTGCGACCTCGTCTTACGATATCGTAACCCCCAACACCACGATGTCGATCCGTGGTACCAAGACACTTACCCAGGTTTTGGAGGATACTGTCACAGGTCACGTTCAGACCAGTAACGCCGTCCTCGAAGGACAGGTTAAGATAAAGGCCGTTAAGGTCAAAGCAGACGGAACCGTAGTCTCTGTTGAGAAAGACCTCGGCGCCGGCGAAGGTAACGCATTCTCATCAAACAAAGAAGAACTCGTTTCGCAGGAAGAGATGAAGTCGATCGCCGACACCGGTGCATCTGTGAGTGGTATCAAGGTTGAGATCGTATCCGAGGAAGATGCTGATGTCGTATTCGATGTTGCAACCTTCGAGGCATCCTTCCTTGAAAACGTAAAGAGCATCCTTGTTGCCGATGCTGAAGCAGCAACAGGTGAGGATGGCCTTTCACAGGAGCAGATTGACGAGATCAATGCACAGCTGGGTGAAGTTCTGGAGTCATTTGATGTGATCAGTACAGAATCGCAGAATGCGATCGATGCAGCTACTTCCGGAGAGACCGAACCGGAACCTACCCCTGAGGTAACTCCTGAGCCTGATCCTGTAATTGCTGTTGATCCTGATTGGAATTGGGAATATACACCTGCAACTGAAACAGATGAGACACAAAACGAAGGAACAACTCTGATTGACGGAGATACAAACCTTCTTGTGATCGGCGATGCTGATGATGAAACAGACGATTCTGCAGAACAAGGTGACGGAGCCGGCGAAGCAGGTGCGCAGGACGATGATAACGATGACGTCGCTGACGAAGAGGGCGAGTCAGACGAAGCTGATGAAACTGACGAGTCCGATGAGACAGGAGAGGAAGATGAAGGTGACGAAGGCGAAGAACCTTCACCGACCCCTGAACCTACTCCCGAACCCGAACCCACTCCGGAGCCTGCCCCGGAGCCTACCCCTGAGCCTACTCCGGAGTTGACACCCGAGCCCACAGATACGCCCGAACCGACAGACACACCTGAGCCGACAGACACACCGGCACCCACAGACACGCCTGCACCGACAGACACGCCGAATGACGGTACTTCAAGCAGCTCATCGTCAAGCTCTACAAGTGTAGACGCTTCAACAAGTGCATCATATGCGGATTCACACTGGACATATGAAGTAACTACACCTAGTTCGGGTTCTTCCTATGGAAACGATCAAACAGTAGAATGGCGAGTTGATATTTCATACATCAATAAACAGAGCAGACAGACAGTTTCGTATAACAGCCTTCCGACGGCCCAAAACACAATCCTTCCGGGTGTATCGGGAAGTGATTATGATGTAGAGCTGATCGTATCGGGCGACTGTCCTCCCGATAAGGAATATGTATTTACGGGCTGGTATGCGTCCAGTGCGCTTGCAGACAGCGGAAACGAAACTGACAGGATCACAACCATCACAGACAGTACGGGTACCCTCTTCCCCGGAATCAGAGAAGTTGACAAGACATTTACCGTCAGGTTCGTCAACCTCTTCCCTGAAGCAGGGTCTATTGTTGCTCCCGGGCAGAATTATTGGGGTGGGCTCACATATGCGTCAGATAACGATCCTGAGGCAGAGTGGATCGAGATCAGTGGAATTCACTACGGCGATACGATCTGTTTCCCGATGATGAAGGATGCTTTGGTGCAGGAGAGTGTTGATCCTGCGACCAAATTACATGTTGAGAACAGTTTCACGATAATATCACCGGAACGCACGGAATTTGCGGGTATCGGTATCGGAACAAAAGGCTCTGACGGTGTCGTCAGGGGTGGTGATGATGTCAACCTCGCGAGAATTCTGCTTGGTGATACCGACTATGAAGCATTAAGACAGAACGATTTCGTAAGATATAGTACAGCAAACGATTCGGATTACAGGATCCCCACAGAGATAAGAAGCGATATGACTTTCTATCTCTATTTCGCGACAAAAGTGAAACTGACTGTTCCGCATGGCGAAGAAAACACGCCTGTCAGAATGCTTGATGCAGACGGTACGGGTGAGATCAAAACCGTTCTTGAACGTTATGGATTTGATTATACCCAAGCGAAAGCCAGTGCTATGATTGATCGCAATTTTAACCATGCTTCATGGGTTACGTTTAACGCCGGTCAGAGCAGCAGTTTTGTTGAAAAACACGCCCCGGGAACTCGCCTTAAACTCCGTTCCGAGACTGATGATGTCAGGGATCAGTACTGGGGTGTTCATCTCCACTATACTGATTATACATCAGGAGATTTGAAGGATGTGGTGTATATATTTGAGACCTACTATTTTGGCAAGCCGCTTGATATCCCTTCCTTTGCGGTCGCAGAGTCCAGAGAGAGTCTCTATGACCTGTCGGCAAAGCTTGTTATGACCGGTAATGAGAGCCTTGGTCTGAGTGATCACGCCGTGCAGACGTATGTCAATACCGCTACTTCGGGGTCGAACGCGATGTCGATATCAAGAACAGCTGCTACATCATCGTGGCTTTTCAGTAACGGAATCTTAAAATACAGTTCGCTTGGTTTTGAGCTCAAGGAGGACAGATTTGTTACACTTGATCTTTCGGGAGACTCTGATGTTCTGGATCAGATAGGAACGAGCGATACAAATGTGATCAGAAAAGCACATGATTCGGAAAACAGGCAGTTCAGGCTCAGAGTTGAGAAGATGCATATATCCGGATCGTATTACAACGCTGCCCTTATACCTCAGGACGGAGCTTACGACTGGTCAAAGGGAGGAACAGAGCGTAACTCACAGCCGGAGGAAACGTCGTCTTATGTTTCCAAAGCAGGAATGAGGCTTGCCGGATATACGGTTAGTTACATAGATGCCGGCGTGCCGATTGAAAAAACAGCGCTTATAAACAATCACTCGACCTTGTGGTCGTACGGAGATGATAGTGTTTGGCTGGGTTATGAGTACAGTTTGGATTCCGGTCAACAGGATAGCTGGTATGTTGTTAAACTGGGATCAGAGACAGAAGGCAAGGTATTCACACTTAAACCGGTTTTCGTGCCGGTAGGTGCGCCGTTCTCGATTGAACTGACACGTACACCCGGGCATATAGTAAAGACATCGGCTGACGATAAACTGGTAAATTACTACAATATTGAGGTTTCGCTCATGCAATCGAACGGCCCTGACGGAACTCCCTATGTGACCAGTCTTGATCTTGGTGCGATTAATGTGATTGGATACAATTATACCTCCGGAGAAAGTGGAGAATACCTTGAATTCAATATACAGGACAGGTTGGAGTGGGATCCCACAGCCGGAGTTTATTACCTGTATAATGGTGACTATAAGCTAGGAAACTCATCCGGATATACTCCTGTAAACGGCAAAATCACTCTTCCGGTCGATTTTGACTTGATCGGAGGGTATATTCATGATATACAGTTCGTTCGCGGGATAGGAATAGTGCCTGATAATCCGAATACCTTCGGTGCTGATCAGGACGAGTCGGTTACTCATTTTAAAACCCGTATTACGGGGGAACTGGACTGCGGAATGAGCGATCCGGGAACTATTGATTCGTTTAATTCCTATTATCCTTGGCGTGCTCATTATGACGTTGATCCGAATGCACCTTACGGGTATACCGGTGTTTATGCAAAGGACGGCGATAACGTTGTGATAGCAGCCATCTTCTCAGAGGCAAAGGATACCCTTCCGACCGGAACAAGCGGAGAATTCCTTCTTGCACTATCGGGAGAAAGCGCACTTTCAAGTGTTTGGTACGGTGGAAAGCTTTTGGATAAGGGTCATTACAGATCGGATTACTTTGCGGTTGAAGTAAATGAGCAAACCGGAGAGCGTTATGAAGAGCTGTCGGAGATCTTCCCTTGGGAGGTTACAAGGACTTCAACCGGTGGAAGGGCGTCCTCAGCAATCAAGGGTAACCGTGCATCGTATCCCAGACAAAAACAGGTTGTAGACGGAGTTGTTTACGACTTCGGAAGCGGTGTGCTTGTGTTTGAGAAGTATGCAAACCTGTACATCCCCGAAGAGCAAATGGCATCGGTTTATGTTTATCCTCATGATAATAGTGATTATCTTGCTATTAAGGATAATGCCCTTGATCCGTCTGCTTCAGGAATTGTGGCCGGATACAGTGAAAGAATAAAGACTGCACAACAATTTAAGTATAATAATCAGACGTCGTTCATACTGAGGAATGAAACCTGTCCCGAAGGCTGGGCACATGTTACAAATAATAACAATATTGATGGATACATCTATTTCGGCAGTAACACGGCAATAGAAGGCAGACTCGTTATGCAAGAGAACATTAATTACTTCTTACCTAACATTCCTCACTGATAGAATTACTTAATAATATACTGAAAAGGCTCTTCACAGATGTGGGGAGCTTTTTTGATCACGTTTCATAATGGCCCCCCTGGGTCCATCCTCCTATTTGTCACAAAACAGGTACGGCCTAACGCACTTGACAATAAGGGATATATCCCCTATAACATAGATAGACAAATCAAAGAGAGGTTTGGGTCCCGACTAAGGCAAAAGTAATGGTAAAAGAGTTTGTTTTAAAATATCAAAAAGAATTGGAGGAGATGTGGGAGACAGAGAGTTATAAGAAGCTCCCGCCATTAAATTGATATGTTTCACAAAGCTGTCAAACTCGAATTTGATGAAGGAACTGCTTTGGTACTTACCTTTCAGGACGGTAAGGTCAAACGGTTTGATATGGGGGTGCTGTTTGACAAGTACCCTCAGCTTACTGCGCTCAGAGATAGGAAACTTTTTACTTCCGGTCAATTGATGGGTTTTTATGGCATCATCTGGAACGAGGAACTAGATATAGAAGCGGAAACTATTTATGAAGAGGGAGAAACAGTACGCGTAGAAAAACCTGCTGTTGGTATATCGGAAATGCTTTGTCTGCGGCAAGAGCAAAAAAGGGACTGTCCCAAAAAGCTTTGTCGGAGGCTACCGGAATCGACCAGTCTGATATTTCAAAGATAGAAAGAGGCGTTGCAAATCCGTCTGTTAATACTCTTAGCCGTTTGGCCGAGGAATTAGACAAAAAACTGATCGTCTCGTTTAAATAAGTAGAGCATTGGAGTAGGCTCAATTGACATTAGCTCTTAGCTGTAGTACAATGTATTACACAAGAAAGAGAGGTGCATTATGGCTTTTTCAATCAGGTTGACAGAGGATGAACGAATGCTTGCGGAGAGTTATGCAAGGCTTCACTCGTGTTCTCTCGCCGAAGCGTTTAAAAGGGCTCTTTTTGAAAGAATAGAAGATGAGTATGATGTGACGGTCGGTAACGAAGCATATGAAGAATATGTTTCCGGCGGAAGGAAGAGCCGTCCCATTGATGCGCTTTGGAAGGAATGTGATCTATGAGTTACAGCGTTGAAACCACAAAACGTTTTGATAAAGAATTCAAAAAGCTTGACAGGTACACTCAGATGATCATAAAATCGTGGATCGATAAGAACCTTGTGAATTGTGAGAATCCGAGAGCGCATGGAAAAGGTCTCACATCAAACAGAAGCGGTCAGTGGAGATACCGAATCGGCGATTATCGTATCATCTGTGAGATCGTAGATGATCGTCTGGTTATCCTTGCCCTGTCGGTCGGACACAGGAGTGATATCTATAAAACAGTATAAAGGGGCCATTATTGACATACAGAATGGTATGTTATAGAATCTACGATTGTAGTAGCGTAAAAACCGTTAGATTGATTTTCCGCTAACGTATATGTGATCAGAATAGATCACATTCGCTTGATTTTTCTGTAGGGCAAAAGGGAGCGAAAAACGTATAATAGTCGGGAGAAAAACTAAATGAACAAAAAAGTGCTGTTTATTGGGGGCGGTGCACTTGCAGTTGTAGCGATTGTAGTGGCCCTCTTTTTTATTTTCATGGGCGGAGAGGATGCTTACCGCTCCATTAAAGTTTTTGAGATCGACGGCTCGTGTAAGGTTGAACGAGGCGGCGACTCGCTTGACGCCTTCAAAAACATGGCGCTCTCCTCGGGCGACTCGCTTACGGTCGGAGAGGGCAGCTTTGCGCGTCTTAAGCTCGACGATGACAAGTACGTCTATCTCGAGGCTAACACCAAGATAAATCTCACCGCGACCGGTACTGCCAATGACAGTAAGACTATGGTCTACATCGAACGCGGTTCAATGCTCACCGAGGTCAAGAAGAAGCTTTCCGCAACCTCGTCTTATGATATCGTAACTCCCAACACCACGATGTCCATCCGTGGTACAAAGACACTTACCCAGGTTTTGGAGGATACTGTTACAGGTCACGTCCAGACCAGTAACGCCGTCCTTGAAGGACAGGTCAAGATAAAGGCCGTTAAGGTCAAGGCAGACGGAACCGTTGTCTCTGTTGAGAAAGACCTCGGCGCCGGTGAAGGAAATGCATTCTCATCAAACAAAGAAGAACTCGTTTCACAGGAAGAGATGAAGTCAATAGCCGATACCGGTGCATCCGTGAGCGGTATCAAGGTTGAGATCGTATCCGAGGAAGACGCAGATGTCGTATTCGATGTGGCAACCTTCGAAGCTTCCTTCCTTGAGAACGTAAAGAACATCCTCGTTGCCGATGCACAGGCAGATACAGGTGAAGAAGGACTTTCTCAGGAACAGATCGACGCGATCAATGCACAGCTGGGTGAGGTTCTGGAGTCATTTGATGTGATCAGTACGGAATCGCAGAAGGCAATCGATGCAGCTGCTTCGAATGAACCGTCATATGAACCCGTCTACTCGGACGACACCAACACATCTGATTATACGCCCGTAGTTGATACAACCGGAAGTGATGATGACGACGCTGATACTTTCGTAGATGTAACAGACACTGATGACACAGTTGATGACACCGAAACCGTCGATGGCGAAGAATCTTTGATAATCATTGACGATCTTGACACCGGCGACGGAGAAGACGCAGATGCCGATCAGGACAGTTCAGACGCAGATGGCGAAGGAACTGATCAGGACGTCACAGACGAGGATGACAAAGAGGGCGGATCTGACGAAGCTGATGAAAACGACGAGTCCGATGAGGCTGGAGAAGAAGATAAGCCTGACGAGGGCGAAGAACCTTCACCTACTCCTGAACCCACTCCCGAACCCGAGCCTACCCCAGAGCCTACCCCTGAACCTACTCCGGAGTTGACACCCGAGCCCACAGATACACCCGAACCGACAGACACACCTGAGCCGACAGACACGCCTTCACCCACAGGGTCTGCTCAGCAATCTTCTCCGAGTCCCACCGGCTCGGCATCATCGGACGGAACAGGATCAGTCGTATTTGAGGATTATAACGATTCAGTCACATATAAAGTTGATATGTATGGCCCGAATTCGCAAACAGAACAGGCGACTGTTAAGCTTATCTTTGTGAATGACGATCCCAATGCGCAAAGTGAGTATGAGACGATAGAGACGATCGGATCGGTATACACATCAAATACTAACAGACTGCCCGGATACGCAGGCAGCGGTTGGCATGCATATCTTGTGACAGAAAGGATGTTGGATGACCTTAATTCCATATCTGACATAACGAATTCCGAGCAGTTTGCTAGCATCAATTACGGATATGCTTTTGAGGGCTGGTACAGTGACAGTGCCAAGACGAGTTCCAGTAAGGTTGTGTTCGGCAGTAATGTAAGTTCTTCAGACGGTAAGATATATCCCGCGATCACCGAGGTTTGCCATCTGATCTTTGATACGACAGACATGGAGGCCGGATGGATGGCAGTTCCCGGATCGGGGACGGAAGATGTTCTTGAATATGACTTTGACAGCAGTGATAAAACTGCAATGGTAACCGTTAAAAAAGGCGGAACGTTCAGGTTGCCCGGAGTTGCGGCACATATGGACAATCCCACATATCCTTACATAGAGCAGAGTAATTCGGTAACATCTTTCTTCTGCTACAGTGCACTTGAGAATGTTAATGTATCGGAACTTAAATTTGAGGGCGGAACTCCCAGAACCTATGGTTCCGCAACAGGCGGAGTTGATAATTCTCTTTTGTATCCGGATGATGTAATGACGGTGAACAAAGACTATCACCTTAATATGTTCTTTGCTACACATGTCGAGATGCGTGTAGCACAGAATTCGGACGATGTCCTGAAAGTGTGGGCTCATCCTACGAATTATGATGATTATGCGCAAGCCATCAGCGAACTGGCGAACGACGAACTTCATATCATCCCCGGAGATGGACAGAACGGTCAGAAATGGAAGATCTCTTCCGTACAGAATACGGGGTACACACTTTATACATTTGAAACATATTATTACGGTAAGGACTTCTATCTTCCTCAGATAGATCGTGATCAGTCGAACTCCGGGTATGGCAGGAATTTCCTTTGCAGTTATAAGTCGGCGGTTAACGGAACTATAACAACTTATCGGAATGAACCCGCTATGGGAATCTGCATAGATACGGCAAGTGTTGCATTGACTCGTAACTTGACGACGGTTCAGCTTGTTGACTGGGTTTACCTGAAGATCGATCAGGGAGTTGCGGCTGTTTCAAGCGTAGGGGAGAGTTATAAGATTTCCAAGATAGGAAATAACAACCCTTATGTTTTGCCGACCGAATGGGGTTCTGTAACCGAGTTCGGATATATGTACGCAGTCAATCCCCGAGACCTGTATACTCTTTCGGGCGAGCCGGCCTCACCTTTTGACTTTACAATTCAAGGTGAACATTCGAATGTCGGACACTTCATCTATGCGCCCGACGACATCGTTTATCCTTGGAGCAAAAACGGCGCGATGAGAACGGGTGTTACCGTGGATGATCCGAGTGCATGCTATCAGGGATCAATCTTGGGAGACATCGATTCGTATGCTTTTGTCGGTGTGAAGGGCTACAGGCTTGCGGGCTATGATGTCACATGGACGGAAGGGGAGCAGCACGTTCAAAAATCGCAAAGATTCCTTCTCAATGAGGTAGGCGGGAATAATAAAAGTTACACCTCGTTCCCTTGTGTTACTAATTCAACGGGCAAGAGCGTTACAAACAAGCTTTCGCTTGACGAACTGATAGATTCAGGTTGTGTAATGGAAGAGGTCATTAAGCAACCACTCACGCTGACACCCGTGTTCGTACCGATCCAGATCACAGCTTCGCTTTCATATGTGGAAGAACAGCAGGGACAGGGGTATGTATCGAAAACGAGCGTTATTGATAAATATAAACTGGTTATTGAGGGGGCTGAGCAGTATTACACGCTCGATCTCTCTTACGTGAAGCTCGATTATACTGATGGAGCGAATGGATTTGTCGATAATCCTCTCGTAAGTAAGCTGTACTATAGGTCAGGCGATAGCGCTTGGTATCGCGATAACAACAATAGTGGAGCGGCAAGCAAGCTTTCGACGACGGACGGCTATTCGTACGAAGGTAATACTCTCACTGTCAAACTGACCCATCTGTATGCCGGCAACACCAATGTACTTTCGGTGTCAGATCAAAACAAGACATTTGTACGTGGTTTACTAGTCGCTCAGAGTTCATCGCTGACTCCGGACAGTGTATATAGACCTGCAGTTGTCAAAGTTGTTCCCACGGAAGGAGAGTCGTTTAAGTACAGTGCCTTTGTGGACCTGGACGGTAGTACTGTTGACACAATTTATTACGCCCGAGTATTCACGAAGAACGATACATTCAGTGATTTTGGTAACAGCGATGGAAAAGCCGATGGACTGATCTGTGATCTTGCA